>Ga0194129_10006946_pt1 | contig 13669 bp, 10 predicted proteins | sample TA2KigCa35mmetaG_FD_150862 | JGI IMG/M metagenome (GOLD analysis project Ga0194129, IMG submission 150862) | Freshwater microbial communities from Lake Tanganyika, Tanzania - TA2015038 Kigoma Deep Cast 35m | ecosystem: Environmental > Aquatic > Freshwater > Lake | place: Tanzania: Lake... | reverse complement strand
GAGTGACCCGCCCCGCGTCCCAACGCCACCCGCGATTACATTTGGACCGTCCAAATGTTCAATTCGACTGCGTATCGCTCGAAAGCGAGGCTCAGGAGCGCGCGCGAGTCCTGAGCCCAGCCCGCCTTCACGACGGACGGAGCGACCAACACCGAAGTCGGAGCATGCACCCCGCCTCGACCTCAACGGCGTGTCGCTCGCCATCGGAGCCCGCCTTCGGCCGCGAGGCCGGAGCAGAAGGGCAAGTCGCTCGTCGTCACGATCGAGGCGGAGCCGGACGGAGACGACAAGGAGGGCTGGACCGCGCTTCGGACCTTCCAGGCGGCGCGCGCCAAGCTCGTCGCGGAGGTGCTCGCCGGGGTCATGCAGGGGCAGGAGCCGAACAAGGAGAAGCTCAAGTGGCTTGGCCAGGAAGCGCTCGACCTCTTCTACCCGCCCGACTTCGTCGAGTTCGAGGGCCTCGATGGCAAGGTCACGATCCCCGGGGCCACCTGCGTCAAGACCGCCAAGAAGGACTTTGCCTACGTGTCCTGCACGGACAGGACGCAAGCCAGCCAGGCGGAGGCGATCTCCAAGGTAGCCGAGAGGCTCACCGCAGACGGCTTCACCGTCACGAAGAACGACGATCGCGCCGTCACCGCGACGTAGGGAGCCAAGCGAATCAAGGTCACGGCAAAACCCGACGTGAAAGAGAGCATGAGCTACTCGATGCTGGTACTCGACGCTCCCAGCGAGCCTCGGTGCAAGCCCGGCGACCCGCTCTGCTCGGAGCTCTAACCCCACGCCTTGACGCTCGGCATGCAGCCTGTCCTCGTCACGGCCGATCGCCGAAAATCTCCGTTTTTTCCTTGGCACTGCTAACAATCGAGGAGTGAGCGAGGAGCCGCTGCCCGAGTCCGAGCCGCCGCGCGCCGGGTCGGGCGACGAGGTGGGGCTCGGGGTGCTGCTCGCCGGTGTTGCGGCGATCCCGTCGACGCTTCGAGCCGCAGGACGCGGAGCCCCCGCCCTCGACGCGTGGCTCGTCGCGACGGCCGCGTGGGCCCTCCTGCTCGTCCCGGTGTCGCTCGCGATGCCGCGCGCCGCCCGCGGCCTACGCGGCCTCGTCGGTCGAGCGGCGCCCCGCGAGTGGCTGCTCGGCCTCGGACTCGCCGCGAGCCTCGGGGCCGCCGGGCTCGTCGTGCTCGCGAGCGTCCTTCATGCGAAGACCCACCACCGGGGGCTCGGCGGCGGCGTGTTCGGCATCGTCGGGGGGGCCGTGCTCGTCGGGGCCGCGCTCGCGGCGGGCCGCCTGGTCGTCATCGGGCGCGAGCTCGCGGCGCGCGGCGTACGGAGGGAGATCCTCGCCGTGGTCCCCGCCGGTGCCGCGCTCGCGGCCGTCGCGCTCCTCGGCTCGCCGCTTGCGAGGCGCGCGACTGACGGGGCTCCGCTCCGCGCCGCGATGTGGGACCTGCTCCTCGGAGTTGGGCTCGTCGCGCTGTCGCGGCTCGTGCGCCTCTCTGACGGCGCCTCGCCCGCGCTGCGCCTAGGCGGCGTGCCGGCGTTCGCGTTCGTCGTGGTCGCAGGCGGGCTGCGCGTCGAGACGTCGACGGCCGGGCCCGCGCTCGTCGAGGGCGGAGGGCTCCCGGGCGCGGCGCTCTCGGCGCTCGGCGCATGGAGCGATCGCGACGGCGACGGGCACGCCGCGCACTTCGGCGGGCGCGACTGCGACGAGGGCGACCCGCGACGTCACCCGGGCGCGCATGACGCGCCAGGCGACGGCGTCGACGCCGACTGCGACGGACAAGATCCGGCGCGTGAGGCGGCAGGGAGCGGCGTCCCGTCCGCAACCGCCGCGAGCGCGCGCCCTTCCGGAAGCCCGGCGGCGAGCGCCAGCGCGCGAGAAGACGCCGCCGCGCCGTCGTCCGCCGCGGCCCCCGACGCGCCGGCGAGCGACCCGGCGGGGAGCCGGGAGGCCCGTCCCGACTTGATCGTGGTCACGCTCGACACGGTGCGCGCCGACCGCACCTCGCTCCACGGCTACGCGAAGAAGACGACCCCGACGCTCGACGAGCTCGCGACGTCGGGCGTGGTCTTCGATCACGCGTACGCCGCGGCGGCCGACACCCAGCGTGCCCTCGTCCCCGTGGTCTCGGGGCGGTCGCTCCGCGAGACGCCGCACGCGGGCGGCGAGTGGCCCGTCCTCGACGACAAGCCCGAGATGCTCGCCGAACGGCTCGCGAAGGCGGGCTACCGCACCGGCGCCGTCACCTCGTTCACGTGGCTCCGCAAGGATCGCGGGTTCGCGCAGGGCTTCGAGCTCTTCGACGAGTCCCCCTTCCGCGAGAACCACCCCGAGCGCAAGGTCACGGGTGCGCGCGCGATCGACGCGGCCATCGCCGCGCACCGCGAGCTCGCGAGCGGCGACAAGCCGCTCTACCTGTGGGTTCACCTCTTCGACGCGCACGCGCGCTACCTGCCCCACGACGGCCTCTCGTTTGGGACGGGCGAGGCCGGGCTCTACGCTGGCGAGATCGCCTACGTCGACCGCGAGCTCGGCCGGCTCGTCGCCGCGGTCCGGGAGGGGCCGCGCGGCAAGCGCACGGTGTTCGTCGTGCACGGGAGCCACGGCGAGGCCTTCGGCGAGCACGGCGCGAAGGGCCACGGGACCCAGCTCTTCGACGAGGTGCTCCACGTGCCGATGCTCATCGCCGGCGACGCGATGAGCCCGCGTCACATCGAGACCGCGGTGAGCGTCTACGACGTCGCCGCCACCGTCGCCGACCTCGCGCGCGCCGATGCGTCGGGACTGAGCGGTGTCTCGCTCGTGCCCGCGCTCCGGGGCGAGGCGCTCTCCCGCCCGCCGGTCGTCGCCCATTCGACGCGGCGCGTGGCGGTCATCGACTGGCCGCTGAAGCTGCTCAGCTTCCGGCAAAAGAGCGGCAAGCTGAACCTCGCGCTCTACGAGCTGGCGGCCGACCCCGGCGAGAAGAACGATCTGTCGAAGACCCGGACCGACGACAAGAACCGGCTCGACGCGCTGCGCAAGCGCGCCGACGACAACCGCGAAGAGGAGGACAGGCGCCGATGAACCGAGCTGCCGAACCCGGACCGCCGCGCTATGATTGGAAGGGCTCAACGCCTCCGCGCATGCCTCCGCCGCTGAACCCGTTGGTCGCCGCGCTCGTCGTGACGGGCATGGTTGGACTCGGCTTTGTCGGAACGCGCGGGCTCATGGCCTTCGAGCTCCCAAACCTCGATCCGTCCGAGGCCGCGTTGAGCCGCCGCGCGCCGCGTCACCTCTGGCGCAGCGTACGCGGGAAACACTGGCAGATCGTCTCTGCCGAGCTCGAGGAGCCGAGCGTGACGGATCTCCGCGAGGGGACGCGCGGAGGCTGCGGTGTCGGCATGGTCGAGGTGCGCGGCGCGATGCTCGTCGAGCCGGATGACAACCCGTACGCGGACGAGCGCATCGACCGGATGCAGCAGCGAACGTGCGTCGACTGGATCCAGCGCGAGTACCCGGAGCGCTGCGCGCGCTTCGATCGCGACGCCTGGCTCGCCGCGAGCGCAAAGCTCGAGCGCAAGCCGATGCACTTCTGCATCGACCGGCTCGAGTACCCAAACCTCGCGGGGCAGTACCCGCTCGTCTACGTCTCTTGGTACGAGGCCGAGCAGCTCTGCGAGGAGCAGGGCAAGCGTCTCTGCAGCGAGGACGAGTGGACCTTCGCGTGCGAGGGAGAAGAGGGTCGCCCTTACCCTTACGGCGATGGCTACGTGCGCGATCCCGAGGCGTGCGTCACCGATCAGCCGTGGACCGCTTACGATCAGCGCGCGATGACGCCACGCGACGGCGACGCGGCGGGTCGCGAGATGGACCGCCTCTGGCGGGGCAAGCCCTCGGGTAGCCAGCCCGCATGTCGCAGCACCTTCGGGGTCTACGACATGACCGGCAACATCGACGAGTGGACGACGAGCGTACGCGCCGGCGAGCGACCATCGATCCTGAAGGGCGGGTACTGGGGCCCCGTGCGCACCCGCTGCCGACCGACCACGCGCTCGCACGATCAGAACCACACCTTCTATCAGCAGGGCTTCCGCTGCTGTCAGGACGCCGGCGGAGAGCCGCCGCGAGCGCGACCCGTCTCGGGGATGCCGAGGCTCGCCCCGGCCGCGCGATGAGCGAGTCGTCCGACGCACCGCCCCCCGGGCCGTGGGCCGATCCTTCCCGGACGCGGCCTGACTCGAGCGGCCGACGCGAGGCGGTGACCCAGCTGACGCGGATGTTGAGCTGGGGGACCCTCATGATTTCCATCATGGCGCTCGCCGAGCCTGCGGTAGAGGCCCTCGTCGCCCGACGCAACGCCGCGCTGCGCCAGGGTGCGGAGGACGAGAACCCCTGGATCGAGGGGCCTGCGCCGGAGCTCGCGCAGGAGAGCCGAGAGCGCGGCGAGGGAAGGCGGGCGGTGATGCGCGGGCCGGCCGTGCTGCGAAACCGTGCGGCGGCCGAGGGCGATGAGGTGCTGCGGCTCGAGCGCGGGGAAGAGGTGCGGCTCGTGAAGGAGGTCGACGGGTGGGCGCTGCTCGTCGTCGATCGTCCGCGTGGGCTCGTCTTCGGCTGGGCCCGTCAGGAGGACGTGCTCGCGCGCTGAGGGAGGCGCGCCGGGGCCACGACTCGGCGGGAAATGCGGCACAGTCGCGGTGCGGCGGATAGAGTCCCGGGCCGATGGTTGCGCGGGTCGAGGCAAGCGAGCGGGACGCGTTCGCGCTCCGTGGGACGCTCGTCACGCCGCTCGCGGACGGAGGGACGCTGTTCGCCGAAGACGGGCTCGTCGTCGTCGGGCGGGACGGGGCGATCCGCTACGCCGGGCCGACCCGAGGCGCGCGGCACCGAGGCCCGATCGAAGACCTTAGGCCGGCGCTCCTCACCCCTGGATTCGTCGACGTCCACACGCATTTTCCGCAGACGCGCATCATCGGCTGCGCGACCGGACCGCTGCTCGACTGGCTCGAGGGGAGCGTGTTCCCGGAGGAGGCGCGCTTCACCCGCGCCGCCTACGCGCGCGAGGTGGCGAGCGAGTTCACGGCGCGCCTGATCGCCGCCGGGACGACGACGGTCGCGCTGTTCTCGAGCTCGAGCCCGCGCGCCACGGACATCGCGGTCCAGGCGCTCGACGAGGCAGGACTGCGCGCCGTGGTCGGGCTCACGTGGATGGACCAGAACTGCCCGAAGGCGCTCCGGATCTCGACCGACGACGCCATCGCTGCGTCGCGTCGCGCCCTCGCGCGCTGGCACGGTCGTAACGGGGGACGCCTCCGCTTCGCGGTGACGCCGCGCTTCGCGATCAGCTGCTCTCGACCGATGCTCGAGGCCGCTGGCGCGCTCGCTCGCGAGCACGAGCTCCTCGTCCAGACCCACGTCGCCGAGAACGAGCGCGAAGGCGTCGCGACGCTCGAGGTGCACCCCTACGCCTCGAGCTACCTCGACGTCTACGCGCGCGCCGGCCTGCTGGGGCCGCGCACCGTGCTCGCGCACGCGATCCACCTCGGGGCGCGCGACTGGCGACAGCTCGCCGACACCGGCACCACGATCGCCCACTGCCCCGACTCGAACTTCTTCCTCGGCAGCGGGCGCATGCGCCTCGCCCCGCCGACGCGCCTCGGCGTCCCCGTCGGGCTTGGCAGCGACGTCGCCGCCGGTCGCAGCTTCTCGCTCCGTCGCGCGATGGCCAGCGCCTACGACAACGCGCTCGCCCTAGGCGCCCCCGCCTCACCCGAAGCGCTGCTGCGCCTGGCGACCCTCGGCGGCGCGACGGTGCTCGGTTGCGCGCAAGAAACCGGGAGCCTCGAGGCGGGCAAGGACGCGGACCTCGTCGTCGTCCCGAGGCCACGCCCCGCGCGGACGCTCGACGCGGCCCTCGCCGGGCTCGTCTTCGACACCGACGCGATCGAGGTCAGCGCGAGCTACGTGCGCGGCCGCCGGATCCGCTGACGCCGGTTGCGCCTCGCGGAGCGCCGCATTACGTCCCTCGGCCGATGGTTCTTCGCACGACGCGCGTCACGGCCTCGCTCTTGGGAGCCGCAGCCCTCGCGGCCACCTGCGCCCTCACGAGTGACGCAGGCGCCGTGGTCGTCGAGAAGATCGTGGCGGTTGTCGGCGATCGCGCGATTTTGCTGAGCGATCTTCACACCCGCGCGCACCCGTTCCTGACCCAGCTCAACGCGCGTTGCCCGATCGGGACGCCCCAGTGCATCCCCGCCGAGAACAAAATCTACCAGCAGACGCTCGACCGCATGGTCGACGAGGAGCTCGAGGAGCTCGCCGCGAAGCGCAGCAACGTCAACGTGAGCTCGACCGACGTCACGCTCACCATCGAGCGGCTCGCGAAGCTGAACAACATCCCGGTGTCGCAGCTGCTCGCCGACGTGACCCGTCAGTCGGGGATGAGTGAGGCCGAGTACCGACAAGAGCTCCGACAGCAGGTGCTCGAGAGCAAGCTGCTGCAGCGGATTGCCCAGAGCCAGATCCGAATCACACGCCAGGATCTCGAGGAGATGTACCGCCGGATGGTCGAGCGCGAGCGGCAGATCCTCCTCTACCAGCCCGCGTGGCTGGTGCTGCAGCTCGGCCCGACGCCCTCGGCGGAGCTCGTCGCCACGCGCCTCAAGGAGGCCACGGAGCTCGCGAAGCGCGCCCGCGAGGGAGCCGACTTTGCCGAGCTCGTGCGGCGCTACTCCGACGACAGCGCGACGCGTGACTCGGGCGGCGAGCTCGGGATCCGCGCACCCGCAGGTTCACCCGCCGCGCAAGCGGGGCAGCAACGGCCACTCGCCGACGCGCTCGAGAAGGCTGCCCTCGGGCTCGCGATCGGCGACGTGAGCGAGCCGTTCCGATTCAAGGACGCGCTCGTCGTGATGAAGGTCACGAATCGGCAGCCCTCGCGCTACACGTCGTTCGAGGCCGCGCAGGCCGAGATGGGCCAGCGCGTCCAATCCGAGAAGCTCGAGAAGGCGAAGCAGCAATGGCTGAAGGATCTCCGCCGCCGCACGCACGTCGACGTTCGCTTCCTGTGATCGCCGTGCCGGCCTGCACCGACTGCGGTGCGTGCTGCTTGAACGAGCACCCGCGCTACATCCGCGTCTTTGCCGTCGACCTCGAGCGGATGAGCGAGGCGGCCTTTGCGCATACGACGCTCGTCGACGGCGAGCGCTACCTCCGCTTCGAGGGCGGTCGCTGCTCGGCGCTCGCTCTCCACCCTGCGACCGGCCGCGTCGGCTGCACCATCTACGAGGAGCGCCCCGACGCCTGCCGATGGCTCGAGCGCGGCTCGGGCGAGTGTCGCTCGCAGCTCGCCGCGAAGTGGGACAAGCGCGAGACGCTGATGGCGAGCCTCGGGACGTGACGAGCCGCAAGCACGCGAGGGTCGAAGACCCGCGTGAGCCATCCGGGAGATCGAGCCGAGGCCGAGCGACGCGCGGTCAGCGCAAGAGGTAGTGGTACGCCAGCATGCCGAGCGCGGTGCCGGTGACCACGCCGGTGCCCGCGCCGATGAGGAGGAGCCGCAGCTGTTGCCTCGGGAGGAGAGGAAGATCCAAGAACCCCGCGCCCGGGGGCGCGTCATCGTGGCGGCGCCCACCGTCGCGCTTGAAGCGCTCGGCGCGGAGCGTGCGCGTACCGGCCTCGAGCATCGCCGAGAGCTGCCCGGCCGTCGGTCGCTTCTCGCGATCGCGCTGCAAGCACAGGTTGACGACGTCGGTGACGACGCTCGGCAGATCGGGGCGGCGCTTCTGGATCGGATCGACGTCGCTCGTCAGGATCCGGACCATCAGCGCGTTGTAATTCGCGGCCTCATGGGGCAGCGCGCCCGTCAGCGCCTCGTAGAGGACGACGCCGGCCGACCACACGTCGGCGCGCCCGTCGAGATCGTCGCGACCGGCCGCCTGCTCAGGGCTCATGTACGCGGGCGAGCCGACGACGGTCCCGGTCTTGGTGAGCGCGAAGTTCGTCGCGCCGCCGGTGAGCACTTTGCTGATGCCGAAGTCGAGGATCTTGCCGATGAGCGACCCCGTGCTCGTGCGATGCAGGAAGATGTTCGCGGGCTTCAGATCGCGATGGACGATCCCCTGCTGATGCGCCAGGTCGAGCGCCTTTGCGACGCCGCTCACCACGTCGAACAAGGTCTCGGGCTCGACCGGGCCGTCGCGCTGTATCCTAGTGGAGAGCGGCTCTCCGTCGAGGAGCTCGAGCACGAGGAACGGCGAGCCGTCCTCGGCCTGCCCGAGATCGAAGATGCCGACGATGCTCGGGTGCTTCACGCGCCCGATGGCCTTGGCCTCGTTGAAGAACCGGGTGAGGAGAACCTTGTCGCTCATCACCTCGGGCTCGAGCATCTTCAGTGCGACTTCGCGGTCGATGAGCTCATTGCGCGCAGCCCACACCGCTCCACTCGTGCCGGTGCCGATGAGGCGCAGCAGGCGGTACCGCTGGTGGATGATGTCGCCTTCCTTCAACGACAAGGGATCGCGACGTTAACACGACCGCCTCTCCCGCGTCGCGCGCCTCTTCCCGAGCAACCCTCGCGGCGCCAGCGCCTAACTTTGGGGCGCGGCGTGAGCGCCGGCACCCCCGGATGTTGTGACCCGCACCGACGTGCAATAGTCTCGGGTTCCCCGACCGACGTCCGGCACCGGGGAACGAGCGTCGACGAACCCGAATGGCAGCGCCCTCCACCATCCAGGCAGGCATGGTCCTGTCCGGAAAGTACAAGGTCGGCCGCGAGCTGGGTCGGGGGGGCATGGCGTCCGTGTTCGCGGCGGACAACGTTGACATCGGGAAGCGCGTCGCGATCAAGCTGCTCGCAGGCCACCTCACGACCTCGCAGACGGTGGTCGAGCGCTTCCTTCGCGAGGCGCGCGCCGTCGCCAAGATCCGAAGCCCCCACATCTGCGACGTGTACGACGTGGGCAAGCTCGACGACGGCACGCCGTTCTTGGTGCTCGAGCTGCTCGAAGGCGAGTCGCTCTACGACGCCATGGTGCGCGATCGGCAGATGTCGCCGCAGCTCACGCTCGCGATCATCCTGCAGCTGTGTCGCGGCCTCGCGAAGGCGCACGAGGTCGGGATCGTCCACCGTGATCTGAAGCCCGAGAACGTGTTCCTGACGGTGGACGACGACGGCAATTTGCTCGTCAAGATCCTCGATTTCGGGCTCGCGAAGTTCTACGACTCGCCGCTCGAGACGCCCGAAGCCTCGACCAGCGGCAAGCGCGGAAAAGCTCCGCCGAGGCTCACCCGCGACGGCGCCGTGTTCGGGACGCCGGCGTACATGAGCCCCGAGCAGGTCCGCGGACAGGCCGCCGCCGACACGCGCGCCGACCTGTGGGCGGTCGCGTGCATCGCGTACGAGTGCTTCACCGGCACCACCGTGTGGAAGACCGACGAGGGCGTGGCGATGACCTTCGCACAGATCGCAACGGCGCCGATCCCCGACCCGCGCGCGTACCGCCCGGACCTCCCCACATCGTTCTCGACGTGGTTTCAACGCGCCCTCGATCGCGACATCGCGCGACGGCCGCAGACGGTGCAGGAGCTCGCCGACGATCTCGTCCGCGCGTTCAACTATTCGCCGGGGGCGGGCGCGCTCGACGCCGCGCTGGTGAACCAGATCACGAAGGCCGCGCGCACCCTGAACGACCTCGACGCGCCGACCGTCCTCGTGACCCGGAAGCAGCCGGCGAGGGACGAACAGCCCGTCCCGCTCGTACGGACCTCGAACCCCGCCCCCGCGCCGACCGCGCGCCAGGCCGATGCGCCGCCCGACAAGACGGACCCGACGCCCGAAGAGCACGCGAAGCCCGGCCCAGCCAAGGTGGTCCTCGCAGCACCCAGCCAAGCCGCGCCGAAGGCGGCTCCGCTCGAGACGCCCTCGGGCTCGTCGGCGGTCGCGCTGCAGCACCCGACCCTCGTCCACATCGAGCTCGGCCGCTCGTCGCGCCGGCGCGCGCTCGGCATCGCGACCCTCGGCCTCGGGCTCGTGGCTGCCATCGCCGCGGCCGTCGCGAGCAGCGTCGGAGCTCCCGCCGCCGTGGCGACCGCGCAGCGCTTCGGTCCATCCCTTGCGCGCTCGGCGTCCGCGCTCGGTAGTGCCGCCGCGGCGAAGCCGTTCGCGCCCGGGCACCCGTGGCTCGGCCGAGTGCTCGAGGCCCAGGAAATCCTGGCGAAGGGAGATCCGGAGCGGGCCGTCGGAGCGCTTCGTCGACTCGCCGACGAGGTGAAGCATCCGCTTCCGAAGAACCTGCTGGAGCACGCACAGCTCGCCGCGGCAGCCAAGAAGAGCGGCGCACGCTGCCAGGTCACGGGCCTCGGGCGGCCCCGCACCTACGACGTGCTGCAGACCGACCGGAAGAGCGTTCCGGCACGGTCGCCCTCGATCGCGCTCGGGCTCGGCGGCGCGCTCGTCGCGTGGTCCGATGCGAGCGAAGGCTCGGAGCGGCTGACGGCCGTGGCCCTTGACGAGTCCCTGCGCGACGTCGCGGCGCCGTCGGTCGTCACGACCGATGGCAACAAGGTCGCGGAGGCTCACCTCGTGCCTGTCGCGCAGCGCTTCTTCTCGGCCTACTCGGAGTCCGTCGGCGTTCCGGGGGTGTACACGCGCTGGCTCTCGCAAGCCGGCGGCTCGGCCACCGAAGCCTCCCTCACGTCGGCGCCGAAGACGACGGTGATCGACGTCGACGCGACGCGCAGCGCCGACGGCGGTGTGGTCGTGGCCTGGAGCGAGGAGCGCGAGGGGGGGACTGCCCTCGCCTTCCGGGCGTACGACAAAGACGGACAGCCGCGCGCGCAACCCGTCCGGCTCGCGGAGTATCGAGGGCCGAGCGTCGGACGCATCGGACACCTCGAGATCGAGGCCCGCGGCACCAAGCTCCACGTCGCCTACGAGGTGACGAAGGGCGCTACGCAAGAGGTCCGACTGCTCGCCGTCCCGCTCGACGCGGCGGCACCGGGGGTGGACGCGAGCGCAGCGGAGTTGCCTCCCGGCGAGCATGCGCTCGCGCGCGAGCAGCTCCTCTCGCGAAAGGACGAGCTCGCGACGAGCCCGGCGCTCGGCTGCAACAACGAGGGCTGCTACGTCGCTTGGCACGAGCCGCTGCGCGGCGGAGGGACCGTGGTGTACCTCGACCGCTCCTCGTCGAAGATTCAATGGGCGAAGCGCGCGGGCTCGGCAGGTCGCAGCTTCACCATCGGCATGGCGCCGAACGGCCAGTCTCAGCTCGCTTGGTACGAAGGCGGCAAGCTCGTCGTCGCGGGGCTCGGCCTTGAGGGCCCGGGCGCAGAGACGAAGGTCGCGAAGGTGAGCGGAGATCCCGAGCCAGCAGCGCTCGCGCCGGGTGCGCAGCGCGGCGAGTGGTACGCGACCTGGCTCGACAGCGAAGCGGGGCGGCCCGAGCCCTACGTGTTGCGCATCGCGTGCCCGTGAGGACCGGATGCTTGCGCTGCCCTCGCGCTCCACGGTTCGCGCCCGGCCTATCGCGGGACGACGCCTCTTCCTGACGCCGCTCGACGGCCTCGACACGATCGACCTGTGGGAGTCGATCGACGGCTCGCGCGCGACGCTCGAGCGCTTCTTGCCCTGGGTCCCTTTCCAGACCGACCTCGACTGCTCTCGCGGGTTCGCCGACGGATCGCGAGACGACTGGGACGCTGGGCGAGCGGTGCGCTTCGGGATTCGCGAGCGGTCGACGAGCAGGTTCGTGGGCGTCGTGAGCCTCGAGAACTACGTCGATCTGCATCGCAACGCCGAGCTCGGATACTGGCTACGAGACGACGCGACCGGGCGCGGCTACATGACCGAGGGCGCGGCCGTTTGCCTGGAGTGGGGCTTTCGGGTCGTCGGTCTTCACCGCGTGCGCGTCGCCGCCGCGACCGACAATCAGCGCTCGCTGCGCGTCATCGAGCGCCTCGGGTTCAAGCCCGAGGGGATCTCCCGTCAGGCCGAGTGGTGCGACGGGCGCTGGCTCGATCATGCGGTCTTCGCGATGCTCGAGGACGAGTGGCAGTGTCCGTGGTGATGCACGGCGAGCGGCACGGAGCCGGCGAAGGTTGAGGTCCGGGGTGGACGACACGGCCACGACGAGGACGGTCTCGCGACGTCCGCGCCGAGAAGCGCGGGGCCTGCCGCTCGTGCCGCTCGTCCCGCTCGTGGTGACCTTCGTGGCACTCCTCGCCGCGCTGTCGATCGCGAAGGTGGCCTCGGGCGAGCTGCAGCGATCCGCCGACGACCTCCTCGAGCTTCGCGCCAAGACGGTGGCTGCCGCGCTCGCCGCACGGCTCCGAGCCTCCCCGATGGACGAGCGCCCGACCCTGCTCGAACACGTCGCGGCTCGGGCGGGGACCGGGTACGCGCTCCTCGACGAGGCGGGCCGCGTCGTGACGGTGCACGGAAGCGCGCCGTCCGACGCCGACGAGCTGCGCTCGCTCGCGAGACGAACCGCCGGGGTGATGGGTGAGGGTTCGACCCGCCGCGCCTTCGCCGTGCGCTCGCTCCCGGCGCCGCTCGAGCACTTGGCGCTCGCGGCGTTCGTCGAGGCGCCCTCCCCAGCAGACGGTACACAACGAATGCGCGACACCGTCGCGGTCCTCACCTTGCTCATGCTCGCCGTCGCGGTCGGCGTCGCGTTCGCGCTCGTCGGAGCGACGCGCGAGGACCTCAGGTTCATCCGGAAGAGGATCCTCGACCTCGCGGGCCCCGACGAAGACACCACCGGCGTCGGGGAGCGCGCGAAGGCGCTGCCGCTGCGCTCGTTCGATCAGGTCGGCACGTTGACCGTCGCGCTGAACAACCTCGTGGCACGGTTCGCCAAGGCCGAGCGCGGCTACCAGAGCGACCTCGACGCGGCGCGGCAGATCGACGCGGAGCGCGCGGCGTTCTTGGCAGGCCTGAGCCACGAGCTGAGGACTCCCCTGAACGCAATCCTCGGGTTCGCGCACTTGCTCGAGTCCGAGGGCGACGCGCCGCTCGCGCCCGACGCCGCGGAGGCCCTCGCCATGATCCGCTCGAGCGGCGAGCACCTGAAATCGCTCGTCGACGACATCCTCGATCTCTCCGCGGCTGAGACCGGCCAACTGCGCCTGAGTCGCGACGTCGTCGACGTCGGCGCCGTAGCGGAGGAGATCGTCCGCGAGGCGCGTGCGACCGTCGGGACGCGCGCCGTCGCGGTGCTCCTCGACCGAGACGAGCCCGCGCTCGCCTGGGCCGACGCACGACGACTTCGACAGATCCTAGGGAACCTGGTCTCGAACGCGCTCAAGGCCACCGCCTCCGGCGAGGTGCGGGTCGCGGTGACGAACGACCCGACGCGACAGAGCGTGCGCGTCACCGTGACGGACACCGGCCGTGGCATCGATCCGAGCGCCCTCGCGGCGATCTTCGAGCCGTTCAAGCAGGCGGGTGACGAGCTGACGAAGCACGGCGGCGTCGGGCTGGGGCTTGCGATCACGAAGCGCCTCGTCCAGCTCCATCGCGGCTCGTTGGAGGTTCGGAGCAAGGTCGGGCGAGGCTCGACGTTCGAGCTCCGGTTGCCCGACCCGAAGGCCGCCGCGAAGGTGCCGCGCGACAGCTTGGTGCCGTGGTCCGACGCGCCGCGGGGACCCGAACCGTCACGGGACGTCCTGCCCTCCTTGTCAAACGAGATC
>Ga0194129_10006945_pt1 | contig 13670 bp, 14 predicted proteins | sample TA2KigCa35mmetaG_FD_150862 | JGI IMG/M metagenome (GOLD analysis project Ga0194129, IMG submission 150862) | Freshwater microbial communities from Lake Tanganyika, Tanzania - TA2015038 Kigoma Deep Cast 35m | ecosystem: Environmental > Aquatic > Freshwater > Lake | place: Tanzania: Lake... | reverse complement strand
GTTGTGAACGGCTCTGTAATGATTTAACATCCCCCTGTGCGATGATTGCCAGGAGCCAGTGCGACAAGTAGTGCAGCATAGTGCACACTGCTGTGCTCCTGGCATCCACAAGTTCTTTGGTGCAGGCCAATGTGGATTCAATTCAAGGGTTTGAGGAGGGTCGACAAATGGATCATGCGCAGGCGCAGGGCTTGCAACTGGGATCAAAGCCCGATGTCGTGGTGATGCAGCAGGGGCGGGCCGGGGTAGCGCTGCAGCTGGACTAGGTGGAGGTAAAGGCGGAGGCACGGACGAAGGTGCGCCAGCCGCTTGAATAGCAAGCGCAAGCGCAACTGCAGCCGCTGCCTCCGTAGTGAATGGTATAGGAGCATCAGCGCTTGATGGCATTTGCGGTGCCACTGAAGCCCTATGTTGCACTGGTGCTTGCGATGCAGCCGCTAGTGCAAACCTTCTAGCGTCTTCGGCTACTTTCGCGCTTCTCGCGGCTGCGGCCAGAGCAGCATCACTCACTGCAACCGAAGGCGTACCTTTCGCCTGTTCCACCAACGAAGGACTTCTATGGAAGAAATCAAAGGCGGTTGAGACCGCCCAATTGCATGGCAACGGAATGCGAAATAATATCACTGTGCGATTCCAGCAAACGTCCCAAACATACTCCACGTCCATGTCGACGACACTGTTGGTGGTTTGGCCTTGGATGATGTCGAACACTCCTTTGAATTTTCGTCGCAACCCGCACTGCCTTTCTCGTTCGGCTGGATTTGCGCCCGACGGTGTTTTCGGGAGCATCTTGCTTGTCACGACACGTAGAGGATGAGCACCACAATGCCATCGAAGCCAAGCGTCGTGCAACTTCACACTGACTGATATATTACACCACCGAACACCACCATACACCACCATACACCACCATACACCACCATACACACATTACCACTATCACGCTCTAACCTGACCGGAAATTTGAAAGAAGGATTGAGCCACAATCTAGGCATGAGGCGTGACCAGGCGTGTGCATTCGCAGGCTGCAATTCTACTGCGACGACGTTTGAATGTCCGCTCATGACATTCGTAAGCTCTACAACAGCAGCCATGAGACCATCGATTTTCTCACGATCTTCAGTATCCAACGCGCCTCCGCCGCCACCTCCTCTGCCACCTCCTCCGCCTTGCGTTAAATCGTGCACTTCCATTGCCATATTGCTAATTAGAGAGGTTCCTGTCGCAACAAGGCAGCTTGAAAAAGGCCCCGTACCTCCCAACAAATACGGCTTCAGCGTCGCCACCCACGCCTTCTCCGTGGTCATGAGTGGACAACCGTGAAATGGGTGCGATCGAGACAAATTCTTGGCCAAAAAGTCTGCGTGTGATATCGCAGATGCAACAGCAAGATGAACAGCTGCCTGTGTCTCAATAGCGTAGTTGCTGTAGCCGGGAACAATACGGCCCCATGGAATGGATCGAATAATTGTCTCATGAAAATGGGGAGGCGACAACTGGAACGAACTTGTTCCTGGCTTCAAAAATGCCAGGGTGCGACCGACAACCCCATCTTGGTCGGACCGCTGCGAATATGCGCCCACTTTGTGGTCAGCTCGTAGTTCCTTGCTGTCTTCATCAATTAAACCCGCAGCCATATCCCTCAACAATCTTAACCCAGTTTTTTTCAGAAAGTGGGTGGTGAGACGTTCGATAGTGGTGCCCAAAGATGCAGCACCCACACTGTCAATTACCATTCGCAGCGCTGTTGCCATCTGTTGCACAATGTAGCGACTGGTCTCACCCGACTCTCCGAATAAGAATTGAAAATTTCCAGTTGGCGAGCGCGATAAAAATTCCACACCAAGAGCAGTGGCCAAACAATAAGTGGGATCCTCACAATTGGCAAAACACGCTTTGGCGTAACTCATAAGGCCCATAATGTCGGTTTTGGACGTTGGAATTTGGACAGTAAGAGCATCACAAAACGCAGCGATGCAGCAGAACTGAATACGTGAAACGCGCTCTCCGCGGCCCAATGTAGCCAATGCCATCAGAACAAAGAGCCACAGTCTCGATACCGCCGATTCGGACCTCCCCCTGCCTTCAGGTACATACCTGACGTCGTGTTTAAACCAGCCAATATACCACCGTACACCACCACACCACAACGCCGTAAACCACAATACACCACCATACACCACCATACACCACCATACACCACCATACACCACCATACACCGCCTTGCCCCGCCCTCATATCCCTATGCACCGCCATACACTCCTACCTGAAAGCTGCATTTATAATTTTCTTAATCTGTGCAGAACCCAGCGCGACAGTACCTTCAACGCCAGGGAAAGCGCCACATGCCTTATCTCGAGCAAGGATATTGATATAAGCTTGAGCAAAATCGCTGTAAAAAAATGCATCTGCTTCGGGAATAGGCAGCGACATTTGCCTGAACGTGTGCTTGATCGCGAGGCATGCGTTGTTGATTTTCGCTTTGGAGTAGTGCTTCAAATAGGTTCTCGAACTCTCGGGCCTCGAATCCATTGGCCAGCTGATAAGTTTGTCGCGCAAAGAACAGACAAAAGCCTTGCCCAATTTCAACGCAACAGGCATGGTCACTGATGTAGAGGAACTCATGCAATCGGCAAACTCTTCACTGTTCGCACAGGCAAACTCAACGAGCTCATCGATGTACCCCGAATAGTCGCGTTGGGTCTTGGGTGCAAGACGATCCCTGGCAGCCCGCGCTCCTTCGCTAATTTCTGAATCAGAGTCGTCGTCAGACATAACGGATCCGTGACAGCGTTCTGCACGCGTGCTGTGCATTTCCTTTAAAAATGTCGAAGAAACAGAGGCCACGGAGCAGCGCTGCGCAACTGCCTGCACGATGTGGTGATAACGCCTGTCCTGATATCAGGCTGTGTGTGCGGGGGGGAGTAGTCCATGCACCAAGCCCCCAAGTGATGATGCGAGGACAACCGTAGGGGCCCGTTACTGATTTTCGGTCATCCATTCACAGCCTGCCTGTCAAGAAAATTTTGATTAAAATTTGATGAAAAATTTACGGGTCCCCCTGAAAAAAATTATAATGTACAAACATGTGCTTCAATAATAAACGTTCTTGCCTTATGGCTATAAATAATAGCTGTATCAATGAGAACGAAAAACGTTCTGATCAGAAACGCTTTCGAATTTGACCGAAGTTGACCACAGTGGTCGGTTCTGACCAGGCCAAAAAGCGTTCTTCCGTTCTCATCCAAATTTTATAGGTAGTGTAGGCCGACCGAAAGCATCATCCGTTCTAAGTGAGTATATGGATGCGACCGAAGCCAGAATCATCAGTACCCAAAATTTGGGTATAGTCTCACTGTAGAGTAAAAATTTACAAAGGGCAAATGTGTAGCGGTCGGTTTTTTTTTTTCATGTGGCTGGTGACCAAAAAAACCAGCGGTTGGCCGACCAGTGCAGAAATTAGGTACAGAATCAATTTTAATACGGAAACATTTAGGGTCTTAGGGACCTAGGAGAGACCGACCGAGGCTTTAGCAGCATTTTTGGGTTGAAAAGGGTATTTTTTAAAATATTTAGGGTCAAGATTCCGACCGACGTCTGAGGGTCATTGTCCACAGTGGGACATGGATAAGGGGGTCATTATATTTGAATTCATTTTTTTGAACTGGAATGGTCGTATCACAGGCAATGTGCGCGGCTGCCTGTCTCAATTGGAGAGGACCTCACTTTTCAAATTTCGTTGCACTTTCGTACTGAAGTTTGGTTCGGAAACGAGGTTGACGACAAGTTGGTTGGGGGTTCGGGTGTGTGTGCAAGTGGGGAGCCGCGCCGCCTTCCCCCCTCGTGTGGGTGACCCGCATCGCTACCACCACCAACCCTCGGGCAAGTGGCGATAGGTTGAGTGAACAATTGTGGTATCTTGGCAGTGGTCAGGCATGCTAGCAGCGGTTGTGCGTCGCCGCTGTTTTTCAGCAGGGTTCATATGGGAGCATCTTGATGAAGCTTCGATGCCAATCGAATGGATAAAGTCCATCAAAGAGAGGTTCGACAGCAGGCCAAAGGTCCAGGTGCTTCAAGGCCACCAAGTTTTGGCTGGCCGTATTGGAACCATTATGAAAGTAGGTTTTGACGGGGATATCATGTTTTACGAGCTGCTGATTCCAGGTCTCAAAGGAAAGAAGGTTGTTTCATCCAAACTCTGCAGGTCCATCTTCAACTTTGACTTGGGTGGTGAGGGGCTGTCATCTACAGAAGACAGACGAGGACAACATGTGCAGCAGATCGAGGTAGCAAAAGGAGTTGGTAAAAACAACTCTACATTCAAGGAAAGTGGACAGGGCAGCAGTGCAGGAGGGGGGAATGGTGATATGTCAACTAGTGCACTGCGGCAAGTCACCCTGAGATCCAGCAAGCATGATTGTGTACCACAAGGAAATGGTGAGGCGGACGATTCCGAGGTGCGGCTACAAAGCCTGAGATCCAGCAGCCTGGAAGATAAAAGAAAGTTGGCATGCAAACTCTTGGCAACAGAATGTGCGCAACGTCAGGTCAGTCCAGACAACCCAAGACAGCACATGGCGTATTTTGAAGACGTGTTCAAAGGGTTACAGTTCGAGGAATTCATGCGTTTGTTAATTACATGTATGCAAACGTTGGATAAGAGTTTGTATATTAAAAAAGTGTGTTGTCGTGTGCTCAATGAGGCTTGGGCTGCGGAGCTCGTATGTGGCATCAAGTTGGGCGAATGGGCATCAGGGAAAAAGAAACTCGTTTTAGATGGGTTAAGTGATGCCAGTATCAACATATTTAGAGACTATACCAAGATATTGGCAAACAAGGTATGCGAATATGATAGGAAGAACCTCTCGGGCAATGAGGATGCAGGGAGTCCAAAGTCGGTATGTGATATGTCAATATGTATCTGATGTGTTACATTTATCGATGTGCTCGACAATGTGGCGGTGGTGTCTTTGTTTGCTTTTTTTGGTTTACATTTATTCAGGGTCCGCCTTCTGTCGATGAAAGTGACAACGACCCATGTGAAGCGACAGGAGCACATTCTGCAGTATGTGATATGTCAATGTGTATCTGATATGTTACATTCATCGCTGTGCTCGACAATGTGGTGGTGGTGTCTTTGTTTGCTTTTTTGGGTTTCCAATGGCATTTATTCAGCCTTCGACAACGGCCAGTCTCGTTGTCAACGACCAATTTGAACCGACAGGAGCACATCCTACAGTATGTGATATGTCAATGTGTATATGATATGTTACATTCATCCGTGTGTTCGACAATGTGGTGGTGGTGTCTTTGTTTGCTTTTTTGGGTTTCTAATGGCATTTATTCAGCCTTCGACAACGGCCAGTTTCGTTGTCGACGACCAATTTGAAGTGACAAAAGTATCTTGTCCAGGCTCCTTCGAGTTTTGGATGAACAATTCTCGTGGCACACCATTTAATCGTGCAGAGATACGTGAAGGCGATGTCATAGTCTCTTTTGAGTCTAGCGACTTGAAACGCATTGGGCAGTTGGACAACTTGCTCACCGATCTGCATCCCAGTCAGGGATATTACGAGTTCACTATTCACCGTCCCAACCCTACCGCACATAAGCAATATGATAGACTCCACCTTAAATTTAAGAAACTGGCTGAGTTCAAACCTGGGTCACAATGGGGGGCCCCACATGGTTCAGTTCCATCAAATGCAAACGACAATGTCCAATCCGCCGAAGAAAGACCGTGCAAGAGAGGATCGCAGGTGTGTGATATGTCAATATGTAATTCAAGGGTCTCATTCATTGACCTTATTTTTCAGTCCACAGTCCAGGACCAAAACAAACGACATTCCGAAGAGAATTCACCAAACCCAATACCGCCATTGCTACCATCAGTTGACGATGTCTCATTGCAAACACGTCAGAGAAGGGTTAGGATAATTGCCGGGGGTCTACCAGGTATTTCCCATTCTGGAAAGGGGACAAGAAAGGTTTCATCACCGGTGGCGCCTGAAATCATGAAAGGAGGAAGCCGTAGGTTCTACAGTGGGAGGAATGGTCAATTGCACTGCATAGCAACTGGGAAACCTAAATCAAAATGCCCTCATTGCAATGTTTTTTATTATACTGGCTCGGGTGGACACAAGTATTGCCGAGATACAAACAAACGAAAAGCAATATGTAAGTGCGACAGGTGTAACTCAGCTGGGGTCAACAGAGGGTTGTGTGAACACAACCGGCAAAAACACAAGTGCAAGGAATGTTTTGGAGTATCTCTCTGTCATCATAGTAGGCAAAAGTCGAAATGCAAGGAGTGTTTTGAAGAAGGTTTACAAGTTGCAGGTGTCTGTAAGCATGGAAAGGAAAAATACAGGTGCAGCAAGTGCAACACAAAACGATAGACATCAGTGTAGTAAATACGATAAATCAATTCATATTTACATTTAGCGGAAGTAAACAGGGCAGCAGGGCAGCAGGGGGGAAGTGGGATATGTCAATTAGTGCAGGTGCTCCAAAAAGCCTAGCCAGAATTGCAGTTCCTTCTTGAGATCATGCTGAAAATCAAGCCGTGTCAAGGGCAGAGAAGAACAAACTGGGTCGGTTGTTTGGGTTGCAATTGTTGCGTAACAAACCGGGTTTTCTGCATAGGTCACTGAGTCATGTGAAGTGATATGTCATTTTCATAGGACGCACCTGCAACAAGCAGTTCTTCAGGGCAGCTTGTTTGAACTCCCACTTCAGAAGTTGACGGGCGTAATACAATCGGTGGTGGCCTCAAAAGCTTGCAGCGCATGCGCCCAGGCTGGGGCAAGGGTGAAACATGGCCTCGCGACTTTACCTCAGGACTATACAGGTACCGTTTGGTCGGTGAAGACAGCAAGGAGCTTGGCAACGAGCACGTGGGGATAGTGGTATTTGACTTCATGACGGCAGCACGAAATGTCCATTCATTGCTCGTGGGTCCCTCGTTGTTTGAAAAGGTGGGATGCTTGTTCAAAAAAACTGAGCGCGAGTGGCTGGGGGACTGGACACCGACATGGTCGAAATCTTTTCCATGATTGGATGAAAATGGTGAAACTGGTGCAGGAACTGCATTTGAACGTTCTTCATTGAGGATGGCCAATTTTTTGGCAGCCTTTCTCATTCGAATTCTTTCTTCGAGCACATCTATATGTAAGTCAGAATGGTGATATGTCAGATTTACAAAAACGCACCTGCAAGTGGAACCAGTCCTCGTCTGGATGCACCCTGGTTGTGCAGGGGTGTGCCAAACTTGGAATCACTTCCTTGAGTACCCATGCCTTCCAGATACACATGTTTTTCCGCGTTCGAATGATTGCAATTCGGTGATACATATGACAGGTCACTTTCTTCGGCATCGTCGCTGCTGTTGGATTGTTCAGAAGCAGTATAACCCTCCTTTCCCTCTTTGCATTGCAGCGCCAGCAGTGGATTTTTGAGTAACCTGTCGCGGTTAGATTTTTTGCGTTCTTTTCCTTTTTTCAGTTGAGATCCGTCAATGACGACAGCTGGTTCTACACCAGCCACAGGCTTCGCCCGAAGTTTCGGCTTGCGAGCTTGTTTAGAAGCCAACTGGCTTCTTTTTTTCAATATAGGAGATGAATCGCTGCATGATTGTACCGGTTGGGACACGGCGTCGGGGTGTTTCGCCAACGCTTCTTTGCGTTGCACGAGAGGAACATCGTCGTCAGACATCTTGGAGATGGGTTAGGAATTTGAAAACAGTGATTGTACGAACAACGAAGAATTTTGAAAGTGATGGTTGGACAATGTATAGTTGCAGTTGCAGTATCAGCGGCTCAGCCGTAGCGCGCGTGTCAGCGGGTAACTTGCAAGCTGCATTGCAGCAGAGGCAACGTGGGAGTGGTGGAAGATGTGGACCTCTGTGGTCGCTGTAGACGTATCCGTGGTTCAAGTATGACATACACATTAACAAAAGAACTGCCGACCAGTTCGAAAGTGTATTTGTTCGTTTCATTACAAATGACATACCTCACAAAAAGAATTGACATATCCATAGATAAATATCTCATTTTCATACACTTGGCACCCCAAAGTGCAGTTGGTCCCTACTGTCTATGATCATTTTTTTTAAAGGGAGTAGTCCTGACGTATCACGATGTTCAAGTGTGACATATACATTAGAAAATGAACCGCCGTTGTGTTCGAAAGTGTATTTGTTAGGTTCAGTACAAATGACATACCTCACAAAAAGAAATGACGTATCCATAGGCATTTATTCTTGTTTTTGAAATCGTGCACCCCTAACTGCAGTTTCTACTGTCCATGATGATGTTTGTTCAATTCAAACGAGTAGGGGAGGCAAACGTGTGTGGTGGGGGTGGTTGCAAGTCATCCCAACCATCGCTGCATGTGCATGTGTCACTTCGACAACATGCAATGACCAGTTACCGGATCTCGCCGATTCCTAGAGCAGCTGTCATAGAATATCATTTGGTGATATGTCACATATGTATTGAGACTTGACGCAGCCTGAATGCAGTCAATGGTATGAACACTCAAAAGCAAATTGCAAAAGGCAGGCAGCAAAACATCAGAGTGTCAGTACAACGTCACCATATATTGGCACAATGGAGGTCAAAGAGCTTCGCAGGTGACACAGTAGTAATTTAGAGATATGTCAAGAAGTAATTGACATATATCAGGTGCCATTTGTGCCCTCATGGTGCGGATTTTTCCCTGCAACTAGAAGTTCGAAGAATGAATGAGCACATCAGGGCTTCCCATATTGGGCATGGCACCATTTCAAAAGAGGAGTTTGAACGCCTGGATATGGTACTTGGAAGCAAAATTGGCCGCCACAAGTCATATGTAGAACATTCTAATAGACCGGCTTTGATTTTGGATAGTGGATTCAGGTCAGAAAGTCTCTTCGAGTCTAGAGTTGGGCTTCTGAAGTCCTGTGTTTTTCACGATGGGGAGGAAGAACAATGTGTTGTCAATGCAACATTCTTCAGCCCAGAAAAAGAAAAAAATGCAGCAAAAGAAGCATATTCTGCACAAGTTATTGCCATATTTGCCAGAGCAGATCATCTTTGCAAGCAAATTGGTTCAACAAGTGTGCGGCATCAACTAATGAGAAACGATGAAAATTCTGTATCGGCTAAGGTGTTTCATCCGGTGACACGAAGAACTAGCGTGCGGTATGCGATCAATGTAATACACAGTTTGTCATTATTGGTGATATGTCAAAATAGGGCAAAATGTCAATACATTTGTTCACAGGTGACTGAGTTCGTGTACTTTTGCTCCAAAGCATCAGCGTCGTGGAGAACATTGGACAGTTTGTCAATTTTATTACAGGTTCACATTGATGAGAATGAGTACAAAACAAAAGCATTGACATCATAAGTGATACTTTAAGTTTGATCTATTCTCATTAGCTGTTTCAAAAGTTGTCAAGTGTTGAATCGCGATGTGTTTCGCTCTAAACACTGGTATGTGAGTGCGGTAGGTGTAGCTGTTGAATTGCGATCACAGGTGTTGTTCGAAAAAAACGTCTCAATTACACAGACATTTATGGCAAGGTACTGTGAATATATGTGATATGTCAATTTAACATGTAACCAGCCGCAAACAGGAAATTTATCCAGATGTCATACAAACATTTTGGGAACGGGCCATCATCTAGAAGTGCACAGGTTGTTGTCAATCAGTGTGTGCACATTTTATATGCTCTTCGGTGTGTATTCTTGATTCATTGTTTGGACCGTATCCATGATTCACAAGTGCAAGAGCCTCAACGGTTGTCGTTGTTGTTCCTCAACAGTCAACAAGGTTCCAATTTTGCTGCGATTCAGGACATCAAGCGTCCAGCCAAAAAGTGTATCCCTGAGCATCATGGTCAAAGGGTTCAATGGAAGAATATAGAACACACCTGCTTAGAAGTATTCACTGGTTCCGATGGACTCGGCCGGGTTGTAGTATCTCACGCAATAATCCGGTCTATATTTGATCAGCTTTTGACTGATATTCAGCGATTAATGCAAGAAATTGGCGTACCCACATTAGGTGACCCGGAATTCGACAAATTGCTTGATGGGTTACAGTGCACAACTCCCGCTCAGGGCATGGCAACATTCAATCGCAGGATGTGGCCTTCAGAGTTTGTAGGTCAACATAACGCTTCAGAAGGCTTCAAGAGAAACTTCATATCCAAAGCATCAGCAATTTATCGACTCGCTATGGCAGCAATACATGTGTCTGGAGGTGCGTCACCAAGAGGGACAGAAGAAGCTGTGACTAGATTGCTCAATAGCCAAACTGAAGCAATGCGAAATGTGTTGATTATGTGTGGGACTATTGGCGTGCAAAATGGGTGAGTGATATGTCAAAAAACAGTAGAGCGTGAACTTGTTCGGCATTGGCCGGCATGAATAGTGTGTGTAGCATGTTTTGCGTTGTGTGACTTTTGATTAAAATTATATGAACAGGTATCAAAAGCAGAGGAAATACAACCTCAATGTTGATATAGTGGTGAAGTTTCTACCAAGAGAATTTGCCGTTGTACTGGCAACTGTGATTTTGATTGTCAAACCTATTGAGGCAGAATTTGCAAGTCAGGTGCACGGGACCAATCCACAGCAAACCAAAGAATTTTTGTTCACCGTCGATGGGGTTCCTATTGAGGCAGAAATAATGAATACCATATTGTCGGAAACATTTTCAACATACGGATTGGTCATTCATATGTCTGATTTCAGACATGCTTTAGAAGCATTTACTCATAAGATAGGAAAGGGATCAGGAGTTGGGGTCTATGATCCATTCTTAACAAGGACGGCCAATCACAACACGGGTACATCAGCATCATATGGTCGCGACGAGAACTCAATCACCGGTATTCCAGCCGATGTTACGGAAGCCAATTTTGAAAGGCAAGCGCTTCGCAGCCTTTTTTTGCTACCCAGTCCCACTTAATGTGCGTGTGCAGTTGCGAGCGGTGGAACACTATCGTTTTGGGAAGGTCATGCAGGAAAATACAGGAAGATGGGTCGAGGATAGCAGCGTCTTTGCCGGACACAATTTATTCGTGTGATATGTCAACTAAGGGCGATAAATGCTGCAAGCCACAACATGGCGACTTGCATGACTCTCTAGCCATCACGGCACTGACTCCTGCACGACCTAAAATTCACAATGACAGTTCGGCAACCGTTCCGAACAGTCCAAGGGACCAAGGAACCGCATCAGTGATGATCCCGAAGAATGCTGGCAGTGATATGTCAACCTTTGAAACACAAAGTCCGATGGTTGCTGATTTAGTCTGCCATCAAGTACGCACATCGCCGACCCTTGAAACGTCTGTACGTTGCACATCTGCCAAAGATAATGCGGCAACCGTCCTGAAAAGTTCACGGGATCAAGGATCCACATCAGATATCATCCCACAGAATATATTCGGTGATATGTCAACCAAAGATAGCATCGGCCAGCATGTTGCAGGTCCACTCTGCCATCAAGAAGGCACATCAGCGACCGTTGTAATGTCTTCTAGTTTCCAGCAACTGGGAGGATCGTCACATGACATGCTGAAACATGGACATAGTGTGGTGTCAAAACGGAGTCTCGAACAAATTGCACAGAGCAGGGAGTTAGCCTTGAAGCGACTCAGATTGTCGCAAGAGTTACGGCCCTATCAGAGAGAAGCCATGTCCATGTTGTCAAAGGCAGAGCACCACGCATTCATAATTATGCCAACCGGAAGTGGCAAGACAACTTTGGTGTCTTCTTTCAAGCGTGATGACACATGCTCTTTGGTATTTGCACCTTTCAAGGTTTTGGTGAAGCAGTTGGGCACGGTTCTTGCTCAAAAAGGAAAGGTTGTTTCGTACCCGTTTGTATCCAGCGACGGTGATATGTTCACTATACTCGCCACAGCCGATTTTATCATTATGCCATATGAAGCAGCCCCAACATCAGCTGACATGGTATGCTCTCTGAATAGGATAGGTCGGATGGGACCGATTTGGATTGATGAGGTGCACAACTTGACAACAGCCTGCAGATTCAGGCTCAGTTTGGATTCCTTTTGGAATCTACAGGCAGAATTACATACTCGCGGCCTGACCCCCAAAATGATAGGACTCTCCGCAACACTCCGCCCAGAAGATGTACCTGACGTCATGCGAAGATTATCGATTGCCAACGTCGATGTTTACCGAAGGAGTTGTCACAGAGCAGAGCTAGGCTTCAAGTTCGAGAAGCCGTTCAAGTATGAAAAAGACATGATTAGAAGGGCTACTGAACTAGCAATCGAGCGTTCAAAACAAGGCAAGGTGATGGTATTTACTTCCACAGTGAATCTTTGTGAAGTAATGATGGATCAAATACAGTCAAGATTCCAAGGGTGAGATACTTGACAATGACATGTCAGGAAATGTGTGAAACTGGGCAGGACGATTGCTATGGTGAAGAGTGCCTTCAAGGACGGTAATGAAAGGTAAGCAAGCATGCAGGCTGAATGCCGTATGCACTGTATGTGACGATTTTTTTATTGTGATATGTCAAAAACATTATGCAGGCAGTGATTTGATATGGTGGTATGTGAAGCCCGTAATGCTGTCATAAGAGACTTACATACAGAGCTAGGGCAATTTCTTCTTCGGGGCTTGCAGAGTGTACTATTATAGTAGGAACCTCCTGCGCAGGCACAGGCACAGACCTTCCAGATGTTAGGACCGTTATCATTGTAGGGCTGGCTTATAGTATTGAGCAAGTATTGCAGTGGGCAGGGCGTTGTCGTGGAGGTGGTACCGTTTACGTATTCGTAACGGTATACGGTTTGGATGACAAAGAATTATCGAGTGAGTGCTCCGGAGGTGCTGTGACGACAATGATTTATTGTTTGTGATATGTCAATTTTGATTCGTTGTCATAGCACTCATCTCATCGCACATGTACAGAAATAATAACGAGTTCGGGTTCCGATAGTGATAAGTATGGCAGCATGACCAGAATCGTTGACGGCCCACTCCATGATACATCGGTAAGATGTGTTATTACGTTGGACAATTTCGTGGAGCTTCGAAATAGGCTTCAGGCACTACGAACCAAGCTTGCAGTCCTTGGAAGATTTTCTCCGACAAATTGCAAGTTGTGTTCGGTATTGAAGGGAAGGACAGTAGTGCACAGTGGAGGTTGCCCATCTATTTTCAATCATTGTTTTAAATGCATTGGTGTGCATGAAGGCAGCACGTGCAAGGAAAGGTATTTTCGGCTGCCTGCTCGTGTTTGCTGGTGTTGCTGGATGCCTCTTCACAGTACATTTGGATTTGAATTTCACAATCAGGAAATTGCGTCACAGTGCTCCAATCCAGCAAGAGACTTGCTCAAGGCATTCGCTATTTTGTTCTTTCATAATCGTCAGGTGGCGCCAGGTGTCTCATGTAGTTCTAGAACAAAGGAAGAATATATCGATTGGCTGTTTCGTACATCGAGTGCGGGACAGGGACAGGTTCCAAATATTATTTGGCTCTTAGAGGCTGCATTATTGCAACTGCAGGGTTAATAAGGTAAAACGCGTATACCGTAGTGGGTTAGGTTGGTTGTGTTAGGGTTTAGGTTTAGGGTTTAGGGTTTAGGGTTTAGGGTTTAGGGTTTAGGGTTTAGGGTTTAGGGTTTAGGGTTT
>Ga0194129_10006944_pt1 | contig 13672 bp, 16 predicted proteins | sample TA2KigCa35mmetaG_FD_150862 | JGI IMG/M metagenome (GOLD analysis project Ga0194129, IMG submission 150862) | Freshwater microbial communities from Lake Tanganyika, Tanzania - TA2015038 Kigoma Deep Cast 35m | ecosystem: Environmental > Aquatic > Freshwater > Lake | place: Tanzania: Lake... | reverse complement strand
TGTATATATAAATAATAATATTAACAAATATCTAAATTATCAATATTTAATGATTGTAAATACATTGTATTTTTATTTTCTTCTAATTTATTTTGTTCTAACCTAAATATTTCAGCACTATGTTCATCTGTTGTATTTTTTATTATCATCATTAATCTTTCTTCTTCTTTAGCATTATATGATAAATATATTGGATTATTTATATCATCATAATTATCATAATCTTCTTTATAAATAATATTATTGTTTAATATATATTTATCATTATCTTTAATTATATTTGAAAAATATTTAGATATGGTCCAATATATTCCTGGTTGAGTTGCATGTGGTCTATATCCTAATAAAAGCCAACAAGATATTTTTTTCATTATATAATATGTTTTTATATAATATTATATAATATGTTTTTATATAATATGTTTTTATATAATAAATTAATTACTGAAATTATTGATTATTTATAAATGTTAGACACATAATATATAAAAATAAATATGTTTGTATAAAACATATTGAAAACTCAATATGTATATGGTTTTTGTTCATAATTAAAGTTAAATAACAATTATTTACAAAAATATTAGTTATTATCAATGGTTTATTCTAAAAAATTAATATGCATTCACAAATTAATAGTTCTATTTCATCTAAGGATGAAATAAAATAATCAATATTTATATTAATTATATTTATTTATTACTATAAAAACATTAACTACAATAAAAAATATAAAATACATTATATAAAATTGGTAGAACAAAAAATTTATCAAAAAGATTAAAATTTCATCAATCACCTTTGTCACATGATATTGACATATAATAGAAATAAAAAGTTGCATAAAGTCATTAATGAAAAAATATCAATACAGAAAATATAAAGAAGTATATAAAATTAATATTGATATTATTAAATCACTTATAGAAAAATGTGATCATATAATTATTGATACAGAAGAAAAAGTAAAATTAACTTCATTAAAAGATGAAAATAAATTATATTACATAAATATTACTAAAAATAAAACTATATAAAATCATATTTTATAATAAATTATAAAAATGAATATAAATGAAAATGAAATAGATACTGATGATATTTTATATGAAATGCATGATTTATTAGATGAAAATAAATTTGATGAAATTATTGCACTTATAAAAATACATAATGTAACTATTGATTTATTAAATTTTAATAATGATGAATCATTGATTCTACATGCTTGTAAAACATTAAATTTTGAAGGAATTAAATTTTGTGTAAAAAATAATGTTAGCATAACTGCTTTAAGTAAAGCGTGTTGTTATACTTTCAATAAAATGAACAATAATAATTATAAATTAATCACTGAAATTATTGATTATGTTATAGAAAATAATGCACATATAATAGATTTATATCATTATAGTTTAACATGGAATAATTGGACGATTCATTTATATTTATTAGAAAAATATATGGATAAAATAGACTTGAACTGGATTACTTCAACCATAAAAATATGTGTTACTTTTGGAAATTATGAAATTATAAAAAATTGTTTTACATCAACTTATTATAAAGATATAATTACTGATAAAATAATAAATTCTTGTTTAGATACAGCAACATATAATTCTAATATATTTACTAAAAATGATTATGATTTTATCAATTATCTTATTACTGAAAAAAATGCTACATTAGACAATAAAATAAAAATGAATAAACTTATTGTTTTTATGGAAGAATATCCTTATAAAAATACATATGAACAATATATATTTTTACGTAAAATATTTGACAAATAATCAAACAAACAATATAGTAGTATAGCTTTTTACATCCACCAAGTTCTACCAAGAACATCTATTTTCGTTCCTTTTTTATAGATATTCATTTCTCTAATTTCATATAAATTATAAAACCATTTATTTATAAACTCTTTCAAATTATTACATTTATCTAATTCTTCAATGTAGTGTTGTTTTATTTTATTTCTAACATTAATTATTGATTGTGATAATTTAGATAAATTTTGTTCATTTGCTTTTATATCTGGTTTTAATCCTGCATCATATAATATTTCTGATCCATAAGCAATACCAATACCACAAATAAATGATTGTTCAACCAATAAACCACCTAATTTTTTTTTTGATTTTGTCCAACTTTCTACAATTTTATTTATTTGTTCATTTTCAGCATCCATCCAATGAATACCTAATTTTTCAATAGATTTATTGTAATCATCAAATCTAACTTTATTACCATATACTTTATCAATATTTTGTTTTGTTAATATATTATTTTCATCAATATAAACTTTACCTGTTAAACCGAATGACCATATTTCACCAGTTTGTTTTGAATCATCATCAAATATAATTAAATTTTTACCAATGCATTTTGTTTTATTTGTATTATTATAATATTTATTTATAGCACAATGTAATATAAATATCTCTGGACCTTCTGGCATATTTTTATATAAAATATAATAAAATTTAGTCTTTATATACTTCTAGAAATAAAAAAAATAGGTTAATAAAATTGAAAAACTTAGAAATGTTATTATTTATAATAAAAATATTGAAATTTAATGTCCAATTATATCATTTTTAGTCAAAAAATCTTCTGCATATCTTCCACATTCAATTCTCCAACTATTTACTGCTAATGGATTTTCACCATATATCAATTCATCTTCTTCATCATATGGCATAATTTCAATATCACCTGCAGACAATGAATAATTCAAAAATTCTTTTACATATGCATGCTCACAATATTTTATTTTATTGAGTATATATTTTTTATTTGTTCTATAATCTATATATAGTTCAATTAAAACTGTTTCACAAAATCCACCATAAAACCATTCTTTTTCATCATGTTCTAATCTTGTTAATTGATACATTTATTATTTGTGTTTATTTTTTTATAATAAATATTTCGATATCAATATCAAGATAAATAAACTGTCATTTTTTATTTTTTGTCATATTCATTTATTAATTCCAATAAAACATTTCCATGACATTGTTCAGGAAAACACCAACAACCAAGATTTTTATTTTTCATTTCAAGTAATTCTTGTTTAAGTGTAGCATTTTGTTCAATTTTTTCAATAATATACAACTTATATTTTTGGATAACTTCATCACGATTACCATCTTTACCAATTTTGAAAGGATTTGCAAAATTAGATGATGTTTTTGGAAATCTAATACCATCAATAAAAACTACACCTAAACGACCAATATAAATATTATTTGGATTATCCATCCATTCTTTTAAATTATTATATTCAGGTCTAATAAATTTTACTTTACAATTAACAATAGACATTATTATATATTAAATATTATATAGCATTATTTTAAGTAAGTATATTTATTATAAAAACAAATCAAATTTTTTTATATTCAACTAAAAAATCAAATAAATAATTTTTTAATGATTCTAATATATATTTATCATCAATAAAGATTTGTAATCCTTTATTTTTACTATATTTACCTAAACAATATAATGACTCTTTCAATACTAAATAATAATTATCTTCATCAATATCATCACATAAGTTAAATTCATATATTGTATCTTTTATATAAAAATGTATATATTTTTTGTTAATTTGTAAATATTTTATTTCATTCATTTTATAAATATATGTATATATATATTTTATATAAATTTGTTTTTATAATAGATTTATGAAAGATATGAGAGAAATAATATCAATATGATTCTAAAATTTTTATTATAGATACATTAAATAGTTCACTTATATTTTCAATTCTTTTTGGACATAATACTTTTTCAATTAATTTTTTGAAAATTATTTTTCCAATAAGTTTATCTTTTGTTAAATTATTATCAACATATTTAATTAAATTATTTTTATCTTGAAGTGACATAAATATATTATTATATAAATAACTTATTTGTGTTATATTATTATGTTTTTTACATAATAGTATATTTTTATTTGTATTTATATTATATGAATATGAATCATTTAATATCAATTCTATTAAATCTTTTGGTAAATTATCATCATTTAATGGTTGTTTAAAATTACTACCAAATTGTAATAATTTAACACTATCTGGTATAAATTCTTTTTTAATTACCTGATTAAAATCATTTCCAAAAAATAATACAGTTACAGTATTTGGTATAATTCCTTTTCCCAATGGTTTATTGAAATTTTTACCAAAACAAATATGTTTAACTCCTTCTGGAATATTTTCAACTTTTAAATTTTGGTCAAAATTTTCACCAAAAATAAGTTTTTCAACACTATTTGGTATTATACCATTATTTATTGGTTTATTATAGTTATGTCCAAATTTAAGTATCTTAACACCTTCTGGTATATCACCACTATGTAATAAACAATTAAAAAATATACCAAATGAAATATTAATAACACTTTTTGGAATAATATTTTCAAAAAATGGTCTATTGTAAAATTTATTAAATGTTAAATGTGTAATATTTGTATTGATATTATTTGATGAAATATATGAAAATATTTGATTAAAATAAAATCCAACTGTTAAATGTGTTATACTATTTGGTATAACACTTTTATTGTTATCTTCATTTGTATCACCTTTTAATTTCAATATTTGATTAAAACAATTATCAAGAGAAAGATGAGTTAAACCATCTGGTAATATACCTTCTTTTAATGGTTGATTAAAATATTGTCCAAAAATAAGTTTTTTAACAGTATTAGGAATATCACCTATTTTCAATGGTTGATTAAAATTATCACCAAAAACAAGAATTTCAACACCATTTGGTATATCTCCTTCATTCAATATTTGATTAAATGCATTTCCTAATGTAAGTTGTTTAATACTTTTTGGTAAAACATTTCCATTTAATGATTGATCAAAAAATTCTCCAAAAGTAAGTATTTGAACACCTTCAGGTATATCTCCTTTTTTTAATGGTTGATTAAAATTAACACTAAAATTAAGCTCAATAACACTATTTGGAATGTCTCCTTCTTTTAATTCTTGATTAAAAGAATAATCAAAATTTAATTCAATAACACTATTTGGTATTACATTTTTATTTAATGGTTGGTCATAACAACAACCAAATGTAAGATTTGTTATACCATATGGAATATCACCTTCTTCTAATAGTTGATTGAAATCATAACCAAATGTAAGATGAGTAACATTTTTTGGTATATCACCTTTTTTTAATTTTTTATTAAATCCTGTTCCAAATATAAGATATGTAGTATTTTCTGGTATGTTTATTGTTCCATTTGCATTTGCATTTGCATTTATATGAGAATATAAATATGTAATATGTTTTTTTTCATTACTATCAATTAAATATTGATATTCATCAACACATTTTCTATATAAATCTCTATTCATTTTTTAATTATTTTTATAGTATTTTTATGTAGTTTTTATGTCATTATTAAAAAATAAATCAATTTTTATTTTTTATTTTTTATTTTTCATTATATAATATATGAATAAAAATATAAACATAGTATCTTTTTATAATAATTGGTCAATTGACCATATAAATGATGAATATATTTTTGAATTATTCAATAAAAAAGATATTTCTTTATATACCTATTTATTGTATATTATTTTTATAAATGATACAAATAAAAATGTATATATTGATGTAAATACCAATAAGTGTTATGTTTTTATTATTGATAAATTTATAGAAAAAAATATAAAATTAGTCATTTATGATATTATGAAAAAACTCAAAAATATATTATTATTACTCAATAATAATATTGAATATTATACAACAATTAATACTATTTATAATAATTATATACAATATTATTCTTATAATATTATGATAGAAAATGATATAAAGAATATTATAATAAAATGAATATAAAATAATATTGTATATTTTCATTTAGATTAAAAATAATGGAAGAAAATTTAGAAGAAATACGTAAAAATTGGAATATTTATAAAAATACAATATCAATTGATTCACAACTATATAAAAATTTATGGAAAGATTTATATAAAAAGTTTGATTTAGAAAAATTAGATTGTGAATTAAGATTATTTGGTTTATTGAAAAATTTTATTGAAAATAAACCTGTTTATTGTGATAATACTTTTGTAAAAGAAAATAATAAAACATTTATAATAAAAGGAATGGATAATTATGATAGAAAATTAATTCATCAATTATGTGATACAATTGGTCTTCATCATAAAAGTATTGTTGATTATAAAAATAAAAAAAATTTATATATTTATCTTCCTGATAATTGGTCATTTGAATTTACTGCAAAAAATCCATATGAACAGCACGAATATTACAATAAAAAAGAAAATAAATTAAAAAATTTAGTATGTGATAATTGTGGTTGTGATGGTACTGAAACTATTATTTTTGGAAGTGTTTATATACATAATACTTATTGTGAAGATTGTTTGGATATTGTTAGTGATGGTGATGGTTCTCCTTTAAGTTGTCATAAATTTGAACCATTAAATTATTTCTAAAAAAAACAAATATAAAATTATATTTATTATATTCATATAATCAAAAATGACTACTAAAAAGTGTGAATATTGTTTAAATAATTTTAGAGTATTGAAACAACATCAATTACGTTGTAAATCAAAAATAGAATATGATAAAAATCAATTGATAAAGCAATCATCTTCTAAAAAATTTGATGAAAATTATGATATACAAAATAATAATAATAATAACAAATTTAAAATTAATATTGATATTTTACCAGATGATTTATTATATATTATTAAATCATATATAATTTCAGATAATCCAGATAATGAATATAAAGACCGATATTGTTCATATTATAAATTATATAAACAAAGAATGAATTATTGTTATATATCTAAAAAATTATATAATATATTTTATCCTAAATATGAAGATATAATGGTTTATAAAAAGAACTTAAAAGATGAAAGAGAAACAAGAATATGTAAAACAACAGCAAAAACAGATTATGGATTGAAAGAAAATGAACTTGAAGATGAAATTGATTATGATTTATATCATAATCCACATTATAGATCAAGCCCTCCAATGAAATTATATCAGATCAGAGATATTTTAGATTATATGGCTAAAAAATATGGAACTTATGAAAATCATATGAATCAATTGGAAGAAATTAAAATTAAAAAAGCACTACTTAAAGAAAAAAGAGATATATTACAAGAAAAACGAAAAGAGAATATTGAAAAGTTGTTTGATAGTTATGATGTTGATATAAGTCCAATGTATAATAAATATTATGATGAATATATTAATAAAGGTAGTCCAGGATTAAAAACAATTAAAGAAGAGATACAAATATTTATTGGAAAGGAAAAAAGAAAAAATGAAATAAAAGATATGTTAGATAAAAATTCATGGCAAAAATATAGAAAGGAAATCAATAATATTATTCTTGATTATATTGATAATAATATCAATACTTGTCAATATATTTTTGAAACTATACAAAATATTCATGATAGAGATATATTATTAAATAATTTATTTCTAGAAAATAATTTAAGTTTAAATGAATTGACAAAAGATTTGATTCATGGTAAATTGATTAATGATTTTATTTATAATAATAATGGTAGTCCTGAAACTATTGTAAATATTTTTGTTGATAAAACTATAAGGAAACAAGAAGTAAATGATAAATTGACAGAAAATAATATAAATAATAAAAAAACATTTAAAAATGCAACGATTACAAAAAGATTAAATGATTATATTGAATTAAATATTGGTAATATTGATGAAATAATAGCAATGATTATTGAAAAAAACAATAGAAAAATTGAATTAGAAATATTACTTCAAAATAATAATATACTTTTAATGAATATGTGTAATAGGATATGTTTAAATTATATTGATAATGGTATTGGTAATATTAATACTATAGTAGATGATATTATAATAAATAATTTTTATAGAAAATATACTACTTACAATTATGAAATGAGAAAATTAACACTTTCTACAATAGGACAGAAAATAGCACTTAAAAAATGGTGTATTTTGAATGAATCATATGAAAAAGCAATTGAAAATACTGATTTACCACAACAATTATATGGTGAAGTCCATAAAATATATGAAGAAAATGATATGACATTAAATACTGCTATTACTACAAATGTAATTAACAATAATAACAATAATAATAAACATAGTAATAATTGTTTATGTGGTAATATGGGCGCAATTGCATGTGGTATGTGTTCAAAATGTTGTACTAAAATAGATTGTTATAAACATAAAAAATCAATATAAAATAATTTTACAATAATAATAATTATTATAATGTTACAAAGACCAATATATAAAATAATAGATGAAGAAAAAATAAATTGGAATTTTTTGTCATCAAATCCTAATGCAATACCTATATTAGAACAATATTTTGATAAAATAAATGTGTCATATTTATCAAAAAATCCTAATGCTATTCATTTATTACAAATATTATTTGATAAAATAAATTGGACATTTCTTTCTGCTAATCCAAGTGCTATTACATTATTAGAAAATAATTTAGACAAAATAAATTGGTATAAATTATCAGAAAATCCAAATGCTATTCATTTAATAGAAACAAATTGGAATAAAATTGATATATATGAAGTAGCTTCAAATGAAAATGCAGTAGACTTAATTAAAAATAAACTATTTTCTAAAAAATCTATTATTGATATTATATTGGATTATATATTTATAAAAACTATTGATTATGATTATATATGGAATTCATTATCAAAAAATCCAAATGCAATTGATTTATTGGAAAATAATATAGATAAAATAGATTGGTTAAGTTTATCGGAAAATCCAAATGGTATACCATTGTTAAAAAAAAATATAGATAAAATAGATTGGATAATGTTGTCATCAAATCCAAATGCAATTCAATTACTAGAAAATAATATAAATAAGATTTATTGGAAATTTTTATCATCTAATCCTAATGCAATGTGTATATTAGAAAAATATTATGACAAAATAGATTGGAATTGGATATCATTAAATCCAAATGGACTTTATTTATTATTTACATTTGATTATGAAAAAATGAAGATTGATAATATGAATTTTAATGAAGAACTTATTCAATATGTTCTTCATGGAAAAAGAATTGAAAGAATGGCAAATTTATATAATTTAGATATGAATGATTATTTAGATAGTATATAATTTATTCTTTTTCTAATAGATATTGTGTAATATTATAAACTAATTCAAATGATATTCTTTTTCGAGCAATATCTGAACTTTCTCTATAATTTGTTAAAAATAATGAATTATATTGTTCTCTATGTGAATTTAAAAATGTATTAAAATCATTGACTAATTTATGTTGTTTATCAATATTTATTTCTGGTTTTATGATTAATGATGCATATGTTCTCGATGATAAATTAGGAGTATTATCAATAAATATATTTTTGTCATCAACTATAGACATTGATATTTTATTTGTTGAATTATCATCTAAACATTTGACTAATATATTTGTATTTTTGTTTTTTTTATTTTTTTTTGTTAATCTTTCTATTTTGTATATATTTTTTAATGGTAATTTATATATACTTCCACCAATTATATAATCATTATTTTTATTTAATTCAATTTCTATTTCTTTATTTGATGGATAGATATTTATTTTTATTTTATTTATATCATCAATTGAATCTTTCATCATAAATTGAAAAGAACATACTGTATATGTGGTATCATTAAATACATTTTCTTCAAATATATTTATTAAAGACACCTTAAATTTATTCAAGAAATCTTTTTTCAATAAAATATCATTTTTTCTAATAGATGACCAAAAATTTAATGGAACAATCAATATACCACCTAATGGATTATTTGTAATCAATTCTTTTATGAAACATTTATATAAATCATTAGAATCATATTTATCAAATATATCTTTATCATTTGATTTATTTCTTGCTAAATATGGTGGATTTGTCAATATAAATTTGTTATTATATGTAGGTGGATTTTTCAAGGTATCTTTTCTAATAATATGTTCTTTTTTTGGTTCAATGTCATAATATTCTATATTATATATATCAATGTTTTTTATAAATTTTATCAAATCACAATTACCTGCAAATGGTTCTATTATATTTGTTATATTTTCAGGAATATACATATTTTTCAATATATATTCATAATTAGTTGTATAAAATTGACCATATTTTTTTTTATTTGTTGACATGTTTATTGTTTTATATAATATATATTATAAAATATAATTTTAAATTAAAAAAATAATCAATTTTTATTTTTTTGTTAAAAAAATGACAGTGATTTTATACAAATTATATTTTATATAGGTAAATTATACAATATATTCATGAATAATTTATTGACAAATAATAGTTTACAATCATTGATTTATTTTCAAAAAAAATATAAATTATATTACAATGAAAAAATATTTATAGAAAATTCAAAAAATCAAACAAAAAAATGGAGAAATAATAATAATTGGTATATAAATGGTAAAAAGAATGAGTGTGAAATTTATCAAATTAAAAACATTGAAAAAATAACACACACATTATGTAAAAAAACATATTACAGATTAAATACACATACATTTATTTTTATTGAAAAAAAATATCCATATAAAAATATTGATGGTTTTGAATGGACTGAGAATTTTGATGGATTGGTTGAATATAATTCTAAAAAATATTTTTTTAATTTAAAATTTATATGTGAAAAAGGAGGTTCTCAACTTAGAACATTAAAATTAGTATATGATTTCATATATTGTCAATTAAAATATTTAGAAAAAAATAATACTAAAAACATAGTTTTTATCAATATACTTGATGGTAAATTTTCATATGATAATATTAAACAAATAAAAAATGTATTTAAATTATTTGATAAACAATTACATAAATATATTTTCATAGGTGATTTATATCTTTTTCAATTATGGTGGATATTATATAGATTTTGATAATTATTAAAATCTATTTATATAATAAAACATGTACATTATAAATAATGAAGATTATTTCAAATTTATTGACAGTAATAAAAATCTTACAAAATGTCAAAAAAATATATTGAAATTTTTTAAAGAAGAATCATATAAATTTTATGTAAATGTTCAATCAAATCAACAAATGTATACACACATTAATATTGCATATAAAAATGGAAATATTCCAAAAATTACAAAACTTATATTATTATTTAGAAAATTTATGACACAAAAGAGTGCAGTACAACTTGTTAATCTTATACGAAAGGATAAAATGAAAGATACTGAAATTATTGAATGGATTGAAAAACATGGTAAAAATTACAATGAACCAAGAGTAAGAGAAAATGAATTACATTTAAAAATGTGTTCTCAATGGATATATATTATGGAAATTATATCATTAGCAATAACTAAAATAACAAATACAAATGTAAATAACTTTAAATATTTAGATGTTGGTTGTGGTAATGGTGATAAAACAAAAAAACTTGCAAAAGAATTAAAATTAAAAAAATATAATGTATATGGAACAGATATTGCAAATTGGGGTCCTTATCAACAAACAAAAATTAAATATGGATTTAATTTTAAATTAATTGGAAAAAATGGTGAATTAAATTATAATGACAATAGTTTTGATTTAATATCTTGTTTTACTATGTTACATCATGTAGATAAACTTGACTATTTAATTTCTGAAATGAAACGTATTTTAAAACCAAATGGTTTATTATTAATTATAGAACATGATATTCATGACGATTATGACCATTTAAATATTGATATTTTACATACACTTTATGGATTTTTTACAGATAAAAATTATAAAACAATAACAGAACCTAATTTTTCACAATATTTTAATTGGTGTGAATGGAATTATATTTTTTCAAAAAATAAATTTTATTATGTTGAATCAAATTATATATTTCCATATATGAGTAAAGATTCACGTTATGATAGTATTTATTATTGTATTTATAAAAATATTAAATAAAATTATGTTTATTGTTTTCAGTACATTTCTAATAAATTTTCAATATTTATTTTATATGTATCAGATAAATATAATAATCTTTTTGGATGAAATACTTTTTTAATTAATTCTTTCAATATAATATGTCCAATAAGTTTATCTTTTGTTAAATATTTTTCTATATATATTTCTAATAAATCATTATCAAAATAATTTATATTAATTTTATTGTTATATTCTATTTCATAATCATCATCAATAATTGCTATCAATATATTATTATCAAATGTTAAATCTAATATTTGGTTTTGATTTTGATTTTTATGAAATAATATTTTTAAAATGTTTTTTGGTAAAATATTTTTATCTAATTTTTGATTAAAATTTTTTTCAAACCAAAGATACATAACACTTTCTGGTATGTCTCCTTTTTTCAATAATTGATTAAAAAAATGACTAAATTTAAGATGTATAACACCATTTGGAATGTCTTTTTGTTTTAATGGTTTATTAAATTTATTTCCTAAATTAAGATGAATAACACTTTCTGGTATAACTCCTTCTTTTAATTCTTGATTAAATTTATCTCCTAAATTAAGATAAATAACACTTTCAGGTATATCTCCTTTATTTAATTCTTGATTAAAATTATCTCCAAAACTAAGATGAGTAATATTATTTGGTATGTCTTCTTTTTTTAATAGTTTATATTTTTTATTATAGTATGGATCAATTCTTTTTTTGACAATATATTCATTATTATCTGTTATATTATAGCCTAAACATTTATAGTCATATAAACACTTTATATATAAATCTCTATTCATATTTTTTTATTTATAGTATTATTTATTGTAATATTTATATATAAGTTAAAAAATAAATCAATTTTTTTGATATATATTATTGATTAAGTGTGTATTTTATTAGTTTATTTTTTAGGTTTATATCTCATTACTTTACTGATGATTATGTTCAAAAATATTGGTTATTTAATGAAAAATTAAATAAATTTTATTGATATTTTGATAAAAAAATTGATTTGATTAAGTATATAAAATATATTATGTTAAAAATATTAATTAAAAATTATTATATAAATTATAATAACAAATTACATTTTTTTATTTTTAACTAAAATATTATTTGTAATTTTTATCAAAAACTTTTATTATAATTTATGTGTGTTATATATTTTAACTTAAAATATAACATAAAATTAACTGACATAATTATTTTTAATATATGTTATATGTGCAATATCTTGTTCATTAAATTCTATACGTGAAAATGGTGATATGTAATTTGTTAATTTATATAATTCACTAACTGAATAACAATAACCATCTGACAATTTATAGCAACGATTATTTTCCAATTCTTCATATAAAATTGGACTGATATATTTATCATTTATTTATTTTATAAATCAAGTCAAAAGAAGAATATCATAATGATTTATTGAATATAAAAAATGAAATGATACAATTTATAAAAAATAAACAAAAAATAATAGTTTATGAATATGTTTTACAACCAAGATATCCAAATGATTCAACTTATCATGATACATATAATGAAATTATAAAATCAATTGATTTTATTGATTCTTATTATAATATTATAATAAATAAACGTAAATT
>Ga0194129_10006942_pt1 | contig 13678 bp, 12 predicted proteins | sample TA2KigCa35mmetaG_FD_150862 | JGI IMG/M metagenome (GOLD analysis project Ga0194129, IMG submission 150862) | Freshwater microbial communities from Lake Tanganyika, Tanzania - TA2015038 Kigoma Deep Cast 35m | ecosystem: Environmental > Aquatic > Freshwater > Lake | place: Tanzania: Lake... | reverse complement strand
CGCCCCGACGGGCGGCGACGAGCTGGTCGACCCGGGGCCGGGGGTCGTCGCCGGGGAACGCCCGGGCGACGATCGACCACGGCGAGTCGCCGGGACGGACCGTGACCTCGAGCCAGGTCCGGGCGGCGGCGGGGCGGCGCTCGGGAGCGGCGAGGGAGTTGCCCCCGAGCGCGTCGCCCGCCTGCGCGGCCACGACGACGATCCCCAGGGCGAGCACGACGACGGCGAGCCGCCGGCGCCGGGCCACCCGGGGGGTCGGTCGGCGGTCCCGCGTGATGGCGGCACGGGGGGCGACCCGGAGGGGGGTGGGTGCCCCCGGGACTCCTTCGCCGATGAAGGTCGTGACTGCGGTCACCGGATCTCTCCTGTCTCTCGGTCTCGGTCTCGGTCTCGGTCTCGGTCTCGGTCTCGTTCCCGGCCGGTGTCGGTCCGGCCCCGGGTCCCCCTGCCGGGGCACCGAGGTGATCGAACCACCGGGGTGTGACAGTGACGCCGGACGGGTGCTCCGAACGCCTGTTCGACCATTGAACACGAACGGACGTTCGCCGTCAAGGCAATTTCGAACAGATGTTTGCCCCGAACGCATATTCGTGCTACGGTCGCCCCATGACCGACCTCACGCCCGAGCTCACCCCCCGCCAGCGCCAGGTCCTGGAGTTCATCGACGCCCAGGTCCGGGAGCGGGGCTACCCGCCCAGCGTCCGCGAGATCGGCGAGGCCGTGGGTCTGTCGTCGTCGAGCACCGTCCACGCCCACCTGGCCGCCCTCCAGGAGAAGGGCTTCCTGCGGCGCGACCCCACCAAGCCCCGGGCGATCGAGGTCTGCTTCGAGGCCGGATCCGGGTCGGTGGTCGAGCGTCGGCCGGCCCGGTTCGTGCCCCTCGTGGGCGACGTCGCCGCCGGCACGGGCGTGCTCGCCGCCGAGCACATCGAGGAGACCCTGCCGCTCCCGGAGGACTTCACCGGCGACGGCAACCTGTTCATGCTGCGGGTCCGGGGCGACTCCATGATCGAGGCGGGCATCCTCGACGGCGACTACGTGGTCGTGCGTCAGCAGGCCGTCGCCGAGCCCGGCGACACCGTCGTGGCCGGGATCCCCGGCGAGGAGGCGACGGTTAAGACCTACCTCCAGCGGCGGGGCAAGGTCGTGCTCCGGCCCGAGAACGCCACCCTCACCGAGATGGTGTTCGAGCCCGGCGAGGTGCAGATCTACGGCCGGGTCGTCTCACTGCTGCGCCGGTTCTGAGCTTTCTGCTCCGCTCCCCCGCCGGGGCGGAGCCCTCAGGTCGCCACGCCGTGGTCGCGCAGCACGGCGTTGAGGGCCGACTTCTCGTGACGCTCCCCCTCGGTGAGCCGCTTGACCACGAGCACGCAGGGCAGGCCGAACTCGCCCCCCGGGAAGGACCGGGGCCGGGTGGCCGACACCGCCACGCACCAGGCGGGCACGACCCCCCGGCTGAGCTCCTCGCCGGTCTGGGCGTCGATCACCGGGATCGAGGCGGTCAGGATGCACCCGGCGCCGAGCACGGCGCCGGTGCCGACCCGGGCGCCCTCGGCCACGATGCAGCGGGAGCCGATCAGGGCGTCGTCGCCGACGACGACCGGGGCGGCCTGGGGCGGCTCGAGCACGCCGCCGATCCCGACCCCGCCCGAGAGGTGGACCCGCTCGCCGATCTGGGCGCAGGAGCCGACGGTGGCCCAGGTGTCGACCATGGTGTCGGCACCGACCCGGGCGCCGATGTTGACGTAGCTCGGCATCATCACCACCCCCGGCGCGAGGTACGAGCCCCACCGGGCCGACGCGCCCGGCACGACCCGGACCCGGGCCCCGGCGTAGTCGTGCTTGAGCGGGATCTTGTCGACGTACTCGAACGGACCGAGCTCGGTGGTCTCCATGGCCGAGAGCCGGAACAGCAGGAGCACGGCGTACTTGAGCCACTCGTGGACGACGACCTCGCCGTCGACCACCTCGGCGACCCGGCCCTCGCCGGAGTCGAGCAGGGCGATCGCCGCGTGCACGGTGGCCCGGGCCTCGGCCTCGGGCATGACCGCGGCGAGGTCGTCGCGGGACTCCCACAGGGCGGTGATCTGGCGGGCGAGGTCGGACACGGGGGCTCCCGGTGGGCTCAGGCCGCGGCAGCGGCGAGACGGTCGATGACGAGGTCGAGGTCGGCGTCGCGCACCGACAGCGCGATCCGGGCGTGGTGGGTGCCGGCCGGGCCGTAGAGGTCGCCGGGGGCGGCGAGCAGCCCGGCGGTCGCGGCCAGACGGGCGGCGACCGCCCAGCCGTCCTCGCCCCGGTCGGAGCCCAGCCACAGGTAGAAGGTCGACGGTCCGCCGTCGGAGCGCAGCCCGTGCGACGCGAGCACGGGCGTGAGCCGGGCCCGGCGGGCCGCGTACCGGGCCCGTTGCTCGACCACGTGGGCGTCGTCGGCGAGGGCCGCAGCGGCGGCGGCCTGGACCGGGCTCGGGACCATGAACCCGGCGTGCTTGCGGACCTCGCCGAGGTACTGCACGAGCCCGGGGTCGCCGACGACCAAGCCGGCGCGCAGGCCAGCGAGGTTGGAGCGCTTCGAGAGCGAGTGGACGACGAGCACGCCGTCGGCCCCGGCGAGGAGCGCGGTCACGGGGTCGCTGGGTTCGCCGGCGGCGTCGTAGGTGAACTCGGCGTAGCACTCGTCGCTGGCCACCACGATGCCCCGGTCCCGGGCCCACCCGACGTGGGCGGCCATCTCGGCCGGGGTCGCGCACGCACCGGTCGGGTTGGCCGGGTCGTTCAGCCAGAGCAGCAGCGCCCGTTCGGCGTCGGCGGGGTCGACGGCGGCGAGGTCGAGGTGCCAGCGGTCGTCGACGGGCACCGGCACGGCCCGCAGGCCGGCGAGGGTGGCCCCCATCGCGTAGGTCGGATAGGCCACCGCCGGGTAGAGGACGGTGTCGCGCGACGGGTCGCGCAGCGCGAGGTGGTGGGGCAGCGAGGCGACGAGCTCCTTGGTGCCGATGCAGGCGACCACGTCGGTGGGCCGGACGACCAGGCCGAAGCGCCGGTCGATCCAGGCGGCGGCCGCCTCCCGCAGGGCGGGGGTGCCGATCGTCGGGGGGTACCCGGTGGCGGCACGGGTGGCGGCGGCGAGCGCCTCGGCCGCGACCTCGGGCATCGGGTCGACCGGGGTGCCCACCGAGGCGTCGACCACCCCGCCGGGGAGGGCGTCCGCGGTGGCCCGCAGACCCGCCAGCCGGTCCTGGGGGTAGGGAGGGGGGTCGAAGCCGGTCGGGGTCGCCACGGCGGGGAGCGTATCGGCCCGGAGCGCCCGGGGCTCAGGCCACGACGAAGGCGCCGACCCGCGACGCGAGGGCGTCGGGGAGGCGGGCCCGGACCCGCGTGCCCGCCTCGCCGTGGACCTCCACCAGCACCTCGCCCTCGCGGTGCAGCGCGGCCATGAGCTCACCCCGGTCGTAGGGGATGAGCAGCTCGTAGACCGGGACCAGCGCCCGCAGGCGGGCCCCGATGGCGTCGAGCAGCCGGTCGATCCCGTCGCCCCGCCGACCCGACACCGCTACCGCGCCCGGATGGCGGGCCAGGAGGTCGGCGACCACGTCGGGATCGGCGGTGTCGACCTTGTTGACCACGACCATCTCGGAGAGCGCATCGGCGTCGATCTCCGCCATCACCGCGTGCACGGCGGCGATCTGCCCCTCGGGGTCGGCCGCCGCCCCGTCGACGACGTGGAGCACCAGGTCGGCGTCGGCCACCTCGGCGAGGGTCGACCGGAACGACTCCACCAGCTCATGGGGCAGGCGGCGGACGAACCCGACGGTGTCGGTGCACAGCACGGTCTCTCCGCCCGGCAGGCGGAGCCGCCGGGTCGTGGTGCCGAGGGTGGAGAAGAGGCGATCCTCGACCAGCACCTGGGCGTCGGTGCAGCGGTTGACCAGGGTGGACTTGCCGGCGTTGGTGTACCCCACGAGGGCCACGGTCGGGATCGACCGGCGCCGCCGGGCCTTGCGCTGCTGCGCCCGGGTCCGGGCCAGGTGCTCGAGCTCGTGCTCGAGCCGGCTGACCCGGCGCAGGATCCGGCGCCGGTCGACCTCGAGCTGGGTCTCCCCGGGTCCGCGGGTCCCGATGCCCGCGCCCTGCTGGCTGAGCATCCGGCCCCGACCCCGCAACCGGGGCAGCCGGTAACGGAGCTGGGCGAGCTCCACCTGGACCATGCCCTCCTGGCTGGTGGCGTGCTGGGCGAAGATGTCGAGGATCAGCGCGACCCGGTCGACGACGTCGCGCGCGAAGTGCTGCTCGAGGTTGCGTTGCTGGGCGGGCGAGAGCTCGTCGTCGAACACCACGACGTCGATGTCGAGCGCGTCGGCGACCTCCCGCAGCTCGGCGGCCTTGCCCTTGCCGATGTAGGTGGCCGGATCGGGATGGTCCCGGCGTTGCAGCTCGCGGTGCACCGGCTCGGCCCCGGCGGTCTCGACGAGGAGCGCGAGCTCGTCGAGGGAGCGCTCGGCCTCCTCGACCGTGCGCATGCCGTAGCCCGTGCCCACGAGCAGGGCCCGCTGGCGCACCACCTCCAGGTCGACCTCGGTGGCGGTGAGCCGCGGCCGCCCCCGGCCGACGTGGGCGTCGGCCGGACCCCGCGGCCGCTCCGCTGGGACGAGGTCGTCGCCCTCCTCGTCGAAGGCGTCGTCAACGACGTCTTCGGGGTCGACGTCGTCGTCGCGGGGGGTGGGTCCCGTCACCCGGGCCCCGCCCCGAGGCGATCGGGGTCGACGCGCACGTCGAACACCGGGACCACCGGACCACCGAGGCGGATCGTGTCCCCCAGCTCGACCTGCAGGGTGCCCCCGGGTACGGCGACCGCGACGACGGAGCCGACCAGGCCCCGCCGGTGGGCCACCGCGGCGGCGGCGCAGGCGCCGGTCCCGCACGACCGGGTCTCGCCGACGCCCCGCTCCCACACCCGCATCCGCAGCCGGTCGGCGCCGGCGACGGCCACGAACTCCACGTTGGTCCGGCGCGGGAAGCGCGCATCGGTCTCGAGCAGGGGGCCGTGGGTCACGACGGGGACGGCGTCGAGGGCGTCGACGTCGTCGACGAAACAGACGAAGTGGGGGTTGCCCATCCCCGCGGCGTCGCCGCGGTAGACGGCGTCACCGATCGTCGCCGTGAGGTCGAACGGGCTCGACGCCGTGGTCGGGATGGCGTCGGGCGCGAACGTGACGGGCCCCATGTCGACGGTGGCATGGGTGACGGCCCCGGTGGCGTCGCGACCGACGACCACCGTCCGCCGCCCGGCCCCGGTGTCGACGAGCAGCGTGTCGCCCCCGAGCCCGGCTGCGGCAGCGGCCCAGGCCAGCGCTCGGATGCCGTTGCCGCTCATCTCGGCGATCCCGCCGTCGGCGTTGTGGAGGATCATCGTGGCGTCGGCTCCGTCGGTGCCGGGCCGACAGACGATCAGCCCGTCGGCGCCGATCCCCGTGTGGCGGTCGCAGAGCGCGCGCGCCACCGCCGCCGAGGGCCCGGGGTGGCCGTCGAGGTCGGTCCAGACGAGGAAGTCGTTGCCGGTGGCGTGGAGCTTGGTGAGATCGATCGCACCCATCACCGACAGCATTCCAGGAGCGCCGGGGTGCAGGCGCGCGGATTCGCCGGGCTCCCCCACCAGGTGACCCGGGGGTCGCGCCGGAACCACCGGATCTGCCGGCGGGCGAACCGGCGGGTGCGGCGCACGGTGGCGGCCCGGGCCGCGTCCACGTCGGGTGCGGTGCCGTCGAGCACGGCCAGGGCCTCCCGGTAGCCGATCGCCTGCCCCGCGGTGGCCGAGAGGGGCGGCCGACCCGGCCGGACCAGCGCGGCCGCCTCGGCCAGCAGGCCGTCGGCGTACATCGTGTCGACCCGGGCCCCGATCCGGGCGTCGAGCACCGCCGAGGGCAGCCACAGCCCGAACATGCGCACGGGGACGATCGGCGGGGCGAAGGTGCGGAGGCCGGACCCCGAGGCGGAGAACGGGGCGCCGGTGAGCCCGACGACCTCGAGGGCCCGGACGGTCCGACGGACGTTGCCCGGCTCGATCCGGCTCGCGGCGACCGGGTCGACCGCAGCGAGCCGGGCGTGGAGGCGGGCCGGCCCCCCGGGCTCGGCCGCCTCGGCGGTCAGGGCCGCCCGCCCCACCGGGTCCTCGCCCGCGAAGCGGAGGTCGTCGATCACGGCCCGCACGTAGAGGCCGGTGCCGCCCACCAGCAGGGCCCGCCGCCCCCGGGCCTCGATGTCGGCGATCGCGGCCCGGGCCTCCCGCTGGAACCGGGCCACCGACCACTCCTCGGCGGGGTCGGCGAGGTCGAGGAGGTGGTGGGGCACGCGGGCACGCTCGGCCGCGCTCGCCTTGGCGGTCCCGACGTCCATCCCCCGGTAGACCTGCATCGAGTCGACCGAGACGAGCTCGACGTCGCCGAGGGCCTCGGCCAGGTCGAGGGCCACGGCCGACTTCCCGACCGCGGTCGGCCCGACCAGGGCGAGGTGGGGTCGGGGTTCCCGAGGCGTGTCGCCGTCTCCTGGATCAGGCGGCGGTGACGGGGATCCGCCGCGGTGCCGCGGCCACGACGTCGACCAGGTCCCCCCGCAGCCAGTGGGGCGCCGCGCCGGTGATCTCGACCGTGACGTAACTGCCCGGCCGGGCCGCAGCACCGGTGGCCGCGAAGTGGACCAGCTTGTTCTGGCGCGTCCGCCCGCTGACCCGACTGGGGTCCTTCTTCGACGGGCCCTCGACCAGGACCTCCTCGGGGCGCCCGATGCGGTCCTGGTGCCGGGCGAGGGCCGAACGCTCGACCACCTCGGTCAGGCGGCGCATCCGGTCGGCGGCGACGTCGGGGGCCACGAACGCGTCGGTCATCCCGGCGGCCGGCGTCCCCGGCCGGGGCGAGAAGATGAAGGTGTAGGCGGAGTCGTACCCGGCAGCCTCGGCCACGGCCAGGGTCTCGGCGAACTCGGCCTCGGTCTCGCCGGGGAAGGCGACGATGATGTCGGTGGTCACCGCGAGGTCGGGGATGCCGGCCCGGGCCTCGGCGAGCCGGGCCAGGTACCGCTCGGCCGTGTAGCCCCGGTGCATGGCCGCGAGGACCCGGTCGCTCCCGGCCTGGAGCGGGAGGTGCAGGTGCTCGCAGACCGACGGGCACTCGGCCATGGCGGCGATGGTCTCGGGGCGCAGGTCCTTCGGGTGGGGTGAGGTGTAGCGCACGCGGCGGATGCCCTCCACCGCGTCGACGGCGCGCAGCAGGTCGGCGAACTGCGGGCGGTACTGCCCGGCGCCGAGGTCCCGACCGTACGAGTTGACGTTCTGGCCGAGCAGGGTCACCTCGGTGACGCCGTCGGCGGCGAGCGTCTCCACCTCGTGGACGATGTCGCCCGTGCGGCGGCTCACCTCGGCCCCGCGCACGCTGGGCACGATACAGAACGTGCACGAGTTGTCGCAGCCGATCTGGATGGTGACCCAGGCCGAGTGGTCCACCTCCCGCCGGGCGGGCAGGGCCGAGGGGTAGGCCTCGTGCTCCTCGACGATCTCGAGCACCGGACCCTCCCGCCGGGCCCGGTCGAGGAGGCCGGGGGCGGCGGCGAGGTTGTGGGTCCCGAAGACGACGTCGACGTGCGGGGCCCGGGACTGGATGAGATCACGGTCCTTCTGGGCCAGGCAGCCCCCGACCGCGATCTGGAGGTCGGGACGACGGGCCTTGAGCGACTTGAGGTGCCCGAGGTGGCCGTAGAGCTTGTCGTCGGCGTTCTCCCGGATGCAGCAGGTGTTGAGCACCACCACGTCGGCGGCGTCGGGGTCGGTCGTCGGGACCATGCCCTCGGCGGCGAGCAGGCCGGCGATGCGCTCCGAGTCGTGCTCGTTCATCTGGCACCCGAAGGTGCGCACGAAGAAGCGGCGGGGCCCGGTCACGGCCGATGAGTCTACGGGCGGGCCCCGTGGCCTACCGTGCGCCCGTGGAGGTGACCGTCGTCGGGTTCCTGGCCGTCGCCGCGGTGATCGTCTTCGGAGCGATCGTGCAGGGCACCATCGGCTTCGGCCTCGGGCTCCTGGCCGCCCCCCTGGTGGCGGTGGCGATCCCCGAGGCGATCCCGGTGGTGCTGGTCCTCGTGGCCTGGCCGATCGGCGGGGTCACCGCGGCCCGGGAGTTCCGGTCGCTCGAGCGGTTCGCCCTGACCTGGATGCTGGTCGGCGCGGTGCCGGGGACCCTGATCGGCCTCTGGATCATCCACCTCGCCTCGGCCCCGACCCTGGGGGTGATCGTCGGCGCGTCGACCCTGGCCGGGGTGCTGGCGACCCTGGTGAGCCCACCGATCCCGGTGAACCGCAGCACCGCGTGCGGGGCCGGCCTGATCGGCAACATCACCGGCACGGCGGCGTCGGTCGGTGGTCCCCCGGTGGCCCTGCTGTTCCAGCACCACCGTGGCCCCGTGGTCCGCTCGACCCTCGGCGTCTACTTCGTGATCAGCGCGACCCTGTCGGTGATCGGGTACGCCGCGACCGGTGAGATCACCCTCGCCCGGGTCGTGCTCGCCCTGACGCTGATCCCGGCGATGCTCGGCGGCGCCTGGCTGAGCCGCTACTTCCATCGCTTCGTCGACGCCGGCTGGCTCCGACCGTCGGTCCTCGCCCTCTCCGCGGTCGCCGGCAGCATTGCGATCCTGCGCGGCGTGCTCTGAGACCGACCACCCCTCCCCGGGTCGGGCGGGAACCGGCCGCGCCAGGGGCAGGTTCCCGCCCGACCAGGAGGGGACGGGAGGGGTGGCGATCGATCCGGGGCCGCCCGGTGGCGCCCAGTGTGGACCGATGGCGTCAGTCGAGCGAGATCGGCTCGTCGTCGACTTCGGTCATGCCGTCACCGGCGTCGGTGCGCTCCACTGCGTCCGGGTCGCCGACGATGCCGGCCTCGACCTTGACCTTCTCCATGATCTCGACCATGAGGTCGAGGTTCTCGGAGAGGAAGTCCTTGACCTTCTCCCGGCCCTGCCCGAGCTGCTCACCCTCGTAGGTGAACCAGGCCCCGGACTTCTTGACGATGCCGAGGTCGACGGCGACATCGAGCAGCGAGCCCTCGCGGCTGATGCCCTTGCCGTACATGATGTCGAACTCGGCCTGCTTGAACGGGGCGCTGACCTTGTTCTTGACCACCTTGACCCGGGTCCGGTTGCCGGTGATCTCGGCGCCGTCCTTGATCGCCTCGATGCGGCGGATGTCGAGACGGACCGACGAGTAGAACTTCAGCGCCCGGCCGCCCGGCGTGGTCTCGGGCGAGCCGAACATCACACCGATCTTCTCCCGCAGCTGGTTGATGAAGATGCAGATCGTGTTGGAGCGGTTGAGGTTGGCCGTCAGCTTGCGCAGGGCCTGGCTCATCAGCCGGGCCTGGAGGCCGACGTGGGTGTCGCCCATCTCGCCCTCGATCTCGGCCCGGGGGACGAGTGCGGCCACGGAGTCGATCACGACGACGTCGAGCGCGCCGGAGCGGATCAACATGTCGGCGATCTCGAGTGCCTGCTCCCCGGTGTCGGGCTGGGAGATGTAGAGGTCGTCGACGTTGACCCCGATGGCCTCGGCGTAGGCCGGGTCCATGGCGTGCTCGGCGTCGATGTAGGCGCAGGTGCCGCCGTTGCGCTGGGCCTCGGCGACCACGTGCATGGCCAGGGTGGACTTGCCCGACGCCTCGGGGCCGAAGATCTCGACGACCCGGCCCCGGGGGAGGCCGCCGATGCCGAGGGCGAGGTCGAGGGCGAGGGCCCCGGTCGGGATGGCCTCGATGGAGACGCTCGGGCGCTCGCCGAGGCGCATGATCGCGCCCTTGCCGAACTGCTTCTCGATCTGGCCGAGGGCCATGTCCAGGGACTGGTTGCGGTCCATCGTGGTTCCTCCAGTGGGGTGTGGGTCGTTCGGGGTCTCGGGGGATGACCCCCGGAACGCTACGGACGGGGTGTGACGGTTATCGCCGGTCGGTCGCCCGATCCGTCGCCCGATCCGTCGCCCGATCCGTCGCCCGATCCGTCGCCCGATCGGCCGGGAGGCCGGGTCGGGAGGCCGGGTCGGGAGGCCGGGTCGGGAGGCCGGGTCGGGAGTGGTGCTCCGGTGGCCCCGAATGACATCTGTGAGATTAGCGAACACCTGTTCGCAGTGCAAGCATCCCCGCCGGACCGGACCCGTCAGGCCCCGAGAGGGCACCGACGGGTCCCGGCGACGAGCGGGCGCGCGAGGCCCGCCACCGCGGCCTCAGGGGAGGGAGCGCAGACGCAGGCGCAGGAGGTTCAGCGCCGTGATGGTCGAGAACTGCCGGATGCGCTCACGGTCGAACGGGAGCTTCGCGGTCACCGCCTCGGTGGCCCGGCCCGGCACGGCGACCGCGTACCAGACGGTGCCGACGGGCTGACCCTCCTGCTCGGCGGGCCCGGCGACGCCGGTGATCCCGATGCCGACGTCGGCCCCGAGCACGCGCTGGGCGGCCTCGGCCATCTGCACGGCGCACTCCTCCGACACGACCCGCTCGGCGGTGACCCCGAGGACCGAGCGCTTCACCTCGGTCGCGTAGGAGGCGACCGAGCCCCGGAAGACCGAAGACGCGCCGGGCACGTTCGCGAGGCGGGCGCCGATCAACCCGCCGGTGAGCGACTCGGCCACGCCGAGGGTCCAGCCCCGGTCCCGGCACTGCCCGAGGACGGTGGACTCCATGGTCTCGTCGTCGATCCCGAAGACCAGCTCACCGAGGATCGATCGGAGCTCGGCGTCCTCGGCGTCGAGCAGCGCCTGCGCGTCGGCCTCGGTCCCGGCCTTGGCGGTCATGCGCACGTAGAGGCCCTCGATGCCGCGCGCGAGGAAGGCGATGGTGGGGTTCTGCTGGGCGTCGACGCGGTGGGCGATCATCTCCGCGAGGCCCGACTCCGAGGTGCCCCACGTCTTGAGCGACCGGGACCGGATCACCGACTGCGCACCGGAGCGGGCGAGGAGGTCGGGCAGCACGTGCTCGCGCACCATCCGGTGCATCTCGTAGGGGACACCCGGCACGGCGTAGACCACCCGGTCCCGACCGTCGAGCGAGAAGGCGGCGAGGATCCCCGGCGCCGTCCCGATCGGGTTGGGGATGGGGGCCGCCCCGGCCGGGATGTCGGCCTGACGGAGGTTGTTCTCCGGCATCTCGCGGCCGCGCGACCCGAACATCTCGCGGATCACGGCGATGAGCTCCTCCCGGCGCTCGAGCTCCACGCCCATCACCTCGGCGATGGCCTCACGGGTGACGTCGTCGGGGGTCGGCCCGAGCCCACCGCACACGATCACCGCGTCGGCCTCCTCGAGCAGGTCGCGCAGCGCGCGCACCATGCGGCCGAGGTTGTCGCCGACCTTGCGGTGGTCGTAGGTGTCGATGCCGGCCTCGGCGAGCTGCTCACCGAGCCAGGAACTGTTGGTGTCGACGATCTGGCCGAGGAGCAACTCGGTGCCGATCGCGAGGACGTCGCAGCGCATGTCCCGGATGCTAGGAGGTCGGGGCCCCGCCCGTCGTCGGAGGACGCCGGGCGTGCACCACGAGATCGATGCCCGACACCACGGTCAGGGCCACCGCGACCCAAAGCGCAGCGTCGGCGACCCCGGGGGTCCCGGCCGTGGGCGGGAAGAGCGCGATCGCCACCGCGAGGTACTGGATCGTGGCCTTCCACTTGCCGAGCGGCCGGGCGGGCATGGAGACCCCGTGCCGGGCGGCCGCCGACCGGTACACGGAGACCGCGACCTCCCGGACGCCGATGATCACGACCGGCAGCCACGCGAAGTCGCCCCGGACCGCGAGGGTGATCAAGCCGCCCATGACGAGAACCTTGTCGGCGAGCGGGTCGAGGAACGCCCCCGACCGGGTGGTGCCGTCGCGGCGGGCCAGCCAGCCGTCGAGCCAGTCGGTGATCCACAGGACGAACCAGCCGGTGAAGGCCGCCCACGACCGCGCTCCCGGCTCGCCGTCGAGGACCACCATGAGGACCGGGACGGTGAACAGCACCCGGCAGACGGTCACCACGTTCGCCGGGGTGCGGATCGCGTCCGGGCCGAACCGGGGGACGCGCGGCGTGGGACCGTCGCTCACCGGACCGTCTCCTGCGCCCGGGCCACCAGGTCGGGCCCGACGGCGGCGACGGCCACCGCGTCGACCAGCGACCCCGGGGCCCAGGCGCCGGACCCGGACCCGGGCTCGAGCAGCACGACGCCGTCGATCTCGGGCGCCTCCCGGTGGGTGCGCCCGACGGCACGGCCGTCGTCGGTCGCGTCGACCAGGACCTCCAGCCGGGCGCCGTCGGCGCACAGCGCGTCGCGGGCCACCTGGGTGATCGCGGTCTGGACGGTCTCGCACTCGCGGATGCGCTCGGCGGCGAGGGACGCCGGGACCGGGTCGGGGAGGTCCGCCGCCGCCGTCCCCGCCTCGCGCGAGTAGGGGAAGAACCCCGCCCAGTCGAGCTGCGCCGCGTCGAGGAAGGCCAGGAGCGCGTCGTGGTCGGCCTCGGTCTCGCCCGGGAACCCGACGATGAACGACGACCGGAAGGCCGCGGTCGGCTCCTGCGCGCGGATGGCGGCGATCGCCTCGAGGAAGCGGTCGCCGCTGCCCCACCGGGCCATCCGGGCGAGCAACCCGCGCGCGGCGTGCTGCAGCGACAGGTCGAAGTACGGAACGACCGTCCCGAGCTCGAGCATCGTGGACACGAGCGGATCCTTGACCTCGGACGGGTAGAGGTACAGCAGGCGGATCCGCAGGAGCCCCTCGGGCGCGAGCTCGCGGTCGAGCCGGCGGAGCAGGGGCGCGAGGGACCCGGGCGCGCCGATGTCGCGGCCGTACCACGCGAGGTCCTGGGCGACGAGCACGAGCTCACGGACCCCGCCGGTCACCAGCGCGCGGGCCTCGGCGATGACGGCCTCGGGCGTGCGCGACCGCTGCGTCCCGCGGAACGACGGGATCGCGCAGAAGGCGCACGCCCGGTCGCAGCCCTCGGCCACCTTGAGGTAGGACCACGGCGCGCTCGGCGCCGCCCGGGGGAGCTCGAGGAGATCGCGCACGCCGCTCGGGGTCGGGCGGTCGGGTCGCGCCCGCAGGGCGACCGGCACCGTCTCGGCGATGGCTCCGGCGTCGGCGAACCCGACCACGGCGTGCACCTCGGGCAGGGCCTCGGCCAGCTCGGCGCCGTAGCGCTCAGCCATGCACCCGGTGACGACGAGGCGCGCGTCGCCGTCCACGAGGTCGGCCAGGGCGAGCACGGTGTCGACCGACTCCTGGCGGGCCTCCTCGATGAAGGCGCACGTGTTGACCACGACCAGAGCGGCGGCACCCGGATCGTCGGTGGCGACGAGGCCGTCGGCGCCGAGGGCGGCGGCGATCTTGTCGGAGTCGACGGCGTTCTTCGGACAGCCCAGCGTGACCAGGTGGAAGCGACCCGCCATCGGTCTCAGCGTACCGGGGCCGCCGCGAACCGGGTCGGCCCCGGCGCGCGCTCCCCCGGTCGGCCCCGTCGCACGCGCGCCGGCTGCTCAGCTCCTGGTCGCCAGGAGGCGGGCGGCGGCCCAGTCGGCGTGGTCGCACGCCGCCCCGTCACCCCCGTCGGTCACCTGCAACGTCAGCTGACGCCCACCCGCCACGTCGACCGACACCGGCACCGTCGCACTCTGGTTCGT
>Ga0194129_10006930_pt1 | contig 13688 bp, 13 predicted proteins | sample TA2KigCa35mmetaG_FD_150862 | JGI IMG/M metagenome (GOLD analysis project Ga0194129, IMG submission 150862) | Freshwater microbial communities from Lake Tanganyika, Tanzania - TA2015038 Kigoma Deep Cast 35m | ecosystem: Environmental > Aquatic > Freshwater > Lake | place: Tanzania: Lake... | reverse complement strand
GCGGTCACGCGTCTCTTCCTTGTTCGCGAAGAAGCCCTGCAACGCGACCCACGGCGCCGCGTTGGGTTTCTCGTCGGCGCGCTTCTCGAGGAGGGCCACCGCCTTGTCCTCGCCGTCGCGATCGCGGTGCGTCTGGAACATGTAGGCCCAGGCGTCGACGCAGCCGGGATCGAGCGCGAGCGCCTTCTCGATGTGCTCGTCTTCGGCGGTGTGGTCCTCCTTCTTCGCGTAGAGCCGCGCGAGGTGGAGGCAAGGGTAGGGGTTCTGCTTGAGGAGGTTCAACGCGCCCTTCAGCGTGCCCTCGGCCTTGTCGAGCTTGTCTTGCTGGAGTTGACAGATGCCAAGCGCGAGCCAGTCGTCACCGCTGCCGCCCTTGGCGACCACCTTCGTCAACACCTGCTCGGCGCGGGCGAGGCGCTGGTGCTTCAAGAGCTCCTGCGCGAAGATGCGCGCGCGGTTGAGGTCGTTCTGATCCTCGTTCCAGTGCTGCTCGAGGCCCGCGAGGAGATCCTCGAGGCCGATGGCGAGGGGGCGCCCCTGGTCGTCGGCGACCTGCACCGCCGGGCCGTTGAACCCGAGCAGCTCCCACATCTGGTCGTTCGTCACGACGAGCGGTCCGGTCTCGAGCTTCGCGATGAGGTCGTCCGTCGGCTTCGTCACCGGCACGACCACGAGCGCGTTCGCGGGGATCGCCCCCTGGAATGCGCTGGCAGGGGCGACGACCGCCGCTCCACCCTGGATCTGAAGGCCCGAGAGGTTCTGTTTCTGCTGACCGTTGGACGCCATGACGTTGCTCACTCTCCTCGCCGCGCGACGAATGCCGTCACGGGGCGGCGGACGCTAGCAAGACGGGGCGCGTCGGGCAATCACCGACAACGGACTCGGAGCGAGGGTGGAGGGGGGGCACGCGGGGTCCGTGAACGAGCCCCGACGTGCGCCTGGCCAGCGTCAGGGGATCATCGCGCGGAAGGTCGCCGGGACGATCTTCGACTTGTCGACGCCGATCGTCCCGTCATCGAGGACCACGCAGTCGAAGTGGTCGAGCGGCTTGAGCGCGGGGCCCCCCGTGACCTTGCCGGCGTTGTCGAACTTCGAGTTGTGGCAGGTGCACACGACGCCCGCAGCGTTGATCGAGCCCTTGATGCACATGTCGCAGAATTTGTGCGTGCAGAGCGAGCTCATCGCGTAGAGCCCGCCGGCGTCGCGGCCGAGCAGGAGGCTCGCCGCCGAGACCGGCTTCAGGAGTCCCTGCATGACATCGCTCACGTTGCCGGCCGCGACGTAGTTCGAAGGCAGCCCGCCGCCCGCGCCGCCCTGGCCGCCGGTCGAAGCTGACGAGGACGTCGAAGCGCTGCTCGAGGTCGCGCTGGAGGCGCCGCCCTGTCCGCTCGTCGCGGCGGTGGTCGCCGTGGAGGTCGAGGCGTCGGTGTCGTCGCCACCGCAAGCCGATACCGCGGCAGACGTGCCGAGGACCTGAAGGAAGATGCGTCGCTGGTTCACGTGGGAGCTCCTGGGTCGATGAGAGACGTCGTTCGGCGCCTCGATGTCTCCCACTTCTAGCGTGGCTCGTGCGCTTCGGGCGAGCCCAAACGGAGGGCGCGGTCGACGACGGGCGCCGTCGCGCGACCTCTCGGTGTAAAGTCGAAGGTCCGTGAGCCGAACGAGCGCACCGCATCGAGCTGCTGCCCGCGTGGCGTGCCTCCTGGGCCTCGTCGGTCCGGTGCCGGCCTGCGTGCCGCCCGCGAGCGGACCGGTGCCATCTCCGCTTGCCGAAGGGCTCGGAGCTTCGCGCTCGCCGAGCGGACCGCGCGTCATCGATGGCGCGCATGTCCTCACGCCGATCGACGCGACCGCGCGCGCCTCGGCCGCCTGCCACGAGGTCGCCTCCGAGTTCGGCGCATGGCTCGAGGCGACGGGCGACCTCGGCTGGCCGCTCGCACCCGTCTTGCTCGACGACGGCGCGCGGCTGCCACGCGTGTCGGGGAGCCTCCTCGACGAACCCGCGCCGCTGGTCCACCTCGCCGCGAAGACGCAGGCCATCGACGGACTCGGCTTGCCCGACTTCGCCGGGCTCGGGGAGCGTCTCGCCGCGACGCTCGAGCTCCGTCGCCGCACGCTCGAGTCCTCGCCCTTCCTCGCGTCGCCGCGCGCGTACGTCGCGGTCGACGAGGACGTCGCCTGGTCGCGCGTGCTCGAGGTCGAGTCGCTGGTGAACGCCGCCGGCTACGAGCGCCTCTCGTTCGTCTTCGTCGATCCGAGTCGCCGCGCGCCGTCGACGCCACCGTCGAGCCTCGATGACGAGCTTTCGAAGCTCGACGTCGCAGGGCCAGCCCGGCGCGAGCAGCGCCTCGCCGAAGCGCTCGCATTCGCCTACAAAGACTGCCCCTCCGCGATCCAGCTCGTCGCCCAGTTCGGTCACGACATCCCCGAAGTGCAGTCCGCGCTCGTCGAGGCGCTCCCGGTCGCCCTCGAGGGTTGCGGCTGCGCCGTCGACGTGGCGGTCGCGCGCGCGGTCCACGCGCGGTTATTCGGCAACATGCTCCCCGGTGCGGCCGTCACGGTTGCCCTCGCCGGGCCGGGTCATCCCGCCGTGCGGACGCTGAAGGCCCGCGCCGATGCGGCCTGGCGTGATGCTCATGGGCTGGTGGTCTCGCTCGGGAACCCGCAGGGGCGCATCGCGTTTGCGATCGACGACCCCGCGCCAGAGTCCTCCGACTCGCCCACGAACGGTGGCGCGCCGCCGCATCGGAAGACGCGCCGATGACGGAGCCTGCCTGCACACCCGAAGGTTCGGCTGCTGTCGCAAGCTCGGCGGTGGTCCGCGAGTGGGGGCGGCGCGTGCATGCCGAGTATCGCTCCGCCGCCATCACCCACCACCTGACGCTTTGGTTGATCCAGCTCGGTGCGGCTCCCGACGTCCTCGAGGAGGGCCTCCGCATCGTCGCCGACGAGCTTGCCCACGCCGAGCTCAGCCACGCGGTTCACGTCGAGGCCGGTGGACCTCCGCTTCCGCCGCTCCCGCGCGAGCTTCTTGGGTTGACCAGGGTCAAGGGTGAGCCGCTGGAGGCGGCGATCGCTCGGGCGGCCGTCGAGGTGTTCTGCCTGGGCGAGACCGTGGCCGTCCCGCTCTTTAAGGAGCTTCGCGCGCCGTGCGTCGTCGGCTCGGCGCGGCGGGCCTTCGACCGCATCCTGCGCGACGAGGTCCGGCACCGCGAGTTCGGGTGGCGGGTGCTCGATGACCTCCTCGCGCTGCCGTGCGCGGATGAGGTGTGCGCGCTCGTCGTGCGCGAGCTGCCTGCGAGGTTCGGGCGCCTGCGTCGGAGCTACGCGCCCGAGGTCGAAGGCGGGGTGCCCGAGGTCATCGAAGCCGACGCCGCCTGGGGCTTGATGCCGATGGGGAATTACGCGCGCGTTCTCGGCGCGACGCTCGAGCGTGAGTACGTCCCCTGGTTCGCTGCCCGCGGCATCGACGCGCGCGCGGCCTGGCACGACGCGACGGCGCTCATCGAGCGGAGGAGCGGCTGATGCGAACGCTCGCCATGACCACCTCGACGTTGCGTTGTGGCGTCGCGTTGCTCGATGGGCCGAGCGTGGTTGCGCGTCGCTCCGTCGACGACGACCGACTTCACGCCGAGCGCATCTTCGCGATGATCGACGAGTGTCTCGCCGAAGCTCGCTGGATGCGGCGGGCGCTCGAGCTCGTCGCGTGCGATGTCGGTCCAGGTTCCTTCACCGGGGTGCGCGTCGGTCTCGCCTCCGCGAAGGGGATCGCGCTCGGTCTTCGGATCCCCATCGTCGGCGTGGGCTCGCTGGAGGCGATGGCGTGCGCGGCGCTCCCCGTCGTGGCCGGGTCGACCGTCCTCGCTGTGCTGGATGCGCGGCGAGAGGAGCGCTTCGTTGCCGCGTACTCGGCCGCTGGCGAGGTCCTGCCGCCCGCACACCTGCCGACCGCGCGCCTGCTCGAGTTCTTGGGTGAGCTCAGCGAGGACGCATGCTTCTGCGGCGACGATGGCGGCGTCCTCGCCCCAGCGCGTCGCGTCGAGGGGCTCGGTTGCGACCTGCCGGACGCGGGCGTGCTCGGGCGCGTCGGCGCCTCGCGCGTGGCCGAGCGCGGACCCGACTCGCTCGCCGATCTCGAGCCCCGTTACGTGCGACCGCCCGACGCCAAGCTCCCGACGCTGGCTCCCGATCGCCGCCTGCCGCGCTGAGTCCCAGCACGGTCGCGCACCGCCTCGCGAAGGTCGACGCGAGCAGGACCACCCGAGGCACAGCAGGTCTGCCAGATGCACAGCAAAGCGCCTCTCCGCGAGCCCGGGCGCTACGACTTCGAGGGCATTGGGGCCGCCGCGCCGGCCTTTGTCGGCGTCGGTGCGGTCACCGCGAGCGCGGTCGGTGCGGCCAGCGTCGGGGTGCTCGATGCAGCGAGTGCGGCGCTCCAGAGCTCCTGGCTCTTGGCCCGCACGGCGTCGCAGTACGCGTGCACGAAGGCGAGGACGCCATCGCGGTGAGGCTCGACCTCGAAGCCGTCATGGAACACGGCGAGGATCGTTCGGTCGGCGCCGATGACGTACGTGACGCGCTTCGCGATGCCGATCAGCGGGAACAGCACGTCGTACGCTTTGCCAATGCGCTTCCCTGCGTCGGACACCAGCGGGAAAGTCGCGCCAGTCTGCCGCGCGAACTCGCACTGCGTCTCGCCGTCGTCCGTGCTCACCCCCACGATGCTCGCGCCCGCGAGCACGAGCTCGTTGTGGTTCTCGGTGAAGTTGCGCGTCTCGCGCGTGCAGCCGGGGGTGAACGCCTTCGGAAAGAAGTACACCACCGTACAGATCGCGGTCTGCGCGCTGAGGACGAAGCGCTCGCCGGTCGAGGTGACCGCATCGATCTCCGGGGCGTGATCTCCGACCTTGAGCACAGTGTCCTCCAGCCTACGCTACGACTCGCTCGTCGCGCCACCCGCGCCGACGGCCAGATGGTGTGAAAAGCGGCGATTGGCACAAATGAGCAAGGCACGGGGAGAGCCCTCGAGCGTTCCGTCCCGTGCCTCGCTGCGCGCGGCCTCGTGGGCCGCCTCGATCACTGGAGCTTCTCGTTGATGATGCCGCCGATGCTCTGCGCGGTGAACTGCTGGATGGCGACCTTGTCACCCTGCGTCACGGCGTAGAGGATCGCAGCGTTCGCGGCATTCGTCGTCTGCGCGGAGGTCATGCCGGGGACGTTCTCGCCGGTCTTCGGGTCGAAGCCCGAGACGCCGCCGTTCGCGCCGATCCCGCCGAACCAGCCGGTCTTCAGGTGACCGGCGCCGTAGACGTAGACCCAGTTGCTGTTGCCGGGCGTGCCGTCCGGCCAGCCGCTGCGATCGTTCGGATCCTTCGGCGTGTCGCCGTGAATCGTCATGACCGTGGTGTCGGCGAGCGTCTTCGTCGAGCACACCGGATCCTTGAACGATTCGAGGTCCTTCATGAACTCGTCGAAGATGCGGCCGAGGGTCCCGACGGTCATCTGGAGGTTCTGCATGTCCGCGAACGCACCGTGCGGATCGTCGCGGAGGCACGGCATGATGATGCCGTTCGTCAGGCCCATCTTGAACGCATTGACCGCGGTCAAGAGCGTGTAGGCGATGTTGGTGAGCTTGTTGGGCGTGCCACCGTTGATGCCGTAGCGGACGAGGTCCTCGTCGCGCGGGCGGAGCAGCGAGGCGAGGTTCTTGCCGAGGAAGTTCGCGCTCGCCTTGGTGATGCGCATCTGGCGCTGGTAGGTCGCGCGGCTCGCGACCTTGTTCAGGCCGAGGAACGCCTTGTAGTAGGCCTCGTAGTTCGCCGCGTCGCTGTGAGCCGCGAGGATCGCCTTCGAGGCCGCGCTGTCGAACAGTCCCACCATGTCCTCGGGGTTTCCGACCGTCGTGACCTGCGGCGCGCCGGGGGCGTTGCCGAAGTCGAACGGTCGCACGCCGATCACCGGCAGGAGCGACGGCAGCGACTGGTGCATCGCCGCCGCGGCCGCGAGCACGTTGATGCCGCCGCCGACGTCGACCGGGCTCGACGGGGTCGGGGTGTGCGTCTGGTTCGTGCCGGCCATCATCGCCGTCATGCGGCGGTTCTTGCCGAGCGACTGCCAGGGCGTCTCGGGCGCCCACACCTGCGGCTTGTCGGTGTCGGGGGCGTCCACCGCCTTGCCCAGCGCGTGGAACGCCGCGTTGTTGTTGTTCGACTTCGCGACGCCGTTGTGGGGCCAGAGCAGCTGGAACCAGGCGAAGCCGCCGTCGCCCGCGATCAGGCTGACCATGCGGTTGCGGCCGATGCACTCGTCCGCCATCGCGTGGCCGCCGACGTCGGCGATGTAGTTGAGAAGCTCGGTCTGCGACACCGCGAGGCCGGCGCCTACGGCGGACGCGAACTTGAGGAAGGTGCGCCTGGAGTTTCCGCTGAGATCCTTGATTCGATGGTCGACCATGGTGTCCTCCTCACTCGCAGGTGTGCGCGGCCGCCAGGATGGCGGCGACCGCGATGACCTTGCCCTTCTCGATGTCCGTCGCGGAGTTGACCGCTTGGTTGCAGATCGCGACGTGCTCAGCCGTCGCGGGCTTGCCAATCAAGCAGGTGATGGCGTTCACGTCGCAGCTGCCCGACTCGGTGAACATCGAGATGCCCTGGCCGTCGAGCTTGCACTGCTCGAGGTTCGGCATCGCCGCGATGATCTCCGGCGCCGCCTGCACGAGGATGTCGTGCAGCTTGGTGGCGCCAGAGTTGCTCCAGGTCAGGGACTCGCCCATGCGCGAACCGTAGTTCGCTGCGCCGAGCGCCTCGGCCCCCTTCGTCAGGAGCTCGCCCGCGGTGTCCGGGTTCCCCTCGGCCTGCAGGTTCACGCCCAGCGAGGTGAGGATGTTGCGGAGCGTCTGGATGCGGATCTTGTGGCAGCTGTGGAGGCGTGTCCGGATTTCCGGTGCGCCTTCCTCCTGGCGCTGCGCGAGGACCTCGAAGGGATCCTTCGCGCCCTGCGCGCCGAGGTCGCTCATGTGGTCGAAGGTGTTCTCGGTGCCGGCCGCGGGGGTCTGCGCCGAGCTCCCGTTGACGTCGTCGGTGGGGTCGTCGTCGATGTTGTCGATGGTCGGGGCGCCGCCGCCGATGATGGTGCCGCCCGGAGGCGACGCCTGGCAGCCGACGATCGCCGCGCCGAGGCAGAGAGGTGCGGCGACAAGCACGATGGAAGTGGTCTTCATGTTCGTCTCCTGGGCTCTCAGAAGCGGGTGAAATCCTCGCTCTTGAACATCGTCTTGAGCGTCTCTTTGAGGTTGCCGCCGTTCGTCTCGAGCTGGTCGATGTAGGGCTGGACCACCGAGGTCGGAACGGTGGCGAGGTCGGTGACGATGTCTTCCTTCGACATCGTCAGGTTCCACAGTCGAGCGACCATGCAGCTCTTCACCTCAGGATCGGCGGCCATCGCCTGCCCGAGCTCGGCGAGGTCCTTGACGGGCTTGCCGAAGCGCCACGCCGTCGTCTCGCCCTCCGCGAGCCAGTGCGAGAGCTGGGTCTTCTGCGGATCCGGCGTCGTCGGGGTCTGGACCTGGAAGTCCCCCTTCCACATGCCGTCCTTGTCGAAGTTTCCGAACAGCGGGGCGAGGTGATTCATCGTCGTGTGGCAGTTCGCGCAGACGACCGCGCTCGTGTCCTGGAAGCCGATCGGGGCGTTGGCGATCGACTCGAAGGCCCAGGGAGACGAGAACTGACCGGCCCCCTTCTCGACCGGGTTGTCCGAATACTCGGCCGGGTACTTCGAGCAGGCGAAGACCTCCTGCACCCACCGAACGCGGCGGAACGCCATGCTCGAGTAGAACTGCTTCATGCTGCCCGGGTTCGTCAGCACGCCGGCCTGCACCGGAGCGCCGTTCTGGCACTCACCGTCGACGAAGGCGTTCGCGTCGCCGTCGAAGGTCGGGCAGTTGCCGGTCGAGGCCGTGAACAGGTCGGCCAGCGGACGGCCCTCGACGACGATGCGCGCGAGGAACGCCGGGGCCGTGTCGAGTGCGCTGCCGCCCTGACGGAAGAGGTCGCGCGACCAGCGGAGCATGCGCCGCTTGAACTCGTTCGACTCGAACATCGCGTCGATCGCGGTGTGATAGGCGGCCTTCGGGTCTTCCGCCTTCTCGAGATCCCGGATGTTCTGGAGCGTCGGCAGCTTGTCCGTGAGCTTCAGCGAGGCGGTGCGGAGCGCGTCGGGGTAGCTGAGGACGCGCTGGTCGAGCACCGTGGTCTGCTGCGTTCCCACGACCGTTCCCGCGACCTCGGCCTTCTCCTGCTCCTCCGCAATTTCTTCCTGCGACGACGTCCCGCCGAGCGAGCCGTTGCACGCGACCATGGCCAGCGCCATCGCGCCGAAGCCGATTCCGATATGAGCACGCGTGAAGGTCACTTTGCTTCCTCCTGGATCCATAGAGTCACCGCGTCCTTGAAGGTGTTGTACTGAGCCGCGCTTCCCCCGAACTTGAACGGGTGTGCCGCTTGGCTTGCAGGGCTGGTCGTCACGAAGATCTGGCTCTTCGCCGGCGATTTCGGGTTCACCCGGTTGAGGACCTGACCGCAGGTCTTTTCCGGGGCATCCATCAGGTCGGACATGTCGATGGCGCCCTGGGCTTGTGCGTCCGCGCCGCCGTGGCAGCCGAAACACGCGTTGAGCGCCGGAGCCGCGTTCTTCGTGAAGGTCTCGACTGCCTTGCAAGGGCTCGCGTTCGGGTCGAGCGTCCCGTTCGGATCGATCACGGTGGCAACTTCGAAGCCGAGGGAAAGGCGCGACGCTTCCTTCCAGTTCGTCAGCACGACCATTCCCGGGCCGAGAACACCGGACGTGCCCGGCTGCAGCTCGAGCGTCACGTTCGAAAAGCTGTCGACCGGGTCGGGCTCACCGTCGATGCTGCCCTTCTCGAAGACCGTGAAGAGCGGGTGAACGAGCTTCACGCCCAGCTTCGAGGTGGGGTGCACCTCGATGTCGGACAGCGAGATCGACGTCGGGGTGAGCTCCTCGGCGACGAAGGTGACGGCCATGCCTTCGAAGGCGGGTCCGAGGCTGCCGAGGTACACGGCGTTGAAGCCGCCCAGGATGGGCTTGAACGGAGGGACCGTCGGAAGCGCTTCCTGCTCGACGTCGGCGATCGACTTGGCTTCCTCGGCGAGCCACGCCTCGAGGGCCGGCTTCAGCTCGGCGCTCGGCTTCGCGCTCTTGTGGTCGGGCGACGTCGCGTGGACGAGGAGGTAGCTCTTCTCGGGGTCTTTCACCACGAAATCGGGCCAGCTCGTGATCGTCTCGTACGGGTCCGGCTTGCCCGCCTTCGGGTCGCCGAGGAAGGGCGTGTCGGTCCCCGTGACGTGGCACGAGCCGCACTCCTTCACCATCGTTGGCAGCAGCTCCTCGAAGAGTTGCTTGCCCGCGCTGGCTGCGTCGCCGCCTCCCGCTCCGCTCGAGGTCGTGCTCGTGGCGGTGGCGCTGGCGGAGGTCGTGATGAGGAGTGGGGTCTCCTCGGCGCCGCAGCCCGTACCCCCGGCCGACACGACCACCGCGACCGCGCATGCGGCGAACGGAATCGCGAGACGGAACGAACGTCGGGACATTGTCATGGCTTCACTCGGCGACCAGCGCACCACACAAGCATCGATTGTGCCAGCTTCTTGCGCGGGGTCATGGGCCGCGCGGCAGCCCGCAATTGGCGCGAAAACCCACCGGAGCAGGAGCACCTGGAGCGACGATGGCGGAAAGCATGGTCATTCATTGATCCAGTCGCGGCGCGAGGGAGGGGACAATTCGTCGTCCATGTCGGGTGGTCTCGCGGGGGCTCCCGAGACGTCGCCCTACAACCGCGCCGAGGCCCGGTCGCGTCGACCGGCCGGACTCCAAGCGCTCAGAATCAATGCGTCGCGCCGTCGACTGCCGGACGAGTTCACGTTAACGTCGGAGTCATCGTGAGCGACGAAGCCGCGCCCTCCTCCCACCCCGACGACGCTCGAGCCCCCGCGGTCGATGTCGGACCCGATCCCGTCCACGGCGTTCAGATTGGCGCGTTCGGGCTGCTCAACATGGCGCTCGGCGGCGCGACCACCCAGCACCTCTGGTTCAACCTCGGTGAGGGCCTCGTCCTCCTCGGAGCGGCGGTGTTCCTCGCCTGCGTCGCGATAACGCACTTCAAGCAGCGTGGGCTTCCGACCTTCGCCGAGATCCGCGAGCGGATGATGGCTTCCGTCAAGAGCGACCGGGCGAAGCGCTGACGCCCGGGACCCGTTCGCGTCGGGTCACGCGAGGTCGCGGTTCGGGCGGATGGTCGTCCTGGCGCTGCCGAGGGGGCTCACTCCTCGACCGTCCGGTCCGCCTCCTCCGTCGCGATGGGCGGCGCCGTCCCGGTCAGCGCGTCGAGCTCGAGCTGCTCGATCAAGGTCGTCGGTACGCCGAGAGCCTCCGCGATGCGCACGAGCTCCGCGTGCTCGGGTGGCGCGACGTTCCCGTCCACGGTGGCCTGGCTCGCCAGAAGCCGCATCACCTGGAGGCGCTCGCTCGCGTCGCAGAGGGCCTTCAGCTCGCGATGGCAGAGGTCGAGGTCCGCCGTTGTCATGCGCGGGACCCACTCGACCAGGGTCGCGCAGAGCTCTTCGATTCCCTCGCTCGGCATTCGATCGACGTGGCGAAACAGCCCCTGGAGATAGTCGAGCGCGCCGCGTCGTACCTGACCTTGCGCTTGCGCCACACGGATCAGCAGCACCGCGACGATGACGATGTAGCGGTGCACGACCGACTCGTCGTCGGGGAGCAAGGCCTTCACCCGGGCATGCACCGCTCCGAGGGGCGTCACGTCCGTCTTGCTCCGGCCGAGCCCGAACCACGCGAGCGGGTCCATGTCGCGACGACGCTACCAGAATTGCGGGCACGAGGGTTTGTTCAGGGCGCCGAGGCCCTCGTGGTATGCGAAGGCCCGTGAACAAGACCGCCGGGATCGTCTTGGTTGGATTCGTCGGACTCGGGGTCGCCATCGTCGTGGTGCCGCGGAGCGCGGAGCGGTCCGATGGCGGCCATGGCCCCGCGCCCGCCGCGAGCTCGGTGACCCACGTCGCTTCGGCTTCCCCGAGCGACGCCGGCGGCGCTGCCACGGCGCCCGCTCCCGCGGCCTCTGCCTCCGCGCCGCCCGAGTTCGACCCGGTGCTCGACGACGTCCCCGAGGTCGACCCGACCGAGGCCGCCGCCGCCACTGCGAGCGGCGTCCCGGCGCTGAAGAATGCGCCGAAGAGCGTGACCTTCGGCGTCGTGCTCGTCAGCTACGCGGGAGCCCAGAGCGCCCCGCGAAATGCCCGGAGTAAGGCCGACGCCGAGAAACTCGCCACCGAGCTCGCCGAGCTCGCCAAGAGCGACTTCCGTGCGGCCGTGAAGAAGGGCGATGCAGGCTCGACCGAGGACGCAGGCAAGATGTACCAGGGGATCCTCGAGCCGGCGCCCGAGCACGCGCTCTTCAGCCTCGGACTCGACCAAGTCAGCGGGGTGGTCGACACGCCGAGGGGCTTCTGGATCGTGCGAAGAGTCAAGTGACCTTGAGAGGGATGGCGTCCGGCGGTCGGCTCTGGCAGCGTCCCCCCATGGCCACCATCGACATCAGCCGATCGCACGCTCTCGGCCTCGACACCGCCAAGCAGCGCGCCGAGCAGCTCGCCAACGACCTCAAGGACCGGATGGGGATCAAGTGGCGCTGGGAAGGCGACAAAATCCGGTTCTCCTCGGAGAGCGGCCCCGCGAAGGGGACCTCTGGCACCCTCACCGTCGCGACCAGCCAGGTTCGCATCGAGTTCGATCTGCCCTTCCTTCTCAAGGCGATGAAGGGAACGATCGCGGCCAAGGTCGAAGAGAAGCTCGATAAGTTGCTGGGTTGAGGCGCGCCGCCGCGCCCCATGGGCTCGACCGCGGGGCATCGCCCGGCTGCGGTCGACTGCCAAACGTTGGGCCAAGCGCCCCTCGCTTCGCTAAGGTCCCGAAAAGGCGTCGCTGACGCCGAGGGCGATGGCGGTTCACGTCTCAGGTGAAAGGGTCGAGGTGATTCTGGCTCAATTGCGAGCCGAGGAGCCACTGGAGACCGATCCGTCTCAACGGGCCCTTCTCCGCTACGAGATCGGGGTGCTCGAGGAGTCACGCGGCGACCTGAGGGCTGCCTCGAGCGAGTACCTCGCCGCCTTCGACATCGAGCCCGACTTCCGAGAGCCGCTCGAGGCGCTCGCCCGACTCATGGCGCGGAGCGGCGACGAGCGCGGGATCGGGAAGGTGCTCGAGTCGTTGGTGGAGTCTGCCACCGACCCGCTCGATGCGGCGCCCGCGCTCTGGGAGCTCGCGGCGTACCGCGCCGAAGTGCAGGGCGATCTCGCCAGCGCGCGAGGGTGCCTCGAGCGAGCGCTCGCGACCAACCCCGAAGACGCGGCCGCGTGGCTCGGGCTCGAATTGATTGCAATCAAGTTTGCAGATCACGACGCGCAAGCGCGCGCCCTCGAGGCTCGCGCCCGCCTGAGTCGCGACCCGACCGTTCAGGCCACGCTGCTCGTCGAGGTCGCGGCCCTCGTCGGCGCGGGATCAGAGCACGCTCGCGCGATTAAACTGCTCGACGCCGCCGCGGCCTTGGACAGCCGGGCACGGTTCCGATCACGGCTCGCCATGGAGTCGGTGGCGCGCTCCTCCGGGGCGCTCGAGCTGCAGGCCGTCGCGCTCGAGGCCCAGGCCGAGCTCGTCGTCGCGGCGCTCGCCGACGAAGCGCGCGGCGACCGGGACGGCGTGCCGCGGACCGTGAGAACGCCAGCCTACGCGGCCGACGCGTGGCTACGAGCCTCCGAGCTGCGGCGTCGCAACGCAGACCCGTGGGGAGCCATCGCCGCGGCACGCGCGGCTGCGACCCAGCTCGCCGGTGACCCGCTCGTCGTGCGAATGGAACTCGCTGCGGCGGACGCTGCCGGTGACGCGGCGCTCGCGCTCGAGATCGCGCGACGCGAGGCCGAGCGCGGGGCGACCGGGCCACTCGGTGCTGCGTTGTGGACGCGGATCGCGCTGGCAACCGAGCAGGAGGGGCGCCTCGCCGAGGCTGCCCGCGCCTTCGGGCGGGCCCTCGAGCTTGCGCCGGGCAGCGCCGTCGCGGAGGCTTGCCGCCTGCCCGCGCTGCTCTCGCTCAGCGATGGGGCGTCGGTCGCGCAGGCGTTCGAGGCGAGCGCGCGCCAGGCGAAGGACGCGGACGCCGTTCGCTTCTGGGTACTCGCGGCGTTCGCGTGGGGCGTGCGGAGCAACAACGGCCCCGAGGCTCAGCGAGCGCTCGATGCCGCGACGCACGCTGGGCTCGAGCCGGCCTACGCCGCGCGGGTGGGGCGCGCGCTCGCGTCGGTCGCCTCCGACTGGGCGTGGTACGAGGCAAGCACCGTGCGGCTCTACGCCCACGAGACCGACGAGAGGCGCCGTGCGGTGCTCTCCTTCGAGCTGGGTCGAGTGCGGTTGATTCGAGGCGACTCGGGGGGGGCCGAGGCTGCGTTCAGCGAGATCGCTTCCACCCTCGAGCCTCAGTCCTGGCTCGGTCGCGTGATGATGGCGTACGCGGGCGATCCCGAGCGGCCACGCGCACGCGCCGTCGCGCGGCTGGCCGAGTTGCAGCCCGATGCCCTGCTCGGTCGCGGGCTCGTCACGGTGGCGGCATG
>Ga0194129_10006929_pt1 | contig 13688 bp, 10 predicted proteins | sample TA2KigCa35mmetaG_FD_150862 | JGI IMG/M metagenome (GOLD analysis project Ga0194129, IMG submission 150862) | Freshwater microbial communities from Lake Tanganyika, Tanzania - TA2015038 Kigoma Deep Cast 35m | ecosystem: Environmental > Aquatic > Freshwater > Lake | place: Tanzania: Lake... | reverse complement strand
CCGGATGTCGCCGCGCAGCGGCGGCTCATCACATACCCATGCCGCCAGCGGCTTGGTGCGATCGCTGCCGGAAGCATCAGCCTCACGCCGACAGACTCAGGCTGATGCCTGTGCCATGGCTCATAAACCTCGGGGTCCGGGGCAGAGCCCCGCGCAGAAACACAGGCTTTCTACCCACAAATTCTGCTGAAGACCCTGGAAATCCATGACCGCCAGCGTCTTTGTCACCGGGTCGTAGCCGAAGTCGTACCAGCCGTTGCCGTTGGCGGGCGTCGAGTCGAACAGCAGGTTCCAGTCGACGGTCACCGACGCCCCGGTCGTGGCCACGACGCGGTTCGCGGCGGTGAACACGGTCGACCCGTTCGTCGTGCCGAACGGCCGGTTGTTCCAGACGACGGCGTTGCCGGTGAAGGACCCGGTGGGATCGGTGACGCCCGGCATGAAGGCGAGATTCTGGCCGGCGGTGGCCGTGCCGCTGCTGGCGTTGTTGACGAGAAACTGCTGGACGCTCCCGGAGATCACGTTGACGCCGGTGCGGATGCCGTACGCGACGTTGTTGGAGTTGCGGGAGTAGATGTCGCCGGTCGCGGGGTCGAAGTCGACGTCCCGCCACTCGGTGTTCGCCGGCGACGTGTTGATCACCATGCCCGGCACGGCCGAGCAGGTGAGGCCGTAGATCGTCGTGCCCGTGGCCAGATCGAGGAGCGGTCGGCGACCCGAGGTGTAGACGAGTCCCGATACGCCCGCCCCCCCTGGCTCGCCCCGCCCACGACGTACCCCGGGTCGAAGGCCACGCCCCCCATCTGCCGGCCGGCGAGCGAGCCCGTCCAGAGGAGCGTGCCGTCGGCCGCGGCGAAGGCCTGCATCCCAGCGGTCGTGGCGGGCGACGTCGTGCCGTTGTCCCAGGCCGCGGCGAGGACGCTGCCGCTGACGGCGAGAACCCGTATAGCCCCGGCCGTTGCCGGTGTTGCTCCGCAGTCCGAACGCGGTCGAGAAGGTCGGCACGACACCCAGCCCGGGAGCGGCCAGCGGGTTGGTCACCCGCGTGATCCCGGTGGTGCCCGTCGTGCCGGTCGAGTTCAGGCCCGCGATAAAGATCGAAGAGCCATTCCAGGCGATGGCCGCGGGAAAGGAGCCGACGTACTGCGGATTGAGGTTGTTGGAGGTGCTGGCGAGGTTGAGGCGAACGCGCTCGTAGACCGACAGCGACTGGCCGGCGACCGGAACCCCGGACAGCATCACGGCAAGGGCCGCCATTCAAAACCAGCGCCATGATCCTGCCAGGAAGCCGACCGCCTGAGTTGGTCCATTCCCCCGCGCCGCCTCGATCCGACTCATGCCACCCTCCGCCACTTCGGGATTTCGCGACCGCGGACCAACCGCCGTCCCACGACCGTGGAATAATCTATCGATGCACCGGCGTCAAACCTCGTGCCGGCAGCTCGCGCGAGCGCGAACACCGCGGCGGCAGCACCTGGGCGCCATCTCAGCCCGGCCGCGTGATGCGATAGATGTCGATCGCGGGGCCGGCTTCGACGCCGGTCGGTCGGCGCGGGGGATGTTTCACGATGCCGAGACCCACCCCCCTGACGGCCGGCTCGAGCTGCGCGGCTCGCGCTCGTCCAGGATCGGCCACCAGCGCCGTGCCCCCCGGAGCGAGCGCGCGGACGAGCACGGCGGCGAGGGTCTCGGCATGGTGCTTCTCGTAGAGGACGTCGGCCGCCACCACCACGTCGAACGTCGGCAGGTCGGCGGGCAGCCTGCGCCAGTCGAGGAGCAGCGTCTGCAAATCCTCCGCCGCGTTGCCCGCCGCGTTGTATCGCACGCCCTCGAGGGCGTCGGGCTCGTAGTCGCTGGCCACGGCACGAAAACCCCGCCGGCAGGCCGCGATGGCCGGCAGGGCTAGCCCACAGCCGAGTTCGAGGAGGCTGCGTCCGTCGGGGTCCAAGGCGGCGATCTCCTCGGCCAACACCCAGGCCGATTCCCAGACGTTCGCCCAGTAGGGGATGCGCTCGTCCCGCTCGAAGGCCTCGACGTCGATCAGGGCATCGACGTCCGGGGGCTGCCAGATCGTGTAGTGCTCGCCGCGAAAGGTGAACTCGCGCCGGACCGGGGCGAACCGCTCGTAGCCCATCCTCGTCTGCCTCCATCGGTGCAGCCGTCACCAACGGCAGGTTGGAACGAGGCCGCACGCCCGGGAATCCCGCGCGTGAAGCGCTGCCGTGTGGCACGATTGTAGGCTCCACCCACCCCATCCTGATCGCCATGCTCACCGACTTCGACCTCCACCTGTTCGGCGAAGGCCGCCACTGGAAGGTCTACGAGAAACTCGGCGCCCACCTGGAGGAGCGTGACGGCATCCCGGGGGTGAACTTCGCCGTCTGGGCGCCCAACGCCGACGCCGTTTCGGTCGTCGGCGACTTCAACGGCTGGAATCCCGACGCACACCGCATGCACAAGCGGATCCCCGCCGGCGTCTGGGAAGTCTTCGTCGCCGGCTTGCCGGCCGGCACCCTCTACAAGTACCGGGTGCACGCGGCCGGAGCAGCGTCGGACCGCAGCGACCCCTACGGCTTCGGCGCCGAGGTGCCGCCACGGACGGCATCCCGGGTGATCGATCTGGATGCCTACACCTGGCGGGACGGCGACTGGATGGCGACCCGCGCGGCCCGTCAGGCTCTCGCGGCCCCGCTCTCCGTGTACGAGGTGCACCTCGGCAGCTGGCGGCGGCCGGGAGACGACCCGCACCGCTGGCTCACCTACGCCGATCTCGAGCGGGAGCTCGTGCCCTACGTCGCGGAGATGGGCTTCACGCACGTCGAGTTCCTGCCCCCCACCGAGCATCCGCTGTCCGCGAGCTGGGGCTACCAGACCATCGGCCTGTTCGCCGCCACCGCCCGGTTCGGTCCGCCGCAGGCCTTCATGTCGCTGATCGACGCGTTTCACCGGGCGGGCATCGGCGTGATCATCGACTGGGTGCCGGCCCACTTCCCGAAGGACGGTCATGGGCTGCGGCGGTTCGACGGGACGGCCCTCTACGAGCACAAGGATCCGTGGAAGGGGGAGCACCCCGACTGGGGCACGATGATCTTCAACTACGGCCGCCACGAGGTGGCCAACTACCTGATCTCCAGCGCCCTGTTCTGGCTCGACCGCTACCACGTCGACGGGCTGCGGGTCGATGCCGTGGCCTCGATGCTGTACCTCGACTACAGCCGGCAGGAAGGCCAGTGGGAGCCCAACTGCTTCGGTGGCCGGGAGAACCTCGAGGCGATCGAGTTTCTCAAGACGTTCAACGTGCAGGTCCACGAGCGGTTTCCCGGGGTCCTGACGATCGCCGAGGAATCGACCGCCTGGCCGGGCGTCTCGCGCCCGACCTACGTGGGCGGTCTCGGCTTCAGCCTCAAGTGGAACATGGGCTGGATGAACGACACCCTGCGGTACATGCGGCACGATCCCGTGCACCGCAAGTATCACCACGACGAACTCACCTTCAGCCTGATCTACGCGTTCCACGAGAACTTCGTGCTGCCCCTCTCGCACGACGAGGTGGTGCACGGCAAGGGATCGCTCCTCGCCCAGATGCCGGGCGACGACTGGCAGAGGTTCGCGAACCTGCGGCTGCTGTACGCCTACATGTGGTGCCATCCGGGCAAGAAGCTGCTGTTCATGGGGGGCGAGTTCGGACAGTGGGCCGAGTGGAACTTCGACGAGAGCCTCCAGTGGCACCTCTGCCAGTGGGAGAAGCACGTCGGGTTGACCAGGCTGGTCGCCGATCTCAACCGGCTGATGCGCCGCGAGAAGTCGCTTCACGAGCTCGACGTCGACGGCCGCGGGTTCGAGTGGATCGACTGCCACAACTGGCAGGACAGTGTGCTGGCGTTCGTCCGTCGGGCCGCCGACCCCGCCGACTTCACGATCACCTGCTGCAACTTCACGCCGGTGCCCCGCGAAGGGTATCGCCTGGGGGTGCCGCAGGGGGGCGTCTACGACGAGGTCTTCAACGGCGACTCGGCCTGGTACGGGGGCGGAAACATCGGCAACGCCGGTGCGATCGCCGCCGAGCCGGAGCCGCACCATGGCCGCGACGTCTCGCTCTCGCTGACGCTTCCGCCCCTGGCGACGGTCGTTCTCAAGCCCCGCCGCTGATCGTCGGAGTTACGGCAGTTCCGCGGCGCGGGGATCCCGCTTCCACGCCACTTCGTGCCGGCGTTCGACCGCATCGGTCCAGCGTTCGAACACCGCCTCCGCATCGCCGTCGGCCGCCACCGCGATCCGCCGTGGGTCCCGGGCCGCCGCCACGAACAGCTCCTTGAGCTGGGCGTCGCCCGGCTCGAGTGCAGCGAGGCGGATCACGTAGCACACCGTCCGGGGTTCGTTGAAGGCCGTCGCCACCTGGCCGGGCTCGAGGCTGAAGACCGCCTTCATGAAGTCTTCGCCGGGCATCGACAGCCCGTCCGGCTGCGACAGTTCCGGCGCGGACCCGAAGGGCGCCGTGCCCCGGTCCAGCCACGTGAAGGGGCCGACCTTGGAGACCTCGAGTCCACCGCGGGCGGCGGCCACCGCCTCGAGCGTCTTGCCTCCGTCCCGAGCCTCGGCCGCGAGCGTCTCCGCGGCCTTCTCGGCCAGGGGGCGGGATTCCACGATCCGCCAGGCCCGCGTCACGTCCTCACGGACCGCCGGGAAGGAGGGCACGAAGTCCTCCTGATCCTCGCTCTTCCAGGAGAGATACCGGTTGCCCTCGACGTCCCGCGAGCCGACCGGTTGGAGCAGGGGGGCGGACCGGTCGAAGAGCAGGTCGCTCCAGCGCTGCTGCTGCACGCCGAACTCCCGCGACATCGCGAGCTGAAAACTGCCGCCGATGCCGGGCGTCGCGATGGCCTCGAGGCGGTTGACCAGTTCGGAGGAGCCGCCCGTCAGCCCCTGCTGTTCGGCGATCTTGCGGACATCCGGGGGACTGGGCCGCGGCCCGGCCCCATCGCCCGCCACCTGCCAGAGCGCCAGCGACTCGCCGTACTTCGCGACGTCGGCCTTCACGGCGTCGAAGACCGCCGCCAACCGGCGATCCGCGGCCTCCTCGGCCAGACGCCTGCGCACGTCGTCGGCCACCTTGTCGAGCGGCTCGAACGCCGCGTCCGCCCCGGCCTTGTCCTGCTCCTGGTCCTGCTCCTTGTCCTTGTCGTTGTCCGTCCCTGCGGCGTCGGACTCGCCCGGCTTGGTGTCGCCCTTCTCGTCGCCCTCCTTGTCGGCGGCTTTTTCCCCGGCGGCCTTCTCCGCCTCGGCATCCGCCGGCTTCGCCTTGTAGAGCGACTCCTTGCGTTCCTCGTAAGAGGCCGCGATCTGGGCGTCGGTGATCTTGGGCCGCTCCTCGTCGACGTACGCGTCCGCCTTGGCCACCAGGTAGTCGTAGCGGATGCGGTGCGGCTGCCGGAAACCCGGGTCGGCGCTGCGGGCCACGGGCAGGTCGTCCTTGTAGCGATCGAAGAACGAGCGGAGCTGCGCCTCCGAAGGCTCCGCCACCTCGGGGCCGAACGTCTCGACCACGACCGGGATCAGCTCCGCCGTCGCCGACTGTTCCAGCCGCCGGTAGTAGTCCCACATCCAACCCGGCGGCGTCCCGGAAAAGTCGACGCCGCGGACGAGCAGCTCCCGCATCCGGTCCGCGAGCAGGACCTGCCGCAGGGCCTCGAACACATCCTGCTGGCCGAGTCCCACCCGGCCGCCGATCTGCGACACGATGGCGTCGAACTGTTCGGGCCGCACGAGGTCGTTGGTCCAGCCCCTCAGGAACCGGTTGATCGTCTCGTTGCTGACGACGATGCCGCTCGCCGTGGCCTCCTGGGCGAGCAGCAGCGTGTCGACCACGTTCTTCTCGTCGTCCGGCAGCGGCATCCGCGTCGGTGCCCGGCCCGTGGCGGACAGCGAGTCGACCAGCAGCTGGTTGGCGGCCCGCCGCATCAGCACGGCCCGCTGGAGGCCGCTCTCCCGCAGGCCGCCCCCCTTCCACGACACCGCCACCGGGTCGGCCATGCCGGCCGAGGGCCCCATCTGCAGGAACGGCGGGATCACGAAGAACGCGAGCATCGCCAGGATCGCGAGCCCGGCGAGCGCCGCCTTCTCGTACTGGCGAAAGACTCCGAAGGATCCGGCCATGGAGAACCGCCTCTGGGGTGTTGCCCGACGGCGAAACCGCCGAGGCTTGACAAGGAAAGAGCGTGGAGGGTAACGCTGGGAAGCCGCGTCTTCGGGGCCGCGGCAGGTCGACGATTGTAGCGCCAGGGCTCCCTGCGCCAATCCCGACGCCCCCTGACGGCCCTCCGACGCCCCCTCCTCCGTGCCCCCTCGCGAACCTCGATCATGGCCAAGAAGTCGTCGTCACCAGCCCGTCCGTCGCGCCGCCGAGGCGGCAGCCGGGAAGCCTCGCCGGCGCGCGACGGCACCGCCCGCGGCGACTACCAGCTGGTGATCGTCGAGAGCCCCGCGAAGGCCAAGACGATCGAGAAGTACCTCGGCCCGGGGTTCGTGGTGAAGGCCTCCATCGGGCACATCCGCGACCTGCCGAGCAAGTCGCCCAAGGGCACGAAGCAGCCGGTGCCCGGAGTCGACCTGGACCACGACTTCGCCCCGACCTACGAGATCGACGGCGACAAGACGAAGACGGTCACGGAGCTCCGCAAGCTCGCCAAGGGAGCCAGCGACGTCTGGTTCGCCACCGACCTCGACCGGGAGGGGGAGGCCATCGCCTGGCACCTCACGCAGGTGCTCGGGGTCGATCCGGCCCACGCCAAGCGGGTGACCTTCGACGCGATCACCAAATCGGAGGTCCAGCGGGCGTTCCAGTCGCCGCGGGCGATCAACATGCCCCGCGTCGAGGCGCAGCAGGCCCGGCGGATCGTCGACCGGATCGTCGGCTACCAGGTGTCGCCGATCCTCTGGAAGAAGGTGGCCGGCGGGCTGTCGGCCGGCCGCGTCCAGAGCGTGGCCACGCGGATCGTGGTCGAACGTGAGCAGGAGATCCGTGAGTTCACCCCCGCGGAGTCGTGGGAGATCTCGGGGCTGATGGCGTTCGACGTGGCCGCGGCGGCCGGCCTCCACGACGCCTGGGCCGGCTTCATGGCCCGCCGCGACGAACGTGGCCGCCCGCCGCTCGTCCGCGACCGGATGGCCTGGCTCGCCGACCACGGTTCGCTGACCTGCGATCTCGTCGAGGTCGGGGGCAGGCCGGTGAAGATCGAGGCGGAGAACACGTCGACCGTCGACCTGGCGGGCGACGTCCGGGCCGCCGCCACGGCGGCCGGCCTGATCGACATCGAGCTGGTCCGGGAAACCGACGAATCGGCCAAGGGCCGCGGCAAGAGCGTCGTCCGGCTGACGGGCCGACCGGACCCGCAGGCCCGCTACACGGTCGACTCGATCGACGTCACCCGCACCCGGTCTCGGCCGTTCCCACCGTTCATCACCAGCACCCTCCAGCAGGCGGCCTCGAGCCGGCTGGGGATGAGCACCGACCGCACCATGCGGATCGCCCAGCAGCTCTACGAGGGCATCGACCTGCCCGACGAGGGACGCGTGGGCCTGATCACCTACATGCGGACCGATTCCACGAACCTGTCCCGCGAGGCGATCGACATGGCCCGCCGCTACCTCCAGGAGCGTCACGGGGCCGCCTACGTGCCGGAGAAGCCGCGGTCCTATGCCAGCTCGAACGAGAGCGCCCAGGAGGCGCACGAGGCGATCCGGCCGACCGACGCCTCCCGGGAGCCCGACCGCATCGCCTCGGCCCTCAGCGACGAGCAGTACAAGCTCTACCGGCTGATCTGGCAGTGCTTCGTGGCCTGCCAGGCGACCGACGCGGAGTGGGACTCGACGAGCGTGCGGATGCGGCGCAGCGACCGCGATACCGGCGCGGTCTTCAAGGCCACCGGTCGGGTGCTGCGGTTCGACGGCTTCTACCGGATCAGCGGCACGCCCCGCGATGACGGCGACCAGGTGCTCCCCGACTTCGCCAAGGGGGCGATGCTGGCGCCGTTCGAGATCGAGCCCCGGCAGAAGTTCCAGTCGCCGCCACCGCGCTACACCGAGGCGACGCTCGTGAAGAAGATGGAGGAGGAGGGCATCGGGCGGCCGTCGACCTATGCCAGCATCATCAACGTGATCGAGAACCGGGGCTACGTCACGCAGCAGGACCGCCGGTTCCACGCCACCGCGATCGGCGAGGCGGTCACGGGATTCCTCAAGCGGGGCTTCCGCGACCAGTTCATCGAGATCGGCTACACGCGCGAGATCGAGCGGGAACTCGACCAGGTGGCGCAGGGCACGAAGAAGTGGACCGACATGCTGCACGAGTTTCACGGCGAGCTCTCCCCGAAGCTCGACGAGGCCTTGGAGCAGCCGCACGAGAAGGGCAAGACGGAGGCCTCGCCCTACGCCTGCCCCGAGTGCGGTCGGCGGCTCGAATACCGGCTCGGCGGCAAGGGGGAGTTCCTCTCCTGCTCGGGCTACAACGAGAAGATCGTCGAGGAGCCGGCCGAGGCCGCCGTGGCCGGCAAGGGGAAGAAGGCCCCGAAGAGGAAGGCCAAGCCGAAGGAACGGCCGGCCTGCGCGTTCGCCATGCCGGTGGATCGCCAGCGGCGGCCGCTGCTTCCCGAGCAGATCGACCTGCTCTCGCCGGCGGGCGTGCCGATGGTGAAGCGGACGGGCCGCTTCGGCGACTTCCTCGTCGAGGACAAGCCGCGGCCCCCCAAGGGCAAGGGCAAGAAGGCCGCCGACGCGCCGGCCGAGCCGGCCTCCTTCATCCTCAACCTCGACCGCAAGGGGAACCTCAAGTTCCCCTCCCCGCCGCCGCTCGTCACCGACATCGCCTGCCCGAAGTGCGGCGACCTGATGAACCTCCGCGACGGCAAGCGCGGGCCCTGGCTGGGCTGCCGGGCCTTTCCGAAATGCCGCGGCCGCGAGGCCTTCGGGAAGCTGCCGGAGGAACGGCAGAAGGCGCTGGAGAAGGAGCTCAAGGCCCACTTGGGCCTGCAGACGACCCTGGTGCTCACCCGCCGCGACGGCGTCACGCCCGTGCCGGAGGGCACGCCGCTGGCGCAGCTCACGATGGAGGGCGGGGTCGCGGAACTGAAGAAGTTCGAGGCCTGACCGCGGGTCACACCCAGGGCATCTCGCTGGTGAACGTGGCCGGGATCTCGTCGAGCGCCACCGCAGAGGCGGTGGCGTGCGTGCGGCAGTGCGAGATGCTCGCCAGGATGCAGCGGATTCCCATCTTCTCCGCGAAATCGGCGGTCCCGCCCCGCAGCGTCACGCTCGGCCTGCCGGCGGCCCCGTTGGTGACCTCCACGTCCCGCCAGCTGATCCCGCGCCGCCAGCCGGTGCCGAGGGCCTTGAGCACCGCCTCCTTGGCGGCCCAGCGCCCCGCGAAGTGCTGCGTGGCCATCGTCCGCGTCCGGCAGTACTCGATCTCCGCCGGCGTGTAGACGCGGGCGATGAACAGCTCTCCGTGCCGCTCGATCATCTGCGCGATCCGCAGCACCTCGGTGATGTCGGTGCCCACCCCGAGGACGTTCACGGCCGCACCCCGCGCGGTCGTGGCGCCGGTTTGCCGCGGGCGAGGCCGCAGGCCCGCCGCGCCCGATCGAGAACCTCGCCGGCCTTCGCCCGCGCCCGCCTGGCGCCGGCGGCGAGGATCGCCTCGATCCGCGCCGGATCCGACTCGATCTCCGCCCGGCGGGCCCGCGCGGCGGCGAAGTGGTCCGCCGCCGCTTCGACCAGGGCCTTCTTCACCTCGCCGTAGCCGAATCCGCCGCGGCGGTAGAGCTCGGCCATGCGGTCGCGGTCGGCCGCGGGCGCCAGCAGCGAAAACAGCTCGAACAGGTGGTCCGTCTCCGGATCCTTCGGATCCTCCATGGGCCGCGAGTCGGTGGTGATCCGCATGATCTTCTTCTTTTGGGCGGCCAGGTCCTCGAACACGTCGATGGTGTTCTCGTAGCTCTTGCTCATCTTCTGCCCGTCCGTGCCGGGCACCTTCGCCCCGCCCACGACCAGCCTCGGCTGCGGCAGCATGAACACGTCGCCGTAGAGGCTGTTGAACTTGTCGGCCAAGTCGCGGCAGACCTCGATGTGCTGCACCTGATCCTCGCCGACGGGCACCACGGTGGCGTCGTAGGCCAGGATGTCCGCCGCCATCAGCACCGGGTAGGTGAACAGGCCGGCGTCGGCGGGGAGCCCGCGGGTCTTCTTGTCCTTGTAGGCGTGGCACCGCTCCAGCAGCCCCATCGGCGTGACCGTCATCAGGAGCCAGGTGAGCTCTGTGACCTCGGGAACGTCGGACTGCACGAACAGCACCGCCCGCACGGGATCGAGGCCCAGGGCGACGAGGTCGACCGCCGCCGCATGCACGAGCGTCCGGAGCCGCGCCGGATCGCGGACGGTGGTCAGCGCGTGCAGGTCGGCGATGAAGTAGTAGGCCTCGTCGACGGCCTCCGCGCCCCGGGCTGCGGCCGGGTCCGCGGCCGGCTGCAGGTCGATGTACTGACGGATCGCGCCGAAGTAGTTGCCCCAGTGAAACCGCCCCGTCGGTTGGATGCCGGACAGGGCCCGGGAGGGTCGGCGCGGGGATTCAGGAGGCATGGGCGACGCTCGGGGGTGGTGAACTCGTCGGGCCGGGCAGGGCGAGCGTGCCGACGATCTCCGCGACGCTGCCGGCGCCGAGCGCTGCGACCGCGGCCGGCAGCTCGGAGATGATTCGGGTGCACGCAACCGGGTCCGCGAAGCTCGCCGTGCCGATCTGGACGGCCGCCGCCCCGGTGACCAGGAACTCCATGCAGTCGTCGATCGTCATGATGCCGCCGACGCCGATGATCGGGATCTCGACCGCGCGGCGGACCTGGTGCACGCACCGCAGGGCGATCGGCTTGATCGCCGGCCCGCTCAGCCCGCCGATGACGTTGCCGAGGAGCGGCTTCCGGCGGCGCCAGTCCACGGCCATGCCCTGGCAGGTGTTGATGAGCGTGACCGCGTCGGCACCGCCGTCCCGGGCTCCGATGGCCACGGATGCGACGTCGGTCACGTTGGGGGTGAGCTTCGCCAGCACCGGCAGCGAGGTCGCCCCGCGGACGCCGGCGACGACCCGGCGGCAGAGCTCCGGATCGCTGCCCATGTCGACACCATGGCTGACGTTGGGGCAGGAGACGTTGAGCTCGACGGCCGCGATGCCCGGCACCGCGTCGAGCCGGGCCGCGAGGCCCACGAACTCGTCGATCGTGGCGCCCGCGATGCTCACGATCACCGGAGCACCGCAGGCCAGGAGCCAGGGCAGTTGGGTGGCAAGAAAGGCATCGACCCCGTCGTTGTCGAGGCCGATCGAGTTGAGCAGGCCGGCCGACGTCTCCACCGTCCTCCAGGGCACGTTCCCGCGCCGCGGCAGCGGCGTGATCGTTTTGGGAACCACGCCCCCGAGGGTCGAGAGATCGACCAGACCGGCCATCTCTCGGCCGTAGCCGAACGTGCCCGAGGCCACGAGGATCGGGTTGGGCAGGTGCAGCCGGCCCAGGCGGATGGCGAGGTCTGGCGACGGCCGGGCGGATGAGGGCATGGACACGCTGACCGGTCGGGAGTGACGCCCGTGGAGTGTAGTGGGTTTTCCCAGCCCCCCAAGGCTGCCGCCTCCGCCACGCGCGCCCGGCAAGCGGCACGGCTCGACCGTGCGGGTCGTATCAAGTTTGGCGGTTGTGACGCCGATACCTGAATGGAGGCACGGACTTCCGGGCCGGTTCAAGAAGCGGCGTTCGATTGACATTAGTGCTTGTCGGGCATAGCCTTATGACGATTTTACTTCCCCCTCTGCGGTTCGTCGCCCCGTCCCGGGGCGTGGCTCGGCGGAAGTGGCCGGAGCGTCTGGGCCGTGACCAAGAAAGACATCGTTCGGACGATCGCCGATCAGCTCGAACTTCCCCAGCTTCGCACGAAGGAGCTGGTGCAGCGGACCCTCGACGCCTTGATCGACACGCTCGTTCGGGAGGGTCGAATCGAACTGCGGAACTTCGGGGTCTTCCAGATCAAGCGCCGCGAGGCTCGGGTGGCCCGCAATCCCCGCACGGGGGAGCGGGTTCCGGTCCAGGCCAAGAGCGTGGTCACGTTCAAGCCCGGCAAGGAGATGGAGGCGCGGGTCAGGGAACTCGATCGGCAGCGGGCCGGCGAACGACGCCCCGCCGTTCCCGAGCCTCCGCAGGAGCACGCGGATCGAACGGACGACGAACAGGCGCAGTCTGGGTAACCGGGGCGGGAACACGCCTCGGCCGGCCTGGGCAGCCGCTCTCGTCCGGCCGCGGCCGATCGGGTACATCCGCCGCCAGTCTGGGCAGCGGACCCTCGGCCGTGGTGGCAGCGAAGACGATGCACGCGAGGGTCAGGAGGACCATGCGATGACGAAGGCTTGCTGGCTGGTGTGCGTGGCGGCGCTGATGGCGACGAGCACCGGCTGCCTGATTCCGATGTACTCCGGCGATCCGATCCGTCGCGCCCAGCAGTTGATCTACACGTCGGAGGACCTGCGGGCCATCACCGACGAGTGGGAACGAATCTGGTTCCTCGACCAGCCGTCGCACATGACTCCCTGGCGGACGCACGGCGGCATCCTCTGAGCCGCCGGCTCGGGATTGCCGGCGGTCCGTCGCCGGACGTTCGTCTCTCCTCCGGAAGCCCCAATCGCGTGAGCGATGGGGGCTGAGCCTCGCGTGGCGCGGGCTTGGGGCTGCCCGTGCCTGAGAGGAGCGCGGGTTTCCAACCCGCGGCGCAACCCGCCGGAGCCCGCACCGGAAGCCCCGATCGCGGAAGCGATGGGGACTGGGCCGCGCGTGGCGCGGGCTCGGGACCGCCCGTGCCTGAGAGGAGCGCGGGTTTCCAACCCGCGGCGCACCCCCGCAGACCCCGCATCGGAAGCCCCAATCGCGGAAGCGATGGGGACTGGGCCGCGCGTAACGCGGGCTCGGGGCCGCCCGTGCCTGAGAGGAGCGCGGGTTTCCAACCCGCGGCGCACCCCCGCAGACCCCGCATCGGAAGCCCCAATCGCGTGAGCGATGGGGACTGGGCCGCGCGTAACGCGGGCTCGCCCACGCCCCGTCGCCGGACGCTCGCGACGGGCATCCTGGCAATCCCCTTCGGCACGGGAGTTGCGCCCTGGTGACCCGGCAGCCGGAGCACTCGAGGCAGCGTTGCGCGCCGATGGGTACGGCGTTCTCGTGCCCATCATGGCCGGACCTGCGAAGCGCGAGATCCGTGACCTGCCCCGCTCGATGAGATCGCGGCGGAACTCTCGTGGATGCCCAAAGCCAAGGGCAAGCACCTCTCGGCGTACCGACTGCACGCGCACTTCGAGCTCCTCAGCGGCAGGGCCGCCCGGATCGACGCCAGGTCGGCGAGTCCCGAGGGCGATGCTGACGAGCGGGCAAGGGCGACCCCAAGTTCGCGCCACGTGTGACCCCGTCCCCATCGCTTCCGCGATTGGGGCTTCCGGTGCGGGGTCTGCGGGGGTGCGCCGCGGGTTGAAAACCCGCGCTCCTCTCCGGCACGGGTTGGAAGCCCACGCTACGAGTAACCGTTCACACCCCGGGGCGTCAAATCTCCGGAAATTGGCCTTTTCTCGGGAGCCGATTCCAGCGACACAGGGGGCATGTCGCTGCAGATCACCG
>Ga0194129_10006922_pt1 | contig 13691 bp, 11 predicted proteins | sample TA2KigCa35mmetaG_FD_150862 | JGI IMG/M metagenome (GOLD analysis project Ga0194129, IMG submission 150862) | Freshwater microbial communities from Lake Tanganyika, Tanzania - TA2015038 Kigoma Deep Cast 35m | ecosystem: Environmental > Aquatic > Freshwater > Lake | place: Tanzania: Lake... | reverse complement strand
CAGGGCCACCACCCGGTGCTCGGCGGGCGAGAGCTTGTCGACGCCCTGATCGACGGGCGGCGACGACGCCTGCGCGGTCGTAGGCCGGGTCGTGGTGCATGCTCAGCACCACGACCGCGCCGAGAGATCGAGGGTCACCAGGGCGTAGGACCGGGACCGCCACTCCGCCAGCGCGCGCGCGCCGTCGGCGACCTCGTCGGCGCCGGTGACGCCGTCGAGCCGCTGCAGCAGCGCGACGAGCCCCATGCGGAAGACGGGGTGGTCGTCGACAAGAGCACGCGCCGCTCGACGGCGGCGGCCGCGGGCGGGCGGCTTCGGGGCTCGTGGGTCGTCGTGGTCACCTTGTCCTCCGTCTCCGTCTCCGTCGTCGCCGCCGGTGCGTCCGTCACCCGAGCAGGAAGACCTTCACCAGCACGTCGAGGATGCCCACGAGGGCGGCGCCGGCGACGAGCCCGGCGCACACCGGCTCGCGGGTCTCGACCCACAGGGCGTGGGCGCCGGTGCCGGGCTTCTTTTCGTGGCGGCGGTGCATGAGGTCGAAGAACAGCGCGCCGGCGGTCATGGCGATCGTCGAGTCGGGGGGGATGACGACGCCGAGGCCGATGGCCAGCGGCGACAGCGGGAACCGGCCCTTCGTCTTCACGCGGGCGACCTCGAGCACGACGGCGGCGGCGGCGGCCAGGGCCATCGAGACCTGCACCGAGGTGGGCAGGCTGGTGAAGCCCTTCTGGATCAAGTCCGAGATGCCCTTCCACTGCACCGCCGACGGAAAGCTGAACGGCCCCGACGTCATCGCCTCCTGCACGCTCTGGCCTTCCTTGCGGTCGGACAGGAACAGCAGGAAAAACAGCGGCGTCGAGAACAGCGCGCCGGCGAAGACGCCGATGGCGTGGCCGATGGCCTGCTGGCGCGGCCGCGCGCCGAGCATGTAGCCGGGCTTGATGTCCATCAGCAGGTTCGAGGCATTGGACGCGACCTCGATGCACATCACCGCGGTCATCAGGTTCGTCGCCGGGTGCTTTGGTCGCAGCGCGCCGTAGAGGAACTGCGGGATCTTCGACAGCGACCCTGTCGGCGTAATCCCGGTCATCGCCGTCGAGCTCGCCGCGATCAGCGTCAACACGAGCACCAGCGGGATCGCGGTGGCGCCCAGCACGACGTCGACGCCGAACCACGCGTGGGCCATCCACACGGCGAACACCCCGATCACCGGGACGCCCACCACCGAGATCCACAGCGGCAGCTCGATGTCCTTCAGCACGTCATCCGCGTCGTCAGCGCGCTGCCGCTTCTTCGTCAACGTCTGAAACGCGGCGACGAAGATCTGCGGCTTGGCGGCGAGCCCCACCAACGACGCGGTGACCATGATCGCCACGCCCCACCACAGCGCCCACGTGTTCAGCACGTGGCTGCGCGGAAAGACGCCGACGCCGTCGACGATGGTCTTGGGCTGGATCTCGCCGGCGACGACCATCCACGGCACCACCACCAGATAGTTGAGCGCCATGCCCAGGCACATGCCGAGCGCGGTGCGCGCGCCCATCAGGCCGCCGGCCCCGAACATCGCCAGGTCCAGCGTCGGCGACAGCCCCAGCGGGCGCACGTCGGCGATGCCCGGCAGCCGCGGCGCCGGCAAGAAGCCCTTGTCGACGGCCCAGTACCATGGCGCGTCGAGGTTCTCGGGCAGGTGGATGGCCTGCTTCAGGCCGAGCAGGCGCTCCTGCAGGTACTTCATGATGCTCTCGCTGCTGACCGCCTTGAGCGCGCCGGCGCCGAGCGCGGCGAGCGCCAGCGCGCGGGCCTTGAACAGGCCGACCGCCGCCGACGACGAGTACAGCGTGTCCAGCACGATGCCGGCGGCGCGCCCCTCGGGGAACGGCTGCTGCTCGTCGTTGATGAAGCGCCGCTTCATCGGGAACGCGACCAGCACGCCCATCAGCGACAGCACGACGTTGAACGCCATGATCTGCCACCACGGCAGCGTGCGGTCCTCGATCCACATGAACGCCGCCATCCCCGAGATGAGCGGCCCGGTCATGTAGCCCGCTGCCGTCGCCACCGACTGCATCGCGTTGTTCTCGAGCAGCGACATGTCGCTGCTGCCCAACCGCGCGAACACCTTGAACATCGCGAAGGCGAGGATGACGCTCGTCAGCCCGACGCCGAGCGTCCAGCCCGTCTTCGCGCCGACGTACAGGTTGGTCGCGCTCAGCAAGCCACCGAGCAGGAAGCCCGTCGCCGCCGACCGCAGCGTCAGCTGCGGCGTGTGGCCCTTGTAGACGTGGTCGAGCCACCAGCGGTCCTTCTGCGCCCGCGTCCACGTCGTCACCTGCTCATCGGTCAGCGTCGGAATGGCCATGTGCGAGTTGTGGCACACGACGGCCCGCGGCTCCATCGGTCGGCCGGCAACCGGTCTGCACATCCGCCTCGACGGCGTCGTGACGCTGCACATGTCGATGGCCGGCGGCAGCGCGGCGCCCGACAACCTCGGCGACACCGCCACTCACGAGGTCGGCCACTGGAGGGGCCTGTTCCACACGTTCCAGGGCGGCTGCCAGGCTCCGGGCGACTCGGTGTGGCCGACACGCCCGCCGAGCGCAGCGCGCAGTACGGCTGCCCCGTCGGCGCCGGCTCGTGCCGCACGAAGACCGGGCTCGACCCGATCACGAACTTCATGGACGACACCGACGACTGCTGCACGGACCGCTCCTCGGGCGGCCAGGACGCCCGGATGGACGCACAGCCCTCGTCGTTCCGCCTGAGCAAGTGAGGCGCGCGCGCGGCCACGCGCGCTCACGCTGCGTCGCCGACGAGCCAGTCGCGCGGTCGCAGGTAGTCGCGCAGGCGCGCCTCGGCCGAGCCCGGCTCGGGGCGGTGGTCGTAGCACCACGACGCCAGCGGCGGCATTGACGCGAGGATCGACTCGGAGCGACCGCCGCTCTGCAGGCCGAAGTGCGTGCCACGGTCGAAGACGAGGTTGAACTCGACGTAGCGCCCGCGCCGGACCAGCTGGAACGCGCGCTCGCGCGCGCCAAACGGCGTGTCCCGTCGACGCTGCACGATCGGGACGTAGGCGTCGACGAACGCGTCGCCGATGCCCCTGGTCAGCGCGAAGCACGCCGACACCGTGTCGAGCCCCGGCAGCGCCCCGGGCATCAGGTCGTCGACGAACAGGCCGCCGACGCCGCGCGTCTCGGCCCGGTGCTTCAAGAAGAAATACTCGTCGCAGCGCGCCTTCAAGGTCGGATACACCGCGGCGCCAAACGGCGCGCACACCCCGCGGGCCACGCGGTGCCAGTGCATGACGTCATCGTCGAACGGATAGAACGGCGTCAGATCGAAGCCGCCGCCGAACCAGCGCGCCGAGCCATCCTGCAGCGCGAGCAGGCGCACGTTCAGGTGGCTCGTCGGCACGTACGGGTTCTGCGGGTGCACCACGACAGAGACGCCGGTGGCGAAGAACGGCCGCCCGGCGTGCTCGGGCCTTCGCGCCGTCGCCGACGGCGGCAGCGCCCGCCCCTGCACCCGCGACAGCATCACGCCGGCGCGCTCGAAGACGCGGCCGCCCTCGAGCACGCAGGTGACGCCGTCGCCCGACAGCGGCTCGTCGGGCGCCTTCTGCCAGGCGTCGCGGCGAAAGGCGTGACCGTCGACGGCCGCAAGCGCCTGCACGATCTGCTCGTGCAGCGCCGGAAAGTACGCAGCGTCGGACGCGAGGTCGTCATACCCGTCGTCACGCGGCGCCGACACGCTCGACCTCCGGCGCTGCGAGGGACGAGGACGGCGACGACACCCACGACGACGCGGTCGACGCAGGCGACGCGGACAGCGCGCCGGTGGCGCGGACGTAGCCGGCGATCAGGTCGGCGAAGCGGGGGTCGTCATTGGGGCAGGGCACCATCTTCAAGTCCTCGCCGCCGTGGGCGACGAAGAGCTCGCGGCCGCGCTCGGCGATCTCCTCGAGGGTCTCAAGGCAGTCGGCGACGAATGACGGGCACGCCACCACGAGTCGCTTCTTGCCCGCCTTCGCCAGCGCCACGATCGTGTCCTCGGTGCTCGGCGCGAGCCAGCGCGCCCGCCCCAGCCGCGACTGAAACGACGTCGAGAAGCCGCCCGGCGCGAGGCCTAGCCGCGCCACCAGCCCGCGCGTCGTCGCCAGGCACTGCGCGCGGTAGCAGGAGGCGTTGCCGGCGTGCAGGCGCGCGCAGCACCCGCTGTCGTCGTCGCCGCCGCACGCGTGGCCGCCCGTCGCCGTCTTCTGCACCTGCTGCACCGGCAGGCCGTGGTCGCTGAACAGCACGTGGTCGAACGCAAAGCCCGCCGTCGCGGCGCGGACGCGGTCGGCGACGACGTCGAGGAAGCCGTCGTCGCCGAAGAACGGCGGCACCACCGACACCGACGGCACCACCGGCAGCCGACCGAGCAGCGCGAAGGCCTCGGCCAGCGCCGACCCCGTCGTCGCCGATGCGTACTGCGGAAACAACGGCACGATCACGACGCGCTGCGTGCCGTCGCGCCCGAGCTCGTCAACGGCGTCGCGCAGCGAGGGGTTGCCGTAGCGCATCGCCACCCGCACGCGGGCATCGGGCAGCGCCCTCGCCACCGCCGCGGCGAGGCCCTGCGTGTGCACCAGCAGCGGCGAGCCCGCAGCCGTCCACACCGTGCGGTAAGCCGCGGCGCTCTTCGCCGGACGAAAGGGCAGGATGACCAGGTGCAACAACAGGAACCGCCCGAGCGCGTTCATGTCGAGCACCCGCGGGTCGGAGAGGAACTCGCGCAGGTACCGCCGCACCGCCGTCGTCGTCGGCGCGTCGGGCGTGCCGACGTTGCACAGCAGCACCGTCGTCTTCGCCGGCCCCGATGCAGACAGCGATGATGACGACGCCGGCGCGGACGCCGACGACAGCGCCGACGGCGGCGACAGTGAACCGGCGTCGTCTTCCAGGACGCGCAGCGGGTGGCTCGACGACGACTTGGTCATGGGTTTCTCCGGAACAGGTAGCCGCGCCCGCGCACCGTCACGAGGTGCACCGGGCTCTCGGGGTCGGGCTCGAACAGCCGCCGCAGCCGCAGCACGAAGTTGTCGATGGTGCGCTCGGTGGGGAACGCGTCCATGCCCCAGACCTCTTCGAGCAGGTCAGCGCGGCTGAGCACGCGGTCCTCCTGCCGCACGAGCTGCTCGAGCAGGCGCAGCTCCTTGTCGGACAGCGTGACCTCGCCCTCGTTGGTCTGCGCGAGCCCCGAGTCGAACCGGATCCAGTAGCGCCCGCCACCGAACTCGAAGCGCGGCGCGCCCCCACCGCCACCGCCGCCCACGACGAAGCCGTGGTCGCCGGACGCGCGCCGCAGCAGGGCCCGCACCCGCGCGAGCAGCTCGGGCACGTCGAAGGGCTTGGTGACGTAGTCGTCGGCGCCGACGTCGAAGCCGCGCACCTTGGTGGTGCTCTCGCCCCGCGCGGTCAGCAAGAGCACCGGCGTCGAGATGCCTTGCTGCCGCACCCGGCGCACCAGCTCGATGCCGTCGCCACCGGGCAGCATGACGTCGACGATGGCCAGCGCGTAGCGCTCCCGCTGCAACAGCTGCGAAAGACCATCGGCGAAGGTCGTCACCGTCTGCACCGCGTAGCCGGCGTGCTGCAGGTTGAACGCGACCAGGTCGCGCACCAGCGGCTCATCCTCGATGACGAGGATCGCGCCGCTCATGGGGCGCCCAGCACTTCGTCGACGGCGCCGCGAGTCGACGGCGCCAGCGGCAGGTCGACGAAGAACGTCGCGCCGCGGTCGCGGCCAGGGCTCGTGGCCCCGAGCGCGCCGTCCATGTCGAGCACGAGCTGGCGCGAGATGTACAGGCCGAGCCCGCTGCCGTGGGTGGACGCGCCGGCGTCGCGCTCGAAGGGCTCAAAGAGCCGCTGCGCCTCGCCGGGCTCGAAGCCGATGCCCTGGTCCTGCAGCGACAGCCGCCAGCGCGCGCCGTGGGTCGACTCGACCAGCGTGACCTTGCCGCCGCCGTACTTGCGGGCGTTGTCGAGCAGGTTCTCGAGCACGACGCGGAAGGCGTCGCGGTCGACGAGCACCGCGGCGGAGGCAGCGGGGAGCACGCGCTCGACGTCGTCGATGCCGATGGTCTGGCGGCGGTGCTCAAGCACGTCGTCCAGCAGCGTCGTCGTCGTCACTGGCGCCGGCCGCAGCTGCTGGCGCGAGCGCGCGCGCTGGAACGCGAGGATTGTCTCGGCGAGGTGCTCGAGGCGGTTGGTCTCGAGCAGGCCTTGCCCGATCAGGCGGTCGCGCGCCGCCGCGGGGATCGAACCGAGCTGCAGCGACTGCAAGAGCGCGCGCACGCCAGCGATGGGCGTCTTCAGCTCGTGGGTCGTGAACTGCAGCAGCTTGACGAGGCGCTCGGTGGCGCGGCGTCGTTGCCACGCGACGAAGAACAGCGCTCCGACGCAGACCAGCAGCATCATGCCAAACAGCGAGCCCTCGCCGGCGATCATGACCAGCTGGCGCTGCGCCCGCTCGTCCACCGCCTGCAGCGCCCGCTGCAGGGCCAAAGGCTCCGGCGTTGTCGCCCGTGCCAACTGCTCCTGCAGCGTCGCCAGCTCGACGATCAGGCGCTGCGCGAACACGCCCCACCACACGAGCAGCACCGCGATGACGACGACGGCGAAGCCGAAGACCAGCGTCTCCGCGCCTTGCAGCCGTGGGCCCTTCGGCGTCGACATGCGTGCTCCGGCCGTCACGGTGTCATCGCCAGCACGTCGGCGAGGACGTCGACGAGGGTGTCGACGTGCGCGGGCTCGTGGGCCGCCGACAGGAAGCCGACCTCGTAAGCCGACGGCGGCAGGTACACACCCCGGTCGAGCCAGCCGCGGTACGCAGCGCGGAAGCGAGCCACCGCGCGGGCGCTGATGTCCTCGGCGCGCACCGGTACGGCGGCCGCGTCGTCGTCGAGGTAGGGCCAGAACAGCGAACCCACGCGCGCCATGCGCAGGCCCCGCTGCGCCGCGCGCTCCTGCAGGCGCGCGCCCAGCGTCTCGAGGGTGCGGTAGGCGTCGCCGCGGCGCAGCTCGGTCAAGGTCGCGATGCCGGCGGCCAGCGCCACCGGGTTCCCGGCCATCGTGCCTGCCTGGTACACGGGCCCGAGGGGCGCGAGGCGCTCCAGGATGGCGCGCGGGCCGACGATGGCGCCCACCGGCAACCCGCCGCCCACGATCTTGCCCAGCGTCGTCAAGTCGGGCTCGACGTCGACCTGCCGCGCGTGGCCGCAGAAGCCGAAGCGGAAGCCGGTGATCACCTCGTCGAAGATCAACAGCGCGCCGTGCGCGCGCGTGAGCTGCCGCAGCGCCTGCAGCCACTGCGTCGACTGGATCAACAGGCCGTTGTTGGCGGGCAGGGGCTCGAGGATGACGCCGGCGATGTCGTCGCCGTGGGCGGCGAACACCGCGCGCAGCGCGTCGAGGTCGTGCAGCGGCGCCACCAGCGTGTCCTGCGCGGTCCGCTCGGTGACGCCGGCGCTCTCGGCGAGGCCCTGGGTCACGACGCCGCTGCCAGCCTTCACCATCAGCGCGTCGACGTGGCCGTGGTAGCAGCCCGAGAACTTCAACAGCAGCCGGCGACCCGTGTGCGCGCGCGCCAGCCGCACCGCCGTCAACACCGCCTCGGTACCCGACACGACGAAGCGCACGCGGTCGGCGTACGGAAAGGCCTGCAGCACCAGCTCGCCCAGCTGCTGCTCGAAGCGATGGCAGGTGCCAAACGCCAGCCCGTCGACGGCGGCCTTCGTCACCGCCTCGACGACGGCGGGGTGGGCGTGGCCGAGGATCAACGGCCCCCAGGCCAGGCAGTAGTCGACATAGCTGCGGCCGTCCTCGTCGACGACGTGAGCGCCCTTGCCCTTCGACAGGAACACCGGCGCGCCGCCGACGTGGCGGAACGCGCGCACGGGGCTCGACACGCCGCCGGGCAGAAGCTCCTGCGCCCGCGCGAACAGCGCCTCGCTGCGGCTATGGGCGTCGAATCCAGAGTGGTCGGCCATCGGTGCTCTCCTTGGTCGCGGGTTCTTGCTGCAGCTGCGCGAGGGTCGCGTGCACGAAGCCCTCTTCCAGGTCGACGCCCAGCTGGACGCCGACGCCGGGGTCCGGCAGCGCCACGCTGGTCGTGCGCCACGCTCCGTCGCGTTCGATGCCGAGGAACGCCCGGCCGTCGTGCACGAAGCAGCCAAACGGCGTCGAGCACCCGCCCTCGAGCACGCGCAGGAAGGCGCGCTCGCGCCCGCAGGCGACGCGGGCGTCGCGGTCGTCCAGGGGCGCCAGCAGCGCGCGCACGCGCTCGTCGCCCGCGCGGGCCTCGACAGCGACGGCACCCTGCCCCGGCGCCGGCTGGAACCGCCGCGGGTCGAGGGCGAAGACGACGAGGTCGGACAGGTCGAGGCCGAGGCGCTCGACGCCGGCGGCGGCGAGCACGATGGCGTCGTACTGGCGCTCGCGCAGCTTCTGCACCCGCGTCGGCACGTTGCCGCGTAGCGGCAGCGAGCGGACGTCGGGGGCGAACGCGCGCAGCATCGCGTCGCGGCGCAGCGACGACGTGCCCACCCGCGCGCCGATCACCAACGGCAGCGACGACGACGACGATGACTCGTCGACGACGTCGGGCAGCGCGATCAACAGGTCGCACGGCTCGTGACGAGTCAGCACGGCGACGAGGTCGAGGCCCGCGGTCAGCCGCGTCGGCAGGTCCTTCAGCGAATGCACCGCCCAGTCGATGCGCGACGACAGCAGCTCGGCCTCGAGCTCGGCGGTGAAGAAGCCCTTCTCGAGCTTGCCCACCAGCCGCTCGGCCATGTTCACGTCGCCCTGGGTCGTGATCACGCGGACGTCGGCCTCGACGACGGGCAGCCCGCGCTCATGCCGCGCCGCCGCCAGCCGGGCATTCACGTGCTCGGTCTGCCAGCGCGCCAGCGCGCTGCCCCGGGTGCCGACGACGAAGCGGTTCATGGGGGGCTCTCCGCGCGGACGCGCTCGATCAACGAATGGGCGAAGGCCGCGCAGGCGCGGCGGACCTCGTGGGCGCTCGGGGCCGGCAGCTTCTCGAGCAGCGGCGGCAACGTCTCGCGCAAGAAGACCCGACGCTCCTCGTCGATGGCCGACAGCGTGCCCGCCGGCGCCGGCGCGGCGAGGTCGTGGGACAGCCGTCGCGCGAACGTCGCGACCTGCTCCACCAGCCAGGCGCGGCTGCCGTCGTCGAGGAGGCGGCGCGGCTGCGCCAGCAGGTCCTCGAGCCCCACCGACGTCCACCCCGGCGCGCTCGCCACCTGCGCCGGCACGCCGACGTCGACGACCACCGCGCCGTCGTCGCGCGCCGGCAACACGGCGTGGGCCGCCGGCGCGCCGGTGCACACCACCACCGCCCGGCCCGCGCGCGCGAAGGCCGCAAACGCCGCCGCGTCCTGCCGGCCGTACAAAGTCACCGCCGTGTGCCCCGCCGCCGACAGCGCCCCCGCCACCGCGCGCCCGATCTCGCCTCGCCCGAGCACCCCCACCGGGGCGTCCCGCGCGACGCCCCGGTGCTGCAGCGCCTCCACCACCAGCGTCTGCACGCCGAGCCCGTGACGCACGACCCCGCGCCGTCGCCGCTCGCCGAGCAGCTGCTGCGTCGCGCGCCAGCACTGCCGCAGCACGCGGTCGGCGGTGCCGTCGCGGTGCGCGCGCTCGAAGGCCAGCACCAGCTGACGCCCAACGGCGGGCTCGCCCTCGGCGACAGAGTCGAGCCCCATCCCGACCCGCAGCAGGTAGTGCGCCGCCGCGCCGCCAGTGCGCACGTGCAGCCGCGCGCCGGGCACGCGGGTCAGCAGGGTGCTCTTCAGGATCTCGGCCGCCCACTGCGGCCGCGACGAAGACACGATCCACTCGACCCGCGAGCATGTCGCCAGCACCACCACGCCGTCGGCGTACCCCGCCGACAGCAACGCCGCCGCCGGCGACGACGCGGACGGTGGCAAGGACGACGCCATCGACGCCGTCGACGACGGCGCCGTCGAAGGCTCGCACGCCGCCAGCCGCGCGCGCAGCTCGGTGGACACCGCCCGGTACGACGCGCCGACCACGACCAGCGGCACCACGTCGAGCGACGACGGCGCCCCCGCCGGCGGCAGCCACGAAGACGGCGGGGCGACGACGGCTTCGACTGCGTCTACCGCCGGCGCGGTCGACAACGGCGACGACCTCGTCGACCACGCCGACGGGGGCAGCGCCGGCAGGCGCGCGACGACGGCGGCGGCGGCCTCGACGCCCGCCTCGACGGCGCAGCGCATGGCGCCCGCCCCCAGGTAGCTGCCGGCGAGCACCAGCGCGCCATCAGCGGTCAGCGCGCGCAGGCGGGCCACGCGCTCACGATGGCCGAGAGTCGGCTGCGCGACGGCATGGGGCTGCCGCTCGACGTGCAGCACGGCGCCGAACGCGCCGCCGGTGAGCGCGCGCAGCTCGTCGGTCAGCCCGCGGGCGAGGGCGAACTCGTCGAGCGCGGCGCGCTGCGGGGCGAGCACGCCGCCGACGAAGCCGGCGAAGCGGCGCCGCCCATCGTCTTTGTCGGCGCCCCCGACGAGGTCGGTGACGAATAGCGTGCCGAGCGAGAACGTGCGCTCGCGCGGCGGCGCCAGCCAACCGAAGCCCGCGGGCAGCCGCGCGCTGCCCGGGCTGTCCTCGCGCCAGTGCACGACGGCGAGCGGCGCGTACGCGATGCCCGCCAGGCTCGACGACAGCGCGGCGTCGACGGGCGCGAGCAGCCGCGCAGCGGCGGGCGCCTCGGTGGCCACGACAACGGCGCGCGCCTGCACGACACTGCCGTCCTGCAGCGTCAACCGCACGCCTTGTCCGGCGCCCACGGCGACGGCGGTGACCGTCGCGCCGGTGCGCACCGGCAATGTCGCGGCAGCGGCAGCCCCGATCGAGGCGAGGCCGCCGCGCAGGGTCAGCGAGCCGCGCGGCGGCAGCGACGCCTCTGACGACGGCGACAGCGACGACGCCGACGGCGGCAGCGCCCGCGTCACACGGGCGGCGGCGGCCAGCGCGCGCTGCCGCTGCAGCAGGCCTTTGACGACGCTGCCGTGCGTCTGTGCGAGGGCGGCGACGTCGGGGAAGCAGGAGTGCAGCGACAGCAGCTCGGGGTCGCCGGCCCAGATGCCCCCCACCATCGCCGCCACCAGCCGGTCGGCCACCGCGGCGCCGAAGTGCCGGCGGAAGAACGCGGCGACGCTCTCGTCGTCGCCGTCGGCGCGGCCGCCGCGGCGGGCACCGAGCGCCATCCGCAGCGGCTCGGTGGCGAGCATCAGGCGGTCGCGCCACGACAGCGCCCTCGTCGACCACAGCGACCGCAGGTCGGGCTGCAGCGCGCACAGCGCGCCGTCGCGCACGACGTAGCGCGCGCTCGACGACGGGCTCGCCGGCATGACGTCTTCGGCGAGGCCGAGTCGCTCGACAAGGCGGGTCACCGACGCGCGCCGCGCCTCCCACACGAGCGGACCGCGCGGGACGCCGCCGCTGGTCGCGCGCAGCTTGCCGCCCGGCGCGTCGCCGGCCTCGAGGAGCAGCACATCGACGCCGGCGTCGACGAGGGCGGCGGTGGCGGCGATGCCGGCCAGGCCGCCGCCCAGCACGACGACTTCGCCGCGGTCGCGTGGGGGCGCGCGATTACCCGGCGCCACGCACGACCTCGTCGACGAGGGCGGCCACGGCGTCCTCGGGCGTGCCGGGCAGGATGCCGTGGCCGAGGTTGACGATGCACCGTCGGCCGTCGTCGTCGGCGCGCATGTCACGCAGCAGCGCCCGGACGCGGGCGCGGACGTGGTCGGCGCCGGCGAACAGCGCGACGGGGTCGATGTTGCCCTGCAACGTCAGGCGGGGGTGCAGCGTGCGGGCCTCGCGCCACGGCGTGCGCCAGTCGAGAGACAGGCCGTCGACGCCGGCCTCGCCGAGCAGCGGCAGCAGGTGGTGACCGCCGCGGACGAAGAGGATGGTCTTGCCCTGCCCCTTCGTGTGGGCGCGGACGCGGTCGGTGATCGCGCGCAGCGCCGGCAGCGCGAAGCGCGCGTAGTCGTCGCGCGTCAGCAGGCCGCCCCAGGTGTCGAACAGCTGCACGACGTCGCAGCCGGCGTCGAATTGCGCGCACAGCAGGTCGGCGGCGACGGCGGCCAGCGTCGACAGCGCCGCCTCGGCGAGGCCGGGGTCGCGCGCCAGCAGCGTGCGCGTGTGCACGAAGTCGTCGGAGGAGCCGCCGTCGACGGTGTAGCAGAGCAGCGTAAACGGCGCGCCGGCGAAGCCGAGCAGACCCCGGTCGGCGGGCAGCGCCGCGCGCAGGTGGGCGGCGGCTCTCGGCACGAACGCGAGGCGCGCCTGCACGTCGTCGAGCTGCCAGGCGTCCAGATCGGCGCGGGCGCGCAGCGGGCGACCGACGCGCGGGCCGTCGCCGCCGCCCGATGAGAAGCTGACGCTCAGGCCGAGGGCGTCGGGGACGACGAGGATGTCCGAGAAGACGATGGCGGCGTCGAGGGGGAAGAGCGCCATCGGCTCGAGCGCCACCTGCGTGGACAGCGCCGGCGTCTTGCAGACGTCCCAGAAGCCATGCTGCGCGCGCACGGCGCGGTAGCCCGACAGGTAGCGGCCGGCCTGGCGCATCAGCCAGACGGCGGGGCGGTCGAGCGGCTCGCCGGTGAACGAACGCAGGAGCCGCTGGCGGGACGAGAGGGTCGGGGTCATTGAGGGCAACCCTTACGACGCACCGGCCACGCTTCCGTCACAAGTCTGTCATTCGCGCTGGGCGTAGCGGCGCTCCGTGGACAGGATTCGCCTCATGCTTCTGGGACGCAGCCGGTGGATCGTGGCGCGCGGGGCCGTCGAGGCGGCGCCGTGGATCGCCGCGCTCGCCCGTCTGGGGCTCGATGCGCGCGCGCTGCCCTGCATCGAGCGCGCGCCGCTGCCGTGGCCCGACGTCCTCGTCCCCGCCGACGCCGGCCGGACGGTCGTCGTCTGCACCAGCGGCTACGCGGCACGCCTCGTCGCCGAGCGCCGCGCCCAGGCGCGCTGGGGCGAGGACGTCGTCCTCGCCGCCGTCGCGCCGGCTACCGCCGCAGTGCTCGTGACCGCAAGCGTCCCCGTGGCGATCGCCGCGCGCGGCGGCAGCGTCGCGCTGGCGCGGGCCATCGTGCAGGCGACGCCGACGACGAACGATCGCCGACACGCGGCGACGACCACGACGCGGGTGCTCTACCCGACGAGCGACCAGGGCATGCAGCAGCCCGAGCAGCGCGACGCGCTGGCGCTCTTGTCGACGGTGAGCGACGACGTGCGGCGGGCGGCGGTCTACACCACGACGCCGGCGCCGGGGCTCGCCCCCGCCGTGGCCCGGCTGCCCCGACCGGCGGGGCTCGTGTTCTTCAGCCCGTCGGCGGTGGACGCCTTCGTCGACGTCGCCGACGCCGGCCTGCTCGCCAGCGCGTGCGCGGTGTGCGTGGGGGAGTCTTCGGCGCGGGCGTGGCAGCGACGCACGGGCACGACGGCGGTGCTCGTGCATGGCGAAGACGAGCTCCGCGATCTGCGGCGCGCGGCGCCGCTGTTGACGGCGAACACGGAGGTGAGGTGATGGGCGGGTCGTTCTCTGGGCGTGTGGCGGCTGGGCGTGTGGCGGCTGGGTCGGCGGCGGCT
>Ga0194129_10006921_pt1 | contig 13695 bp, 9 predicted proteins | sample TA2KigCa35mmetaG_FD_150862 | JGI IMG/M metagenome (GOLD analysis project Ga0194129, IMG submission 150862) | Freshwater microbial communities from Lake Tanganyika, Tanzania - TA2015038 Kigoma Deep Cast 35m | ecosystem: Environmental > Aquatic > Freshwater > Lake | place: Tanzania: Lake... | reverse complement strand
CAGCGCGAGGCGACGACGACGGCGCAGCTCCTCGTCGCGGCGCCGCGCGGCCTCGAGGAACGCCTCCGCGAGCGGTGAGAGCGGCCGCGGATGGCGAGCCCGCGACCGGAGCGCGTCCGCGAGCGCATCACCCTGCCAGAGCTCCTCCGCGCGACGACCGCGGCGCTCCCAGAGCTCCGCGGCTTGACCGATCTCGAGCGTGAACGCGAGATCGTCGCGCGACTCGTCGAGCCAGCGACCGAGCGTCTCCCATCGGTGGATCAGCGACTCGTGCGCGAGCTCGAGCAGCGCGGCCCCCTTGCTCTGGTGCGACCGACGGACCGCGACGATGCGTGCGGCGGTGAGCCTCGCGAGCACCCCGGCGACCTCCTCGCGGGTGTGCGGGTTCACCTCACCGAACAGGTCCCCCTCCGACACCAACCGGCGCGTGCGCTCCGGCGTGACGAGCCGCAACAGGACGACGCGCGCGATCTCGCGCTCGGAAGGCGACAGGCCATCGAGTACGGTCGTGGCGTGCGTCGCGAGGGCGCCCTCGACGCCACCGATGCGGTCGTACACCTCGCGCAGGAGCAACCGCCGCTCGACGTCGCGGTGCTCCCAGAGCTGCAAGGCCGCGAACTGCAGGAGAGGCAGCGCGGAGGGCTCGATGCGGACCGCGGCGGTCATCGCGTCGACGAGCGCATCGTCCTCGAAGCGGAACCCGAGCACGCGCATCGGAGCCAGGAGCACGTCACGAAGCGCCTTGAGCTCGAGGGGACGCAGGACCGTCATCTGTCCGAGCGCCGTCGAGACGCCTGGCCCCAGGGCCATCCGCCCGAGGTAGTCGTCGCGGAGCGTGACGATCACGCGCACGGGCTCCTCGGGATCGTCCGCGCCGAGGCAAATTCCATCGAGGAAGCGACGACGGGTGATCTCGTCGTCGACCATCGTCAGGACCTCCTCGAGCTGGTCGACGACGAGGAGGACGCGGCACTGGTCACGGTCGGCGAGCGCACGGAGCTCGAGGGCCACCCGCTCCGGGACCGCCTCGAGGCGCCGCGCAAGGTCGCTCACGGCCGAGGCATCGGCACCGAGCGAGAGCTCCGAGTTCGAGCGGCTCGTGCGCAAGATCCGGCTCGCGAGCGCCTCGAAGGGTTTCCCTCCCGGGCGCATGCGGAGCATCGTCCATCGCCCTTGCTCCCGCAGCCTCGGGATGAGCCCCGCGTGCACGAAGGAGCTCTTGCCAGCGCCGGTGGGACCGACAACCGCGACGACCGGCTGGTGACGAAGTCGCTCGAGGAGCGCACCGACCTCCGCCTCGCGACCGAAGAAGAAGCCCGCGTGCTCCTCCGAGAACGGCGACAAGCCACGATACGGGCTCTCCGTCCCGCGCAGGCTCGAGGTCGCCGGCTGAACGAGGCTGCGCAGCTGCAAGACGACCGCCGACGCGGTCGGACGCGCTTCGGGCTGCTTCGCCATGCAGGCGGCGATCAGCGCATCGACCTCGGGCGGGATGTCGGCCGAGTGTGCACGCACCGTGGGCGATGGGGCGTCGCCGCACACGGTGATCGCGAGCTGCATCAGGGTGGGCGCCGAGAACGGCAGCGTCCCGGTGCACAGCTCGAAGAGCATCACCCCGAGCGCCCACACGTCGACGGCGCCGGTGCACTCGCCGTGCGTCCACTGTTCGGGTGCCATGTAACCCGGAGTTCCAGCGATCGTCGGTGCCGCGGCCTCGGGCGCGAGGACCGTCGCGAGCGAGCTCACCGGGATGTCGCTCGCCTCGCTGACGCGCGCGAGCTGCGCGAGGCCGAAGTCGATGACGCGGGGTCGGCCGTCCTCGGGGATGACGACGTTGTGCGGCTTGAGGTCGCGGTGGTAGACGCCGTGACGGTGCGCCTCCTCGAGCGCCTCGGCGACGCTCAAGACGACCCGCAGCGCCTCGCTCAGGCTGGGTCAGCGCTCCTCGATGCGGGACGCGAGGTCCTTGCCCTCGAGGTACTCGAGCGCGAGGTAGGGGGCTCCTGCGTGTTCGCCGACCCCGTAGACGGTGATGATGTTCGGGTGGTTGAAGCGCGCCGTCGCCCGGGCCTCGTCGAAGAATCGCTCGAGCTGGCCCGGCGTGCGGCTGATCTCGGCGTTCATCAGCTTGAGCGCGACGCGCCGACCGAGCTTCGTGTCGCGCGCGAGGTAGACCTCGCCCATGCCACCCCGCCCGACCAGCCGCGTGACGCGGAACTGATCGATCTCGGTGCCGGGCGCGAGCAGCGGCTCGGCCTCGACCGTGCCGTCGAAGCCGAGCAGGTCGACCGACTCGCCGCCTGCGCCCTGACCCATCCGGCGCAGCATAGTCGAAGCCATCCGCGAGCCCGGAACGAATGACGAGCGCACGCCGCCGTTGTGAGCCGAGCCCGACCGGGGAAATACTGACGCGCCAGGACGCGCGATGACTTCAATCAAGTCTCGAACCCTCGCCACGCTCTCCCTCGCCAGCGGACTCGCGGCCCTCGGCTGCAACGGCGAGCCCGAGTGCCGCTTTCCGGCGAGCCCCCCGAACGCGAGCTCGCTCGTCTTCGTTTGCGCGGGCGCGTCCGGCGATGGCAGCTCGACGCTCTCGCCCGCCGGGAGCATTCAGGCCGACCTCGCCGCAGCGAAGGACGGCGCGACGCTGGTCCTCGCCGCCGGCCGCTACGTCGAGAACGTCGTCGTCACGCGCCCCGTGACGCTCCATGGCGGCGACACGGGCGCCGTGATCGAGGGCCCCGCCAACGACGCGGTCGTGGTGGCCGGTGCGACCGGCGTGACGCTGCGGGGGCTCGCGATCGTGTCGCCGCGACGCGCGGGGATCCGGCTGAAGGATGGCGCCGAGGCGGTCCTCGAGGGGCTCCGCGTCGAGGGCTCGACGGGCTTCGGCGTGCTCGCGATGAAGTCACGGCTCGAGCTGCGCGCCAGCGTCGTGAAGGGCTCGTCCAGCGTGGGCGTCGCGCTCTGGGACGGCTCGACGGGGATCATCGACACGAACGATCTCTCGGCCAACGCGGGCGGGGGCCTGCGCATCGACGACGCGACCTCGCCTGACGATGCCCCGCAGATCACGAACAACATCCTTTCGGGCAACGGCGATTTCGGCATCGGCGTGTTCGGCTCCGTCGCGATCATCGACACGAACGACCTCAACGCGACGTTCATGGGGTCGAGCCTCGCCGGCGACGGCGTCGTCGTGTCGAGCTACTCGGGCCAGGCGCCGTCGAGCGTCACGCTGAAGGGCAACACGATCGAAGGGAACCAGCGCGTCGGTGCGCTCGTCGACGCGAGCGCCAAGGCGATCATCGACACCAATGACCTCACCGCGAACGGCACGTCCTTTCAGTTCGGGGCCGGGATCTGGCTGCAGGGAGGCAGCAACGCGACCGTCACCCAGAACCTCCTCGCCGGCAACGGCTTCGCCGGCATCGGCCTCCACGGAAGCTCGGTCGCGATCATCGACACGAACGACATCACCGGCGTCCTAGAGTCCTCGCTCGCGTTCGGGAGCCTCGGCGACGGCGTGTTCCTCGGCACGGGGACGAAGGCCGCCGTGAAGAACAACACGGTCGCCAAGTGCTGGCGGGCCGGGGTCTTCACCAACGCGGCGGATGCGACGTCCAGCGTCGAGAACAACCAGCTCGCGGGCAACGACTTCGCGATGATCCTGCAGGGCCAAGCCGCGCTTTCGCTCACGAACAACGGCGCGGCGATGAACAAGTCGAGCGACGCCGTGGACCTCGTGGGCGCCGGCGTGGCGGCCGGCACCTACAAGTTCCTCGACAAGGGCGCCGCGGTCCCGGATGGCTCGATCGTCGGCACCGTCGCCGAGTGACCGTCTCCGCGAACGGCCGCAGCCTGGGTTCGCGGGGCGCCTGATCCTGCGCTAGTCTCCCGGGGTGATGAACTCGGGTCGGCGACTCGGTGCTCTGGCGCTCGTCGTGGCGAGCCTCGGCGCGCCCGTGCTCCTCGGGGCGAGCTGCGGAGACTCGGTCGCCTCGAAGGCCTGCGTCCCCGGGCGGACGATGGCGTGCACCTGCAGCGACGGCAGCCCGGGCCTCCAGAGCTGCAAGGCCGACGGCTCGGACTACGAGGCGTGCGGCTTCTGCAAGGTGAAGCCGCCGGCGCTCCCCGAAGCCGAATTGACCGACGTCACGGAGAAGGCGGGGCTCTCGGGAGGAGCCGGTCCGTGCGTCGGCTTCGATGATTTCGACGGTGACGGTGACCAGGACATCGTCATGAGCCACCTGACCTCCGAGCAGAGCGGCATGGTCATCGCGTCGGCCAAGGTCGTCATCCACGCAAACCTCGGCGACGGCACCTTCGCGAAGGAACCCACCGCCAAGCTCCTCGAGGGCGGCGCGATGATCTGCACGACCGGCGACTACGACCGCGACGGGAGACCGGACATCGTCGTTCAGGTCGGGCAACCGAGCGAAGGCGAGAAGCGCAAGCTCTTCTATTTTCGGAACGAAGGAAATTTCACCTTCACCGACGTCGCCGAGGCCTTCGACGTCGTGCCGATCGACGATCACCTGCTCATCGCGATCGGCAGCTACGACTACGACAACGACGGCTGGCTCGACTTCGTGATCGGTCGCTCCCACGGGGGAGGTCCCGCCTCGAGCGAGTCCTGCGGGATGTCCGAGAACGACTTCGTGTGCGACGGGATCACGTCGCTTGGTGCCACCGGACCGCTCCTCTACAAGAACGTCGGCGGCTCGTTCGAGCTGCGGCCGTTCGTCTTCGAGGGCCCGTATCCCGGCACGACGAACGCGCTCGCCTTCGCCGATCTCGACGACAACGGCCTGACCGACATGTTCATGGCCAACGATTGGTACACGAACCACCTGCACCTGCAGGTCGAGCCGGGCGTCTACGAGCGCGGCGAGAGCGTCCTCGGCTTGAACCTCTTCAACCACGGCATGGGCGCCGGCATCAACGACTTCGACCTCGACGGGCACCCCGACATCTACGTGGCGGACCTCGGGCCCAACAGCTTCTTCTTCGGCAAGCCCGACGGCACCTTCGAGAACTTGAACCGCGAGCTCGGGATCTCGGCGGTGACGCGCTACCACTCGAACTGGGCGGTGCTGCCGGAGGACTTCAACCACGACGGCCTCCCCGATCTCTTCGTCGCGAGCTCCGGCGTCGTGACCACCGAGGAGGACCTGATCAAGATGGCCGTCGCGTTCTCGGCGCCGGTCAACGAGAAGGTGCCGCAGTTCGACCTGATCTTCTGGAACCAGGGGAACCGGAGCTTCGTGCCGAACATCCTCCCGCACCGCGGCGATCAGTACCCGATGGTCGTGCTCGCTTCGTCGGCCTCCGCCGACATCGACGGAGACGGTGACCTCGACATCCTCGTCGGAGCGGGCGAAGGGCTGCAGCTTCGGCTGCTCCGCAACGAGCAATCGAGCGGCAACTACCTGATGCTCGACCTCGTCGGAACGACGTCGAACCCCCACGGCGTTGGGGCCGTCGTCGATCTCATGAAGGGCGGCGTGATGCTTCAGCGAAGGTACGCCGGCAGCGCAGGCTCGGTCGGCAACCCGTGGAAGGGCGTGCACTTTGGCCTCGGCAAAGAGACCGAGGTCGAGACGGTGCGGATCCGTTGGCCCTCGGGGGTCGTGCAGACGCTCACGAACGTCCCGGGAAATCAGCTCCTCCGCGTCACCGAGCCTGCCGACTGAGCGCCGACTCGGATGTCCGCCGCGACCCGCGCGAAGGAGCTGATCGTCGGCCCGATCATGGGGATGGGTCTCGGCACCTGGACCTCGTTCGCCGTCGCGATGTTCCTGACCGGCGTCCTGGATCCGGTCTGGATGCCATGGCGCTTTCAGGCAAGCCTCCTCCTCCTCGTCGTTCCGAGCATGCTCGTCGGCGCGGCGCTCGGGACGCGCGCGGGGCTCCGTCGCGTGCGAGGGCACGGAACGGCGCGCGTCGCGGCGGAGCCTCCGCGAAACCGGAGCCCCTCGGCCTTCCCGGTGTTGCCGTTCGTCGCAGCGAGCCTCGTGCTCGGCGCCCTGAGCGCGCTCGTGCTGGTCCAAGGTGGCACGCAGGCGGGACGCGGGGCGGCAGCCCTCCTCGCGGCCACGCTCATCGCCGTCGCGATGCTCTCGGCCCTCACCGGTCGTCGCCTCGCCCGCCGCGCGCGGAAGGCCGGCCCGCAGGGCGAGGCGATGGCACGCCGTCACGCGCGGCTCGCCTGGATCCCCACGCTCGCGACGACGCTCGGGGGGATCGGGCTCCTGCGGTGGCCCCCACTCTTGGTCGTGACGCTCGGCCTGCCGACGCTCCTCGTCATGGCGATGGGGAGCCTGCTGCCGATCGTCTGGTTCACGCGCCCGGCGCGCTAGCGTCGCCGACCTCGCGCGCCTGCGAGATCGCGCGGCCGCACGCGCATGTAGGCGACGAACCCACACCATGTTAGGGGGCGGCATGAGCGTGCGCCACCTGCCACTCGCCCTGCTCTCGACGGTCCTGGCTGCCGGCTGCGTCGTCGACGCAACGATCGACTCGAGCGAGGACGAGCTCAAGAACATCGAGAAGACCGGCGGCACGAGCCAGCGCTGGATCTACGAGGGGCCGCTGCCTGCGCTCGACAGCGTGAAGGTCGTCGCCTCGCTCAAGGGGCACACGGTGCGGGTCACCGGGCTCTTGCCGAAGGGCTTTGCGGGCGCGCTGCCGTTCTACGCGAAGCCGAAGAGCGTCGAGGGCGGCCGCACGCTCGTCACCGTCGTGTACCCCATCGCGACCGGCGCGGTCGATCCATCGACCGGCAAGGCGCCCATGGCCCCGGGCTCCTACAAGTCGCTGTGGACGGTCCCCTTCACGCCGACGAACGACAAGGCCGCCTGGGGAGGCTTCCCGTTCATGCTCTACCAGCCTCAGCGGGGGATCGCGTTCCATGGGCCCATCACCTCGACGCGCAACGCCGACACCGGAGACTGGGAGTGGCGGCTCGTGCGCGGCCCGGTGTCGCACGGCTGCAACCGCATGCAGGGCGAGCACGTCGTCGAGCTCGCCCACTTGATGGGCATCAACATGCGCGTCCCGCATCAGGTCGGCGAGAGCGTCCAGCGCTCGACCGACGTCACCGTGACGACCGAGTGGGACTCGTTCGACGGGAGCTTCGTCGATGTCGACTACCCCGCGCTGCCGCAGGTGAAGCGGCCCAAGACGGGCGTCACGCTCTACCCGACGTGGGACTCCACGAACCTCCCGAACCTCGTGTGTGCGCACGACGCGAAGCGGCCGCTCGATGGCACGCACTGCGCCAACGTCGGCGAGGTCCGGCAAGATCTCGCGACCGGCACCATGCTCGTCGAGCCGGAGGCCGAGCCGTGGATCGGCCATGCCTGCGCCACGAACGCCGACTGCGCCTTCAGCGCCGGAGGAAAGCCGGCGAGCTGCCTTGTCTCGAACGGCCTCGGCTATTGCACGATCGCGTGCGAGGGCTACTGCCCCGACCGCGCGGGCGAGGCTGGCTCGTTCTGCGGCAAGCACGCGGGCGCCGGCCGTTGCATGGCGAAGGCCGCCGTCGAGAACGAGGGCTGCGGCGCGATCCCGGGGACGGTCGCCAAGACGAAGGAGCGCTTCGTGGGCGCGAGCGGCGCGTCATCGAAGGTCGCGACGGTCTGCACCTTCTGACGCGCGCGCGGTGCTAACCTCCTCGCCATCCCGAGGGACCGGATGCGCTTTCCTGGACGCCGCAAGCACAAGCATTACTTCCCCGTCCACCAGCGCGACCCGCTGTTTCGTCACGCCGGCCTCGATCGGCCAACCACGAAGACGCACGTCGTCGGGCTGGACCAGACCCTCGTCGACATCGACGCGCGCGTGCCCGAGAGTCTCCTCGAGCGCTACGGCCTCGCGAAGGGCGCCTCGCTCATCATCGAGAACGAGCTCGCCGCGAAGCTCTACGAGGAGCTGCTTTCCGAGCGGCTCATCTCCTACGAGTTCGCGGGCGGGACGGTCGGCAACACGCTCCACAACTACTCGCTGCTGGCCGACGACGCGTCGATCCTCCTCGGCGTGATGAGCGAGTCGATCCGGCTCGGGACGTCCGCGTACCGCTACCTCTCCAACACCTCGAGCCGCGTGAACCTCGACCACCTGCAGCCCGTCGATGGTCCCATCGGGCGGTGCTTCGCCCTGGTCACGCCCGACGGCGAGCGCAGCTTCGCGATCAGCGCCGGGAAGATGAACGAGCTGCGCCCGGAGAGCGTACCGCCGGCCGTGTTCGACGACGCGTCGTGCCTCGTGATCTCGTCGTACCTCCTGCGCGGCAAGCCCGGAGACCCGATGCCCGAGGCGACGATGCGTGCGGTGTCGCTCGCCAAGGAGCGCCAGGTGCCGGTCGTGCTGACGCTCGGGACGCGCTTCGTGATCGCCGAGCGCGCCGACTTCTGGCGGACGTTCATCCGTGACCACGTCAACGTCGTCGCGATGAACGAGGAGGAGGCCGAGGCGCTAACGGGCGAGGCGAACCCGCTCGTCGCGTGCGATCGCGCGCTCGAGCTCACCGACCTCGTGCTGTGCACCGCGGGTCCGTCCGGACTCTACCTCGCGGGGTACACCGACGACGCGGTGAAGCGCGAGACCCGCTACCCACTGCTCCCAGGCGAGATCCCCGAGTTCAACCGCTACGAGTTCAGCCGTCCGATGCTCCGCGCGAGGTGCGACAGCCCGGTCAAGGTCTACGCGCACATCGCGCCTTACCACGGCGGGCCCGAGCGCATCACGAGCACGAACGGGGCGGGCGACGCTGCGCTCTCGGCCCTGCTGCACGACATGGCGGCGAACCGTTACCACCGCGCGAGCGTGCCGAACTCCGCGAAGCACGTCCGCGAGTTCTTGACCTACTCCTCGATGAGCCAGGTCTGCCGTTACGCCAACCGGGTCAGCTTCGAGGTGCTCGCGCAGTCCTCCCCGCGGTTGATGCGCGGCCTCCCGCAGCGCGAAGAAGGTCTCGACGACGAGGCCTACTGGGCCCACTGAGCCGACGGAGTCGCACGTGCCACGCGCGGCGGGAGAGGCTTGGTCGAAGTCGCCCCGCAGGCTCGACCACCGCCCTCCGACACGAGCGGCTCAGGGGCACGACGCGAGCGTGGCCACGAGGCTCCTCTGCGGCGCACCGCCGCACTCCCATGGCACACGTGCCTTTCAACCATCGATGCAGCCGCAGTAGCCCGAGCCCGGCTCGCACGCGCACAGGTCGCACTCCTCGCCATCGAGCTCGCCGTCTTCGCACCACAGCACCAGGTTGCCGAAACACTGACCGAGCTCGGTCACCCCGCCGCAGGCGTCCGGAAACGGCGGCGGTGGCGGCGGTGGGGGGGGTGGATTTGGATTTGGATTCGGTCCGTTCAGCTGATCGTTGATGAAGTCGAGGAACGCGTCGACGCGCGTGTACACCCCGAATTGCTGGCAGTCCTGGTCACCGTAGGAGGTGATGCCCGCGACGACGAGCTGACCGTTGACGTCCGCGAACGCAGGGCCCCCGGAGTCTCCATTGCAAGCCGACTTCCCGGCCGTCGTGGTGTAGTGGAGCGTCGTCGGAGCCAGCTGGTCGATCGTGACGTCGACCTCGCGCTTCGTGCCGCCGCCGGACTGCGAGGGGCCATCCGTGACGCCGAAGCCGACGAGCTTGACGGACTTTCCGAGCCACGTGTCGTCCATCGCCGCGTTGAGGGCGATGGGCTGGTAAGGCGCGTCCGACTGGAGCTGGACCACGGCCACGTCGTTCATGAGTTGCTGCGGGTCGTACTGCGGGTGAGCCACGCCGCTGACGACGGGGATCGAGAGATCGAGCTGGTCCTGGCTGATGCCGAAGCCGAAGGTCAGCTGCGTGGCGTCGAGCTGAATGCAGTGCGCGGCGGTGAGCACCGTGTGCGGCCCGATCAAGGTTCCGGTGCATGTGAACTGCTCGTTCATGAGAAACACCCCGGCCTGCAGGTAACCCGCGGTCACCTGACCGTTGACGATCGGCAGCGCCGTCGGCGGGGTGTCGGCGACCTCCCCGCGCGAAGATGGGCGGTCCGAGGCGCATCCCGCAGGGAGCGAGGTGGCGGCGAGGGCGAGCAGCGTGGGGCACAGGGAGCGCAGGCGCGTGGTCATGGGAAGCCTCCGAGGGGTTCGCTCCGCACGGGCCGTGCCACCGACCGCGTTCGACCATGATTCTCGCAATCTTGCGGGAATTCCGGCTCATCCTGGTGGCGGACGGGGTGGCGGCCGCCAGCCATTCGCCACCGGCTCGCCACCGCTGCTCACCCCGGTCGGCAGCGCGTGACGACTCGAGTGAGCAGGGAGCGCGCCGCGGGAGCGCGCCTCACGGCGAGTCGACGCAGGCGGCCTTGCCGTCGACCATCCCGCACGCTTGCCCGAGCAAGCTGCAGTCCGTCCGGGTGATCTGCGGTGGCCCCTCGCTCGACGCGACGCAGCGCACCGCCGTCTTGAACTGCTCGCAGAACCCCTCGACCGGTACGCCCTCGCAGGGCCCCGTCGCGCTGTCGATCATCGGCTGCACCTGCTCTCCGAGCGTCGCGTAGGCCTCCCCGACGGTGCTGCACGGGTACGTCGCGCCCTTGAACGAGCCGGAAACGACCGAGACCACCGTGAGCCGACCGTCGACGTTGGCGACGAGCGGGCCGCCCGAGTCGCCGCTGCAGGGCTGGACGTCACCGGCGCCCATCCCGAGGTAGGCCTCGTACCCCGCGAGGAGCGTGAGCTCGTAAAACTCGTCGAGACGCGTGGCGTTCGAGTCGATCCACGCTTGCGATTCGTGCTTGCGCATGTGGGCGAGCAGCGCGTCCTTCGTGGGGAAAAGCTTCTTGATGGGCTGCCCCTCGACGGCCTGCAAGGTCAGGGTTCCGGCCTTGCGGGTGCCGCTCGTGCGATCGCGATCCTGGACGCCGAAGCCGACCGCGGAGAACTTCGTCCCGACCTGCTCGGGCGTGAGGTGCGCCTTGGCCCAAGGCATTGGCGTCACCCCCACCACCGGCTCGGCGAGGAGATAGACGGCGACGTCACTGCCGAACTCAACCATTCCCCCCTCGTCGATCGGCGAGGTGAGAACATGGACGGCCTCGATCACCTGCTTTGGCGCGTGGCTGTCGGCGCCGACCGCGAAGTGGATCTTCTCGTAGGCGAGCTTCGGCGTCTGGCCGGGACCGCTCGTCGCGCAGTGCTTCGCGGTGAGCACGGCCTTCGGGCCGATCAAGGTCGCGGTGCAGAAGTAATCGAACCTGCCCTCGTCGTCCTTCGTACCGACGGTGCCGATGGCGTCGAGCTTCTCGCTGCGTGCGTCGACACCACCGATGATGTCGGAGGCATCGCTCTCGAGATCGTCGGCGGAGCAACCGAAGAGCGCGAGGAGGAGGAGCGGCGCGAGGATCCGGTTCGACTTCACGCCCGGCGTATACCGGATCCCGGTGGAGCGAGCCACTCCACGGTCGCCGCCACGGCCGCCGGTCAGGGGCAGATCGCGCCGTCGGTCGGCGTCGTGCCGTCGAGACGGACCCACTCGCCGGCCCGCCGCGGGACACGCGGTCCTCAATAGACGAACGGCACGATCCGGTAGGGAACCCGCTCGGTGTAGCGCCGCCACAGCGGGCCGTATTTCGCAGCACAGCGGCGCTCGTCGTCGCGCTCGCGGGGGACGAGCAGGAGGACGTAGTAGAGCGGATAGAGCCAGGGCCAAGGGTCGCTCGGCCGCCCGAGCGAGAGCGCGAGGCCCGTCGCCATCAACACCTCACCCAGGTAATTGACGTGGCGCGAGAGCCCCCAGAAGCCGCTCACGAGCAGGCTCCGCTCGCCGTCGCTCACGACCTCGGGCGCGATCCAGCCGAAGGCCTTGCGTGACGGCTCGGTCTTGAACCAGAACTTCTGCAGGTTCGCGCCGCGCGAGAGGAGCCAGCCCGCGAAGAACAGCGCGCCGCCGACGATGAGCCACGCCGTGCCGCGCCCAGGGGAAGGCGCCCCCGCCGCTGACCAGAGTCCCACCGCGTAAAAATACGGGTAGAACGCGATGCACCCCCACCCGAGCTTGAAGCCGACGCGCTCGGCGACGAAGTCGTAGGTGTAGAGGTGAACCTCCTCGAAGAAGAGGTACTCGCCCGTGAAGAACAAGAAGAGGACGGCGTGAAGGACGACGCCTGGCGAGCGCGCGTCGGGAAACGCGAGCCACTGGTGCGCCGCGAAGGACACGACGTTGAGCGCGAGCTGGACCGCGCCGAGGAGGTAGAGCGCCATCTTCGCGTCGATGACGCCGCCACGCCACTGCGGGTTCTCGAGGCGTCCGAGGTACAGATCCGCGAGGAGCCCGCGCTCCGTCGACGGCGCGGCGACCACGATCGCGAGCGTGAACCCGAGCCCGAGCACGACGGCGCCGAGCACGCCCGCGACGCGGTGCTGCCAGAAGAAGTCCCACGGCAGGAGGCCGAGGCGGCACGCGGTGGCGTAGAGGCCGAGCACCACCGCGTACACGGCGAGCCCGTTCAAGCGATAGCGGAGCGGTCGGCCCTCGGCGCCGCGGACGTACCCGTCGACCACCCGCGCCGGCAGCGCGACATGGAGCCCGAGCACCAGCGCGTAGACGAGACACGGAGCGAGGAGGCCGACCAGCATCGAGGGGCGACCTTAGCGCGAGCCTGGCGCAGGGCAATGAAGCCGAGCGCGAGCCCACACCTTCCGGCGCGCGGCGCTCCGCGCGAATCGGTCAATCGTTGAACACGTCGTCCGCGGTCGTCGCGGTGGCCGCTCGCCCGACCCCGCGCGACCCGAGGCGCGGTCGAGCGACACGGAGCACGCCGCTCGCGAACCGCAACGCGGAGACCTCGGCCACCTTGAAGAACGCGCCGCGAGCGCGGAGAATCGTCCGGGTCGGTCGGTCGAGCCCTCCGCTCGGGGAGACCGTCGCACGCTCGCAGAAAGGCACCTTCCCCCATGACGCTCCCTCCCGCTCGCGGCATCGCTCTCGTCGTGTGCCGCCGGCTCGCGCCCATCGGCCTCCTCGCCGGCGCGCTCGGGTCGGTCGTCGTCGGCTGCTCGGGCACCGGGCCGGAGTCGTCGGCATCGACCGCGAGCGGGGCGAACCCGGCCTCGGAGCTGCGCGGCAAGCGCCACTGCGAGGTGCTGCTCCTCCGCGAGGAGCCGGCCGGCTTCACGGCGGACGTCTACGTCTCGTTCCCGATGAACGACTGCCCCGACGCCGCTTGGCATGCGCTCGACGCGACGAAGCTTGCTGACGAAAATCAAGTCCCATTCGCGGTGCTCAACGGCCCGCGCTACTGGCTGATGGACCGCATCGACAAGGAGCCGGGCACGAGCGGCCCGACGAAGGACTTCGGCGGCATCACCATGACGCAGCGTGCGACCGTGTTCCTCGGTGACCTGGCCACGGCGTCGAAGCCGTACCAGCTGCGCGAGGTCGATCGAAAGACCGCGTTCACATTCGCGGCAGGCGCGCGCGTGTACGAGCTCACCGATGCGGTCGGGCAGCGCTTCGTCATGCAGTCATGGAGTCAGCAGGTGAAGCCGATGCTCGTCGAGGCCGAGCTGGTGGATCTGACCCCCGAGCTCGCGCTGCCCACCGGGTGGAGCTACGGCTCACGCGTGCTCGACGCCCCGCTCGTGGTCGACACGACGAGCTCACCCGCCAAGGTGACGACCGACGCGCTCCGCAACACG
>Ga0194129_10006908_pt1 | contig 13715 bp, 9 predicted proteins | sample TA2KigCa35mmetaG_FD_150862 | JGI IMG/M metagenome (GOLD analysis project Ga0194129, IMG submission 150862) | Freshwater microbial communities from Lake Tanganyika, Tanzania - TA2015038 Kigoma Deep Cast 35m | ecosystem: Environmental > Aquatic > Freshwater > Lake | place: Tanzania: Lake... | reverse complement strand
GGGCGAGAGCCGGTAGTCCACCGAGAGGACGGCGCAGCCACCGGCATTGGCCAGGGCCCGGCAGATCACATCGTGGGTGTCGATATTGCCCACCACCCAGCCGCCGCCGTGCAGGTAGATGAGCGCGGGCAGGACTTCGTCGGCGCTGGCCTGGGCCGGCCGCAGTTCGCGCACCACGATGGCGCCATCGCCCCGGTCGATGCGGTGATCGCGACTGAGCGAGACGGCCTCGGCCGCCGGCTCGGTAAAGCGCCGCCGGGCTTGATAGAGCTCGCGCAGACGTTCGGGGCTGGGGTTGGCGCCAGCCTGCGCGTTGTGCGCAGCCAGCAATTGCAGGGCGTGGGCGGCTTGGGGGTCGAGCATGGGCGGTGCTGCATTGGAGCGGGCGATGGGAATCGAACCCACGTCTTGAGCTTGGGAAGCTCAGGTCCTGCCATTGAACGACGCCCGCAGGGATTGAGTCAGTTTAGCGCAGCACGTCGCCAATGCACAGGTACTTGATTTCGACATATTCGTCGATGCCGTGGTGCGAGCCCTCGCGGCCCAGGCCGGACTGCTTGACGCCGCCAAAAGGCACGTGCTCGGTGGCCAAAATGCCCACATTGATGCCGACCATGCCGTATTCGAGCGCCTCGCTGACCCGCAGAATCCGCCCCACATCGCGGCTGTAGAAATAGCTGGCCAGACCGAATTCGGTGTCGTTGGCGGCGGCAATCGCTTCCTGCTCGGTCTTGAACTTGAAGACAGGCGCAAACGGGCCGAAGGTTTCTTCTCGGGCGCAGAGCATGTCGGCGCGCGCATCGACCACCACGGTGGGCTCAAAAAACTGGCCCGATCCCAGGCTCAGGCGCTGGCCGCCCGTCAGCAGCCGTGCACCCTTGGCCAGCGCATCCTGTACATGGCGCTCGACCTTGGCCACCGCAACCGGCTCGATCAGCGGCCCCTGGTTGACGCCGTCTTCGAAGCCGTTGCCGACCTTGGCGGTCTTGACCTTGGCCGCGAACTTGTGTGCGAATTCCTCGTACACCGACTCCTGCACGTAAATGCGGTTGGAGCAGACGCAGGTCTGGCCAGCATTGCGGTACTTGCTGGCAAAAGCGCCTTCGACCGCGCTGTCGATATCCGCGTCGTCAAAGACGATGAAGGGCGCATTGCCGCCAAGCTCGAGCGACATCTTCTTGACGGTCGGGGCCGATTGGGCCATTAGGATGCGACCGACCTCGGTGCTGCCGGTAAAGCTGATGTGGCGCACCACATCGCTGGCGCAAAACACCTTGCCCACCTCGATGCTGCCGGGCCCATCGCTGGTCACCATATTGATCACGCCCGGGGGGATGCCCGCGCGCAAGGCCAGCTCGGCAGCCGCCAGGGCGGTCAGCGGGGTGAGCTCGGCCGGCTTGATGACTACCGGGCAGCCGGCAGCCAGTGCCGGCGCGACCTTGCGGGTGATCATGGCCAGCGGAAAGTTCCACGGTGTGATGGCGGCGCACACGCCGATGCTCTGGCGCAGCACCAGCAGGCGCCGGTTGTTGTCAAACTGCGGCAGGGTCTCGCCGTTGATGCGCTTGGCCTCTTCGGCAAACCATTCGACAAAGCTGGCCCCATAAGCCACCTCGCCGCGCGACTCGGCCATCGGCTTACCGTTTTCTGCCGTCATCAGGCGCGCCAGGTCTTCGGTGTGGGCGATCAGCAGGTCGAACCACTTGCGCATCAGGACGCTGCGCTCCTTGGCCGTCTTGCCGCGCCAGGCAGGCCAGGCCGCGTTGGCTGCGGCAACCGCCTGTTCGGCCTCGGCGGGGCCCAGATTGGCCACCTCGGCCAGCTTCAGGCCGGTGGCCGGGTCCATCACATCAAAACGGTTGCTGCCCTGGACCCACTGGCCGTTGATCAGCGCATCGGTCTTGAGAAGGCTCGGGTCCTTGAGCAGGGCCAGGGGAGAGGTTTTCATGTCCATGGTGTGGTGGCGTTGGGCTTAAAAAAGCGAGATTAGCGCAAGAACGGGGGTCTTTAGCGGGGTGGCGCCCAATCGCGCCGAGGGCGGCGCTCCCACCCCCGCCGTCTGCAAGTACCGGCCTCGTTTGGGACTGTAGGAGCCGCGCCCCCGCGGCGATAGGGCTTGCGCTCGACACCAGGGGTGCATTTGGCGCCCAATCGCGCCGAGGGCGGCGCTCCCACCCCCGCCGCCTGCAAGTACCGGCCTCGTTTGGGACTGTAGGAGCCGCGCCCTCGCGGCGATAATCTGTGGTTTGCCGCTCGCCACCCTGCTTGCAGCGGCCGTCCTCCTCGTGTTTTCAAGAGATACCGCCATGTCCCAGTCTGTCATGAGTGTTGCCGACATTCGCAAATCCTTTCTGGACTTTTTTGCCAAGCGCGGCCACACGGTGGTGGCGTCCAGCCCCCTGGTGCCCGGTAACGACCCGACGCTGATGTTCACCAACTCCGGCATGGTGCAGTTCAAGGATGTATTTCTGGGTAGCGACAAGCGCTCTTATGTGCGCGCGGCCTCGGTGCAGGCCTGCCTGCGCGCCGGTGGCAAGCACAACGACCTGGAGAATGTGGGCTACACGGCGCGTCACCACACCTTCTTCGAGATGCTGGGCAACTGGAGTTTTGGCGACTATTTCAAGCGTGAATCGCTTAAATGGGCTTGGGAACTCCTGACTGAGGTTTACAAGCTGCCCAAAGACCGCCTGCTGGCCACCGTCTATCAGGAAGACGACGAGGCTTACGATATTTGGACGAAGGAGATCGGCTTGCCCGCCGACCGCGTGATCCGCATCGGCGACAACAAGGGCGGCCGCTACAAGAGCGACAACTTCTGGATGATGGCCGACACCGGGCCGTGCGGACCGTGCAGCGAAATTTTTTACGACCATGGCCCGCACATCCCCGGCGGCCCCCCGGGCAGCCCGGAGGAAGACGGCGACCGTTTCATCGAAATCTGGAACAACGTGTTCATGCAGTTCGAGATGCATGAAGACGGCTCGGTGACCCCGCTGCCTGCCCCCTGCGTGGACACCGGTATGGGGCTGGAGCGTCTGGCCGCCATCTTGCAGCATGTGCACAGCAATTACGAAATTGACCTGTTCGACACCCTGATCAAGGCTGCGGCCCATGAGACCGGCTGCGCCGACCTGAACAGCCCCAGCCTGCGCGTGATTGCCGATCATCTGCGCGCCACCGCCTTCCTGGTGGCCGATGGCGTGATCCCGAGCAACGAGGGCCGCGGCTACGTTCAGCGCCGCATCGTGCGCCGCGCCATTCGTCACGGCTACAAGCTCGGCCGCAAGGCGCCGTTCTTCCACAAGCTGGTGCCCAAACTGGTGCGGCTGATGGGCGCGGCCTACCCCAGTCTGCGCGACAACGCCGACCGGGTGATGGACGTGCTCAAGGCCGAAGAAGAGCGGTTTTATGAGACCCTTGAAAACGGCATGCAGATCCTCGATGCAAGCCTGGATGGCGGGGTCAAGCTCTTGCCTGGCGAGGTGGCCTTCAAGTTGCACGACACCTACGGCTTTCCGCTTGACCTGACCAACGATGTCTGTCGTGAGCGCGGGGTCAAGGTGGATGAAGCGGGCTTTGCGGCCGCGATGGACAAGCAGAAGACCCAGGCGCGCGCCGCCGGCAAGTTCAAGATGGACAAGGCGCTGGACTACAGCGGTGCTGGCAATGACTTTATCGGCTACGAGGCATTGACCAGCCATGCCAAGGTGCTGGCCCTGTACGTGGACGGCGCGCCGGTGGATGTGCTGCAGGCGGGTCAGCAGGGCGTCGTGGTGCTCGACACCACGCCTTTTTATGCGGAATCGGGCGGTCAGGTGGGTGACCAGGGCCTCATTCACAACGGCGGCGCCCAGTTTCAGGTGCAGGACACGCAAAAGATCAAAGCCGATGTGTTTGGTCACCATGGCCTGCTGCACAGCGGCAGCCTGAAGGCGGGCGACGCGGTTCAGGCCCATGTGGATGTCGCTTTGCGCGCCGCCACCGTGCGCAACCACAGCGCCACCCACCTGATGCACAAGGCCCTGCGCGAGGTGCTGGGCAGCCATGTGCAGCAGAAGGGCTCGCTGGTCAATGCCGAGCGCACCCGCTTCGACTTTGCCCACAATGCGCCGCTCAGCGATGCGCAGATCCGCGAGATCGAGGCCCGGGTGAATGCCGAAATCCTGGCCAATGCCGCTGCCCAGGCGCGGGTGATGGACATCGAGTCGGCCCAGAAGACCGGTGCCATGATGCTGTTTGGTGAGAAGTACGGCGAGACGGTGCGCGTGCTTGACATCGGCACCAGTCGAGAGCTCTGCGGCGGCACGCATGTCAAGGCCACCGGCGATATTGGCTCGTTCAAGGTGGTGGCCGAAAGCGGTGTGGCCGCTGGGGTGCGCCGCATAGAGGCCGTCACTGGAGAGAACGCGCTGGCCTACCTGCAGTCGCTGGAGTCCATGGTTGCTCAGGCTGCGGGCAGCTTGAAGGCGCCGGTCGACCAGCTTGGCACCCGCATCGCCCAGGTGCTCGATCAGGTCAGGACGCTCGAGAAAGAAGTTGCCGCGCTCAAAGGCAAGCTTGCCTCGAATCAGGGGGACGACTTGGCGGCCCAGGCCGTCGATGTCAAGGGCGTGAAGGTGCTGGCTGCGCGACTGGAGGGTGCGGATGCCAAGGCCCTGCGCGAAACCCTGGACAAGCTCAAGGACAAGCTCAAGACCGCCGCCATCGTCCTGGCCGCCGTGGACGGCGACAAGGTACAGTTGGCCGCCGGCGTCACCGCCGACAGCGTGGGCAAGGTCAAGGCCGGGGAACTGGTCAACTTTGTGGCCCAGCAGGTGGGCGGCAAGGGCGGCGGCAAGCCCGATATGGCCATGGCCGGTGGCACCGACGCCAAGGCCCTGCCGCAGGCTCTGGCCAGCGTGCAGGCCTGGGTGGCCGAGCGGGTCTGAGCTGGCTTTAGAGCGTTGGCCATGCAATCATTCAAGCAATCGCTGATCTGTCTGGGGGCGGTGTCCGCTTTGGGGCTGTCGCTGTCGGGCTGCGCGGTCATTGCCGTGGCCGATGTTACGGCGTCGGCTGCTGTGGGCACCGCGGGACTCGCGGTAGACGCCACCCTCGGCGCGGTCAAGATCGGCGGCAAGGTGATCGGCAAGACGGCCGATATGATCTTGGGCGGTGACGAGAAGTAGCGGGGATCGGTTGGGCCGCGTTAGCCGTATTCACGGCCAAACAAGAGCTTGTCGCGAGTGAAAGAGTCTTTCGGCGCCGTTCACCGGATCGGTGAAGGCGATCGCTTTAGCCAATAGCCTCAAAGGCTCGGCAAAGTCTTCAGCTTCGCCCGGTTGCCGGCGCACGGTGGGGTAGAACTGGTCGCCCAGCAGCGGCAAGCCCAGGCCATTCATGTGCACCCGCAGCTGGTGGCGTTTTCCGGTGACCGGTTGCAGTGCGTACCGGGCCCAGTCGCCGCGTATTTCGCTGATGGCAATATGGGTCTGGCTGTTTGGTGCCAGTCCTTCTTCGGGTCGCGCCTCGCGCATGCGGTAGAAAGCCTGCTCGTCTTCACGGATATGGCTGTGTCGCGTCAGCGGGAAAGTCATGCTGGCGCGCGAGGACGCGATCGCCTCGTAGGTTTTGCTCACCCGCTTTTCACGGAACAGACGCTGGTAGGTGTCGCGGTCCTGCGGCCGCTTGCACAAGACCACCAGGCCGGCGGTCTCGCGATCAATCCGGTGCAGGGGGCTGAGATCGGGACAGTTCAATCGACGCTTGAGTCGAACCAGCAGCGTCTCCCGCACATAGCGGCCCCCGGGCGTCACCGGTAGGTAATGGGGTTTGTCCGCCACCACCAGCCATTCGTCCTCGAAGACGATCTCCTCCCGAAAGGGGACCGGCGCTTCGTCGGGCAACTCGCGCCAGTAGTAGATGCGGGTGCCCGGGGCATAAGGTGCTTGCGTTGGCAGGGGGCGGCCAGCTTCGTCGAGCACCGTGCCTGCTTGCATGCGCCGCAGCCATTGATCACGGCTGACCGAAGGCAGCCTGTGGACCAGATGATCGAGAACCGTCTCCCAGGGGCTGCTGCGCAGCCGAGGCATCGCCAGGCAACTGGCCGAGACGCCATCGCGCATGGCGATGGCAGGATTTTTTGCTCGATGCGCCAAGGTTTGCCCTTGCTGACTAGCGGCGCGTGAACACCAGGTCCCAGACGCTATGGCCCAGCTTGATTCCGCGCCGCTCGAATTTGGTCAACGGGCGGTAATCGGGCTGTGGGGCGTAGCCATCGGCAGAGTTGACCAGCAGCGGCTCGGCACTGAGGACCTCGAGCATTTGCTCGGCGTACGGCTGCCAATCGGTGGCCAGATGCAGATAGCCCCCCGGCTTGATGTGTTTGGACAGGCGGGCCACGAAGGTCGGCTGGATCAAGCGGCGTTTGTGGTGTCTGGCCTTGTGCCACGGATCAGGAAAGAAAATATGGACGCCATCGAGGCTGTCGGGGCCCAGCATGTGGTCAAGAACCTCCACCGCATCGTGCGGCACGATGCGGATGTTGTTGATCTGCTCCTCGCCGCAGCGCTTGAGTAGCGCACCCACGCCAGGGACATGCACTTCGCAGCAAAGAAAATTGTCTTGCGGGCGTTGCTGCGCAATCTGCGCTGTGGCAGCGCCCATGCCAAAGCCGATTTCCAGCACCAGCGGAGCCTGTCGGCCAAAAGCCGCGGCTGTATCCAGCGGACGAGGGCTGTACGGGAGCAAAAACCGCGGGCCGTAGAGATCAAAGGCCCGCATTTGCCCCGTGCCCATGCGACCGGCACGCAGCACATAGCTCTTGATGGTGCGCATGAAAGGCGCGGCGGTTGCGTCGGTCGGCATCGTCGTCATGGGCAGAGTTCTATTATCGGTGCAGACATGCAGGGTGCGGGTGCAAGCGCCATCGCGCCGGGGGCGGCGTTCCCACAGGGGGGCCATCGCGCCGAGGGCGGCGCTTTCGACTCGCGAGGTCTTGTGGGAGCCGCGCCCTCGCGGCGATGGACTGCCGGCAATACGCCGCCGGACCCTGCAGCCGGGGACCGCCTCGTCAGCGAGCAGCGCTAGAGCCGCCCCAGCGCTGCCCAGGTCTCCAGGGCCTTCTCGGGCGAGGTGCCGGTGGCCTGCGGGGGCAGGCCGAGGTGGCCGGCGGCGCGGTTGAGCGCGGCCAGCGGGTCACCCGTGTCGATAGGCTGAGCGCCGTTTTGCTTGCTGAGTTTTTCTCCATGGATGCCCATCACCAGCGGTGTGTGTCGGTAAACCGGCCGGGGCAGTCCCAGGGCCTGCTGCAAAAGGATTTGCCGCGCAGTGTTGTCCATCAGGTCCTGGCCGCGAACCACATGGGTGATGCCTTGCGCTGCATCATCGACCACCACCGCCAACTGGTAGGCCCACAGCCCGTCGGCGCGCCGCACGACAAAGTCACCCACCTCGGCATCGACCTGCTGCTGCTGAGTTCCCAGGCCTTCGTCGTGCCAGCCGACATGAGCCCGGTCACCGCTACCGACATGGAAGCGCCATGCGCGGGCGGGTCGACCAGAGAGTCCGCCGTTTTCAGGCCGACAGCTGCCCGGATAGCCGATGCCAGGGTGACGCTCGTGCGACAGTCCGCGCTCAAGTAGGGCGTATTCGATATCCTTGCGCGAGCAGGCGCAGGGGTAGGCGCGCGATTGCTGGATGAGTCGCTCCAGTGCCTCCTGGTAGTGCATCGATCGCTGGCTTTGCCAAAGCACCGCCCCATCGCTGTGCAGACCGCAGCTGGCGAGTTGTTGCAAGATGATGCGATCGGCGCCCGGAACGCAGCGCGGTGTGTCGATATCCTCGATACGCACTAGCCAGCGCCCCAACCGGGTTCTTGCGTGCAGGTAGCTTGCCAGGGCGGCCACCAAAGAGCCCTCGTGCAGCGGTCCGGTGGGTGATGGGGCAAAGCGCCCGATGCAGACGGGCTGGCTCACTCGACCCGGTTGGAGATCGCAGCCAGGGCCAGATCCAACCCTGAGACGAAAGCATCTTCAACACGGCGGCCCAGGCACCAGTCTCCGCACAGACCCAGGCCGAGGCGGGGCTGCCAGATGTGGCTGGCACCGAGCGCCTGCAGCGTCTGTGCGTAACGCCAGCGGTGCACCTGTGCATGGCCTGGCTCGGCCCGGATACCGGTGATCTCGGTGAAGGCGCGCAGCAGCTTGGCTTTCACCCGCTCGTCATCGTCTTCCAGATGGCGTTCGCTCCAGGCGGGGCTGGCCTGTACAGTCCAGCGCTCTATCGTGCCTCGCCCGGGTTTGGAAGTCTCGCGGGTCAGCCAAGCGATACGGTGGTGGACGCTCCTGGCCGCATGCCAGGTGGGACCCAGGGGCGCGCTGGCTTGTGGGAAAGCAAGCATCAGGGTCCAGCATGGCGCGACCCGGACCGCCTGTAGGCGTTCCTGAATTTCAGCGCCGACCTGTGAGGCGCGCAGCAGCGCTGCAGCCTGCACCGAAGGCAGGGCCAGCATGACTGCATCAAAGCCCGCATGAACCTGGGCCTGTGCTCCCGGCCCCTCGGTTTGCAACTGCCAGCGGCCGCTGCGCAGTCGATCGGCTTCGATGCGCGTGACCAAAGTCTCCAGGTGAATGTGGCTGAGCGGCTCGGCCCACAGACGCGGCAGGCCCTGCATACCCGGGGTGGCCACCCAATGCGGCTCGGCATCGGGGCCAGAGGCTGCGGCGATTCGGCCGGCCTCGTCCATGATGCGCACGGTGCTGACCTGCCAGCGCGAGAGCACGCCACCGGCCGTCTCGAGGGCCCGCTTGAAACGCTTGTCCCGGACGGTGAAATACTGGGTACCGTGGTCAAAGCCGCCAAATTCGGTACGCCGCGTCGCCATACGGCCACCCGGCCCCCGGCTTTTCTCGAACACGCTGACCTGGTGACCAGCCTGCGCCAAAGTACGGGCGCAGGCAATGCCTGCCATACCAGCCCCGATCACGGCGACTGACCGGGGTGCGGTCAAGGCCGTTGGGGAGGTGGTGTTTTTTTGCTGGGCCATGACTGGACTCTACACCCTTCAGATCTGCGGGTTCGGGATTCAATCCTACGCGATTGTCTGGTATTAAAAGCATCTTACAGTGGCGTCCGAGTAATTGAAAATTGTTCAGTCTCTGACCCAGCTTCAACATAGCGCCTGCCCATGCTTACCCTCAGACCCTCGCGAGATCGCGGCTATGCCGATCACGGCTGGCTCAAGTCGTTTCACTCCTTCTCCTTTGCGGGGTATCAAGACCCGGCGCACATGGGTTTTGGCAATCTGAGAGTCATCAACGAAGACCGTATCGAGCCCGGCACCGGTTTTGGCACGCACGGCCACCGCGATATGGAGATCATCAGCTATGTGATGTCTGGGGCTCTGGCCCATCAGGACAATATGGGCAACGGCACGGCCATACTGCCCGGAGATGTGCAGCGCATGAGTGCCGGCCGTGGCGTCATGCACAGCGAGTTCAACCACAATGCGCAGGGACAGACGTATTTCTTGCAGATTTGGATACACCCGTCCCGTCAGGGCATAGACCCAGGCTACGAGCAAAAGAGTTTTTCCCAGGCGCAAAAGCGCGGCCAGCTCCGCTTGGTGGCCAGCCCCGATGGCGCCGAGGGCTCGGTTACCCTGCATGCCGATGCGCGCCTGTATGCGGGCCTGTTTGACGACCAGGAGTCGGCCTCGCTGGCCCTGGATCCTCGCCGCAAGACCTATGTGCACCTCATCAAGGGTCAGTTGCGGGTCAACGGCTACGATCTGCAGGGGGGGGATGCGGCCAAGCTCGATGGCGAGACGCGTTTGCACCTGGAGCGCGGCCTCGATGCCGAAGTGCTGGTGTTCGACTTGAGCGCCTGATTTTTTCCCGGAGTTTTCTATGTCTCAGATAACGGTTGTCTACCACTCGGGCTACGGCCACACCCAGCGCATGGCGCAAGCCGTGGCCGAGGGGGCGCAAGCAGGGTTGATCGCAATTGATGCCGAAGGCAATATCCCGGCTTCGGCCTGGGACACGCTGGCCGAAGCCGATGCCATCATCCTGGGCTCGCCCACTTACATGGGGACGGTCAGCTGGCAGTTCAAGAAGTTCGCTGACGCCTCGTCCAAGGCCTGGTATGCCCAGGCCTGGAAAGACAAGCTCTTTGCCGGCTTTACCAACAGTGCGGCCCTCAACGGTGACAAGGGGTCGACGCTGACTTATCTGTTTACCCTGGCCATGCAGCATGGCGGTCTGTGGGTCAGCCAAGGGATCTTGCCCAGCAGCACCAAGACCGCCCGCCGGGACGACCCCAATTACCTCGGCTCCTATGCCGGCGCCATCGCCCAATCGCCGGCCGATGCCGGTGCGGGCGAGATGGCAGCCGGAGACTTGCAGACGGCTCGAGCCTTCGGCGCTCGTGTCGCTGAAGTCGCCACGCGCTACCGCCGACGCTAGCCAGCACTTAATTGGGGTCAGAGTCCGATTTTTCACGATTTTTCATGGGGCTTCCCGACTCTCAGGGATGAGAGTCTCGTGACCTGAGCTGAGCCTAGAATCGTTTGCATGTTCGTTCACCTGCGCACCCACACCGAATTCTCCGTCGTCGACGGCATGTTGCGAATCGACGATCTGGCGCAGGCTGCCGCCGCAGATCGGCAGCCTGCGCTGGCTATCACCGACCTGAACAACCTGTTTGGCGCGGTCAAGTTTTACAAGGCGGCGCGTGCGTCCGGGGTGAAGCCCTTGATCGGCGTTGATGTCTGGGTGCAGACACCGGGCCGCGAGGAGAGCGCCGCCGCGGCACGCTTGCTGCTGTTGGCACAAAATCAGCGGGGCTACCTCAATTTGTGCGAGCTGCTAACCCGAGCCTGGACTTCCAATGTGCAGCGCGATCTGGCTGTTATCAAGTCAGTCTGGCTGGAGGAGTTGTCGGAGGGCTTGATTGCGCTCTCGGGTGCAAACAGCGGTGCAGTCGGCCAGGCTCTGCTGCAAGCCGACGAGTCGCGCGCCAGTGCGATTGCCCTGCATCTGGCCAGCCTGTTCCCTCACCGCTTTTACCTGGAGCTGCAGCGGGCCGATCGACCCGACGATGAGCGCCATGTGGTCGCTGCGGTGCGTTTGGCCAGTCGGCTTGGTCTGCCGGTGGTCGCAACCCATCCGGTGCAGTTCGCTTGCCCCGATGACTTCGAGGCGCACGAGACCCGGGTGTGTATTGCACAGGGACAGACGCTGGGCAATGCGCGTCGGCCGCGTTGGTTCACTCAGTCTCAGTATTTCAAGTCGCGAGCGGAGATGGCGGCCCTTTTTGCCGACATCCCGTCGGCGCTGGCCAATGCGGTGGAGATCGCCCGTCGCTGCAGTCTGGTGCTTGAACTGGGCAGACCGCAGCTGCCTGACTATCCCACGCCTGTTCAGGATGGCGTTCCCATGCCCATCGACCAGTATTTCAGGCGTGCTTCGCGCGAGGGCCTGACGCAGCGTCTGCGGGCCTTGTTCCCCGACCCATCGTTGCTCGAGACCCGTCGTGCCGAGTACGAGCAACGCCTTGAATTTGAGATCGATGTGATTCTCAAGATGGGGTTTCCAGGCTATTTCCTCATCGTCAGCGACTTTATCAACTGGGCCAAAACCCACGGCTGCCCGGTGGGACCGGGTCGCGGCTCGGGCGCCGGGTCTCTGGTCGCCTACGCCCTGGGCATCACGGACCTTGATCCGATCCAGTACAAGTTACTGTTTGAGCGCTTCCTCAATCCTGAGCGCGTTTCCATGCCCGACTTCGATATTGACTTTTGCCAGGCCAACCGCGATCGGGTCATCGACTATGTGAAAGCCAAGTACGGTCACGAGGCGGTCAGTCAGATCGCCACCTTTGGCACGATGGCCGCGCGAGCGGTGATTCGTGATGTAGGCCGTGCGCTGGACATGCCGTATGGCCTGTGTGACGGCATCGCCAAGTTGGTGCCCAACAAGCCCGGTATGACGGTGACCCTGCAGTACCCGCCCAAGCCCAAACCTGAAGGAGACAAAAACAACTATGTCCTCGAGCTCGAGCCAGTCCTGGCCGAGCGGGTGGCGCGCGAAGAAGAGGTTCGTACGCTGATTGAATTGGCCCAAAAACTCGAGGGGCTGACCCGCAATGTGGGTATGCACGCGGGCGGTGTGCTGATTGCCCCGGGCAAGCTCACCGATTTTTGCCCGCTTTACGCCCAGCCCGGCAGCGACGCGGCGGTCAGTCAGTTCGACAAGGACGATGTCGACTCCATTGGCCTGGTCAAATTCGACTTTCTTGGCTTGGCCACCCTGACCGTTTTGGAGATGGCCCGTCAGCTCATCGTCGAGAGGCATCCGGCTCAGAAGAACTTTAGTTACGAATCGATTGCCCTCGACGACACTGCGACCTTTGATTTGTTCAGTCGGGGCCAGACCGAATCGGTGTTCCAGTTTGAAAGTACGGGGATGCAGCGCATGTTGCGCGATGCCAAGCCCACCCGACTGGAAGACCTGATTGCACTCAATGCCTTGTATCGACCCGGGCCGATGGAGCTGATTCCCAGCTTCGTTGCCCGCAAGCACGGTCGTGAGCCGGTTCAGTACCCGCACCCGCTGGTCGAGTCGGTGCTGGCCGAAACCTACGGGATCATGGTGTATCAGGAGCAGGTGATGCAGACGGCCCAGCTGCTTGGCGGCTACAGCCTGGGCGGCGCTGATTTGCTGCGACGGGCCATGGGCAAGAAAAAACCTGAGGAGATGGCCGAGCATCGAGTGATCTTCCACAAAGGTGCAGCCGCAAAGGGTATAGGCGAGCAGCAGGCCGATGAGATTTTCACCCTGATGGAAGCCTTTGCCGGTTACGGCTTCAACAAGTCCCACGCAGCTGCCTATTCTCTGCTCGCCTATCACACCGCCTGGCTCAAGGTGCATTACCCGGCGGAGTTTTTTTGTGCAAACATGACGGTGGAGATGGACGACACCGACAAGCTCAAGGTGTTGTACGCCGATGCAGTGCGCATGGGCCTGGTCTTTGAGGGTCCTGATGTCAATCGCAGCCAGTATCGATTCGAGCCCATTGGCGACCGGCAGATTCGCTATGGGCTTGGCGCCATCAGGGGAACCGGCGAGCAGGCCATTGCCGCCATCGTCGCCGCCCTTGACGCGCAGGGGCCGTTTACTTCCTTGTATGACTTTTGCGTCCGCGTTGATCGCACGCGGCTGAATCGACGCACTGTTGAGGCCCTGATAAAGGCCGGTGCCTTCGACAGTTTGCAGCGCAACCGTGCCGCACTGCTGGCCTCGGTCGACCTGGCTCTCGACTTTGCCCAGGTGGCGCAAGCCAATGTCAACCAGGGTGGCTTGTTCGATGCCGATCCGCAGCAGTCGCAGTCCCAGGAGCCGCCGCTGGTGGAAGCCCTGCCCTGGGGCGTGCGCGAGCGACTGACCCACGAGAAAACAGCGCTGGGATTTTTCCTTTCGGGACATCTTTTCGATGAGACTGAAAGTGAGGTGCGGCGCTTTGTCAGACGCCGCATTGGCGATCTGACGGAAGGCCGTGAGCCTCAGGTGATCGCCGCTATCGTCTCTGAAGTGCGGACAATCAACGGGCAGCGCGGCAAGTTGTATGTGATCAGGCTCGACGATAAATCAGGCGTGATCGAAGCGGCCGTGGATGAAACTTTTTACAACCTCCACAAGACCTTGCTCTGCGAAGATCAGTTGCTCATTGCA
>Ga0194129_10006907_pt1 | contig 13717 bp, 3 predicted proteins | sample TA2KigCa35mmetaG_FD_150862 | JGI IMG/M metagenome (GOLD analysis project Ga0194129, IMG submission 150862) | Freshwater microbial communities from Lake Tanganyika, Tanzania - TA2015038 Kigoma Deep Cast 35m | ecosystem: Environmental > Aquatic > Freshwater > Lake | place: Tanzania: Lake... | reverse complement strand
GGAGGTGCAGGTAGCGTATCGGGTTGCCGAGCGTGGAGCCTGCCTGGTACGGGGATTCGCCCGATCGAGCTTCCGTTACTAGAGCAGGCGTGATCCGCGGGCCGAGCTTCACGTTCGACTTCGAGACCTAGCTAGAAGCCGGGTGCTCCACGGGAACGCGCGGTTGTGGGTTCTTCTTCGCCGGGAGGATTGGATCGTGAACAAGAAGCTGGTCTACGGGCGGTATTGTGAAGAAGGCTGGATCTGAGGGCCTACATCAGCGGCGTGAAGCTTGACCTCAGTCGGCCCGGCAGCGATCACGAGCGAGACCGGCGATCCTCGTCACCTAGGCTAAACAGCGCCTGCCCGTCAGGCCTCTGTCTCGGCTTCGCGGCCCAGCTCCTGGTCGATCAGGATCAGGCCATGGCCGTCGCCGCCCACGAGCATCAGGCGGTCGTGCACGTCGTCGGCCTCGGCCGTGTCGGCGATCTGCTGTGGCACGAACTGGGTCAGAAACGAATGGGTGAGGTGGTCCTTGTGCTTGTCGGCCAGATCGATCAGGTCGCTCATCCGCTGGAGGAGCGTGTGCTCCTGGGTGCGGACCATGTCGAAGGCCGCCACCGGGCTCTCCCAGTCGCACGTCGGGGCCCCGATCGTGCCGAACTTCGCCTGGTAGTCGCGGTCGTTGAGATAGTCGACGAACAGGTTCATGTGCGTGAGTTCGCCGTGTGCCTCTCCGCGAAACCAGGATGCCATCCCAGTCAGGCCCCGGACGTTGGCCCAGGAGGCGAGCGAGAAGTAGAGAAAGGCCGCCGTGGCCTCGATCTTGATCTGCTCGTTGAGGGCTTCGGCTACTTGGTTGTCGAGGGACTTGCGGAAACTCACGGCTGATTCTCCAGGTTTCGAGTAGGCGGGACGGCGTGAAGAAACCATGGGCCGACCGACCTGTGTAGCTGCAACTCGCTGACGACATTCTACAGGCATGGGGAAACAGTGGTAGGTCAACCGCCATGGCTCACCACCGGAGCGACCAGCCGTACGGAGACTCAATCTCGACGGCGCGCCTGCAAGCCGGGCGGCCGCCTGTGCCACTCCATGAGCCGCCGGTTCCACCAGGTGTCGCGGGCAGCCCACTCGTGTTCGCGGCGACGCCCGGGCCTCTCCCGGGCAGCAGCCCGAACAATGCACCCGCCATCGTCCTGGCCGACCGCGACACGCTCGATTCGACCCATCGATGCCAAGCCTGCGAAAGTTTGAGTGGGAGGTCGTCGCCGGGTTGGTCGCGGCCGTCGTAGCACGGGGTGAAGACGCTCTCCATTGAGCCGGGATCGCCCTGAGAGAACGGCTACGTCGAGAGCTTCAACGGGAAGCCACGAGACGAGCTCCTGGCCCGCGAGGTGTTCGACACCCTGCTGGAGGCCAAGGTGCTGATCGAGCGTTGGCGGAAGGCCTGCAACACCGTGCGGCCGTGCGGCCGCACAGCTCACTGGGGTACCGGCCCCCGGCCCCGGCGGCGCGCCGCCCCTGGCCGCTCGGTTCGGCTAGGCCTCAGCATGCGCACAGGGGCGATCCCTCGGCTTGGCTACCCTGGTGATAGAAACTCGGTCGATCAGTGGCCAGGTGAACGTTCTGGAAGCATCGGCACCGCGGCGATCGCTGACCGCGCGGCTCGCGGACCGGCGAAGTCACGCGATGCGGCCGCGTCCGGGGCGTCGGTGGCGGGCGCGGAGGCTCACCACCAGGCCGCCGAGGGCCGCGGTCACCGCCAGGGCCAAACCCGTGGGTTCCGGCACCGCGGCGGGTGTGATCGACGGTGCGGCGGGGAAGTAGTTGCCCTGGCCGAAGACACCCGCGGCGCTGATGGCCACGAGGTCGAGCGTGTTGGTCACGCCGTCGTAGTTCACGTCGCCCTGGCTCCAGACCGACGGCACGCCGGTTCCGAAGGTGCCGCTGGCGCTGATCATCACCAGATCCAGTGAGTTCACCGCGCCGTCGAGGTTCACGTCGCCCGGTGCCGCGAACGACACGAACGCCGACCCGTCGGCCTCCACGCGGTAGCCCACCGACCGGGTGCCGGCGATGGCGGCGGCCGTGGCCGACGTGATCCCCTCCGTTCCCGTCCACGAGCCGTCTCCCCGGCCCTGCAGGATCAGTTGCCGCAGCGTGGTCGCGGAGATGCCACCGGCCGCGACCGTGATGCCGCCCGCCCCCAGGTCGATCAGCCCGCCGCTGCCGACCGACAGGCTGTCGACGCCGACCACCACCCGCGTCCCCTCGGCCACGTCGACGCTGCCGCCCGTTCCCACCGTCAACGCCGTCGCGGCCGCGAGCGTGCCGGCGTCGATCGTCAACACCTGGATGCCGGAGCCGCCGTCGACGGCCAGCGTGTTCGCCGACAGCGTGCCGCCGGCGAGCGTGACCGCCGGGCTCTTCATCGTCGTGCCCGGGGACACGAAGAGCGTGGCCCCCTGGGCGACGGTCACGGGGCTGGCGGCCAGCGCGTTGTTCGAGGCCACCTCGAGCGTGCCGGCCGCGACGCTGGTCGGCCCCGCAAGACCGTTGTCGCTGGCCAGCACGAGCTGGCCCAGGCCCGCCTTGGTGAGCCCGTTTTGGCCCTCGACCGGGACGGCCAAGTTCGCGGTCGCCGCCGCCGCCACCTCGATCACGTTCTCCGCGGCCGTCGCGGCCGAGAGCGTGACCGGGCCGCCCTGCAGGTAGTAGCCGTCGGCCTGGAAGGAGATGCCGTTGCCCGCCGAGACGCCCGTGGGATGGACCGTGACCGTGCCGCCCACGCTGTCGAAGCGGGCCTCGGCCGACGAGGCCCAGGTCCGCACCACCGTGCCGTTGGACCAGGTGCCCGCCGACGGCGACCAGCTGCCGGACCCTCCCGCCGCCACCCCGTTGCCATACCACTCGAGCGACGTCACGGGCTGCCCGGGCAGATACCGCACGAACACCTGCGTGTCGTCGCCACCGATGCCCGGTGTCGAGCCGAGCGTGACCGAGAAGGTGCCGGTCACCGGATTGGCGAATCGCGACGTGACCACCGTGAACGACGCCGGATCGAAGCCCACGATCGGATTGCCGAAGTCGGCGATCTTCCAGGTCGACTCGGTCTGATCGCTGAAGTCGACGACCGGGCCGGCGGTCCCGCCCGGCTCGAGCGAAACCAGGTCGATCCTGAAGGGGTCTGCTGTCGAGGCCATGACCACGAGTGTGCCCGTGCCATTGACGAGATCCCAGCCGAGCGGGCCACCGGCCGTGCCGAGTGCCCGATTCATCTCCCATGCGTACGTGCCACCCGCATCCCAGACCTGGGAACCGGTGGCTGCGGCCCCGACGCCCACGCCCGGCGCCATCGCCCGGCCGGCGGCGATGGTCACGCTGTCGAGCGAGCCCGCCCAGTTCGTGCCGCCGATCGTGCCGCTCGTGAACGTCAGCGGCTTGGTCAGGCTCGTCGCCGACGTGTAGCGGAGCGTGCCCCCCGCGATCGTCACGCCCGAGCCACCGTTGAGCGACCCGGTGCCGGTGATCGCGAGCACTCCCGCCTCGACCCGCGTCGGGCCGGCGAAGGTGTGGACGCGGGTCAACTCCAGCATCCCGCCGCCGATCTTGGTGATGCCGGCCTGGGTGTCATTGCTGCTGGAGATCACGCCAGTGTAGGTGGTGCTGGCGTTGTTGTTGCCGATCCGGAGGTTCCTGGCGGAGTTGCCCTGCGGGGAGAGGTTGAGGTTCTTGTCCCCCTTGAGCCCGCCCAGCGTAAAGCCGTCGGTGTAGGTCGTGATCCCGCCGGAGAACCAGAGCAGATCCGCGCCGGTGGCGTCGGTCGTGTTGTAGTTGAGCGTGGTGTTCTGAAGGGCGAGCTTGTTGAAGAGGAACACGCCGGGATCCTTGATACCGCGGTACACGATCCGCGTCTCGCCCGCGTAGGTGTTGGCGCCGTACAGCTGGTAGCGGCCGCCGCCGCCGCCGTCCCCGCCCGCCGCCGTGCTGTCGTCGAAGATGAGCCCGCCGGTGCCGCTGATCACGCCGTCGATCCGGACGGTCCGCCGCGTGTCCTTGATGATCTTCTGCGTGCCGGCCCCGAGCACGATCCCCCGGCCGGCCGCCAGGGTCGTGTTGGTGCCCGTGGCCTGGTTGCCCAGCCGGAGGGCGGCACCGTTCTCGATCGTGATCGCCGCGGCCCCGCCCAGCTGGCCGTCGGCGGTGATCCAGAGCGTGCCCCCGGAGATGGTGGTGCCGCCGGTGTAGGAGTTGGTGGCCGAGAGCCGCAGCTGCCCGGCCCCGCTCTTGACGAGCCCCGCCGAGCCCGCGATCGCCGCGGTGATCTCCGCGATCCGGCCGGTGCCGAGGCCTCCGACGGTGATCGTCGGCTGGCCGCCGGCGAGGGTCAGCACGTTGGCCGCGGAGCCATTGTTGGTGAGCGTCCAGCCGCCGGGGGTCGCGGTGCCAAGGTCGCCGAAAGCGAGTCCGCCGAGGGTGCGCGGCGCGTCGAGGGCCACCGAGGCGTCGGCGACGAGGTCCAGCCCGTCGAACAGGCCCGTCGAGCCGCCGCCGTCCGCGACCTGGTTTCCGGACCAGTTTTCCGGCGTCGACCAGAGCAGGTTGCCGCCCGCCCCCGTCCACGTGCCGTCGCCGGCCCACGCCCCGTTCACCGCCAGTGCGACCACGATCACCAGCGGGCCGAACCATCCACCAGGCGGCGACCCCGTGCCGATAGAAGGTTTTGGGGTCACGGGATCATCGTCGCTGTCGTGAGCCGCGTCGGCCGCGGGCGATGATCGCCAAGCCCGCCACGCCGAGACCCAGCAGGGCGATCGCCGGCTCCGGCACCACGTACGTCAGCACCACGTCGTTGGCGGTGCCGATCGTGCCATCCCCCTGCATCAGGCTGAAGGTGCCCGCGAAGGAGTTCGTGAAGCCAACCGTGCCGTTGTTGGCCGAGGTGAAGATGCTCGCAGACGAGAGATAAGCGGGGTTGACGAGCCCGGACGAGGCCGTGGCCACGATCCACGAGCCGTTGGCGGTCGCGTCGAAGTTCAGGGCGGCACCGTTGGTGTCCGACCCGACCGCTGAGAGCGACCAGAGATTGAAGTTGAAGAGGGGCTCGATCGTCAGCGACCCAGTGATCGCCATCCGGTCATAGCCCGTGCCAGCCGAAGCCGTCGCGTCGAACATATGCCAGTTGTAGTTGCCGCCCACACCCCAGACTTGGTTGCCCGTCTGCGACAGGATGCCGGGGCCCGCACCTGGGGAGAGCGTCGTGTCCTGACCGATGTTCATGTTGCCCACAACCGTCCCGTTGCCGCCGATCGTCTGGCTGTTGACGAGCATCAGGTCGGTCGAGCCCGACAACCCCGACACGTCCAGCGTCGCCCCCCGCTGCACGTCGATGAACGGGGAGAACCCGATGTTGTTGGCACTCGACGACGCCGTCAGCGAGAGCGTGCCCGCCGCCACCACCGTCGCACCGGCGTAGCTGTTCGCCGCATTCGAGAGGGCCAGCGTGCCCGGGCCGTACTTCGCCATTCCGCCCGATCCCGCCACGTCCGTGGAGAGAGTCAGCGTGGCGGCCGCGGTGTCCACCTGGAAGCCGCCCATGCCCCCCGTGGCCATGGTGAACGTCTTGGTCGGCGAGACATTGCCCCCGGTGTATTCCAGGATGCCCGTCTTGCCCCCCGCACCGCCGAGGATCACCGGCAGCGAACTGTTGCCCAGCGGCCCGTTGGCGTTGGCGTTGTTGATCGTGGCGACGTTGAGCACCCCCTCCTCGACCGTCAACGGGCCGACGAACGTATTCGTACCGGTCAGGTTGAGCACGCCGCCCCCCTTCTTCGTGAACCCACCGTTGGAGATGACGCTGGAAATCGCGAGGCCGTTGAGGGCCCCCACGCCGGTGACGAAGTTGCCCTGGGGCAGCGGGGCCACCGTGATGTCGTGGGCGGCCGAGCCGTTGAGGTCGAGGGTGCCGGAACTGATGAGTGGAGTCACCGCCAGGTTGGTCGGCGTGGAGGTAATGTTGCCCGTGACGATCAGCGTGCCGGTACCGCTGCGTGAAGCCAAACCATTACTCGAGTTCGCGGTAATCGTGCCGAAGGGGGTGACTGTCGGCACAACCGTGCCGCCGTTGCTGTTGAAGACGATTCCGGCCAGCGTATTGGTACCCATCAGGTTCAACTGTCCGCCGCCGTTGATCGTCACGACGTTGGTCGGATCGATCTGGCCGGCGAAGCCGGTCATGTCGACCAGGCCTTTGTCATTGATGGTCAGGCCGCCGGCGGGAACCGTCACGATGCCCGCGCTGGTGGCATCGAGCGAGAGGCCCGCCGAGTTGACGTTCAAAAGTCCGGCGTTGACGAACGTCCCGCCGCTATACAGGTTCGGGGCGGTCAGGTGGACATAGTAGCCCCGGTCTTGTCGCTGGGAATGAATGACGAGGCTGACCTTATCTGCTGGATCAACCGCCGTGCCGCCATTTTTGTCGACCATGACAGAATGAATAAAGGGGTCCGGGGTCACATTGGCGTCCCTCTTAAAGAGGAACAATTCATTCGTTCCCGAGGTGATCCTGCCGCGGGCGGTCGTGGTGCCCCAATTGTTCGTGGCCAGAATCGCCATGCCGCTGCCGAGCGTCAGCAGGTCGGTGCCACCGGTCGTGGTTCCGTTGGTGAAGGTGAGGTTTCCTTGAGCGAAGGAATTGACGGTTTTGTCGGCATTGAGCACGCCATTGCCATCTCGTACGTTGCTGGTAACGCCGCCGGCGGCGAAATTGTTGGTGGTCGTTGCCAACTGCTGGAAACCAAGGGTTGTCGAATAGTTCACGAAGAAATAGTTGTCGGTGTTGACCATGTAGAAGGCACCCGGCACGACATCGTGAATCGGGGCCAGGTTGCCGGTGAGCGCACTGTTGGTGGCATTGGCAAGGATGCGGGAGGAGTTGCCCGCCGTCCCGAAGTTCGTCATGCCTGAGGCGAAAAGGATCGAGGCGCCGGTATTGCGGGTCAGACTGGTCATGGTCAACTGCGCGCTGCCTCCCGAGCCAATGGGCGCGCTGAGGGACTGGGATCCCGAAGCGGCCGTCACCGCTCCCAGGGTCTCCGTCGAGTTGGTCGAGGCGCGCCCTGTGTAGCTGATGGTGCCGCCATTCAGAGTGATGGCCTTGCTGTCGTTGATGCGGTCGCCGTTGTTTGCAGTGCCGGTGTTGTCGAGAGTCAGTGTGGCTCCGTTAATGGCGATGCTCCCGGTTGTGCTGGACAAAGCCCCGCTATCCTTGAGGGTCAGTCCACCACCGAGGATCGAGGCGACCCCCGCGGTGGTATTGTCTCCGGTCAGCGTCAGCGTCTGGCTGGCGACCTTGGTAAGGGCGACGGAGCCCTGGATATTTCCGGCGAAGGTGGCGGCCCCGGTCAGTTGCACAGTCAAACTCGCACCGGTGCCGGTCACCGAGCCACCCGTGCCGCTGAACTGGCCCACATGTTGATGGTTGGAGCCCACGTCGAGCGTGCCGCCGTTGACGGTCAGGGCCCGGTTGCCGGGGAGCGTGCCGTTGCCCCCGGCCAGCACGAGCCTGCCGGCGCTGACGGTGGTGGTGCCGGTGTAGGTCTGCGGTGCCTTCAGCGTCAGTTGGCCGCCACCGGTCTTCGTCACCTCCCCGGTCCCGCTGATCACGCCCCCGTAGGCCTGCGAGGCCGCGTTGTTGAACACGACCCTGCCGGAATTGGCGATGCTCTGACCGGCCACCGACCCGTCCTGGCCCGCCGTGCCGGTGCCGAAGGTCAGCGTGCCGCTCGATCCGACGGTGACCAGGCCGCTCACATCGTTGGCCCCGGTGAGCACTACGCTGGCGTTGGCGACCACCGTCACGGCCCGGCTGCCCGTGAGCGCGTTCGCGTTGCTCATCGTGAGCACGCCGCCACCGCCGCCTAGACGATAGCCGGCCGTGGTGTTGGGCGTAAATGTGCCCGTGTAGGTCTGGTTGCCGACCGCGCCCAGCGATGCCGATCCCAGGCCCGCGGTCTGGAAGTCGAAGTCGGTGGACGCGAAGTTGTCGACGGCCACCGCGCCGCTCGAACTCGTTGCCATTTTCGCCAGTCCATCGGGGATGGCGGCCGCGCCGAACGCCGACCCGAGGATCACGGTGCCAGAGTTGGCCACGCTCCGACCGGCGCCCGGAATCGAGTTCAGCGACTTGAACTGCGCGTAGGCCCCGGCGCTGACCCCCGGCAAGCTCGCGGAGCCGGTGTTGTTCCCCGAGAAGATGAGCGTGCCGGCGCTGATCGTCGTGCCGGCCGAATAGGTGTTGTTGCCGGCCAGCTCCAGGGTGCCCGTGCCGGTCTTCGTCAGCGTGCCGCCGGCGATGCCCGAGATCACGCCGCTGATCCGGCCGTCGACCGCGGCGGGACCGTCGTCGGCCCGCACCGTCCGCCCGCCGTTGCCGAGGTCGAGCGGGTTTCGCAGGTCGACCGTATGGGTCGCCGTGGTGCTGCCGAGGATCAGCGTCTGCCCGTTGAAGCCGGTGTTGGCGGTGGCCCAGGTGACCTGGGCGAGGCTGCCGCCGAGGTTCACCTCCCGGTCGGCGCCGTAGGCAGCCCAGCCGCCGGCGCCCGTGAAGTTCGCCGCACCGACGACGGAGGCCGCCCCCAGGGGACGCTCGTAATCGCCGAAGGCCAGGCCCAGCGCACCGCCCGAGAAGATCAACGGCGACGTGCCGCCGCTCGCCCCGATTCCGCCCGGGATGGCCGCCGCCGACGCCGGCTGGAGCACGCCCGCGGAGATCACCGTCGGGCCGGTGTAGGTGTTGGTGCCGGTGAGGATCGTCATGCCGCTGCCCGTCTGGCTCACGGTGCCTGGGCCCGTGATGCTGCTGGCGTAGGTGGCGGCGCCCGTGAACCCGAAGGCCAACGTGCCCTGGTTGACGGCCGTAGCCCCGGTGAAGGTCGTCGCCCCCGAGAGCGTGAGCGTGCCGTTGCCGACCTTCGTCAGGCCGCCGCTGGTGTTGGCGGCCGTGGTGATGTTGGCACCGCTGCCCACCGTGGCGGCGACGCCGCTGGAGCCCAGGCCACCCGTGAGCGTCGTCGAAACGGTGCCCGCGTAGCCGACGCCGGGATTCGTGATCACCACGCCGCTGACCGCTCCGCCGGCGATCGTGGCGTACGCCGTCGCCCCGAGGCCGCGGAAGGTCAGGGTGGCCGGGCCGGCGGCGGTCGCGCTCTGCGAGATCGTGATCGACGTGTTGGGCGTGACGGCCGTGACGATGGCCCCGGCGGGGATGTTCGTGCCGCTGACCGACTGGCCCACGAACACGTTGGTGGTGTCGGCGACCGCGACCACGTTCGACGAGGCGGTCGTAGTGGCGGCCTGGGTGATCCCAGCGTTGGCGATCGTCACCAGGGGGGCGCCCACGTAGCCCGACCCGCCCAGGACCACCGGGATATCCGAGACGCCCGAGCCGGTGGGCGCGAGCAGCGGACCAGGAATCGTGATGTTGTAGCCGTCGGTGTCGATGACGGCACCGCCGGCGTAGCTGCCGAAGGCGCCGTTGACGTAGTTCGTGAACGTGCTCGTGCCGGTGACCGCCACCGGCGTGAACGTCGCAGACGCGGCCCCGGCCCGCAGCGTGCCGCCGTTGAAGTTGATCCCCGCCGTGCTGCCCGTGCCCTGGGTGAGAGCCCCCGTCCAGAGCGTGCCCGAGTTGACGTTCACGACCACGCGGCTCGAGCCGGCGGTGCCGCCGTTGACGTTGAGGCCGGCCAGCGGATTGGAGAACGTTCCGCCCACGACGTTCACGACCGTCAGCGCGCCGCCGGTGTTGGCATTGCCCTCGTTGGTGTTGAGGTTCGGAATCGGCGGATTGCCGGCGCTCGACGGACCGCTGGTGTCGAGCGTGCCGCCCAGCAGCGTGATCTCGGCATTGTTCGTCAGCAGTGCGACCGCACTCAGATTGCCCCCCGTCATCCGCACGAGCCCCGGGACCGTCGTCGAGCGGATGCCGACGCCGAACCGCGGCCCGTTGGTGAGCTGCAGGTCGTTGACGTTGATCACCGAGCCGCCGGTGATGTTGAGCATGCCATACGCCGCACCCGCCGGATTCGATTCGTTCGTGCCGATCGAGAACCCGAAGAACCCGTTGCCGGGCGACTGCCGCGCGAGCAAGGAGCCCGTCGACGACACGTTGATCACGCCGTTGGGGATGTAGACGACCTCGACATCGACGTTGCCATCGACGTTGACCGCACCCACGCCGTTCACCTGCAGGCCGTTGCCGGTCATGCCGCGGGTGGTGATGTTGCCCCGGCTCGTGAACGGGCGGTTGCTGCCGGTGGCGAACGTGAGCGTGCCGGCGTTCACGGTCGTCAGGCCGCGGTAGGTGAGCGCGCCCTGGAGGACCGTCGTGCCGGCCCCCTGCTGGGTGAGGCCGCCGCTGCCCACGATGTTGTTGGAAATCGTGAGGGTCGAACTGGCCGCGCTGCGGTTGAACGTGAGCGTGCCGTTGACGCGGATGTCGCCCGACGTGCTCCCCAGGTCGCCCGTCGTGCCGCCGTTGCCCACCTGGAGGGTGCCGGCGCTGACCGTCGTGGGGCCGCCGTAGGTGTTCGTGCCGTCGAGGATCACGGTTCCAGGACCGGCCTTCGTGAAGCCCCCCGTGCCGCCGATCGCCGAAGCGACTCGCAACGTGTTGCTGGAGTTGTAGTTGTGGATCACGAGGTCACCCGCCCCGCCGCCCGGACCCTGAAGCGTGGCCGTGCCGGTGATCAGCGTGGCGTTGGTGCCCACGTTGCTCGTGACCAGAACGCCCCCCACGGAAAAGGTCGAGCCGGCGCCGTCGAGCGTGACGGTGCGGCTGCCCGCGTTGTCGAACCGCAGGCTGGCCAGCGGGTTGTCGCCGGCCGCACCGGTGACGGTCGGACTCGTCCCGCCGACGTCGGCGTTGCCGGAGAGGGTGGTGGCCGTGGCCGCCGTGTAGAAACCGCTCGTGGCCTCAACGATCTTCGTGTTGCCGGGGTCCTTGACCGCCCAGTTCCGCACCGCCGTGGCGGTGGTGCCGAACGTCATGTAGGCGACGCCATTGGAGTCGGTGATCAGGCCGTGGGCCGCGCCCGACGACGTGAGTACCTGGGTGTTGGTCGTGGTCGCGTTGGTGAGCCCGATCACCAGGTTGCCGGTGCCGCCGGCGTTGCGGGACAGGGCGCCGAAGTCGATCGTGAGCACGTTCGCCGTGGACGACGTCGCGGCCAGGCCGGGGGTGATCGTGGCTCCGCCGCGACCGAACGTGGTGCCGTTGAAGGTCTGCAACCGCGCGGTCGTGCTGCCGGTGCCGGTGACGACAAGATTGCCGCCGAGCACGAGGGCCGAGGACGACGACACCACGTTGTTGCTCGCCGCCGTGTTGAGGGCCAGCGACAAGGTCGCCATGTCGGTGACGGTCGTCGCACCCGAGTAGGTGCCCTGGGCCGAGAGCATGAGCGTGCCCTGACCGTTCACCGTCAGGCTGCCGCCCGAACTGATCAGCGGCGTTGCGAACGTGATCGACTGACTGCTGGTGTTGATCCGGATGTGCTGGCCGGCCGCCGTGCTGAATCGGGTGGAATAGTCGGTGCTGTTGGACTCCGAGTACTGGAGCCAGCCGCCACCGAACACGATCGACCCCGGGTTCGCGGCGGCGGACCTGCCTAACGGTCCCGACGTGCCGACCGACTCGCCATTGGCCAGGAGCACGATCCCGTCGTTGATCGTCGAGACACCCGTGTAGGTGTTGGCGGACGCCAGGCGCAGCATGCCCGTTCCCTCTTTCGTCAGGCCGCCCGTGCCGCTGACGACGCCCCACAGCGAGGTGTCGCCGGCCCCGCCGACGGTGAGCAGAAACCCGCCATTCGCAAGCGTGCCCGTCGGACGGAGAATTCCCGCATCGGACTGCAGGCGAGCCGCGCTGGCCATCGTGATGTTGCCGCTGTAACGGCCCGCGCCGGAGACGTTCCGCAAGGCGCCGTTTCCACCGAACCCACTGCCGTTGAGCGTGAGTGCTCGGTCGATCGCCATCGACCCGTCGAAGGCGAGCGTGGCGCCCGCGGCCACCGTTACACCGCTGGTCGCCCCCAGGCCCTTCTGACTCTGGACGCGGAGCACGCCACCGTTGATGGCCGTGGCCCCGGTGTAGGTGCCCATCCCGGAGAGAAACAGCGTCCCGTTGCCGGTCTTTGTGAGGGCGACCGATGAAGCTCCCCCATTGAGCAGCGGCCCGGCGATCACGATGTCGCCGACCCCGTCTACCGTCAGCGTCTTGGCCCCGCCCGTGCCCCCGGTGCCCCCCTGCACGTTGCCGTTGAAGATCAGCCGGTTGGTCGTGGTCGAGTTGGTGAACGTGTACGAACCCGCCGTCGCCGTGCCGAGCGACACGTTGGCAGTGAAGGATTGGTGGGCCGCCACGGCCGCGTTCATCGTGACCGCGCCCGAGTTGTCGAGCACGAGCGACTGGCTCCGGACGAGGCCGCTGCCCACGGTGTACGCCGCGACGTTCGCGGTGTCGAAGAGCACGCCGCGCAGCGTCACCCCCGTGCCAAGGTCGAGCGTCGTGTTGCCGTTGCCGGCGTCCGCGAAGGTCGCGACGTCACCGGTACCCGGCACCGGCGAGACCGTCCAGTTGGTCGTCGTCGACCAGATTCCGTCGGTGGCACCGGTCCACGTGGCGTCGGAGGCAGCAGCTGGCGCGGCCCAGCCCAGGAAAACCATCGCGACGCCGTATCCCAGCGCCCAAAGCCACCGCTCACGGCGCCATGCCGTGCAGCCACATTCCGATTGCATGATCATCCTCCCCGCACCGTTCGTGACCGCCCACCCCATCCAACTAATATAGTATGCGGTGTCGGCTCCTTCCGGTCAAAAAGCCGTCATTCCGTTTTCCGCATCCCATGTTACGGAATATGGCCGTGCGATTTGCGGCAGCCCTTCCGCCGTGGCGATTGCTTGTTGTTCCACGCGGCCATGACTACGATCCCCTTGCCTGCTGTCGTCGAAGTTCGTGAAGGCCGGCTTGACCAGACGCACGGATCGATTCCGCCGCCGAACGGACCCGAACGAGGACCAGTGCCGATGCCTTCTGCTGCCGAGTTTTCGAGCGAGACATCGAGAGGAACACGGAACCCGCTCGCGGGCCTTTGCCTGGTCGCGGCCCTGGCCCTGCCCGCGGCCAACGCCGACGAGACGCTGCCCTGGAACCTCCCGTCGCTCTTCGAGCCCCCGGTGACCCATGCCACCGATGCCCGGCCCGCCAAGGGCCTCGAGTCGTTCTTCTACGAGGGAGCGGAGTTCAAGGGAAAACCGAGCTGGGTGTTCGCGTACTACGGCGTCCCCAAGGGGGATCCGCCGGCAGGGGGCTGGCCCGCGGTCGTCTGCGCCCACGGTGGCGGCGGCACCGCCTTTCCCGAATGGGTCCGCAAGTGGAACAACGCCGGCTACGCCGCCATCGCCATGGACCTGGAGGGGCACCTGCCCGGCGGCAACGCGCACCAGGTGGAGGGCGGTTTCCCGCCGACTCAGGGGCACCAAAACGCCCACCCGGCCCGGGTCGACTACTTCGGTGATCGTGTCCTGCCTGCCCCGGAGCAGTGGTTCTATCACGCGGTGGCCGACGTGATCCGGGCTGACTCGCTGCTGCGATCCAGGCCGGAAATCAACAAGGACAAGATCGGGCTGACCGGGATTTCCTGGGGCGCCACGGTCGCCTGCACGGCCGCCGGCCTCG
>Ga0194129_10006906_pt1 | contig 13717 bp, 10 predicted proteins | sample TA2KigCa35mmetaG_FD_150862 | JGI IMG/M metagenome (GOLD analysis project Ga0194129, IMG submission 150862) | Freshwater microbial communities from Lake Tanganyika, Tanzania - TA2015038 Kigoma Deep Cast 35m | ecosystem: Environmental > Aquatic > Freshwater > Lake | place: Tanzania: Lake... | reverse complement strand
GTCGACTTCTAAGAAAAATAAAGCTCAGGGAAAAAGCGCCAGAAAAACTGGCGCTTTCTTTGATCGATCAGGGCAGCGCGATCGTGGTCTCGAATACCATGGTCGCGCTGCCGATGATCCAGACTCCCGCCAGCGTGCCGTTGGCAAACTCGAGCTCCACGTCGACTCTTCCGGGGCGCTGCTGGTAGTGACCCTGCGCTCCCGAGAAGCGCGCCCGGTCGCCGTTGGCTTGCAATAATCCTTGGTGCAACAAGTAGGCGCCGAGCAAGCCGTGCGCGTTGCCGCTCACCGGATCTTCCGGAATGCCGATCGCCGGGCAGAACATGCGCGACATGGTCAGGCAATCATCGACACCCGATTCGGTGGTGAAGACGAAATGTCCCGAGGCACCGAGTTGTGCCGACAGCGTGGTCAGTCGATTGAAGTCGGGCTTCAACTGCTTCAATTGTTTGGTGCCGCGTACCCCGACCAGCAAGCGATTGCCCGCTGAGCCGACGATCCGCATCTCGAAGCGTGGATCGAGATCAGCGGTCGAGAGCGCGAGGGCATCGAGCACCGCCAGACGTTCGCGTTCGTTGAGTTCGCGACCGAGTACGGGTGCTGGTTGACGCACCGCGATCCGGCGCTCGGGGCCTTCGCCGCGAATCTCGATATCGACCAGACCGGCTTTCTGTCGCTGCCGCAATTTCTTTGCTGCGCCCGCAACGGACGAAAGCACGTACTGTGTGGCAATGGTCGCATGACCGACGAACGACGATTCGGTGCGCCGCGTGAAAAATCGTACTCGGATCTCGTGATCGTCACTCTCCGGGGGCAGTACGAAGGCCGTGTCGCCGTTGTTGAGCTCGCGGGCGATCGCCAGCATTTCCTCGTCCGAGAGCACTTCAGCACCAAGGACAACGCCCGCCGGATTGCCGGTGAACAGTTGCTGGGTGAATGCGTCGACCTGAAATACCTTGATCGCTCTGCCCATCTTGACCGTACTCCGCGGGCCAGTCAGCCCGCACGCAGGGATCGCGATTGTAGGGAAGTCGCTGCGCGAGTTCATCCCCCAGCGCCATCGTGACGGAACCACAGGTGCAAATGGTTGCAATGCAGCCACCGCCGTGGACAATACGCCACGCCTAGGGGTGGTCCGGTGGGACCTGAGATGTCGCGCAAAGGCGACGAACCCGTTGAACCTGATCCGGTTAGTACCGGCGGAGGGAGCAGGTCATGCACAGTCGATGTCGCGCGAAATTTTCTTTGTCGGTGCTGATCGGCGCCTCGCTGGTTACTGGCCCCTCCAGCGGTGCCAGCGCGGAAGATTTGCAGGAGGTCGTGATTACCGCGACTCTGCGGCCGCAGTCAGCGCTCGATCTCGCCGCGAGTGCCACGGTGCTCGATGCGCGTACGCTGCGCGAAGCGGGAGTGCAGCATCTCGTCGACGTGCTGCCGCTCGTGCCCAATCTCAATTGGGCTTCGGGCAGCTCGCGGCCTCGGTATTTTCAGTTGCGCGGCATCGGCGAAACCGATCAGTGGCAGGGCGCGCCCAACCCCTCGGTGGGTTTTTTGATCGATGGCATGGATTTCTCCGGGATCGGCATGCCGGCGACTCTGCTGGACCTTGGGCAGGTCGAGGTGTTGCGCGGTCCACAGGGAACGGTGCTCGGTGCCAATGCGCTCGCCGGGCTGATCAATGTGCAGACCCGCGCCGCAGAGCCCACGCAGTCGCTGCGTTTGGAAGCGAGTGCGGGCGACTATGGCGTCCACGCGCTCGGCATGGTGGTCGGTGATGCTTTGGGCGAGGGTGCCGAATCAGCGTGGCGCTTGAGCGCACAGGGTTTCAAAGGGGACGGTTCGCGGCGTAATGTGACGCTCGGTCGCGACGACACCAATGGTTTCGACGAGCGAACCTTGCGCTTGCGCGCGACGCACCGCTTCGGTGAGCGTTGGCAGGGCGATCTCTCGGTACTGAGCGTTGATCTCGATAATGGGTTCGATGCGTTTTCGACTGACAATTCGCGCGTGACCCGCTCTGATGATCCGGGTCGTGATCGGCAGCGATCGCGTGGCGCATCGTTGCAGCTGAGCAGTGATGCGGATGACTTCGGGTTCCGCAGCCTCACGGCCGTGGTCGATGCCGATATCCTCTATTCTTTTGACGGCGATTGGGCCGCCGACCCAAGTTACGACTTCACCTCGCGATTTCTGCGTCATCGGCGCAGTGTCACGCAGGATCTGCGCTGGTCTTCACGTGACGAGTCGGCGTGGGTGGCGGGGATTTACGCGCAGCGCCTGCGCGAAGCTAACGACCAGCTCGATCTTTACGATGGTGAGGTGTATCGCGCGCTGCTGAGCGACTACCGCGCCGATACGCTAGCGGGCTACACGAGTCGCGGATATTCACTGGCGGTCGACTGGCGCTTGAACCTTGGCGGCCGTATCGAATATCGCGCTGCGAACTATCGTGACACCGACGGCAGTGCGCTTGCGCCTGTCGAGACCATGGCCGGTGGCAATCTCTCCATCGAGTATCGGCCTGACGATCGGCGTCGGGTTTATCTGGCCTTGGCGCGCGGCTACAAAGCCGGGGGCTTCAATATCGGCAGTGTCGTACCGGCCAATCGACGCGAATATTCTGCCGAGTTGCTCGACAGTATCGAGCTCGGCTACAAGGTCTTTGATGTAACGCGAGACCTGCGCTATGAGCTCGCCGTGTTTCATATGCGACGTCGCGAGCAACAGGTGAGCACCTCCGCGCAGCTGGACCCCGGCGATCCCCTATCATTCATTTACTTGACCGACAACGCCGCACGCGGTGTGAACGCAGGCGTGGAGGGTAGCGTGTCGGCGGCGCTCGGTGAGCGTTGGCGAGTCGGTACGACACTCGGGCTACTGCGCACGCGTTTTGTCGATTATGTGGTGGCCGGACGCGACCTATCCGGCCGCGGGCAGGCGCATGCACCCCGCCATCAGACGTCGATTTCGCTTGAATATCGGCATCCTCGCGGCTGGTTCGCCCGCGCCGATGCGCAGCACGTCGCGGCATTTTTTTTCAGTGACAGTCATGCCCAACGTTCGCGCCCCTATGCCCTGGTCAATCTGCGCGCGGGCTATGTCGCCGAGCGCTGGCGGGTCGAGGCTTGGGTGCGTAACGCGCTCGATGAGGACTATGCGCTGCGGGGTTTTTTCTTTGGTAACGAGCCGCCGGATTTCCCCGATAGATTGTACGTACAGCTCGCCGATCCGCGCACGCTCGGTATCACCGTGAACTGGCAGGTGCGCTGAGTGGGTTCGCTCGCTGAAGTGCTGGCGGTCGCCTTCGGCATCGGCTACGCCTTGCTCGCCGTACGTCGTAATCGGTGGGCGTGGGTCTTTGGCGCGCTTTCCTCGGCGCTGCTCGCCTGGCTGGCAGGTCGTTCAGGTCTGCCTCTGCAATCGGGCTTGCAGACGCTGTACGTCGGCATGGCGGTCTACGGCTTTTGGCAGTGGTCGCAGCCCTCGTCGCCGCAGGACGGGGCCAGCATGATCCGCCGCTGGCCGTTTTTCCTGCACGTGTCGATCGCGATACTGATTTTGTTGGTAGCAATTTTTTTGGCACCGTGGCTGGCGGTATCGACGGCCGGCAGTTGGCCGCGTCTCGATGCCGCGGTGACCTGTGCGAGTCTGCTTGCGACGTGGATGACGACGCGAAGCGTGCTCGAGAATTGGCTGTATTGGCTCGTCGTCAATGCCGCATCGATGTTCCTGTATGGCGCACAGGGTCTGTGGTTTGTGGTCGGACTCTACGCGGTGTATTTCGTGATCGCAGTCATCGGCTGGCGAGAATGGCTGGCGCGCTATCGACTGGACGAGTCACGCAAACTTTAGAATGCACGGCAGTCAACTCAATCGGCTCTCGATCCTCAAAGATTCGCGTGGGCGGCTCGTTCGTCGCGAGTGGCCTGTGGTCGCACTCGCGCAAGCGCTCGGCATCTCGCCCGAGGTCGAGGTGGCGGCGCAGCAGCTCGCCGCCGCGCAGGGCGTGGCGCCGCCGGTTCTCGAATTCGATCCTGTTCGGCGCTTCCTGCTCATGCCGTTCATCGAGGGCTCGACGCTCGAGGTCGATTGGATGTTGCGGCCTGAGCGACGAGCCGCCGTCCGCGAGTTGCTCGAGCGTTTGCGAACGATATCTTCGCTGTCGTTGCCGACCCTCGATCTCGCGCAGCGTCTTGGCGAATTGCAGCAGCGTCTGGCGGTGGCGAGCCCAGTACGCGCCGTGCGTTGGGCGCAGCAAGTCAATCAGGTGATCGTCGAAGCCGAATATGCGGAAGTCGTCGGTGCGGTACTGGTGCACGGCGATCTCAATCCGCCAAATATCATCGTGCGACCCGATGGCTCACTTTGTCTGCTCGATTGGGAATACGCCCACTGCGGGCACGCCGATGAAGACCTCGCTGGCCTTGCTGCAGACTTGCCCGCGCATGCGATGGAGTTTGCGTCATGGAGTCTGCAACCCGAGTGCTTTGAACAACGGCGGCGGTTGCGGGCAGTGCTCGACGCCGTTTGGCGGGATTTGGCCGCCGTGAGCGAGTCTTTGGCTGCCAAAGGCTGAATCTCGCTGCGGGGTGGGTGGCGGATGTCGCTCGAGCCGGGCAAACTACGCGTCCCCCACAACGGTCAGTCTCAAGTCCGGAACACGCTCATGCCTACGCTCAAAGTTATCGATCGCGATGGAAAAGAACACGACGTACCGGCGCGTGCGGGCGTCAAGGTCATGGAAACCCTGCGCGAGCTCGACTACGGTATCGCAGCGATCTGCGGCGGCATGTGCTCATGCGCGACCTGCCATATCTACGTCGATCCGTCGTGGGCAGCGAAGATCCCGGCGCCGATGTCGGATGAGCGCGAGCTGCTGCACGAGTTGGCGCACTACAAAGAAGGCTCGCGTCTGTCTTGTCAGCTCGACATGACCGTTGAGCTCGATGGCCTGCGCGTAACGATCGCCCCGGACGAGTGATGGATTGGTTCGTCATTTTTTTGATCGCCGGTGCTGCGATCGCGGTGTGGCGTATCATCTACCAGATTCGTCGCGCCTCGCGGGTGCAGTTCGAGGACTGGGATACCAAGCTCATCGAAAAACTGCGCCGTAGCGGCGTCGACCCTTTTCAGCCGGTGGATGTCGATTTCTTTGTGGCACTGCCGTCCCGCGCCGTGGCCGACACCGTGGCGGCGCGCCTGCAAGCCGAGGGCTTCACGGTCGACATTCGCGAGCTTGCCGACAGCGTCGATCACCCGTGGAGCGTGCACGCGCTGAAGAGCATGTCGCTCAACGTGCATGCGGTCCGTGAAGTGTCGACGCGCATGCGCGGCATCGCCGCCGAGACCGGCGGTCGTTACGACGGTTGGGCGCCCGGCCCCGGCAAGCCCATCGGCTGAGTCAGCGCTTCTCGGTTTGCTTTCTGACGGCTTCGGCCGCGGCCTTGATCGCCTCGGCATCACCGAGATAGCGGCTGCCGCGGGGTTTCAGTGCATCGTCGAGTTCATAGAGCAGCGGGACGCCCGTCGGAATGTTGAGTTCGACGATCTCGCTCTCTGGAACGTTATCGAGCATTTTCACCATGGCCCGCAGGCTGTTGCCGTGCGCGGCGACGAGCACGTTGCGACCCGCGCGTAATTCTGGCGCGATACGCGCGTCCCAATAAGGCTGGACTCGCGCCAAAGTATCTTTGAGCGATTCGGTCGCAGGCAGCAGCGCGGGGTCGATCGAGGCGTAGCGTGAATCGTGGCGGGGGTGGCGGGGATCGTCAGCGTCGAGGGCGGGCGGCGGAATGTCGTAGCTACGGCGCCAGATTTTGACCTGCGCTTCGCCGTGTCGGGCGACCGTTTCGGCTTTACTGAGCCCCTGCAGCGCGCCGTAGTGACGCTCGTTGAGGCGCCATGAGCGCTCGACGGGTATCCACAAGCGATCCATTTCGTCGAGCATGATGCAAAGCGTGCGGATGGCGCGCTTGAGCATCGAGGTAAAGGCGATATCGACCGCAATACCTTCACGCATTAATTCTTTGCCGGCAGTCGCAGCTTCGATGCGACCTTGCGGCGACAGATCAACATCGTGCCAGCCGGTGAACAGGTTTTCGACATTCCAGATGCTCTGGCCGTGTCGCACAAGGATCAGTTTGCCGGGCACAAAGGTTCCTCGAGGTTTTATCCGGAAAAATTCGGCGCGAATGCTAGCACGCTTGCGGCAGGCGAATGCGTACGCAGAGTCCACCCGGCGTGGCGTGCACGGCGCTGATGTCACCACTGTGAGCTGCGAATACGCGGCGCGCGATCGCGAGCCCAAGTCCGGTGCCGGTACGATCATCGCCGGGGGTGGCAAGGCGCACATAGGGCTCGAAGATGCGCTCGAGCTGGTCTACCGGCACACCAGGACCGCGATCTTCGATGCTAATCAGCAGCGAATCGTTTGTCGTGCGCTGGGCGCGCACCTCAACCGCCGAACCAGCGGGAGCATGCCGGATGGCGTTGCGCAACACGTTCTCGAAACCGCTACGCAGCAACTGCAGATCACCGACGACACTGAGGTCTTGCTCAGCCTGCAAGTCGATGCGGACCTCGTGGGTGAGGGCTTCGTCGCTTTCGTCGGCGATCAGCGTCGCCAGCAGCTCATCGATGCGCAGCAGGTGCTTGATCTGGAGCGGTTCGGCCTCCAAACGCGTGAAGCGCAGTACGTCACCGATCGCCTGATTCATGCGCTCGAGCTCGGTGAGGATGCGGGCGTGCTCGGTTGCCGGCAGCGGTTGCTTGCGCTCGGCGAGGGCGAGCGCCGCTTGCAATCGCGCGAGTGGTGAGCGCAACTCGTGCGACATATCGCGCATCAATTGTTGCCGGGAGGCGAGCAGGCTCTCGAGTTGCTCGGCCATGCTGTCGAAGTCGCGAGCCAGCGCGCCGATTTCATCGTCACGTCCGCTCACCGAAACCGGCGCACGGGTGGCAATACGCCCACGCGCGAGTGCGCGCACCGCGAGCTGCAATTCGGCGATCGGTTTGCCGAAAGCGCGCGCGATGAAGGCAGCGACTACGGCGATCACCACGAGTGCAGCGGCCATCACCGCGGCAAGCGCCGCCGGACTCCCCCATGGGGCGATACGGTCAGGCAGCAATAAAAATGCGTAGCGCGTGCCATCGGGCGCCACCAGCAGAGGCGCGAGTCGGATGGGCCTGAAGTTATCGGCCTCGCCGCGGGTTCCGGCGAGTACGAATCGTTCGACGAAGTTCTGGTATTGCGCGGGCAGTGGCTTGCCGTCGAGATCACGGCCGGAACCATCGAGTACATAAAGCGCCACGCCGTTCGGCAAAGTATTCGGGTCGCGCATCCAGGCCAAGAGTGCCGACTGCCCGCCCTGATCGAGTACGCGTGCGGCCTCTGCACCGAGCGAGCCTTCGCGGGCGGCTAGATAGTTTTGCAATTGTTGTGAAGCGACCAGCACCAAGCTCGCGACGCCCAGCAACACGAAGCCTGCAATCGCCGCGCCAATATAAAGCGCCATCCGCTGATAAAGTTTTGAGGGGCGAGGGGTCATGGGCGTTCGATATCGAGCACGTAACCATGGCCGCGCAGACCGCGGATCTCGGCGCCGCGCGCCCCTGCCAAAGAAAGTTTGCGCCGCAGTTTACTCACCAGCGTATCGATGCTGCGATCGTAAGCCTCGGGTGAGCGACCGACCGCAATCTCGGTGAGCTCGGCGCGCGTGAGCACTTCGCCGGCGCGCTGCAACAACACTTCGAGGATGCGCAATTCTGCGGCGGTCAGGGTCACGGCGTGTTGATCGACCAATACCTCGCGGCGTTTGCCGTGCAACACTAGATTGCCGTAGCCAAGCGTCTTCGCCTCGGACGCAAGGGTTTGCGGCGCAGTGCTGATGCTGCGTTTCAAGATTGCGCGGATGCGGGCGGCGAGCTCCAGCGGATTGAAGGGTTTGGGCAAGTAGTCGTCCGCGCCGGCCATCAGACCGGCAATACGGTCACGCTCCTCGCCGCGGGCGGTGAGCATGATCACGGGCAACGCGTGCTGCTGCCGAAGGCGTTCGAGAGTCGCGAAGCCGTCGATCCCGGGCAGCCCGACATCGAGCACGACCAAATCCGGGGGCTCGCGGGGGATGAGATCCAGCGCCTGCTCGCCGCTCGTGACTGGCTTGACCTCGAAGCCCTGCAATTCGAGGTACTCGCGCAGCATGGTGGCGAGCGCCCGATCGTCTTCGACCAGCAAAAGTCGGGGTGAGGGGCGGGCCGAGAGTGCGGTCATGGGTGGACGTTTACCTTCTGTTGACCCACGGACGCAAGCGCGAGGCCTAGACTCAGCTAAGATCCGAACTCATCGGGTGCAAACGGGGGAAGCATGAACGCCAACGTCGAATCTGGCTTACCCGCCAACGGCGGGCTCAAAGGGTTTTTGGCGCGGCCGCCATGGCCGGGGCTGATGGCTTTTTTCATCGTGTTCATCGTGCAGGCTCTCGGGCACACGGTGATGATCATGATGGAGGATATCTGGCCGGGGCCGGGCTATGTCTACGAATCGGCCATCGCGATGGGCTTTTTTGGCGCAGTGCTGCTTTGGCTCGGCATGCGTAATCCGAATGAAGTCTCCGCGACGTGGTATGGATTCTGGGCGGGTACTTTTCTTTGGACCGGTTGGGTCGAGTTTGCGTTTGTCTGGTCGGCGCAGGTACTTGGGGTTCCCGATCTGATGGACAAGAACAGTCCGGGCTCCATCGCCACCAAAGGCGAGTATCTCGTGATGATGTCTTCGGTCGGCGTGATGGGTGCGACCCTCGTGTACTTCTTGTTCAACAAGGAAACGAAGTGCAACTTCTTCGTCTGGTTCCAGCGTCACCTCGGCCTCAAGACCGGTAAACCGAATCCGGCGCACGAGCGCAATTTCGCCGGGATCACTGCGCTCGAAACCATCTATGTGATCTGGTTCTTCTACTTGTTCCTGTTGTTCCTCTATGACGAGCGTTTCTTTGGTGATCGTCATCCGGCCGCCTATGTGGTTTTCGGGCTGAACCTCATCTGGGCGGTGTATCTGTTCCGTCGTCTGATGCTTTTTTGGAAGGTCACCACAGCCATCCGCTATGGTATTCCGACGGCCATCGTCGCCTGGAACGCGGTCGAACTCGGAGGTCGGTGGAAGCTCTTCACCGAGTTTTGGGAATACCCTGACAAGCACGCGATCGAACTTATTGCGATTGCGGTGGGCGTGACGCTTGCCGCCTGGCTCGCGGCGCGCACGCCCATGCACCAAAAAGCGGAGCTCTCGCGACGCAAGCTTGCCGAGCAAGCCGCCGATTCAAAATAACGTCGACCGCGTAGCGCGTTCGCCGCTGCTGAATCGTGGCCGTTGGCGCTCGGCCCCGCCGGGCTCAGTCTGCCAACGGCCGCAGCGCATCGAGACACACCGACAGCGAGGCAAAGTCGGCACTTTCTTGGGCGGCGATCTCGGCCACCGTGCGTTCCCAATGGGCAAGCGCCTTGGCGCGCGCGGCGCGCCAGCGCTCGATACCGCCTTCGGCAATGACCCGATCGACGATGCGTCGCTCAAAGCCGCGACCGGTCTCGCGTAGTCCGATGCGTGCCGTCGCCTGCAGGCTGGAGTCGACCGCGAGTCCCGTGATGCGATCTTCGAGCCAGTCCAGCCGCAGCGTGGCGAGGGTGCGGAACCAGTCCGCAGCGGTCTCGCGAACCTGCCGCTTCGCCTGGGCGGCGCAGTCGAGAATATCGAGTGCATTGTCGAGTACGCGCAGGTCCGCGAGTGCGGCGGCGAGCACGGGGGGCAGGCTGGCGGCGGTGTACTCGGCCAAGGCTTTGCGGTGACGTTCGGCGGGGCTGCCCGCGAGTACGCCCGGAAAGGAGTCGCGCAGTTGCTGCATCGGCGCGCTAAAAATTTTGACAGTCGCTGCGACATCGAGTGTCTGTTGTCGCTGGCGCAATAACCACATCGTGACATGACGCAGCAATCGCGCCGTATCTGCATAGGCAATGTACTGCGAGCGGCTCGACACGCTGTTGTCGAGCGCCTCGAGGCGTCCCCAAATTTCACGCATGTCTAATATTTCGCGGGTGATGCTGTAGGCCCGCGCGACATCGGCGGCGCTCGCACCGGATTCGGCATGGGCGCGCAGCACAAAACTCGGGCCCATGCGATTGATCAGGCTATTGGTGACCGCGGTGGTGATGATTTCGCGTCGCAGCTTGTGCCGCCCTATCTCGCGCGCGAAGCGCCGGCGTACCGCCGATGGGAAGTAGCGCGCAAGTTCGGCGGCGAAGTAACGATCCTCGGGCAGATCGGAGTCGAGTAATTGCCGATTGAGCGAAATCTTCGAGTAAGCCAGCACCACTGCAAGTTCAGGACGAGTCAGTCCCAGGCCCTGCTTACGCCGGGCGCTCAAGGTTTCTTCGTCAGGCAGAAACTCGACTTTGCGATCGAGTTCGCCGTTGCGCTCGAGATCGCGGATCACGCCGCGCAACTCCGGTAGTCGCTCGGCGCTTTGCAGCTCGAGGGTCGACAGCGCCTGGCTCTGCAAATAGTTGTTGCGCAGCACCAGCGCGGCAACTTCGTCGGTCAGTCTGGCGAGTAGTCGGTCGCGATCGGCGCGGCGCAGGCCGCCGCGGGCTTCGATGCCGTTGGTGAGAATTTTGAGGTTGACCTCGACATCGGAGGTATTGACGCCGGCCGAGTTGTCGATGAAATCGGTATTGATGCGTCCGCCCGCGAGTGCGTACTCGACGCGGCCCAGTTGCGTGCAGCCGAGGTTACCGCCTTCACCGACGACGCGTGCGCGCAATTCCCGCCCGTCGACTCGCAGCGAGTCGTTGCCACGATCACCGGCCGCCGACTGCAGTTCGAACGAGGCTTTCACGTACGTGCCAATGCCGCCGTTCCAGAGCAGATCGACCGGCATGCGCAGGATCGCGCGGATCAGCTCGGCTGGCGGCAAACAGTCGACCTCGAGATCGAGTAGCGTGCGCATTTCGTTCGACAGTCGAATGCTTTTTGCGCTGCGCTCGAATACGCCGCCGCCACGCGAAATCAGTTTCGGGTCGTAATCGTTCCAGCCCGAGCGCGGCAGCGCAAACAGCCGTTGCCGCTCCGCCAAAGATTTCGCCGCGTCGGGACTCGGATCGATGAAGATATGGGCGTGATTGAACGCGGCAACCAGTTTGATTTTGGGCGAGAGCAGCATGCCGTTGCCGAATACGTCACCCGACATGTCGCCGACCCCGGCGACCGTGAATTCCTGTCGCTGGATATCGATGCCGAGTTCGCGAAAGTGTCGCTTGACGCATTCCCAGGCGCCGCGCGCCGTGATGCCCATTTTTTTGTGGTCATAGCCGGCCGAGCCGCCGGAGGCAAAGGCATCGCCCAGCCAAAATCCGCGGGCTACGGCGATCGAATTGGCGGTGTCGGAGAAGGTGGCAGTACCCTTGTCGGCAGCGACCACGAGGTAGGAATCGTCGCCATCACGGCGCCGCACGCCGGTGGGCGCAACGATACGCCCGGCGACAATATTGTCGGTCACGTCGAGCAGGGCGTTGATATACGCGCGATAGGCAGCAACTCCCTCGGCTTGGATCGCTTCGCGAGTTCCGCCCACCGGGAGTTGTCGTGGCACGAACCCGCCTTTGGCACCTTCGGGAACGATCAAAGTATTTTTGACGTTCTGCGCCTTCATGAGACCCAGCACCTCGGTGCGGAAATCTTCGCGACGATCCGACCAACGCAGGCCGCCGCGGGCGACATCGCCCATCCGCAGATGCACGCCTTCCACTTGCGCACCAAACACATAAATTTCGTGCTTGGGTCGCGGTAACGGCAGATTGGGGATTTGCTGCGGATTCAGTTTGTAGGCAAGCACGGGACGGCGTCGCCCCGCGGCATCACGCTGGTAATGATTGGTGCGCTCGATCGCGAGAATCAGCGCCAAGAAGGCTCGCAGGATGCGATCTTCATCGGCGCTCGCGATCGCATCGAGGCGGCGGCTGAGTCGCTCGAGCAGTCGCTTGCTGTTGGTAACGCGACCTTGCTGCGGGTCGAGGCGCTCGGCGAACAACGCGTGCAGGTCAGCGGCGATCAGCGGGTGTGCCGAGAGCGTTCGCTCCATATAGCTTTGGCTGAAGGCCACGCCGCTCTGCAAAAGATACCGGCAGCAGGCGCGCAATATGTTGACCTCATGGGCGGGCAGACTCGCCTGCAGCACCAGTCGATTGAAACCGTCATTGTCGAGTTCGCCGCTGCGCACGAGGCGCAGCGCGGCGAGCAGCCGTTCGCCATCCTTGACAAGATCTAGCGTTGTGCCGGTTCGCAACTCAAGCGCGAAGTCTTGCAGGGATACTGGCTCGGCGCCGGCGAGGGCGCCGAGTAGCCACGGACGCTCGGCGAGCATGCGTAGCCCAAAGTTTTCGAGCACTGGCAGTAATTCTGCGATCGGCACGGCGGCGGCATGGCGGGTCACTCGCAGGTGCACGACATTGGCCGCAGCGGTGACCGGTCGATGCAGGCGCAGATGCAAAAGGCTCGGTTCGGCCGCCAGGACTTCGAGGGCCTCGAGATCGTCGATCGCCGTGTGCGGATCGACTTCGCTCTGATAGGCAGGCGGAAAGCGCGCGCTGTGGCGCTCGAGCAGCGCCACGGCGCGTGTCGGCGGCAGCGTATCGAGCAGTGCCGCGCGCAGACGATCAGTCCAGGTGGCAATTGCCGCGACCACCGCGGACTCGATCGCCTCGACCTGCAGTTGGGTCGGCAGTGCCTTGCCCCGCACCATGACGTGCAGACGCGCATGATTCGACACCGCGATCTGTACCTGCGACTCGACCTCGTCACCGCCGCAGCGCGCGCGCAGCAAATCTTCGATGGCGAGTCTGACTTCCGTGGTGTAACGGTCGCGAGGGACGAAGGCCATGCACGACCAGAATCGCCCGAGTGCGTCGTAGCGCATCAGTAGTCGTGTCGTGCGTCGTTCGTACAGATTAACGGCGCCGCGAATGAAGGTCACGAGTTCATCGACGCTTGCCTGAAAGAGTTCATCCCGCGGCCAGGTTTCGAGAACTGCGAGCACGGCCTTGCCGTCGTGGCTCTGCGGATCGAGCCCGAAGCGGTCGATGACCTCGGCTACCTTGCGGCGTACGACCGGGATCTCGCCCGGGGAGGCAAAATAAGCGGTCGAGGTCCAAAGACCGAGGAATCGATGTTCGCCGCGCACGCGTCCGCGCGTATCGAAATCTTTGATAGCCAGATGATCGAGCTGTCCGCCGCGATGCACGGTCGAGCGTAGGGCCGATTTGGTGATGAGCAGGGGACTGCTCGACCGCATCGCGGTGCGCAGGGTGCCGCCGAAGGTCTCGGCCGCCGCGCCATGTCTAGAGCGCAGAATGCCCAACCCGCTGCGGGCGCGCGGTAACAGTTGGTCGCTTGTCCGTCCGCGCTGCAGTGCATGGTAGCGATAGCCGATGAACACAAAATGTGCGGCTTCGACCCACTGCAATAGCGCGATGGCTCCGCGACGCTCCGGCGCGCGGGCGGAGTGCGTATCGACACTCAGATCGGCGATGACGTCCAACAGTTTCTGCTGCATCGGTCGCCAGTCCTCGACGGTGGCACGAACGTCATCGAGGGCGCTGCGCAGTCGATCGCCGATGGCCGCGAGCCGACCTTCATCGGACTGGCGATCGATTTCATAGAGCTGCCAGGACTCGC
>Ga0194129_10006905_pt1 | contig 13719 bp, 16 predicted proteins | sample TA2KigCa35mmetaG_FD_150862 | JGI IMG/M metagenome (GOLD analysis project Ga0194129, IMG submission 150862) | Freshwater microbial communities from Lake Tanganyika, Tanzania - TA2015038 Kigoma Deep Cast 35m | ecosystem: Environmental > Aquatic > Freshwater > Lake | place: Tanzania: Lake... | reverse complement strand
AGAGAGCACAGCCCGTCATGGCTCAACGCACCCGCCTGGGAGATCTGCTGCGTCCCCTCAACTCCGAGTACGGCAAGGTTGTTCCCGGTTGGGGCACCACCCCGGTGATGGGTGTGTTCATGGCCCTCTTCCTGGTGTTTCTGCTGGTGATCCTGCAGCTGTACAACAAGTCGCTGCTGCTCGACGGCATTACCGTCAACTGGAACGGCGTCGGCTGATCGGATGAACGTCTTCGGAGTCGGACTGCCGGAGCTGGCGGTCATCGCGGCCATCGGACTTCTGGTGTTTGGCCCGAAGCGCTTGCCCGAGCTGGGCAAAACCCTTGGCCGCACTCTGAAGGGTTTTCAGAGTGCGTCCAGCGAGTTCGAGAAAGAATTCCGCAAGGCGGTCGACACGGTGGAGGCGGAAGTCACCGCCACCAGCATGCTTCCTGCTGAGCAGGCTCAAGCAGCTGCCCCAGAACCTTCGGCACAGCCGCAAGCTTCCAGCGCTGCCCCAGAGCATTCCCCAGAGGCTTGAGCTGAGCCGCTGAGCATTGATGGCAGGCCCTGAAGGCACCGCTCCCCTGCAGCTGCTGGTGGGCCTTGGTAACCCTGGCGATAAATACGCCGGTACACGCCACAACGTTGGCTTCATGGCGCTGGAGCGCCTCGCAGCCCAGGCAGGTGGCAGCTTTAAGCAGCAGAGCAAGCTGCACGGACTGCTGGCTGAGGTGGGCGTTGGGGCCAAGCGTCTGCGGTTGCTCATGCCGCAGACCTTCATGAACGACAGCGGCCGCTCGATCCGCGCTGCCCTCGATTGGTTTGATCTCGAACCAGCCCAGATGCTGGTGCTGGTGGATGACATGGATCTGCCCCTCGGCCGTTTGCGGTTGCGCCTCAGTGGCGGTGCCGGCGGCCACAACGGTTTGCGCAGCACCATTGCCCATCTGGGCGGACAGGAGTTTCCGCGCCTGCGCATCGGCATCGGTGCGCCGGCGCTCAATCCCGTGGAGCGCAAGCAGCGCACGGTGGGGCACGTGTTGGGCCGGTTTGCTCCCGCTGATCAGCCGGTGCTTGAGGAGGTGCTCGAGGAGGTGCTCCAGGGCGTCGACCTGATTCAGCGGCTGGGTTTTGAGCGTGCCGGTAACCGATTGAACGGGTTTGTGGCGCCGGCTGCGGTCAAGCTGGCGGAAGCCCCGCTTGGTTGAGGAGCGCCGCCGTGAGTCGTCTACCCACCACCACGGCCCAGCTCCGGGTGCTGCACCAGAGCTTCAGCCAGCGCCTGCTGGAAGGTGAGGTGAGCGCTGGAGGCTTCCAGTGGACCTTCAGCTGGTTCTTCGATCGCGGTGAGCTGCAGGTGGAGCCTTCCCTTGGCCGAGCCCTGATTCAAGACGCACTGCTGCGGTTTCTGCTCAAGGCCGATTACCAGCTCGAACCCGGCGGTGATTACGCCTTCACGGTGCGGGCCAAGTTTTAGAGCTCAGCGGCTGAGCAGGCGCAGCGTGCCTGGGCGCTGCAACAGCGTGCCCAGGTGGCGTTCCAACAGGAGTTGTGCCACCACATCGTCCACATCGCGGGGAGGGAGCCGCAAACCGTGCGGCAGCCAGCGCCGCCAGCCACGGGCGGGCTCCAGCTGCCAATAGCGCTCCCGGGCGGCGAGGGTGGTGCCCGCTTCCGGGATGAGCAGTGCAGGCAATTGATGGGCGCTGAGCCACTGCCGCCACGGCTGACTGCCGGTGCCATCGCCCAGCAACACCGTCCTGCAACCAGGGCTTCGGCTCCACTCCAGCAGCAGCTCCTGGCAGCGCTGCGGCGGTAGGACCCCCGCCGCCAGCACCTCACGGCGGCTGCTGTCCGCCAGCACGAGGCCGCATTTGCTGCGTCCGGGGTCGATCGCCGCCAGCAGCTGGCTCAACGCGGCACCGCCCGCAGTTCCACAGCCACTGGATCCACCAGATCGCCGTTGCGCAACGACACGGCTTGCAGTTGCACCACCTGCCCCGCGGGCCGGTTGGTGAGGGCGTTGCTGAGCTGATTCACGCTGGCGGCATCGAACTGCAGGCCGCTGGCCAGGCTGCCGGCCCGCTGCACGGTGTTGTAAGCCGAGGCCAGCAGCACATTCAGGCGGCTGCGAACCTGCTCGGCGCTGCGTTCATCACCTTCCAGCACGGTGGTGGCCAGTTGCTCACCGGCCTTCACCACCTGCCGGTTGCGGCGCACATCGGGGAAGGCCACCACCTGGAGCTCGCCCTTAAGCACGTTGGCGGCTGAGATCAGGCTCACCACCCAATCACCGCGTTTGCTGAGGATGCCCTCCAGCTTGGTGATGTCGCTGCGGGGAACCAGCAGGATCTGGCGGTTGGGCGTCTGCCCGGGCAGCACTCGCTGAAACACGTTGGTGTTGGTCTGGCGCAGCAGCGCTTCGATCACCACCTTGGCCTGCTCGGGTTTTTCGATGCTCACCTTGGCGATCTCCAGCGGCTGGCCGCTGCTGATCACCACATCGCCGCGGCGCAGGGCAATCAGGTTGGTTTCCAGCTGCTGCAGCTCCTTGGCGGAGGCGCCGATGCGGTTGTTCAGCCGTGCCAGTTCCTGGCGGTTGCGCTGGATGTCGGCATCCTTGGCGCCGATCTCGCGGCTGAGCTGATCGCGTTCCTGCTCGAGCAATCGGCGCTGTTGCAGCAGCGGTGCCAGCTCCTTGCGCAGTGAGGCGGCCTGGGCTTCCACCATGCTCAGCTGGCTGCGGGCCTGCTGACGCCCCTGTTCGGCTGCGGTGAGTTCGCTCTGGCTGCGTTGCAGAGCTTCGCGCCCCTCCCGCAGGCGCCGCTCGAGCTGGTCGAGCTCAAACAGGCCGGTGCGCAGCCGATCGCTCACCAGCAGCATCAAGCCGAGCGAGATGGCGCTGATCAGGCTGCCGGTGAGCACCGTGATCACCACCGCCGTGCGGCGCGGCCGCATCCCCAGCAGGCTGAGGCGGGCCTTGCCCACCTTGGAACCGAGCCGATCGCCGAGGGTGGAGAGCACTCCACCCAGCAGCAGCAGCGCCAGGATCAGCAGCCAGCCCGACACAACCTTGCGCGACGACGCTCAGTATCGGTGGGAAGCTTTCAGCTGAACCGCTTGGCCAGCGCCAGCGGATCAAACACGGTGATTTTTTTGCGATCGATCTGCACGAGGCCGGCATTGCGCAGGTCGCCCAGCAGCCGGGTGATCGTTACGCGGGTGGAGCCGATCGCTTCGGCGATCGCCTGATGCGACAGGCGCAGATCGATCGTAATCCCCTCGCTGGTGGGCACGCCGAAATCGCGGCAGAGCACCAGCAGGAAGCTCACCAGCCGCGACGACATGTCGCGGTGGGTAAGCGTTTCGATCATCGTTTCGGTCTGCAGGATGCGCGAGGAGAGGCCCTGCAGCATCAGCAGCCCCACGCTGGCATCGAGCTCGATCGCTTTGCGCACCGAGGCCGCCGGAGCGGTGACCATCTCCACCCGGGTGAACGCCACGGCGTGATAAAAGCGGTCGCTGCGCTGGCCGGTGAGCAGCGACAGCACCCCGAACAGGCTGTTCTCCCGCAGCAGCGCCACGGTGATTTCTTCGCCGGATTCGTAGACCCGAGAGAGTCGCACTGCGCCCCGGCGCAGCAAATACACCTTCTCGGCCGGATCGCCGGGGAAGAAGATCGTTTTGCCGCGCTCCACTGTTTCGGTGGTGCTGCCGCTGAGGCCGCGGATCACATCCAACAGGGTGGCGTTGGATGGCGCAGGCGAACCCGCCACCGGAGAGAGCCCTGCGGCGCCGGTCGTGGGGCTTGGGGAGTAGCGGCTGAAGCCTGGTTGGGCGCCGACCATAACGGCGGGGCAAGGTGAGGCGGACCCTACGGATCACCCCTGCGGGCTCTTGTAGTGATTGACACTATTTCGGGGCTTGCTCCAGCGCCTCCCGCTGACTGTGCCGAAGCTGCTGCAATCCCTCATCCGCCAGATCGAGCAGCGCATTGAGCTGTTGGCGCGAGAAGGGGCCGCCTTCGGCGGTGCCTTGCACCTCCAGCAGCTGTCCCTGGCTGTTCATCACCACATTGAGATCCACCTCGGCGCGGCTGTCCTCGCTGTAGTCGAGATCGAGCAGGCCTGCTCCATCCACCAGCCCCACCGACACGGCGGCCACCTGCTCCAGCATGGGTGAGCGGCTGAGAACGCCCTGGGCTTCCAGGCGCCGCAGCCCCAGAGCCAGGGCTGCCCAGGCGCCGGTGATCGAGGCGGTGCGGGTGCCGGCGTCGGCTTGCAGCACATCGCAGTCGATGTGGAGGCTGCGTTCGCCAAGCGCTTCGAGGTCAAGGCAGGCCCGCAGGCTGCGGGCGATCAGGCGCTGGATCTCCTGGGTGCGGCCCGAGAGTTTCATCAGCTCCCGCGGCTGCCGGCTGGGCGTGCTGGCGGGCAGCAGCCGGTAATCAGCGCTCAGCCAACCTTTGCCAGAGCCCTTGCGCCATTTCGGCACGCCTTCTTCCAGGCACACACTGCAGATCACGGCGGTGCGGCCGGTGTGAACGGTGACGGAGCTGAGGGCGAAGCCCATCGGATCCCAGCTGAAGCGTGTGGGGCGGAGCTCGTTGGCGCGCCGGCCGTCGCTGCGGGAGGGTTCTGCGGGCATGGGCTGGGCCTGGGTCAGCGTGATCTCGATGGTACGGGTGTTTGCACTACCGGTAGTGGCAGATGCTTGCTCACCGCTCTGACGCCGCTACATTCAGGTACCTGCGCGGCGGCACCAGCGGAGATGACGGCGAGCATTGCAGCCCTTCCCGGCAGTGGTTCCAGCGGCCCGTTTCGCCCTGGCCATCGGGCTTCCGGTGGCCGGGCCCTCGGCTCGGCGCCATCGGCGGCTGGCCGCAGCCTGCGGCTGGTGGCTCAACAGGAAGGCCTGCTGCAGGTGCACACGGCCCCGTTCCGCGGCAGCTTCAGCGGCGTGTTCAGTCAGGCCCTGCGCAGTGCTGGTCTGGGCAGTCGCGTGCTGATCAGTCAGTTCCTCAAAGGCGGTGTCGACCAAGGGCTGGAGCGCAGCGTGTGGTTGTGCGGCCGGCTGCAGTGGCTGCGGCCTGCCGTGGCCAGCTGCCTGGCGGAGCCTGCGGCGGCGGATCAGGCCGGTGTGGAGGCGTGCGAAGCCGTGCGGGCGGTGTGGACCTTCACCCGTGAGCAGATGCTGGCTGGCCAGCTGGATCAATTGGTGCTCGATGAGCTGGGTCTGGCGGTGGAGCTCGGATATCTCGAGGAAGCGGAAGTGCTAGCGGCCCTCGAGCAGCGGCCCTCCCATCTGGATGTGATCCTGACGGGACCCTCCATGCCCAGCTCCCTGCTGGCGATGGCGGATCAGGTCACCCAGCTGCGCCGAGGTTTCTGATGCTCAAAAACGACCGCTGGATCAATGAGCAAGCCGCAGCCGGCATGCTCAAGCCGTTCCAGCCCAAGCTGGTGCGCCACCTCGATCCCGAGAACGGTGCTCAACCGGTGCTCAGCTTCGGTTGCTCCTCCTACGGCTACGACCTACGCCTGTCGCCTCAGGAATTTCTGATCTTCAAGCACGTGCCGGGCACGGTGATGAACCCGAAGCGGTTCAATCCGGCCAACCTCGAGCCCGCACCCCTGCACCGCGACGACGACGGCGACTACTTCATCCTTCCGGCCCATTCCTACGGGCTCGGTGTGGCCCTGGAACAAATGAAGGTGCCCGCCAACATCACCGTGATTTGCCTCGGCAAGAGCACCTATGCGCGCCTGGGGATCATCGTGAACACCACCCCGGCGGAAGCGAGCTGGGAAGGACACCTCACCCTGGAATTCAGCAACTCCTCGGGAGCCGATTGCCGCATCTACGCCAACGAGGGCATCTGTCAGTTGCTGTTCTTCGAAGGTGATCCCTGCGAAACCACCTACCAAGACCGCGCTGGTAAGTACCAGCACCAACCGGAGCGGGTCACCCTCGCGAAGGTGTAACGCTCAGGGCGCGAGCCGTGCCTTGTGCAGCCGGCTCTTCTCGTACCAGGCGGCTATTTCCGGTGCCCAGGCCTGCATGTGCGGCCACATCAGATCGCACAGCACCCGGATCTCCTCCTGGGCGTCGAGCTTGGCCCGCAGGTCCATGAAATGCAGGAAGGCCCGCAGCGAGAAGCTCACCACAAAGTGCTGCCGGTAATCGAAGGGGAGGATGCCGCGGGCGTGCTCCTCGGCGAAGCCGGCGGCGAGCATGTCGCGGTAGCGCTCAGCGGCCAGCCGGCAGAGCTCGAGATCCTTGCTGCGCTCCTCGGCGGTGTAGGCGTATTTCTTGCCCTGGCGATCGCTGTAGTTGCCCTCCGGGCGCAGATAGAACACCTCCTCCAGCTCGAGCTCGCCATTGGCGGCCCGGCAGATGCGATCGCCCGTGTAACGCATCGACTGCACATCGAAGCTCACCCCCACGCGGTGGGTGCGGGCCTGCTGCATCACGGAGTGGGGGAACCAGCCCACGTTGAGCACGATCTGCGCGTGCTCCAGAGGGCCGTAGTGGCCGCGCTCTCCGGCCAGTAGCCGCTTCACGCAGATCTCGCCGGCTTTGGTTTCGTCGGGCCATTCGGCGCGATCGGCGGCCACGAACCCCTCGCTGTAGTCCTGGTGCATCGCGGCGTAGATGCACTGCTGCGGGTTCGGGGTAGCGGCGATCAGCTCAACCCGGAAGCGGTTCATGGGGACGGTGCCGGCGCTAGCAGGCTAGGCGGGGTTGCGGGGATCAGCCGTGGCTGCGTGGACCAGCCATCGGCGTTGCCGCCAGGGTGGGCTGCAGGGTGCTCTGGGTGGCTAGACCCGCCAGTTGCGGCAGTGGGGTTTCGGCGATCAGGGCCGTGGTGAGGGCTTCGAGCTCGGGTTTGCTGCGGGCGCCGAGGGCTCGGCCGATGGCCGTGCCGGAGGCGTTGAACAGTTCCAGCTGAGGAATGCCGTTCACCTCATAGCGATCGATCTCCGGTTGCCAACGCGGGTTATCGACATTGAGAAGCACCACGTCGAGCTGGCCGTGGTGTTGCTGTTCGATCGTTTCCATCGCCGGTGCCATGGCCTGGCAGGCCTCACACCAGTCGGCGTAGAACTCCACCAGGGTGGGGCGGCCGTCTCCCAGAGCCACGGAGAGATCGAGGGATTGGCGCGCCAGTTTCTCCAGGGGTGCGGCTGGCTGCAGGCCGCCCCGCAGGGCAAAGAGGGCCAGCGCCAGCACGGCGCCAAGGGCGGCCAGCAACATGCGGGCGCGGCGTCCCAGCAGGGGTTGGGCCGGGGAGTCGGGCGTGGGTGCGCTCACGGCGAGGCGGCGGGGGTGGAGCCTGATGGCGGACCCACAATCTGCCAGTTTTCTGGCTCTGGTTAGCCTGTGCGCCGGCGGGCCAGACCGCGTGAAGCGCCGCATAACCCTCCATTTCCCCCGCGAGGCGGTGCACCAGCCGATTGCGTATCGGTTGGCGGTGGAATTCGACATCGCCGCGAAGATTCTGCGGGCCCAGATCGCGCCGAATCAGAGCGGCACCATGGTGGTGGAGCTCTCCGGCGACATCGATGATCTCGCCGCCGCTGAGCACTGGCTGGAAAGCCAGGGGCTCGGCATCAACCGCGCCTCGGGCCAGATTCGGGTGGATGCGGAGCGCTGCGTGGATTGCGGCATCTGCACCAGCGTTTGCCCCAGCGGCGCTTTGAGCAGCAGTGCTCCCTCTTGGCAGTTGCAGTTCGACGCGCAACGCTGCCTGGTGTGCGAACAATGCATTCCCACGTGCCCGTTTGAGGCCATCGCCCTGGTGCTGGAGCCATCCCTGTGAAAGCTGTGTTTGGTCTGCTGCTGCTGCCGCTGCGGGCACCGACGTTGTTGGTGCTGCTGCTGGTGAGCGGCTACATGGGGCTGCATTGGGCGGAAGTGGCTCCCCTGCTGCTCACTCGGGCTGAAACCCCCCTGCAGCTGGAGCTGGCCGGGCCCCTGTTCTGGCCGCTGCAATGCCTGCAGGCTCTGGTGGTGGTGGTGTTCTGCGCCATGCCCGATCTGCTGCTGCGGGAGCTGTCGCAACTGATGGCCGCCAGCAAGGCCCTCACCCTGGTGGTGACGCTGCTGATCGTGATCACGGGGGGCCTTTACCTGCTGCACTTGGCGGTGTTGGCCGAGGTGCTGGTGTTGGCGTCGTCGGTGCTGCTGGCCCGCCTGGATCTGAGCCGCCTGCGCTTCGCGCCCGCTCCGCTGATAGGAGCCCTCGGCCTCAGTGTTTGGGTGCTGGTGGGGATCAGCCTGGGGGCACTGGCGCACGATCGGCTTGCCCCGCTGCTGGCTTAGTTGCGCGGGCAGATCTGATCTGGATCGCCCTGCAGCAGCTGGTAGCTCCATAGGTTCCCCAGCACTTTTTTCACGTAGAGGCGGGTTTCGGGGTAAGGAATGGCCTCGCTCCACAGCTCCGGCTCCTGCTTGGGATCCGGCAGGGCTGGATTCAGCCAGCTCGCCACGGCGCCAGGCCCAGCGTTGTAGCTGGCCACGGTGAGGAAGGGTTGGTTGGGCCAGAGCTGCTGCAGGCGCTGCAGGTAGCGGGCACCCAAGCTCGCGTTGAGGGCTGGGTTCTGCAATTCCTCGCTGCTCAACTGGCGGCCAGCCAGTTCGGCGGCGGTCTCGGGCATCAGTTGCACCAGCCCCACGGCACCCACCGGCGAACTCACGCTTGGGCTGAAGCGTGATTCCTGCCGCGCCACGGCCCAGAGCAGCTCCTGATCCACACCCTCCTTGCGGGCGGCCTGGCTCAGCTCCGCCTGGAAGCGCCGCGGGTGCTGCTGCTGGGCGTGCTGCCACTGCTGGCGGCAATCGGTTTGGGGCAGGCGCAGGTTGGCGAACTCCAGTTGGCCTAGGCCGGTCCAGTCGTCGCCGATTCCGGTGCGCAGGCGCCCCTCGAGCAGCAGTTGGGTTGGGCCCTGCGGTGGGCGGCCACCACGCTGATGGCGCCAGCTCTCCCAGGCTTCCAAGGCCTGACCCGTACGCCACAGCTCATCCAGCCGCGGGTTGCCGCTGCCTAGGGGCTGCCAGGTGAGTTCGGGTTGAAGGCTGCCGGTTGCTCGCGGCGCGGCGGCGGGCAACGGCTGCTCGAGCCGCACCATCGCCCGCCAGCTGTAATAGCCCACGGGCTGGATGCGCAGCAGCGTCTGCCAGAGCTCCTTCGCCCTGGAGCTCTGGCCTTGTTTCTGGGCGATGTAGCCCTGCCAGAACAGCTGCCGCGCTGCCAATACGGCCGGCAGCTTGCTGCTGGAGATGGCTCCCAGGATCAGATCGGCCTCCGCCCAGCGCCGTTGGAGAAGGGCCTTGCGCGCTAATTGCCACTGCAGCTCCCAGCTGCTCGGCTCATCCGGCCAGCGCTGCAACACCGCTCGCCAGGGGATGCGCTGCTCCAGCGCCAGCCGCGCCTGCACGGCTGGCCCGTTGCGCAGGCTGGCCGGCAGTTGCTCCAGCAGCGCGAGCGCCTCAGCGCCGGGCTCTTCGGCCAACAGGGCGGTGGCTTCTGTGCCCACGGGGCTACTGGGCTGCTGCAGGGCGAGCTTCAGCAGCAGCTGCTGGCCTCGCGCCTGATCGGCGCTGCTGCCCCGCAGCAGGCTGCGCCCGAGGCTCAGGGCCAGCTCCGGCGACGGCGGCTGCCCCGCCAGGCAGCGCTCCGCAGGCTCTCCCTGCCCCAGCTGCAGCAGCCCGCTCGCCAGCTGCTGCCGTTGCGCGGGGGTGAGCGGTTGTTTGGGCTTTTGGCAGGCGCGCAGCAGCAGCGCTTCAGCGCCGGGCCAGCGGGCGCCCCAGCGGGCCAGATGCAGGCTGTCGCCGGCTTCCAATGCGGCAGCCAGGGCGGCGGGATGGGCAGGAAAGCGGCGCAACAGCAGCTCGTGCTGCCCCAGGGCGTACAGCGCATCAGCGCTGGCGGGTTCCTGCGGGAAGCGGCGCAGCAAGGTTTGCCACAGGCCCTGAGCCCGCTGCTGTTGGCCCAGGGCTGTTGCGCTCTGGGCAGATTGTTTCAACACCACAGCGGCCAGGGGCCCATGGCCCCAGCCCTGGCCCTGGAGCAGCTGTTGGCGCTCTTTGGCCGTGAGCCCGGGCTGGGCGCTGAGCAGCAGCGCCGCATCGCGCCGGCGCTCCGGATCGAGGCTGCGCCAGCGGGCAGCTTGCAGGGCGGCGGTGCTCCTGGCGGGGTTGAGCGGAGGTGCCAGCTGCACGAGAGCCTGGCGCGCCGCGGCCAGTGCGATCCCGCTGCCCAAGCAGGTGGCACCGATCAGCAGAACGGCGGAGGGGCGCAGCTGGGGCAACGCGGTGCAACAGGTGTTGGCATTCTTGGGGAGATCTGAGTCCCAGGCCATGGGCCGGCTGCGTCTGCCTTCGCTTCCGCCGAGCCTCACGGTGCTGCCGGGGTGGCGGCAACGGCGGCGGGTGTTGCAGGTGTGGGCCCTGGCGGGCGTGCTGATGCTGCTGCGCCCGCTGTGGCCGCTGCAGCTGCTGCCGGGCTGGCTGGTGGGCGGGGTGCTGCTTTGGGCGGTGGTGGAGCTGGTGCTCTGGGCCTGGTGGCCCCGGAGGTGGCGCTGAGGCCTCGGCCTAGCCTGCAGGCCGCCTCAGGTGCGTTGGTGTGATGGCCGAGTCGGCTGCGTTTTCCCTGGCTGCGTTCCCGCTGGGAACCCCCTTGCCCCAGGGCACAGCCGCCTTCGGCACCGATGGCATCCGCGGCCGGGTGGGCCATCAGATCACCCCGGCGCTGGCGTTGCAGCTGGGTTATTGGTGCGGACAGGTGCTGCCGCAGGGTGGGCCGATCTTGCTGGGCAGCGATTCGCGCAGCAGCGGGCCGATGTTGGTGGCGGCTCTGGCGGCGGGCCTCACAGCGGCGGGGCGCGAGGTGCTCGATCTGGGGCTGTGCCCCACCCCGGCCGTACCGGGGGCGATCCGCCAGCTGGGCGGCAGCGGCGGCCTGATGGTGAGTGCCAGCCACAACCCGCCCCACGACAACGGCATCAAAGTTTTTGGCGCCTGCGGCGCCAAGCTCGGCAAGGAGCAGCAGGCGGCGATCGAAGCCGGCCTGCATGGCGCCGCTGATGGCTCCAGCGGCAATGGTTTTTGCGGCAATGGCCGGCTGCAGCAGCGCCCCGACCTGCTGGAGGCGTATCAGCAGCGGCTGCTGGAGAGCGTGGCCGGTGAGCGGTTGGATGGCTGCCGCATCGCGCTCGACCTCTGCTGGGGTTCAGCCAGCAGCTGCGGTGAAGCGCTCTTCCGTGCCCTCGGGGCTGATCTCACCGTGCTGCACGGTGAGCCCGATGGCCGCCGCATCAACCAGAACTGCGGCAGCACCCATCTCGAGCCGCTGCGGGCCGCCGTGTTGGAGCGGGGCGCCGCGATGGGGTTTGCCTTTGATGGCGACGCCGATCGGATGCTCGCGGTGGATGGCCGCGGCCGGGTGGTGGATGGCGACCAGATCTTGTACCTGTGGGGCCAGTCCCTGATGGCCGAGGGCGCTCTGCCCGAGAACCGGATCGTGGCCACGGTGATGAGCAACCTCGGTTTCGAGCGGGCGTGGCAGGCCTCAGGCGGGTTGCTGGAACGCACCGCCGTGGGCGATCAATACGTGCATGCCGCCATGGAAGAGCTGGGGGCGGCGTTGGGGGGCGAGCAGTCGGGCCACATCCTCTCGGCCCGCCATGGCATGAGCGGCGACGGCCTGCTCACCGCTCTGCAGGTGGCCACCTTGATTCAGGCGCGGGGCGGTTCCCTCGCCGATTGGATGGACAGCAGCTTCCACCCCTATCCCCAACGCCTGGTGAATGTGACCGTGCCCGACAAAGGGCGCCGCACCGGTTGGCAGAGCTGCGCGCCGCTCAGTGTGGCGGTGCAGCAGGCCGAGGAAGCCATGCACGGATCCGGCCGGGTGCTGGTGCGTGCCAGCGGCACCGAGCCCCTGCTGCGCGTGATGGTGGAAGCGGCCGAGCAGGGGGATGTGGACCATTGGAGTGAGCATCTGGCCGCGCTGGCGGACCAGTACCTCAACGCGGCTTGATCGCCGCCTGAGCGGCAAGGCTGAGCGCTCCGCTGCAGGCATCACCGGCGGGATCTTGCAGCGTGGCCGCCGGGAGATGCTGCTGCAGCGCGGCCCGGAAACCCTGCTGGAGCTGCTGCAGGTGGCGCAGGGCACCGCCAACGCCGCACACCGCAGGCTGCGCCAGGTGCAGGTGCTCGGCCACGCCGTGCACCATCAGCGCCAGGGCCTCGGCAGACCGCGCGATCACCGCCTGGGCGTGGCTGTCGCCGGCCTGGGCTAGCTCATCCACCACCGGGGCGAGGCGGGCAAAGCCCGCAGCACCGAAGCCTGATGCCACCACGGCCGCCTTCACCGCCTGCGCTGAATCAGCGCCCAGCGCCTGCCAGAGCGCGGGCCTCAGCGCGCTATCCGCCAGGCGTCCATCGGCCATTTGCACACTCACGGCCAGGCCATCGCGGCCGATGTCCATGGCGGAGCCGGCTCCATCCAGCAGCCAGCCCCAGCCGCCGCAGCGGTGCATCTGCCCCTGGCCGTTGCTGCCCACAGCGATGCAGCCGGTGCCGCTGATCACCAGGATGCCGGCGCCACCGCCAAAGGCACCGGCCAGCGCAGTGCGCTCATCGCCCACCACCACGGCGTGCTCGCTGGCGAGCTGGAGCACTTGGGCAACCAGGGCCGTGGCCTCGCGTTGCACCAGGCTGCCCGCTTCGATGCCGCTGGCGCCGATGCCGGCAGCCTTCAGGCTCGTTTCTGGGTGGAGTTGTGCCGCAGCCAGGGCGGCCGTCAAGCTGCTGCGCAGCGCCTGTTGAAAGCGCTCGGCGCCACCGGCTGCTGCCAGGTGGGTCACACCGCTGCCCTGGCCCTCAGCGAGGGTCTGCCACGAGCCATCGCTGCGCAGGGTCGCCAGCCGGCAGGTGGTGTGGGTCTGGCCGGCATCGAAGCCGGCGATCAGGGGTGGCTGGGCCTCAGGCATCGCCGCTGGCCTGGGCGCTGCGGCTCACGCTGAGGGTGGCCAGGCAGAACCAGCCGGTGAGCTGCACTTCGGGGCGGAAAAAGATCGTGTCGGTGATGCCTTGCATGCACAACCCGGCGATCGCCGCCAGGGCCGCCAGGGCCGGCAGCGCCCAGGCCGATTCGCCTTTGAGCTGCGCCCAGCCGGCGCGGATGCTCGCCGCCAGCAGGCCAAGGCCAGCCACCAGGTTGGGGATGCCGCCCTCCACCAGCAGCTCCAGCGGAACCGAATAGGCGCTCAGCGCGTTGAACTTGGGCTGTTGATACAGCGGATAGATCAGGTTGAAGGCGCTGTTGCCGGGGCCGATGCCCAGCCAAGGCCGGTCTTGGAACATCTCGATCGCCGCCAGCCACACGTTGATCCGGAAGTTGTTGGAGCTGTCTTGCCGGCCGGCCACCAGGCTCATCACCCGGATGCGCAGCGGTTCGATCTGGGTGACGGCGACCACCAGCACCGCCACGGCCGCGCTGATCAGCAGCAGCGGAAACAGCCGGCGCCACAGCGTGGGCCAGTGGCGGGTTTGCCGCAGCACCAGCAGCAGCACAACCGCGCCCAGGGCTGCGAGCATCCCCAGCCAGCCGCCGCGGCTGTAGCTCAGAAACAGCGCCGCGCTGCCGGTGAGCAGCGAGGCCGCGGCAAACAGCCGCTGCGGCCACGAGCGCCAGCGCAGCAGCGCCACCAGGGCGATCGGCAGGATCGGG
>Ga0194129_10006902_pt1 | contig 13725 bp, 5 predicted proteins | sample TA2KigCa35mmetaG_FD_150862 | JGI IMG/M metagenome (GOLD analysis project Ga0194129, IMG submission 150862) | Freshwater microbial communities from Lake Tanganyika, Tanzania - TA2015038 Kigoma Deep Cast 35m | ecosystem: Environmental > Aquatic > Freshwater > Lake | place: Tanzania: Lake... | reverse complement strand
ATGTAATTCTCTCGTATACGCGAATGGCGTCTGGGTTGCGGGGAATAATACGGACGTCAGCACGAACATCATCGCGCGGTCCACGGACGGTGGCAGCACTTGGACGCCGGTGACGGCCTCATTCGTCTCGAGCATTCTCTCGGGAGCCGCCGCCATCGGCGCGAATGCGTTCTGTAACTTCTCGCTGGCGGTTGCGGACTTTTCGAGCGACACGAATCTGCGGTCGTGGGTGGCGGTCCAAGGCACGAAGAACTTTATGTTCGAAGGAGGAGTGAATGCGGTGGCGACGGTGACGTCGAATGTGTATGCGGCGGTGTATAATGCCGTGGGTGTGACAACCACCACGATAACATCTGCCGGAAGTGCGATGGTGCCACCGCCGAACGCTCTGGCGATAACGTATGGGGCGAATTGGAGTCAGTTAGGGTTGGACATTTCGGGAAATCAAAATAGTGAAAACAGTGGATATAGTGTAAGTCTATCGGCTGATGGAACAACGGTTGCGATTGGGTCTTATGCTTACGACATCGCTGCCAATGCCAATGAAGGTCGTGTCCGCATCTACAAATACAACGGAACATCGTGGGGACAATTGGGGTTGGATATTTTGGGGAATCAATCTGGTGAATATAGTGGAATTAGTGTAAGTCTATCGGCGGATGGAACAACGGTTGCGATTGGGTCTCAGTCTTACGGCATCGCTGCCAATGCCAATGAAGGCCGTGTCCGCATCTACAAATACAATGGAACTTCGTGGGGACAGTTAGGGTTGGACATTTCGGGCAACCAAGCATACGAATATAGTGGAATTAGTGTAAGTCTATCGGCGGATGGAACAACGGTTGCGATTGGGTCCCAATATTACGACATAGCCACCAATGCCGATGAAGGCCGTGTCCGCATCTACAAATACAATGGAACTTCGTGGGGACAGTTAGGGTTGGACATTTCGGGCAACCAAGCATACGAATATAGTGGAATTAGTGTAAGTCTATCCGCCGATGGAACCATTGTTGCGATTGGGTCACATTATTACGACATAGCCACCAATGCCGATGAAGGCCGAACCCGAATCTACAAATACAACGGAACCTCGTGGGGACAGTTAGGGTTGGACATTTCGGGCAATCAAGCGAGCGAACACAGCGGACACAGTGTAAGTCTATCCGTGGATGGAACCACGGTTGCGATTGTGTCCTGGGCTTACGACATCGGTGCCAATCCTAATGTAGGCCGAACCCGAATCTACAAATACAATGGAACCTCGTGGGGACAGTTAGGATTGGACATTTCGGGCAACCAAGCATACGAAAACAGCGGATGGAGTGTAAGTCTATCCGCCGATGGAACCATTGTTGCGATTGGGTCCAATGCTTACGACATCGCTGCCAATGCCAATGAAGGCCGTGTCCGCATCTACAAATACAATGGAACCTCGTGGAACCAGTTAGGGTTGGACATTTCGGGGAATCAAGCAAATGAAATTAGCGGATGGAGTGTAAGCCTATCGGCGGATGGAACGACGGTTGCGATTGGGTCACTATATTACAACGTAACTAGCACTGACGAAGGTCGTGTCCGCATCTACAAAATCCCCGTCACCAACGCGATAACCTATACCAGCAGCAATTCCAGCGTCGCCAGCATTTATGGAAACGCCCTGCTCTTGATAAGCGGAACCAGCGGAACAACGAACATCGTCGCCACCCAAGGCAGCACCACAACGACCGGCGCGCTGACCGTGTCTGGAACAACGTATACGCTGCGATACAGACAAGGGTTGCCGTGGTGGGTGGCCGGCGGTGTCGGCCTTTCCAGTGTCGCGTCATTGGCCTCCACCACCGACCCAAGTGGTGTGACGGGTTGGACGAAGGCATCAAGTGCCGGTATCGACAGTCTCTCGAGCATCAACGCCGTCGCATTCTCACCCTTCACGCAACGATGGTTGGCGGTGGGTGCGGGGGCTACAGGGTCGCACGGGACGAATATCCTCTACAGCGACGCATCCGGAAGCAGCGCGGGGTGGACTGCGACGAGTGTAGCTACCGCAGCGACACCGGTCATCATCTTAAACACCTGTGTATGGAATCAGCTCCCCGCCGCCGCATCCTCGAGTGGGCGATGGTTGGCAGCCGGAACACGGAACTACGACCCCAGCGGAGGCAGCATCACCCTCGCAAATTCCGCCAGCATCTACATCTCCACCGACGCGAGTGGCGCAGCCGCCCCTTGGACGCCCATCGCCGGCACCGGCGCTATTCTCTCGCAGGTGTATTCTCTCGCGTATAACGGCCAAGTCTGGATTGCGGCCGGAACGCCCGCGACCGATAATGGCAGCACGAGCACCCTGATGCGAACCACCGACCCATCCGGCGCCAGTGGATGGCAGGGTATCGCGGCAACCAATGTCAGCACCGGCGGGTTCGATACATCCGCGCGAAGCATCACGTGGAACGCCGACCAGCAAATGTGGGTCGCCACCGGCGAAAATACCGGCACCACCCTCGACGCGTCCTTTTCCTCCGTGATTTATTCTCTCGACGCGACGGGCAGCGCCGGAACATGGCGAAGTGTGCGCGAGTCGAACTCACTCTGTTTCTCGGGACAAGGCAATGGACTCGCATTTACTGGCGACAAATGGTTTATCGCAGGTGAAGGCACGAACCAAATCGTGACAACGACGGGTGTGAATGCGAGAAGCGCCGCCACCGGAACATGGACCCCCGTCACCCACGCTACTGCCCTGACTCGTGTATCCGATATCGCGTATACGGGGCGCAGGTTAATCGCGAGCGGGTCGAGCACCGGCGGCGCAAGCAACGGCGTGATTTTATCGACGGATAATACTGGCGCGTCATGGTCGGCTGCTGCCGCAACCCCCGGCCCCGGATTCAGCGACGCATCGGGTGGAGCAACCAGTATCGCATTCGAAGCCTCGTATGATGGCGTGGGTCGGGTAATCGCGACCGGTTCATCGGCGACAAACACGTTGAGTGTAAGCACGGATGGTGGCGTGACGTGGAATACGCCTGCGGCGCCGAGCGTCCAATTCACATCGACAAACGCCACTGCGGCAACAACGCAACCGTTATTCACGACTGGTGGAAATAGTGTAGCGTATGTCGGAAACGATACATTATTCGCGGCAGGTGGCAACGACGTCCATTGGACTGGAAAGCGGTGGGTTGCTGTGGGACGGAATTCGTCGCTGGGTTCGGCGAGCACCACTGCGGCCTCTGCTGTTGTCTCCACCTCCGCTGCTGCCGCTGCTGCCGCTGCTGCTGCTACCGCTGCCACACCCGTCGACATCGTGAATAATAACACGACACCCATCGCAGTGAGCGACGACGGAATTACGTGGCAGTGTGTGAGACCCGGACAAGTTCCCAATCTCTCGGAAGGCGCATTCATTGCCGCGAATTCGCGTGTTGGAGCAACACCACTCATCAACAGCCAAATTGCCATCATGGACGGCGGGGATAGTGAACCTGCCATGGATTACGGAATGGCGTCGGTTGGCGTGGGTGGAAGCGGAACTGGTATCGCACAAATCGATATCATTGCGGAGCTGACACCGGCGTCGAATGCGGCGTCAAGTGGTGCGGTGAATATTATTGGCGCGGCCGGAAATGGCGGAGCGAACAGTGTTGGAAACGCACCCATCGCGAGTTTCGATACAACGGCGTTCACGATAACAACGCGCCCGATGTAGGGCATTCGTCGCCGTAATCGCTTCGATATTAGAATCTTACAATAATACAGTAGTATAACGCAGTCATGGCGTTTGCGCGAAAAACAGCAACAAATTATGTGTTTACAAGAGGCGCTGCCGCATCGATGACCGCATTTTCAGCGGGCGGTGGAGGTGGCGGTAATACTTCAGGGACTGCCGGTGGTGGTGGCACGGGAACGGGGACTGGCGGAGGCGGCGACGGCAATGGATGCGCGGAAATCGAAACCTTGATGAATAGCGTCATCGTGAAAGATATCGGTCAAATCAGTCAAAATTATGCTTCTGGGTCCTTCGATACCATCAAGACGCAATTGACACAAGCATTGTATAACAATTATTCCGTGGGGCTTTATACCGCTCGCCGCCCATTGAATCCACTTTACGAAAAAATAAGAAAAGTAATCAATATGAATTTAGAAGGTCTACTTCAATCCATCAACTTGTATAATGTGAATACGGATGTGACGTATCAAAGAGATTCCTACAAAGTGACTGCGGACAAGTTCAACGATGTCAACGCGTTGATAGCGCAATTGAATATGCTCCGTGGTGCCGTAACTCTGTTCCCGGAACAAACGATTACGGTAATTCCCGTTCAAATCAAACCCGAATATCTCACATATATCAAAACATACGGCTATCCTGAAAACGGTATTTGGGACCCTGATTTGCTTGGTGCGATTATTTTGAGTATTGGACCGACTACGATTTAGGACGTATGGTACAATAATGTTTCATTCAATAATCATATAAATATATATGGTTATTGGATACTAATTCAATCATTCATTTCATAATTCCATTATTCCATTATGTCCTCCATCGCCCCAGACAACGGAACCAAGCGAGGAAAGTATGGATTCGATTTGGATATCAATAGTTATTCGATTGAAGATCTGATGGAGATGTATCGCATTCCCAAAAGCCAGAAGGGCAATGTGACGGAAGACTACGTGAAAAATATGACGAAGGAAATCGTCCAGCAGTATAAAAATTACAATTCAACAGGTATCGGCGGAGATATGCCGTTTTCCGAAAATTATAGCGAGGATGATGAGTATGTCGTGTTTTTCAATGAAGCCCAGAAACGGATTCTCCAATTTCTTCATTCCGGTGCGTCCTTTATCAACGATGCCAATCTCTCGGCATCCTCCGGTAAGACGGTGGAAAACCGCCTCATCCAAAAATTCTCGCCATCGTCCATCTTGAGCGACGGAGATAAACTCGTGATGATGCCGAAGGATGATACTCGAGTTCAGATGTTGAATCCGCATGAAATTTCCACCCCGACCATTCTTCATGAATATGAGAAGGGTGTGATTAACCCGCTCGAGAGACACACCATCAAACGCGTGGTAAGTATCGATACGCTCTTTCGCGAAAACCACGGCACGACATCCTCCGCCGATTATATCTGGAATTTACCGACCCCGATTAATAATGTTCTCTCGATGAAAATCATCTCGATGGAGTTTCCGAATATTATCAAGATGTTTTCGAACCAACGGAAAAACAATATCTTTACCGTCCATCTCTACAATGTTCCACAGAGGTATTCGGAAGGCGGTATCAGTAAAACCGTATTCATCAATCATACTGAAACGGTACTGATTCCGGAAGGGTTTTATGTGTCATCCGATTTCGAGGTCCTGTTAAGTAACTATTTCATCAACGCGCTTCCGCCTACTTCAGGGGTAGTGGTCGCGGATTTAAGTTCGGATAATGTAACATTTGTTCCGCGCCAAACGTATGCGTATACGAATGCGACGACGAACCAGCTCGTATACAACGGGTTAAAATATCTTGTCGCAGAAGTGAGCGACCTGTCATCTCGGACAATCATCCGTTCGAGAGAAACAACGGATTCGATTCCGCCGAATACATCCATTCCCACCGAACCGAATTATCGCGCATTTACGGGGTCGTATTTGACGAATTCGCAATATTCACCAAACTTCTGGTTCAAACTCGACTTTAACGTTCAAGATGATAAATCATTCACAGATTATTACAAAGAGGGGGGTATCTTTGTGAGGAAAATCACGACACAAGATATCTCATTGAACGGTCAAACGATAACCGTGATGATTGACCCGGACCCGAATGGAAAAGAATGTGTATCGTCCGCGACCGAGCGCACACACATGACGTCGAAAACGCTTCAATGCTTTCGTCCGCGACTCGACCCGCACACTGGAAGAATTACGCGTTCAAACACGAAGATGCGACAAATCTATAAAAATGCTGGATGGGCGATGGGATTTTATAGAGACATCTATGAAGTCGATAAACCGTTTGTGTATCAAACACGCCTCGACCAGAATGCGACGTATCAACCGGTTGTGTATAACCGTTATGTTGAAAGCGAGTCGTCTTACGGTAGTTCCGTTATACAATATTTCTTTTTGGAATTGGATGACTATAATCGAAATTTTACGACGAATACGATTATTGCGGAAACGGGGGGTGGAACTCATTTAGGAAATAATATTATTGCAAGAATTCCGATTACTGCGCCGGCGTTGAATATTAACCATTCGCATCCGAGCGACTTGATATTCAAACAACGTGATTATTTTGGGCCTGTAAAAATCGAAAAATTACATTTACGTTTGGTGGACAGATATGGAGAAACTTTAGACATTCAAAACAACGATTATTCAGTGGCGATTGAATTGACAACGACATATTAATAAATGAATAAATGAATAAATTTACAAATACAATTAAAAGTTGATAAAAATATTATATTAATTATTATTATAAAAAGGAAAATGGTGAATTTTACTCTTTCTGCTCTTAACCAAGAGTTTACACTCGGTGTTTCCGGTGAGCTCGCCGGTGAGGCCCCCTCTGCCCTCGATGTCAGCGCTGTTGCTGTCTACAACGTCAAGTTGTCTGACATGTTGAATGTCTTCAAGTTCCAGTCTGACTCCATCGACGTCAACGATATCTCCGCTTCTGATATCCAGTACTACGTCTACCGCAATGCTTGGCCCGCCGCCCTTAAGCTCAACCCCGTTCACGCTGGTTTGGACTCCAACCCCATCTTGGCTACCTCTGGTGACATCGTTGCTGATAAGAACCTCGTCAAGCACGACTTCGTCCGCTATTTGGCCCAGCAGCTCTTTAACACTCCTCACGGTGTTGATCTGTTCAGCAATGAAGACGCTCTCCTTTCTGACCTTGTCAGCAAGGGTGCCACTGCCCGTGGCAACATCGAGACTGCTCTTGATGCCGTGAACCAGGCCTCTGCTTCCGCCGGCACTGCCCCCCACAAGTACAGCACCAACGCTCTTACCGGTAACACCAACATCTGCCGTGAGCTCATGCGCCAGGTTGCCAACGTTGCCCCCGCTCGTTTCCACGGTATCGCCAACCAGACCACCGTTCAGAGCGTCCCTCTTGCCGTGAACGACACCTTGAACTTCAAGGTCTCCATCACCGCCGCTGCCAACCAGCACCTCCTCACTGACCGCCCTGCTGCCTTCGACACTCGTGTCTACAAGATTCAGCTCGTTTTGAAGTCTGACGAAGATGCTACCAACACCGCCCCCGGTGAGGCTGACTCTGCCACCGAGTACCCCTACCACCCATAAATCGGCGGTTTTGGATAATTGCCACAGACCTCCCAATCCTAGAATATATTTTGTGAATAATATAAAATATATTTCCATCATAATATCCATTATAAGGCGGCATGACAATCGCGATATTGTTCTTTTTATTTGTTGGTGCGTCGTCCGCGCTGGCGGTGGCGGTTGCGTCTCCCTCGCGCGGGTTTCTCTCGGTGGGAGATTGGGGGTCAGCATCTCTCGGCGGGTATCATCTACGGAATGCGGAGGAAACCGCGACGGCGATGAAAGCGTATATTGCGAACGCGACCGCGACCCGGGATGTCGCCTTTGTCCTGAATACTGGCGACAATTTCTATTATTGCGGCATTCAGAATACAAGCGACCCGCAAATCAGCGAAGATTATACTTCCATTTTTGGTGGAATGGGGATTCCGTGGTATCATTCTCTCGGCAACCATGACTACGGATTCACGCCGGAGGCGCAACTTGCGTTGAACGCAACGATTCCCGGATGGATTATGGACGACCGATATTATCATCGTCGAGAGATTCTGCCCGCCACCACCACCGGCGGCGCCGCCATCGTCATCAACATCATCGTCCTGGATACAAACCCGTGTGTGAGAGATTACCGCGGGACCGACCGCCGGCGATGGGACCCATGTGGAACCGAATATCCCGATTGTTCTCCAATCATGGAACCCTGTCGTTTTCATGAGAATATTCTCTCGCAAGACTGTGAATCACAACTTGCGTGGGCGAAAAATGTGCTCGCGAATATCCCGTCCAATCGAAGCGAGTGGGTGTTTGTCGTCGGGCATCATAAAGCCGAAGAAATCAATGTCGCGGATTTTCAAACCACGATTCTGGATGACCCCCGGGTCCATCTCTATCTCAACGGACATAACCACAACCTCGAGCATTACGAAATCAACGGACAGGCGAAGTATATGACGACGGGTGCGGGAGGGATGGTGATTATCGGCGACGGTGGCGACAGAGTGTATCGTTTGCGACACACATATGTCGGCATCGACACCGCCGACAACACCGACGCCGACGCCGACGACACCACACACCGTAACCGCACTATAGTTAAAAGCCTGTGGAGTAAAGTTGTCACCGGGTTTTCATCGCACACATTTACTAATGACGGAACGGAACTTACGACTGAATTTTGGGATACAAAGGGTAAATTGTTATACCATTTTACGGTCAATCTTTACACCTTTTCTCATTTACAACGCCCAAAACTATATTTATAAAATTACACCGACCGAAAAGAAAAATGAGACAACAACGTAAATCAAAACAGTATAAAGATAATTTATTAGATACGAATAAGTAATATTGAGATGTGGTTACTTCCCTTTATGGTTCAGCAGTTACAAGTGAGTTAACAAAACAAATATACCTTGTAACATATTGCTACTTATTTCGTCCTTCACCAGTTTTCATTGGGTTAAGTTGGACTATCGTAAGGTGTAATTCCTTACTATTGATATTGGAAGGAACTAATAATCCCTTCAACACCGAATGAACCGTTTAGAAATTTGTCTCATTTTTCTTTTCGGTCGGTGTAATATAGCAATACGTATATATTTCGTTTGTAGGTCACATCATGACTACAGCTATTGCGTAGATTTCACGCTTGCGAGTGTCGTGATTGGTGAACTCGAAAGTTCAAATGGAATGGCGGGTGAAAAGGAGTATGGGTTCAGTGCCGACGTTCCTACGTCATACCCGTAATTATTCGACGAGATAAAGAATAACAACAAGCGTCGAAATAGAACGTAAATAATATATGTAATTAAATTATATGTATTATAACTGTCAACTCTAATGACGGATACAAATACAGTATCGATAACGACCGCGCCCGCGAGTCTTCTTTTGATTGACAGTCGTGTCTCAAATTACCAAGATATTATTGATGCGAAACAGTCTGGCGTCCAGCACATCCTATTCAATAGCGATGACGGCGCAACGGAGACGTTTAAGTCCATTCAAACAAAAATCGCAGAATTAGGAGTTTCGTCCTATGAGTGTGTAGGTTTAGTCCAGCACAATATGCGAATGCCAGCATATTCAATGTTTGCCACGGGTGCTCCTAACGCCATAATTTTGGGCGTTGAGACAATCGACCCGTCACTTCATACATGGGCGAAGTTTTCCAATTTCATCACTGCGATAAAAACGACATACGGTATTCAATATTTCGATATGATGGCGTGTGCTCTCTATTCGGACCCGAACTGGAAATATGTCATCGACACACTCGCGGAGCAAACGGGGGTGGTCCTGCGTGCGTCAACGGACGATACAGGTGCAGCGGCGTTGGGCGGAGACTGGTTCCTCGAATCGCATACTGGCGTGAATTTGAAAGATGTGTATTTCACGGTGGCGATTGAGAACTACAATGGATTGTTATATGTGGGTTCAAACTACTGGGGTATTAGGGGTTCATATCGCCGCCCGACGAAATCATATGCAGTGGGTGGAGTAGAATTATGGGGTAGTTCAACTGATGGAGGTTCAAACAATACAAGTGTGAGTCTGTCGAATACCGTAGGTATCATTTCAAATGAAACCGCGATGGCGGCATTAAAAACGGATGGTAGTGTTGTTGTCTGGGGAAGACCCGCCCAAGGTGCTTCATACGCCGCATTAGCAAACAACGTTTCCGTTCCCAGTAGTAGTTTAACTTCTGGAGTGGTAGATGTAGTTGGAAATTCACTTGCCTTTGCGGCAATTAAAACCGATGGCAGTGTCGTGATTTGGGGAAGAAATGAGTATGGTGGCAACAATAATACGAGTGTAAATTTATCATCCGGTGTTGTTGATGTATACGCAGCATGTAGTTATGGCGCATTTGCCGCATTAAAAAGCGACGGTAGTGTTGTATGTTGGGGTTACCTTGATGGTGGCGGAAGTCCAACAGTTCCAATTAATGTGTCATCTTCTTTGAACTCTGGTGTAGCATTAGTCTACAGTAACGGTTATTCATTTGCCGCATTAAAAACAAACGGTAGTGTAGTGACGTGGGGCCAATATTACACGAATAATTGGGGAGGCGATAGTTCAAGTGTATCCAGTAGTTTGTCATCGGGAGTTGTTGCGATTTATCCAATGAACTCCGCATACGCCGCATTAAAAAATGACGGAACTCTCGTTACGTGGGGTTCTGCCGCGTACGGCGCATCAAATCCCGGCGCAACTGATGTCCTCCACGTATTTCCAACATCGTATTCTGCTGTCGCATTAAAAACCGATGGTTCTATCGTCCATTGGGGCAATTCCAGTTATACAGGAACCGCGCCCAGTTTGACAAATGTCGTCACTTTATGTTCGAATCAATACGCATTTGCGGCGTTGAAGTCCGATGGTAGTGTTATCGTATGGGGAAATAATACAAATTATGGAAGCAGCACAAGCACGCCGGTGAATTCAGCATCCTCCTTAACGTCTGGCGTTATTGCGTTGTATTCAACGTTTTGGGCGTTTGCCGCATTGAAATCAGACGGAAGTGTTATTTGTTGGGGAAATACTTCAAATGGTGGAACTGCTCCGGCAGGTGTTTCATCCGGTGTTGTATCGATTCGAGCAGCGACTTACGCATTTGCCGCATTGAAAACCGACGGTAGTGTCGTGGTTTGGGGTTACTCCGAATACGGTGGAACGAACAATACATCCGCAAGTATCTCAAGTGGTATCGTAGATGTGTATAATAATTATTATTCTTTTGCTGCGTTGAAGCCCACCAGCACGCCTTCCTATGATTTATCGATGTCATATTACACCGAAACGGATAGATTGTCAATTCTATGTTCGAGAGATTATCGCAGAACGGTGAATTTCACCGCGAATAGCAATCGGTTCACGGTATCACTGGCACAGTCTTTACAGAAATTCAATTACACGATACCGGCCGATCGGATTTTCACACTACTTGTTCCGAATTATCAATCCGCGCCTTATTCATTCAATTCCTCCATCACCTTACCGGCCACGCTTGGAGGCATCAACAGCAATTCATTCATCATCACGAGTGAAATCGGCGAACGCGTGGATATTTCCGGTGTTGGGACGTATGTGAATTACGGAACCTATGTGTATAAAGTGGAATCAAATGGGACGTATACCAAGACAACATCCATCACAATTGGTAGTAATTCTTATACTTTATACGGTGGTGATGGAATCTATTACAGCGGTATGGCGTTCTGGAACACGTCGTCGAAAATTATACCCACCATTGGTACATTGGCAGTCCCCGCCAAGAACTACGGTGATGCGTCATTCAACCTCACTGCGCCCACGTCGGACAGCGATGGAGCGTTTACGTATACCAGCAGTGATTCAACGGTGGCGACAGTGACGAGCGGAGGAACGGTGACTGTCGTCGGAGCGGGCAGCGCGACCATCACCGCAACCCAGGCGGCAACCACGAATTACACCACTGGCAGTGTCACTGGCACACTCACCGTTTCACCGATTGCGCCCAGCATTGGACCCTTGACGGTGCCAGCCAAGAACTACGGCGACGCATCGTTCAACACTGTATCTATTATCAATGAGACAAATTGGTATTCTTTAATGACAACGGGAGATGAGGCTTGTTGTTTATCCGGTTCAGGAACTCTAGTTCAGTCAACTTTAGTAAGTGGTGGTTACTTTCAGTATGGTCGCTGGGAATATGATAGTGTTCCAATATCAACATATAGTACATTGGTTTTCACTGGAGAAATCTTATGGACGCCAGCACCTGGTTACAACGCTGGTGATTATTACACGGCTACTTTTGGTTCTTCATTTTCAAACGGCGTATGGGATGGTATTACTGTAATGTTCATGTTTTGGGGTGGTTATACGAATAACGGATTTGCAGGAACAGGTATTTATTTATTGAAGAACGGATTGGCAATTGCAAAAAGTAATACACTACCAAATGGAGCTGGTAGAGATGAGTGGTTTCCAATAAGCATTATTTATACAAAGTCTACCTTGAATACATGGCAAGTGGATATTAACAACGTATCCGCATTAACATATAGTGATCCGAATGCGATAAGTTGGGCTACAACCGCTGGAAACTGGTTTATTTTTCTCGCATCATCTGGCGCAGGATTAAGAATGTCCTTATTCATTCGAAAGTTATACATTGCCGCAAATAATGGTTTTTCCCTGACTGCGCCGACGAGTAACAGCGACGGCACGTTTAGTTATACCAGCAGCAACACCGCGGTGGCAACGGTGACGTCCGCGGGAGGATTGCTTACGATTGTCGGTGCGGGCAGTTCGACCATGACCGCAACCCAGGCGGCAACCACGAATTACACCACTGGCAGTGTCACTGGCACACTCACCGTTTCACCGATTGCGCCCAGCATTGGAACCTTGACGGTGCCCGCCAAGAACTACGGCGACGCGTCATTCAACCTCACTACGCCCACGTCGGACAGCGACGGAGCGTTTACGTATACCAGCAGTGATACAACGGTAGCGACAGTGACCTCCGCTGGTCTGGTAACCATCCTCACTGCGGGAAGCACGACCATTACTGCGACCCAGGCGGCAACCACGAATTACACCACTGGCAGTGTAAGTGGCTCGCTGGTGGTTTCACCCATTGCGCCCAGCATTGGCTCCCTGACGGTCCCCGCCAAGAACTACGGTGACGCATCGTTCAACCTGACTGCGCCGACGTCGGACAGTAGCGGTGCGTTTACGTATACTAGTAATGACACTACAGTGGCAACCGTTACGTCGAGTGGGACGGTCACAATCGTCGGGGCGGGCAGCGCGACCATCACCGCAATCCAAGATGCGACTACGAATTACACAACAGGTAGTGTGACTGCTACGCTGACGGTATCACCGATTGCGCCCAGCATTGGAACCTTGACGGTGCCCGCCAAGAACTACGGCGACGCGTCATTCAACCTCACTGCGCCCACGTCAAACAGCGATGGAGCGTTTAGTTATACCAGTAGTGATACGACGGTGGCGACAGTGACGTCTGAGGGAATGGTTACTATTTTGAAAGTAGGAAGCACGACCATCACAGCGACACAAGAATCGACCACGAATTACACGAGTGGCAGTGTGAGTGGGTCGCTGGTGGTTTCACCGATTGCGCCCAGCATTGGCGCCCTAGGGGTGCCCGCCAAGAACTACGGCGACGCGTCCTTCAACCTCACTGCGCCCACGAGCAACAGCACCGGTGCGTTTACGTATACCAGCAGTAATACGGCGGTCGCCACAGTGACCTCTGTCAGTGGTCGCGTGACAATTGTCGGGGCGGGCAGTGCGACCATCACCGCAACCCAGGCGGCAAGCACGAATTACACCACTGGAAGTGTGACCGGGGTGTTGGTGGTTTCACCCATTGCGCCCAGTATTGGCGCCCTGACG
>Ga0194129_10006899_pt1 | contig 13728 bp, 9 predicted proteins | sample TA2KigCa35mmetaG_FD_150862 | JGI IMG/M metagenome (GOLD analysis project Ga0194129, IMG submission 150862) | Freshwater microbial communities from Lake Tanganyika, Tanzania - TA2015038 Kigoma Deep Cast 35m | ecosystem: Environmental > Aquatic > Freshwater > Lake | place: Tanzania: Lake... | reverse complement strand
CACAGGCCCCGACGGCGACCTGGGCGGCGATCGCGGCCCCGCGTCCGGCCCCCCGTCCGGCCGCGCCCGCTGCCCCGCCCTCTGCCCCGCCCTCTGCCCCGCCCTCTGCCCCGCCCTCTGCCCCGCAGCCCAACTCACCGACGGGGCGGCGGCCCGCAGCCCACGTCGTCCCCCCCCCGGTGGCCACCGACGAACGGGCATGGACCGCCGTCGGCGTAAGCGACGAGGACAGCGTGAACGGCGCGACGCTGCCGTTGCCGGCGCCGGCGCCGGTGGCCTCGCGGCCCCCGGTGGTCGAGCCGCGCGCCCCGCACCTCGAAGACGAGCCCGGCGTCTCGCTGGCCGACCTGCAAGGCGCACTGCGCGAGCTCGGGAGCGACCGTGATGGCGCGGGCACGCAGGTCAGGCAGACCACCCTGCCCGAGGACGTGGGCTCGTCGAACGACGAGAGCGACGTCTTCGGCTCGGTGGGCGGCGGCGCCGCCGTCGCGTCGCTTGACTCCGACATCGACGAGCCCACGAGCATCCGCCCGCCCCGCCCGGGCACCATCGCGCTCGTCGTCGAAGACGCGCGCGCCCGCGAGCGCCTGAAGAAGCACCTGGAGGCGCGCTTCAGCGCGCTGTACGAGGCCAGCGACGCCGCGTCAGCCGCGGCCCTCGATGAGCTCGACGAGCTCGACGCCCTCGTCTTCGTGCGACCGTCGCGCACCGAGCCGAACGTCCACGGCTTCGCGACGCTGGACCGGATGAAGCGCCGGCCGCGGGTGCTCGTGATCAGCGCCGACAGCTCCTTCGACGGCGTCAGCTGGGTCGACCTGCGGCTCCCGCTCGGGCAGAAGGCTTCAGAGGTCGCGCGGCAGGTGCTCGACGGCCTCGAACAGCTCGGCGTCGCGGCCGCCGCCGAATAGGGCGACGACCCACGCGCCGCGGGGGCCCGATGGTGCAGCTGCCCGGAGACAAGTCCATCGCCCACCGCGCGACGCTGCTGTCGCTCCTGTGCGAAGGGCCGGTGACGTTGACCAACATCCCGGCCTCCGCCGACGTCAGCTCGACGCTGGGCGCGGTGGCGGCGCTGGGTGTCGACGTCGCGCGCACGGGCGACCGCGCCCGGCTCGCGCGACGCGGCGACGTGGCCGACGACGTCGTCGTCGACTGCGGCAACGCCGGTACGCTGGCCCGGCTGCTCTTTGGCCTGCTCGCCGGGCTCGGGCGCTCGGCCACCCTCGTGGGCGACGCTTCACTGTCGGCGCGGCCGATGCGCCGGGCCACGGCCCCAGTCGCGCGCCTGCTCGGCGAGGACATCGTCACGCTGTCGTCGATGGGGACGCTGCCCGCTCGCCTGCGACGGCGCACGGCGACGAGCCTCGCCACCGACACGCTGGCGCTCGATGTGCCGTCGGCGCAGGTCAAGAGCGCCGCGCTGCTGTGCGCGCTGTCGGTGGGCGACGTAGTCCTCGTCGAGCCACGGGCCACCCGCGACCACACCGAGCGGCTCCTGTCGAGCCTCGGCGTCGACGTCGACGTAGCCCCCCTGCCCGGCGGCGGCGCCCGCGTCACCCAGCGACGTCCAGCGCGGCTGCCCGGCTTCACGCTCGCCCTGCCCGGCGATCCGTCGTCGGCGGCGTTCCTGCTCGGCCGCGCCGCCGCCGTGCCCGGCGCCCGCGCCGTCGTCGACGACGTCGTACTGTCGCCCCGCCGCGATGGCTTCCTGCGCGCGCTCGTCGCCGCCGGCGTCGACGTCGACGTCACCCCGCGCGGCGAGCGCGGCGGCGAGACGGTGGGCTCGGTCGCGGTGCGCGGCGCGGCGCTGCGCGGCATCGACCTCCCCGCCCACGACGTCCCCGACCTCGTCGACGAGATCCCGCTGCTCGCGGCGCTGCTCGCCACCGCCTCGGGTCCGTCGCGCCTGCGCGGCCTGCGCGAGCTGCGCGTGAAGGAGAGCGACCGGCTCGCGGCCACCGCGGCGCTCGTGCGCGCCTTCGGCGGTAACATCGTGATCGAGGGCGATGACCTCGTGGTCGCCGGCGGCCTGCGGCCCGGCGGCGACCACGTCTTCGTGGCCGTCGCCCTCGACCACCGGCTCGAGATGACCGCGCGCGTCCTCGGCCGCATCCTCGGCCGTGACGTACGCACCGACGGCGAGGGCTGCGAGGCAGTGTCGTTTCCGGGCTTCGTCCCCCTGCTCGACGGCGTCGAGCGCGCCCTGTAGGGAAGCGGGCATGCTGTCCCGTTTGCGTCTGCTGACCGCCGGCGAGAGCCATGGGACCGGGCTGACCGGCATCCTCGACGGCATCCCTGCCGGCATCCCCTTGTCCGAAGACGACTTCGCGCTGCAACTGCGACGCCGACGCGGCGGCCACGGGCGCTCGCCCCGCCAACAGCTCGAGCGCGACGTCGTGCACGTGCAGGGTGGCGTGCGCTACGGCCGCACCACCGGCGCGCCGGTGACGCTGTTTTTGCCCAATGCCGAGGCCGCGCGCTGGACCGACACGCTTTCCCCGTGGCCGGTCGAGCAGCCCGTCGCGCGACGCACGGTCCCGCGCCCCGGCCACGCCGACAAGGCCGGCCTGATCAAGCACGACCTCGACGACGTCCGCGACGTCCTCGAGCGCGCCAGCGCCCGCGAGACGGCGATGCGTGTGGCGCTCAGCGTGGTGTGCCGCGCGCTCCTGAGCGCCGTCGGCGTGGAGGTGGGCTCGGCGGTGGTGCAGGTCGGCGACGTGCGCGCGCCCGCGCCCGCCCTCGCCGACGGCGCCGCGCTGCGCGCGGCGCTGGCCCGCATCGAAGCCTCGCCGGTGCGCTGCCTCGACGACGACGCCGGCGCCCGCATGGTGACAGCCATCGACGACGCCGCGCGCGCCGGCGACACCCTCGGCGGCGCCTTCGTCGTCGTGGCCACCGGTGTACCCATCGGCCTTGGCAGCTACACCCAGTGGGACCGTCGCCTGTCGGCGCGCCTCGGCGGCGCGATGCTGTCGATCCACTCGGCGAAGAGCGTCTCGTTCGGGGACGGCGCGGCCCTTGCGATGACGCCAGGAACGCGCGCCCACGACGCTTTCGTCGTCGATGATGCGGGCGCCCGTCGCGCCAGCAACCACGCGGGCGGGCTCGAGGGCGGCATGACCAACGGTGCCCCCGTCGTCGTCGAGGTGGCGCTCAAGCCGCTGTCGACGGTGCCGGGCGGCCTGCCGTCGGTGGACATCGACACCGGGGCGGCGGCGCGCGGGCTCATCGAGCGCAGCGATGTCTGCGCGGTGCCCGCCGGCGCCATCGTCGGCGAGGCGATGGTCTGTCTCGTGCTTGCCGACGCGTTGCTCGAGAGCGTGGGCGGCGACTCGCTGGCGCAGGTGCAGGCCCACCTCGCCGCCGGGCAGCGCCGCCCGTGACGTCGTCGACGCTGCGACCGCTGGTGGCGCCCGTGGTGCTGCTCGGCCCGCCCGGCGCCGGCAAGTCCACGGTAGGCCGGCGGCTGGCGGCGCGCCTGGGGTTTGCGTACGTCGACCTCGACGACCGCGTGGGCATGGGCCACTTGGTGCAGGGCGGCCTCGCCGACTTCCGCGTGCGCGAGCACGCGGCGCTGGGCGAGGTGATGGCGCTGGGCGCCGTCGTGATCGCCGCCGGCGCCGGCGTCGTCGACACCGGCCCGGCGCGCGAGCGGCTGGCGCGGTGCTGCTGCGTCGCCCTCGACGTCAACGTCGACACGGCGCTCGAACGCATTCCCGACGGCACGCGGCCATGGCTGCCCGACCGCGCCGCGGGCGAGCCGGCGCGGCGGGCCGCGTGGCTCGCCCGCGAGGCCGGGCGCGCCGCCCACCGCGCGGCCCTCGCCGGCGACCGCGTCGTCGACGCACGCGGCGACGCCGACGCGAGCGTGGACGCTGCGGAGCGCGCGGTGCGCGCGGCGCGGATCGGGTGCGAGCCGGTCGACGAGGTCGGCGACGCAAGGCAGCCCATCGACGGCTTCGTGGTAGCCGACGCCGGCGTCGCCGCGCGCCTGCCCCGCGTCGACCACGTCGTCGTCGAGGCCGCGCGCAAGGACGCCGCGCACCTGTTCTCGCTGCTCGCCGCGCTGTCGCGCGGCGGCGTCGGCCGCCACGGTCGCGTGGTCATCGTCGGCGGCGGCGCGCTGCTCGACGTGGGCGGGCTGGCCACAGCGCTGCACCACCGCGGCACGCCGTGGGTCGCGGTGCCGACCACGCTGCTGGCGATGGTCGACGCCGCGCTGGGCGGCAAGACCGCCGTCGATGTCGACGTCGACGGCGCGGTGGTGCGCAACGGGGCCGGCGCGTTCCATCCGCCAGTGCGCGCCGTGCTCGATCCCCGGTTCCTTGCGACGCTGTCGCCGGCGCAGCTGCGCCACGGGCGGGCCGAGATGCTGAAGCACGCGCTGCTCCACGGCGACGAGGCGGACATCGCGACAGCGGTGGACGGCGCGCTCGACGACGTGGCCATCGCCCGCACGCGCGGCATCAAGCGCTTCGTCGTCACCCGCGATCCCCAAGAGGCGTGGCTGCGCATGGCGCTGAACCTCGGGCACACGTTCGCCCACGCTCTCGAGAGCCGCCTCGGCATCCCCCACGGCGACTCTGTGCTGCACGGCCTGCGCGCCGCGCTCGAAGCGTCCGTCGCGGTGGCCGGGCTCGACGCCGCCTTCGCCCACGACGCCCGCGCGCACGTGCGGCGCCTCTCGCCGCCACCGCTGCCGGCGCTCGCCGACGACGACGTCGACGCGCTGCTGCGGGCCATGCGGCGCGACAAGAAGGCGCACGGCGGGCTGCGCCTCGTGCTGCTGGCCGGCGTCGGGCAGCCGGTGCTCGCCGACGTCGACGAGACCGTCGTGCGGGCCGCGCTGCGCGGTGCAGGGGGCCCGGACGCCGTGTAGAGTTCCGGGCATGATTGCCCTGCCTCGTCCTTTCCGCGCCGCCGCCCTCCTGCTTGCCGTCACCGGCGTCGTGCCCCTGATCACCAGCGGCTGCGAGGTGCTCGAGGCGGTGCTGCGCGCTGGCGTCAGCGGCACCATCTCGGTCCCCGCGGCGAGCAGCGCCGCGACCCGTCAGCCGCTCGATCCGGGCCTCGCGGGCATCCGCCGCGCCGTGGCGGCGGCCGCCGCGCGCGACAAGGCTCCGCTCGACGCCACCGCGCGTCGTCGCGTGCCCGGTCAAGGCGCGGGCGCAGCCCCGCGCAAGGAGCGCGTCGAGCGCTTCCGAGCCGGCGAGGTCGTGCTGCGCACCCACGAGCCCATGCGCGAGCGCAAGGCCGAGCTCTCGCGGGCGCTGTCGGCGTCCCTCGGCGACCGCGTCGTCGTCGACGTGCGCCTGTGCGGCACTGACTGGCGGTGCCTCGCCGACCTGCGCACGCCCGACGGCAAGCCCCTCGACGCCGCGGCGACGACGGCGGCGGTGGCGGCGCTGGCGACGAGCCCGCTGGTGAAGTTCGCCGAGAAGAACCTGATCTTGTCGCCGTCGGCGGTGTTCCCGTCCGACGAGTACTTCACGTTCCAGTGGCACTACGCGGCCATCGACCTGCCGGCGGCGTGGGACATCACCACCGGCAGCGACGACGTCGTGGCGGCGGTCATCGACACGGGCATCCTGCTCGATCACCCCGATCTGCAGGGGCGCATCATCGGCGGCGCCGACCTCATCGATGACACCGGGGTGGCCAACGACGGCGACGGGCGCGACGACGACGGCGACGACGCTGGCGACAACTCGTGCGGGGGCGGCTGCCACAGCCACCACGGCAGCCACGTGGCCGGCACGATGGGCGCCGCCACCGACAACGGCATCATGGTCTCGGGCGTCACCTGGGCCGGCGGTCTGCTGGCGGTGCGCGTGCTCGGCGAAGGCGGCGGCTCGCTGGCCGACATCGCCGACGGGCTCACGTGGGCGGTGGGCGGCGACGTCGACGGCGTGGCGCGCAACGGGCGCCCGGCCGACGTCCTCAACATGTCGCTCGGCGGCGTGGGCAACAGCGCGATCATGAACGAGGCGGTGGCCGACGCCACCGCCGCCGGCGCGCTCGTCCTGGTGGCCGCCGGCAACGAGGACGACGACGCTTCGGGCTACACGCCGGCCAACGCGCCGGCGTCGATCACCATCGCCGCGGTGGGCAACGGCGCCGGCGGCACGCCCGAGAAGGCGAGCTACAGCAACTATGGCGACCGCGTCGACGTGGCCGGCCCCGGTGGCGAGCAGGCCATCGACAACGACGGCGACGGCAACGGCGACGGCGTCTTGTCGACGGTGGGAGACTTCGTGTCGTTCTATCAGGGCACATCGATGGCGACGCCGCACGTCGCCGGCGTGGCGATGCTGATGAAGAGCGTGAACCCGGGGCTCACGCAGGACGACGCGCGCTCGATCCTGACCACCACTGCCGATCCCATCGACTGCGCCGCGGGCTGCGGCTCCGGTCAGATCAACGCGTACGCGGCGGTGGCGGCGGCGGCGGGCGAGACGGCCGGCGGCCTGACGACAGCGGGCGTGCGCGTGGGTCGGGGCGTGACGACGGCGACGCTCACCTTCAAGAACCGGGGCGAGGCCGCCGTCGACGCCCGCTTCGTCGTCGGTGGCGCCGACCGCGACCGCGTGACCGTCGAGCCCGCGTCGGCGCGCATCCCCGCCGGCGACCGCGTCAGCGTGACGGCGACCATCACGCGCAACGACGCCGGCGACGACCAGGGCTCGGTGCTCGTGACGGCGGTCAGCGACGCCGGCGAGGCCGAGGCGCGCCTCGACTGGACGAGCGACGCCAGCGCCAACGTCGACAACGTCACCGTGGGCGCCGTGCTCATCAAGGAAGACGGTGACTTCGCCGTCGCCGCGACGACGACGACCAGCGCCCTCGAGGGCTACGCGTACGTGCTCGACGACCTCGACGAGGGTGAGTACCTGATCGTCGGCCTGCTGGACGCTGACAACAACGGCAGCTTCGACGATCCAGTCGACGGCACCGGGTACTACGTCGCCCCCGCGCCCGACGGCTCGGCGTGCTCGGCGACGGGCTGCGGACACATCCAGCTGTTGCTGGGCGAGCTGTACGAGAGCGCCAACTTCCTTGTCGCCCCCGGCTTCACCGGCGGCGACGAGGTCGGCGGTGGCGGCGACGGCGCGGTCGGCGCCCCGTGCGTCGACGGCGGCGACTGCGACGACGGCCTGTACTGCGAGGCCGGGTTCGCCGGCGGCTACTGCACCACCGACTGCCACAACATTGCGGCGTGTCCTTCGGGCAGCACGTGCTTCGCGCTCATCGACTCGGACGACCAGATCTGCTTCCAGGACTGCGTGACCGACGCCGACTGCGGGCGCGCCGACTACGTCTGCGACGTCGTCGGCGTCGGCAGCTGTATCCCCGGCTGAGCTGGTTGAGGAGCAGGCGAAGGCTCGGCTCGCCGATGGCCCGGCGGCCTGTCCTGGCGTCGCGGCCGCGCGGGTTGCCCCCGCAGATGTCCTCGAGGCGTGACGGTCTTCCGTCGGGCTCCGAGAGCGTCGCTTGGCGCTCGCGCTCCGCGGTCGTCCGCGCTATTGCCTGTCCAATCTCGGGGGTCCCCATGCGGCTGCAGCAGATTCTGGTCGTTACGTCTCTCACGTTCGCCGCGCTGCCAGCGCTCGCGCGGCCGACCTACCCGTCGAACATTCCCAACGGCTCGGTGAACTCGTGCCTGAACTGCCACGGCTCGATGGCAGGCGGGGCGCGCAACACCTTCGGGCAGGCCTACGCCAGCGGCGGCTGGGACGGGATCTGCGACAGCGACACCGACGGCGACGGCCAGACCAACGGCCAGGAGTTGGGCGATCCCGACTGCGCCTGGACCCGCGGCAACACGCCGGGCCGCACCACCGACATCAGCAACCCGGCCCTCGACAGCTCGACGTCCAACGATCCCAATGGCGGCGCCGAGGGCGAGGGCGAGGGCGAGGGCGAAGGCGAAGGCGAGGGCGAAGGCGAGGGCGAAGAACCCGCCGGCGGCTGCGCCGGCGCCGGTGTCGGCCTGCCGCTGGCGCTCCTGGCGCTGCTGCGTCGTCGTCGCTGAGGACGCACGGAAGCCCGGCCACGACGGCGTGGCCGGTCCGCAGCGAGCCACGCAAGAGCCAGACGCGAGCCCGCCCTGCGGCGGGCTCTTTCTTGTGCGGCGCGCGCTGGCGGCGCGACGTCAACGCCGGCTGGCGACGAGCCGGGCGAGGCCGTCGACGAGCTCGCGGCCGCCCTTGGGGGCGCGGGCGAAGCGGTAGTCGCTGCGGCCGCCTTCGAAGCCCTCGACGAGCTCGAGGTCCAGTCGCTCGTCGAACGTGGCGGCGGTGAGCCACGCGCCGCCCTGCGGGTCGGGCTCGTACAGCGCGCCGATCGCCGCGCGCTCCTCGGCCAGCATCAGCAGGTTGCGCCGCATGCGGTTGTCCTGCTTGTCGTCGACGCGGACGACGAAGACGCCGTCGGCCTCCTGCCGGCCGCGGGCGTCGACGACCCTGCGGGCGGCATCGAGCGCCGTGCGCGCAGCCCGGGCGAGGGTGTCGACCTCGTCATCGAAGACCGGATCGAGGCGCGCGTCGTCGATCAGCGCGCGGGCGAGGCGCGTGTGGAACTCGAGCGCGGCGGCGCGCTCGCGCGTCACGGTGACCTCCTCCATCGCGAGCGACAGTCGCTCGCCACGCGGCGACAGCGCGTGCCCGCGGCCGGGGGAGTCGACAGCGCGGGCATCTTCGTCGGCCTCGTCGTACGGGGCGCGTCCGCCGCGCAGCAATTTCACCGCCGACAACAGACCGTCGAAGTCGTGGTGCGCCACGACGTCATCGATGACGCCGAGTCCCCCGATCCGCTCGACCAGCGCCGGCGTGACCAGCTCGGGGCAGGCGTGGGCGACGCGATTGGGGACGAGCACGAAGCGCGGATCGTCGACGTAGTGCGGCCAGGCCTCGCGGTGCTCGTGGTGGTCGACGAACGCGAGCAGCCGCCCGCCCAGAGCGTCGAGGAACGGCTTCGTCTTGCTGCGCCACTGCGCGGCCGCGGCGAAGGCTGTGTCGAGCACCACGGCGCGACCCGGCGGAGCCTTCGGCAGATGGCGCGGGTGCGTGACCCACACGAGGCGCGAGCGCGTCGTCATGCGTGGCGGTACGACGACGACGACGCGCACGCAAGCGCGCCGACGCCGGCGTCACGCCGCGGGTTCGCGCTCGGGCGCGATCACAGCGGGCCGGCGCGCGGCAGCAGGACAATGCCGCTGGGCGGCGGCGTGAAGTCCTGCTCGTCGTCGACGAAGAACCCGATCCCGAACGCCGCCGCGTCCTCTTCGGCGCGGTTCGCCGACTGGATCGACCGCACCGTCGAGAGCGCCGCGGCGCCGCCGCGCACCCGAGGGTCCCCCGCCTGCACGAGCGCCGTGAGGCGCTCGGCGGAGGTCTCGTCGTCGACGGCCCACAGCTCGAGCCGGTGCGCGCCGCGCGCGAACGCGACGTCGGGCTCGCGGTCCGTCTCGGTCTCGAGGGCGCGCGACACGCGTCCCTTCTTGTCGGTGAAGCCGAGCACGGCGGCGTCGCCGACGACCCCTGCCTCCGCCACGATCCGCCCGTCGGGGCGCGCGGCGACGTCGGGCGCAGGCGGCTCGATGACGAAGGCGTCGAGGCGCACCGCCGCGAAGAAGCCGACACGCACAGCGTCGCCGTCAACGTGCCGCAGCACGTAGAGCGCCGGCTTCGCGTCGCGACGCAGCAGCGCGACGCGCATCAGCTCGGCGATATGGAAGCGCGCCCGGGTCGCGACGACTTCGTCCGGCGCGTTGTCGCCCGGGCCGGCGCGCAGGGCCCGGCGCAGCGTGCGCGGATCGACGGCACCGTCGTCGGCGACGTGCCCGAAGAAGGCGAGCGCGCCAGGGTCGAGGCGCGTCGGGTCAGCCCGCCACGCGCGGAAGGGTCGGATCACCGCCATCGCTTCGCTCTCCTGCTGGTGGTCGTAGCACGGCTCCGTCGTTCGACCGGGTCCGGACGACTGATGCGACCTGGTGCGCCTGGCACGTACGTCGGGCACGCGGATCCGCGCCAGCCATCTCTTGCCAACCTTCTGATCTTCCATGGGTTTCGTGTGCGTCCGCGGAGCGCTGCGAGGGCATCGCCTACACGCCCGCACCTTGACGCATCGTGAAGGTCGCGGATGTCGGGATCAGCAACAGCGGCGCTTTGATGTCGATGGGCGCCACGAGCGGTGCGCGCCACGGAGGCGACGATGCAGCAGCAGACGACGACCGCGCACGCAGCGACAACGACGACCCCGACGACGAGGCTCGGCGAGCGTGTGGTGCGCGCGACGGTGCTCGTGCTGGCCGCGGGCGTCACGGGCTGCGTCGCCGACCTCGGCGTCGACGACGCGCCGACGGCGCTGACGATGGCGAGCAAGGACGAGCACCCGGTGATCGTGGGCGCCGTCGACTGGCAGGACGCGGCGCTGTTGCCCGAGGGCACCGCCGAACGCGCCAACGCCAACGCGGTGGCGTACCTCGACCTGCCGGCGGCGGGCTCGCGCTGCACCGGCTTCCTGATCGCCCCCGACGTCCTCATGACCAACGAGCACTGCATCCCCGACGCCCGCGCGGCGATGGGCGCCCGCGCGCTGTTCCGCTACGAGACCGGCAGCGCCAACGTGGCCGCCTTCGACTGCTCGACGTTCCTCGGCAACGACGCGGGCCTCGACTTCGCGCTGCTGCAGTGCGCCGGCCGCCCCGGCGGCACCTTCGGCGTCGTCAGCGTCGAGCACCGCGCCCCCCGCCGAAACGAGCCGGTCTACGTGCTGCACCAGAACTGCGACCACCACGCCGACGCGTCGTGCGCGCCGACGAAGAAGCTGTCGCCCGGGCGCGTCCGTGCCGTCGGCACCGAGACCGGGCACGACGCCGACACGCTGGGCGGCAGCTCGGGCAGCCCGCTGTTCTCGCGCGACACGCACGCCGTGATCGGGCTGCATCACGTCGGTGTCGGCGGCACCGGCAACGGCCGGGGCACCGTGAACCGCGCCGTGCCGATGACGCGCATCCTGCCGGTGCTCGCGCAGCGGTTCCCCGGCCTGACCCTCGGCGGCAGCGCGCCGGCGACGACGCCGCCCGCGGCGCCGGCGCCCACCACCACCGACGGCTACGAGCCCAACGACACGCTGTCGGGGGCGACGCCCCTGGCGCTGCCGTTCTCGGGCACCGCCCGCATCGACGCCGGCGACCGCGACGTCTACGCGTTCGACGGCGACGGCACCGCGCGCACGCTGGCGCTGTCGCTGACCCACCAGACCGGCGATCTCGACCTCTACGCCTACGACGCCGCCGGCAACCTGCTGGCGCGCAGCAACGGCGTGACGAACAGCGAGACCATCACCAGCGCGTTCCGCGGCGCCGTGCGGGTCGTCGTCGTCGGCTACGGCCGCGCCACCGGGAACTACGCGCTGTCGGTGCGCTGACCGGCGCCGATGGCCGCGGCGGGCGCCCGAGAACCCGCGCCCGCCCGGCTGGGGGCTGATCAGCCCCCGGCCAGCACGCCCTCGGGGCGACCGCGCCGCATCGCCGTCGTCGCGCCGACGGCGGTAACGACCGCCGCGCCGGCGCGGCAGCCGACCATTGCGAGCGCGGCGAGGCTCGCCTCGTCGAGCACGTCGAGCGCATCCGGTGCCAGGGCGCCGCCCTGGCCGCGCGGCAGCAGGCTGAGCTCGGCGAGCACCGCGCCCATGAACCCATCACCGGCGCCGGTGGCATCGACGACCTCGACCCGCGGCGCCGGGACCCGGGCGCGTGCGCCGCCGACAGCGACGACGGCCCCGTCTTCGCCCAGGGTCAACAAAGCGAGCTTCGGTCCGAGCGCGAGCAGGCCATCGACGAGGGCGTCGTCGAGCGCGCGCTGCGGGCGGCCGCGCCGCGGCCGCCCGGTGTGGCCGAGCACGAGCGCGGCCTCCTCGCGGGTAGCCTTGACGACGTCGGCGCGGCGCACGGCGGTGCGCGCGAGGCTCAGCAGGCGGGCGAGCGATGGGAACATCCCCGGCCGCAGGTTGACGTCGAGCGACACCAGCGCGCCGGCCGCCCTGGCCGCCCGCTGCAGCGCCTGGGTCGCCTGCCGCGCCGATGGGGAGCGCAGGCTGACGGTACCGGTGTGGGCGAGGGCGGCGCGCTGCAGCGCCCGCCGGACGGCGGCGGACTCGACGTCGGCGCGGGCGAGCGACAGGTCGGCGCTGTTGTCGCGGAAGCCGAAGAAGCGGCGCTCGCCCGACGACTCGACCTCGACGAAGGTGACGCCGGTGCGGCAGCCGGGGCGCTCGACGACGCAGCGGGTGTCGACGCCGTCGTCCCGCAGGCTCGCGCGCAGGCGGGCCCCGAGCGGGTCGGCGCCGACGGCGGTCACCAGCGTCGTCGGCACGCCGAGCCGAGCCAGCTGGACAGCGACGTTGGCGGGCGCGCCGCCCTGCAGGGGCACGAAGGCCGCAGTGCGCGACAACGGCTCCGCAACGCGATGTGCGAACAAGTCGCACAAGACCTCGCCGAACACGACGACCCCACGACACGCCTTCGTCATGGCATCTGCTAGCTTGTCGGCGTCGCTGTCAGAAGTACCCACGGGGCAATCGACGGCGGCGGGGCGAGGGAACGGCGGGCGAGACGACGACGCGAGGGCGCGGGTCGAGTCGCCAGAGAGAGACGGCGATGGCGGAAGCGCAGGCACGCAAGGGTCCCAGAGGCAGCGACGACGACAAGGCGCAGCAGGCCGCCGAGGTCCGCGTGGTCTTCGACCGCCTGCGCAAGTCGATGAAGCAGATCGCGCTCTACCGGCACAACGTCGACCGCTACGCCGAGTACCTGGAGCCGTTCACGTCGGGCATGCGCGACCTGCTCGACAAGATGTCGATCCTCGCCGTCAAGGTCGACGCGACGGGCTACAAGATTGGCCAGCACGTCGTGTTCGACGACGAGAGCCGCGACGGCAACCTGGTCTTCCCGCTTTGGTCGGTCGGCGTCCGCATGCTGATGTTCAAGGCCGGCTGCACCGCCGAGGAGATGCAGAAGTTCTTCCTGCTCTGCCTCAGCGGGAGCGACGCCGAAAAGAAGGGGCGCGAGGACATCATCACCGCGCTGTGGAAGGCCGAGCTGGAGCACATCGAGTACGTCGTGGTCGAAGGCTTCAAGGCCCTGGCCGACGACGACGCTGAAGAGGTCGAGATCGAGATCGACAAGGTCGTTGCCTACCTCTACCGGCAGCTGCAGTCGAACTCCGAAGACTACCTCCGCTTCGCACGCATCTCGTCAGAGGACCTCGATCTGCAGCTCGACTCGGTCGACCAGATGCGCGGCGCGATCATCCAGGGTGTCACCGCGACACCGGCGGACCGCGCGCGTGTGCAGGGCTCGCTGGTGCGCGAGGAGTCGCGGCAGCTCACCAAGCTCGTCACCGTGCTGTTCCAGCTGCTCGAGCTCGACACCACCGCCGAGAATTACGAGGACGTCGCCGAGGCATTCATCCAGCTGCTCGACGCGCTCATCCTGCAAGAGAACTTCACCGCCATCGACCAGATCTGCCTGCGCTTTGCGCACTCGGCGGCGAAGCCGACGTTGTCACCCCAGCAGCGCGGCATGGTCGAGCGCTGCGCCGAGCGCTTCCGCACCCGCATGGGCGAGAGCCAGCGCGTACAGGCCATCGGACAGATGCTGAACACCGGCCTGGTCAAGGACGCCAACGGCGTGCGCAAGTACCTGCAGAGCTCGGCTACGAG
>Ga0194129_10006895_pt1 | contig 13730 bp, 14 predicted proteins | sample TA2KigCa35mmetaG_FD_150862 | JGI IMG/M metagenome (GOLD analysis project Ga0194129, IMG submission 150862) | Freshwater microbial communities from Lake Tanganyika, Tanzania - TA2015038 Kigoma Deep Cast 35m | ecosystem: Environmental > Aquatic > Freshwater > Lake | place: Tanzania: Lake... | reverse complement strand
CTAATTGCCATGAGTTGCCCTTTTTAAGATAATTTAGAGCTTTCTTTCTAAGATCAATTGAATAAGTCATTCAGACATTATAGAGAAATCCGGGAATATGAAAAACAAATTTTAATTCACTATAATTTTTTCCAAGAGATCACTTTAAGATTTTGATCAGGCTTTGCCGTCGCATGAAGAGAGAACATTGTGGCTCACAACACGGGTGAGTGCAGATCAAAAGATGAAGATGACCCTATTAAAAAAAACAACCAAAATTTAATTCACTATACATGAGTTCTTTTTATAGTTAATTTAATTTAAAGTGTTAGTTGTTTCTAAAAAATGGATGAGGTGGATTAAATCCACCAGATAATTTTAACAAAAACTATTATTTTGAATTGAATTAACTACAATTTAAAATTTCTGATATCTTATTTTTCACTTCATTCATTGAGATTAAATTCATCGCATCTTTATGATAAATACGGACATTCCAACCCTTTTTCCTCTGTTTCTCACTTGCATATTTTTCTAACACTTCACTATGTTTATCAATACACATCTCTTTAGAAAAATAGGGTCCTGTAAGAGAAGATGTTGTTGGACCAAAAAGGCCTATTGCGGGCGTTTTGAGACCGCTTGCTATATGAAGTGGCCCACTATCAGGAGAGAGAAGAAATTTAGCCTCTTTTAAAACCTGTACAAGCTCTTTTAAATCTGTTTTTCCGCATAAATTTATACAAGCTGATTCTTTTGCAATCATTTCGCAAATTTCTTTATCTTGACCAACCCCTATTACCACTGGTGTTAAACCAAATTTTTCTTTCACATATGAAATTAAAGGAATGTAATTTTTATAGTTCCAATCTTTTTCTAACTTACTGCTACAAGGGTTAACTACAAAATAAGGAGTTTTAATAAATAATTTTTTTTTATCCTCTATCGGAACTGCCCCATCAAAGACCATTTCTATCGCGCCAATTTTTTTAGCAAACCCCAAAAAACCTTCAACTGTATGCTCTTTTATAAAAGGTATTCTCTCATTTACAAAAAGTGCATGAAAATCTTTACTTCTCACTGGATCGTAACCAATTTTCCTTTTTGCACGAATAAGAGTATAAATAAGATGCGCTGAAAAACTTGCCTGAGTTGCTAATAAAATATCAAATTCATATTTTTTAAGTTTTTTTTTTAGAGTTAGCCAATCTCTAAACGATTTTATTTTAGAAATGCCAATAACATTAACCCCTTGTAATCCCTCAAAAAGAGGGTAAAAAGGCTTACCTACAATCCAAGTGATTTCAGCTGAAGGAAAATTTTTTTGCAACGTCCTTATAAGAGGGAGGCTCATCACAATATCGCCAAGCGCAGAGAGCCTAACTATACAAATGCGCATCAAAAAACTCTAAAAAATCTTTCGGAATATGTGCTGTAATTGCTATGTTTTTTCCACTCATTGGATGAATAAATGCAACTTTAGATGCATGAAGAAAAACTCTTTTAGCATCCGTCCTTCCCTGTTTCCCATACATATGATCCCCTAAAATAGGGATTCCTAATGAAGTTAAATGAATACGAATCTGATGAGTCCTTCCTGTTTTCGGCATACACTTTATTAAGGATAGACCATTTTTTCGAGCGATGCATTTCCAAGATGTCTCAGCACTTTTTGAAACACCATCTTTGACAATCGGTTTTGAAATCAGACCCGAATTCTCGTCAGGTGAACCTACACAAATTGCATAATAGGTTTTTTCGATTTCTCTATTTCGAAAAAGATTCAAAAAAGCCTCTTCTTTAGAATTTAATAAAACGCCAGAGGTCTCTTTATCGAGTCTATGCAAGAAAAAAAATTTATTTGAAACTATATAAAAAGGGGGTTTATAAAAAGCTGATAAGTACTCATCTTGATATAAAGAGAGAAGTTCTTGAGCTTTTTCTTGTTTTTCAAAAGCAACAATATCACCTTTTTGCAATCTATACGTCGAAAATCTTTCTATAAGACCATTAACTGTACACGATTTTGCATCAATTGCACGTTTAACCTCTTTTCCAGAGAAACCAGACTTCTGTTTTAAAAACTGTAAAAGAGAAGTTCCTATTTCATCGCCTTGGACCTTAAAATGGAATTTCTTCATCGGACAAAGCTTCCTCTTCTTGATGGTTTGAGTGCCCTTTCCTTCCTTCTTCACCTGAATTTCCAGAAAACTTCCCTTCACCCTCTTTTCCTTTTCCAAAAGGACTAAATGCGACATTTGTTGCTACAATTTGCATAGAAACTTGAGGCTTACCCTCTTTGTCAGTATAAATTTCAGGTTTTGTAATTTCTCCCTGTACAATGATGGGGCTGCCTTTTTTAAAGTAAGGCAGCATTTTGTCGAATTGATCGCCCCAAATAGTTACTCTCCACCAAATACTTTCATCTTTACGACTTTTGCAACCAACTCTAAATGTCGTTACTTTCTGTCCACTCGAAGTAAATCTTGTCTCTGGATCAGAACCTAGATGGCCTGCAACCATACCATTATTCATAAAAACTCCTTTTTTTTAGGAAGTATATCACGATAGCAATCCTAAACAAAGTAAAAAAAATTTTAATAAGTATTAGACAAAAATCCTACTTTTACTATAGAACGAGGTTCATATGCTTAAAAAACAAGATAATAATGATTTTTCTACACCTGAGCCTTACAAAAAGGGCCCATCTTTAAGGGATGAGTCTTTACAAGCTCATACTTACCTGTTTCCTATTGATGAAACAGAAGAGTTTCACGACCCGTTTTCCGATCTATCTCTTTTTTTAGCAAAAAAAATTAAACAAGAAATTTCTAAAAGCTCGAGTCCAAAAAAGTGGTCTAGAAATATACAAACAGACTTACTTAAACTAATTTTACCCGATTTTCAAATAAAATTTCCTAAATACCGCTTAGGACACACAGCCCTTAAAAAAACTTGGGATAAAGTACTATACTACATCCAATTCATTCAAAAACAGAAAGAATCAGTTACTGAGGATGGCAAACTAAATATTCACTACCTGATCAAACAAAATTTAAAAAACCTCTTACAAAATTCTCTCCTATCTGACCTTCACCCCTACACAACAGCGCACAACCTTGCTGTAAAAATTTCAGAATGTGTCGCAACAATCGATGGTGAAAGAGAAAATTTAGAGACCTTAACAAAGACTATTTGGGCTATTCAAAAACATTTGATTCCAAAATCAGAAACACCATCGCCATTTGATAGATACGATCAAGTAGATAAACTGATTGTTAGATTTCAATTAGAAGAGATTGCAAAAAACAAATGGTCTACACCCTCTGAGATAAGTTCAGCAACCTGCAAGAAAATTGAGACTCTAAAACAGTTACATAAAATTCGAAAAGGGGATGATCTTTTAGCTTCTATCTCGTTTGTTTTATCAGAAAACATGTATTCTCATTTAAAACTACACAAAAAGCTATCTCCTAAAGATTTTCAAGAACTCTGTAAGTTTATTAAAAACCAAATTAACGAACAAAAAAATAGCAGCTGTTTAAAAGAAGAAAAAGATTGCATCCACACTACTCAAAAAATTTTATTCCTCTACAAGCTCGCCTCAACACTAACACCTGAAGAGACAAAACACAATCTTGAAACAGCTGTCTCCTACGTCTACAACCTATCCCAAGGTGGATTTATTCCTAATTGCCCTGTGCTAAGACCAGAAGTTTACACATTTATCAATGCAGAAATTTCAAACTTAAAAGAAAAAAGAGTTGAAAATCCCCTAGAGCAAGTTTTAAACACCCTCATGAAATGTTTTTATGAAGCACAAAACATTCCAAAGATAGATTCAGATCTATATGAAGAACTTGAAATCCTGATCTGGAAAATCATGCAAGAGGTCTTTAATCCGGCAGAAAAAATGCCTACTTATATCAAAGAAATTTTAGCCCATGAACTTGCAAATATCACAATCGATCATCCAAAAGAGTCTTTTCAAAAAATTGTTAGCATTTCACTTAACTATTTGAAAAAAACGCAAACTATTGACACAACAAACCTCGAGAAAAAAGCAACATTTTGGTCCCTGCAAAATGATATGATTTGTAAATCCCTTCACTTTGAAGAGACAACCCCTATATTAAAACTGATCTCAAGAGTTTGGAAGAGTGAGGAATCATCACAATTAAGTCATGCCCAATTTATCGAAAAAGTTCTTTCTATCTATCTTAAAAATAACGCTACAATCTTAGAGTGGAAATCTGTTTTACAAGCAAGAATCACAATTCTTTATAAATATTTTTGGTACAATACCATGGCTTCAGAAAAAGAGACGGCGTACGAAAGATTTCTTAGATGGCACTCCCATGACCTTCTTTTATCTACACAAAAAGAATTTCCCGAAATAGTTCTTGCACGGCTTGAAGAGCAAGTAAAACATCTAATTCCCCTTGCCCCCTTCTGCCAAAAACATATCAGATCTTTACAGCTTTTTTAGCCTCGCTTTTTCTAAAGAGCAAATAGAGACCATAAGCTATTGCAGGAAGACTTAAAACCTGCCCCATTAGTAAAAAAGAGGCTGACTGATCAAACCATAAGCTTTGGTCAGACTTCAAAAATTCAATTAAAAATCGAAAAGAAAAAACTGTTGTTAACATAACTCCTGCTAATCTCCCAGCATTGAGCAAATCTTTTTTCTTCCTCCAAAGATTTCCTAAAACAAAAAAGAGGGAAAAGTAAACTAGCGCTTCATAAAGCTGTGCTGGATGTCTTGGCAAGGCGGGGCTACCATCTGCGGGATGTCCAAAAATAATTCCCCAGGGCATGCTTGTGGAAATACCCAGGATTTCTTGGTTAAAAAAATTTCCCAAGCGGATAAAAGATGCTAAAAGCATTGCTGGAACACTGAGATAATCTAGGAGTCTAAAAAATGAAAATTCAGGGTATTCTTTTTCTATCTGTTTAGCAAACAGAAAAACAGAAATGATAATTGCAAAAACAGCACCGTGACTTGCAAGCCCACCCTCCCATGTTTTAAGAATAGAGATAGGATTTTTTAAGTACTCCAAAGGGTATTCGTAAAAAATAATATGACCAAGTCTTGCTCCCAAAACAGTTGCAACCATTACATAAAGTAAAAGTTTTTCAGAAAATGCGTTTGCGATAACATCGCTATTTTTTATCCCATTTCTTGCTAGAAAATTTTTAAACATAGCTGAAAATATATGAAACCCTATCCAGAATCCTAAAGCAAATAAAAGACCGTACCAGGTTAAAGGTAAATTAAAATAGGGAATTTTAAAAAATTCACTACTAGGATCCCAATATATCCAACCTAACATATCACTCCCATAGAATGTTTCAGTTCTACTATAATGTCTCTCATGATGCGTATCAAGATTATTTCACCCGGGAAACATAACAAGCTTTGGTTAAGCTCTGCTATTTTAGAATATGAAAAGCGTCTAACTAAGCTTGCAAAAATCGAATGGGTTTTTCCAAAAGAGTTGAAAATGCCTCAAGAAACCTACTCTCTTTTGGATGTAAAAGGAAAATTTTTAACAAGCGAACAGTTTTCTAATTTTTTAATTTCAAAACCTTCTCATACCTTTGTGATAGGAGGTCATGAAGGACCTTGTCAAAACATTATTGAAAACGCCTCTTTTAAGTTTAGCTTATCATCTTTAACATTTACTCATCAGATGGTTAGACTTGTTTTAATAGAGCAAATTTATAGGGGTTTTGAAATCTTTAAAGGATCTTCTTATCATAAATAGACTGACAAAAAATTTCGCCCCGATTACAATCCTGATTTATTCCTTAAGGGGGTAAAATGCACTTGTCTATCATTTTCTCACGTATTTTATTTGCTATTCTAAGCTTATTTTTCATGACAACTTACATGATGAGTCACCAAAACTACTCATTTGAAATGCAATTGTTGATGGGAGTTTGTCTAGGTGGAACGTTTACTTTGCTGCTTTTTGGTTTTGAATTTCTTTTTAAAAGATGCAGTCTTAGAATTTTTAATATCGCGACAATAGGCCTTTTTTCAGGCTATTTTTTAGGTAAAGTGTTAGTTCTTGTTTTCGACACTGTTATAGACACAACTTCTTTAATCACGACGTTAAACCCGCCTGTAGTTGAGCTTTTAAGAATCTGTCTCTATCTTACCTCTCTTTACCTTGGCACACTACTAGCTTTTCGTTTTTCTGACGAATTCCACCTCTCCATACCATTTATTAAATTTTCCCACACAGTACACAAGAAAAAAGACCTTCTCTTAGACTTAGCAGTTTTATCAGACTCCCGAATTATCGATTTTTGCTCTCACGGAATTTTAAACAATCAACTAGTCGTCCCTAAATTTTTAGTAAAAGAGCTAAAAGCAAACTTAGAATCTCTCGATGAGGGAATCAAATCTAAAGCGAAAAAGTCTTTAGATATTTTAAAAAAATTAGAGACAATGCCTTCGCTGAATCCTCGTTTAAACGAAACTGACTTTCCGGAAGTAAAAGAGTTAACTCAAAAAATGATAAAACTTGCAAGACACTTAGAAGCAAACATATTAACAGCAGATGCAAGCCGGACTCACACTCTTGCAAGTGATGAAATTCTTTTTATAAATTTTTACGCTCTCTCAAATTCTCTAAAACCCTTAACACCTCCTGGTGAGACGATTACAATTAAAATTCAACGGTATGGAAAAGAGCCAAAACAAGGTGTTGGATACCTTGAAGATGGAACTATGGTTGTTGTCAATAATGGTGGTGATTACATAGGCGAAGTTATTGATACGCAAGTTATTTCAGTTAAACAGACAAGCGCCGGAAGGATTATCTTTACAAATGCATTAATAGACGAAAACGCCCACCTCTTTGAGCAAGAACCAGCATACGATCACCATGAATAACATCTTAGGAGTAGGAACAGACATTATTGAAATTGAAAGATTTAAAGATGTAATGAAAGATCGCGGGCAAAAGTTTCTTGATAAAGTTTTTTCCAAACAGGAACAAGAGTATTGCCTCAGGTATAGCGATCCTACAAGTAGATTTGCCGTACGTTTTTCCGCAAAAGAGGCCGTTGTAAAAGCTCTCGGCGTCGGTTTTGGAAAAGAAGTCTCCTTTCTCGATATCGAAATCCTAAATGACCCCTCGGGCAAACCTTTAGTAATTCTTTCCCCTAAATGCCAAGCCCTCTTTCAAAACCCGGTTTTTCATATCTCCCTATCCCACTCCAAGTTCTACGCAACAGCAACTGCTATCGCAGTAACAGAATAACTAGGAATGAACCTCTCGCTGATCATTTTCTAAGAATGCGAGCAGATACAGCGGGTTTAATTTCGCTAGTGTCGATAATTACATCATACCCCTTAAACCCAGGCGTGTAGTCAATAGACTCAATCGAAGGATCACTAAATCAACTCCTTTTGGCACTTAATTATAAGTTGTAATCAAACAACCCATTAATTCAAGATCATAGAACCTCCTAATTGGGAGGTTCTTCTTTTTTTAGTTGATTTTTAAGTGATTGATATCAAAACAGAAAGATTTAAATGCCACAATGTCGTGCCTGACACCACTTGACACCACTGATAAGTGGATAATTTTCATTTTTAGAAGGAAAAGGGCAGATCGTACGTTATCAGAAAGCTGTTATAGTCTTCTGGGTAGGTATTTGCTAAAAATCTATGCGTATAAGCTAGTGTAAGTGAGCCTAAGACCTCAAAGAAAACTGTAAAGGTAGCTCCTACATCAATACTCTGGTGTTTGTACATTCCATACCCATCAAAATGGCGCACATCTATAAGAGTCTTTTTTCCAAGACCAAAGTAGCTATTTAGAAAGGCTGAAAACATATAGTCTTTAAACGCTTTAGCTCTAATATCAAAATTTGCTTTTATCCAAGGGTACCCTCTATTTGCTTGGCCAACAGCACCTAAGACAAAAACTCTCCATAGCCAATCCTCTTCTTTAGTAAACTCTTTTCCGATTGCAGAAGAGAGCTCGAAATTCCAAAGATCGTGATAAGGAACTGCTACATCTCGCAATCTCTGTTTTGGAACTGCGCGAATATTTGCTCCAAGATCAAGACTTAAAAAATCACCCATAATATCGTTTAACAAAAGCTTTCTTACTTGCAAGACAGCGCTTTCAAATCCAAAATTTGTCATAGAGGTACTTTGCAATTCGACCTCTATTTCTGCGTCGAAAGTAGATGAGATGGGGGCTAAAAACCCCAAAACAGCCTCAAAATTAGTTGAATGATAACCTATGGGGTTAAAACCATTATCAACATTTGTAAAAAAACTCGCTTCGAAGGCTGCTTTTGTATGAAAATTATATGGAGGATAAAACCAAGGTTTTTCCTCCAATCCATAAACCTGAAGAGTCGTTATTAAAAAAATAGAGACTCTTTTTATAAACTGTCTCATCTTCAGCTTTTTTCTATCAGAATATTTTCTTTATGGCTATTTTCAGAAAGCCACTTTTCTGCATCTAATGCGGACATACAACCCATTCCTGCAGCTGTAATTGCTTGTCTGTATCTTTTATCACTGACATCACCCGCTGCAAAAATACCCTCTAGTGAGGTGTGTGTTGTCCCTTTTTTAACTTTAATATAGCCCGTAGCATCTAGTTCAATTTTTCCCTTAACAATCTCACTATTCGGCTGATGTCCTATTGCATAGAAAAGACCACGAACTGCAAGTTTCTGTGTCTCACCGCTATTTACATCCTTAACAAGGATACTTTCAAGAGTAATTCCCCCCATCGCCTTTTCTATTGTGTGAGAAAATATAATTTTAATTTTGGGATTTTCTTTTACCCTCTCTTGCATGATTTTAGAGGCGCGGAGATGATCTTTTCTAACAATCATATAGACCATACTTGCATACTTTGTTAAAAAACTAGCCTCTTCACACGCAGAATCTCCCCCACCAATTACAGCAAGTGGTTGATTTCTAAAAAAGGGTAATGCTCCGTCACAAACAGCGCAAGCGCTAATTCCTTTACCCCAAAACTCTGTATGGCCTGGGATTTCCATTTTTTTAGCATATGCCCCAGTAGCTATAATTACTGTTTTAGTAAAAAAATTATTACTTGTTCCTCTTACTGCATAGGGATAACTAGTTGTATCTACTTCTAAAACATCCTCTTCATACACTTCTATATTAAATTTTCTAGCCTGTTCTTCCATCAACCGAATCAGTTCAGGCCCAGTGACGCCAAGCGGAAACCCTGGAAAATTCTCAACTTCGAAAGTAGTTGTCAGTTGCCCTCCCCTCTGGCCACCACTTTTTACACCAGTAAACACAACCGGCTTTAACTCACCCCTAGCGGCATAAAGAGCTGCTGTCCACGCTGCAGGACCTGACCCAATAATAATGATATTCTTTATATCCATTGTTTCCCTCATGAAATTCAAAACAATTATCTAAAAAAAAGATCAAAAAAGCAATAAAAGTTATTGTGAAAATAAAGTCCCATGCGCGAAAATAGGTGCTCAAAACCTTTACTAATTCATCTAACTCTGAAACTAAGGGGGTACCGAGCTTAAGTGAGAAATATTTGTCTAAAAAATGTCTCAAAAACAAAAAATGGTCATGTTATTTTTGACAACATTTCTTTAGAAATTCCTTCTGGCGAATTTTTTGCCCTACTTGGCCCGTCTGGTTGCGGAAAAACAACCCTTTTGCGACTGATTGCGGGGCTGGAAAAAGTTGATTCTGGACGAATTTTTCTAGGAAATGTTGATATCACAAATGAACCGGTTCATAAAAGAAAAATAAACGTTGTTTTTCAAAACTACGCTCTCTTCCCCCATTTATCCGTTTTTGATAACGTTGCCTACAGCCTATTAATTCAAAAAAAAGCGAAGGACGAAATCTCTTATAAAGTTCGTAAACTACTAAAAGCGTTTCATTTAGAGGAACATATTTTCAAAAAACCGTCTGAACTTTCCGGTGGACAACAGCAACGAGTTGCCATCGCAAGAGCAATTGTTAGCGAACCTGAAGTTTTATTACTCGATGAACCTCTCGCAGCACTTGATTTTAAACTTCGTGAAAAACTTCTTATAGAGCTAATTGACCTGCAAGATAAGCTTTTAACAACATTTGTTTATGTAACACACGATCAATTCGAGGCTCTTACAGTAGCTGACCATATGGCTATTATGAACACGGGTGGAAAAGTTGCGCAAATCGGTACACCAAAAGAGATTTATGAATTTCCAAACTCTACATTTGTAGCGCAATTTGTAGGAAATACAAATATTTTTGACGGCAACTTGGTTGTAGAAGATGGTGAAACAAAATTTGAAGTTCCTGATTTAGGAACATTTATTGTATCCCCCCCGCATAACAGCACCCTTTTTTCTCAAAAAGAAGCTGTTATGAGCATTAGACCTGAAAAAATTTTTATATCTAAAAAACCTGTAGAAAATTTTACAAACACACTTAAAGGATCTGTTTCATCTATAGTCTACACGGGCAGATCTACTCTTTACGAAGTGGTTTTAAAAAACAGGATCAAAGTACAAGTTTTTGAGCAAAATGAAGAGCACTTTCCACAAGAAACAATTGACTATGACGACGAAGTCTATCTTTCTTGGCAAAAAGAAAATATTGTATTGTTAGAGGGATAAAATGTCAGAAGCGCTATCTTCGCAACTCTCGCTCCACGTTAAAAAAGAAAAAAACCAATCAAGTTTTTGGAAAAGAGTTAAAAAAGAGTTTCCTTTTGCTATTGGATCAACTCCTTTTATTTGGCAGCTATTTTTTTTCTACCTCCCACTTTTTTTTCTAATCACTTCAAGCGTTATTAAATTATCTCAAGCGGGACATTTTGAAACATTTACTTTAGAGCACTTTCGAACTATTTTTACACCGACTTATTTTCATGTAATAAAAAATTCGCTCTCACTTGCCTTTTTTACAACGTCTATATGTCTGATAATTGGATTTCCATTAGCATATTCGATTGTATTTCATGGAGGTCGCCTAAAAAGCTTACTACTTTTCTTATTGATTATCCCTTTTTGGACAAACTTTATTCTCCATATCTACGCTTGGTTTTTTGTTCTTGAAAAACACGGTTTTATTAATAGCCTTCTTTTATCAACAGGTCTTATTTCTGATCCTATTCAATTTTTGAACAGCTACTTCTCAATATATTTGATGATGGTCTATTTTTACTTACCTTTCATGGTACTGCCAATTTTTTCCTCTTTAGAAAGGTTTGATCACTCTCTTTTAGAAGCATCTCTTGATCTGGGGGCAAATAAAAGACAAACACTTAGAAGAATTTTAATCCCTGTTAGCATGAATGCGATAAAATCAGGCATTTACTTAGTATTTATCCCCTCTTTTGGTGAGTTTGTAATCCCAGAACTTATGGGGGGAGCAAAAGATTTATTTATTGGAAATGTAATCTCTTTATTTGTTATGGATTATCACACAGCACCTATTGGAATTGCTTTTACCGTTATAAGCGTAGTAGCTCTACTCCTTTCTTTAATTGTTTTACAATTTGGCCTTAAACAAGTAACAAAACTCTTAATCGGAGGAACATCTTGGGCAAAAAGTTAAAAGGTCTTATTCCTCATGCATTTTTATTTGTTACCTTCGGATTTCTCTATCTACCTCTTTTAGTATTAGTTGCATTTTCGTTTAACTCTAGGTCGTTCCCCTCACCTTGGGGAAATTTTACTTTAAAGTGGTATAAAGAACTTTTTTCCTCTTCAGGTGTGTGGGAATCATTTTTTAACTCATTTATTGTAGCCTCGACATCTACACTTCTTTGCACTATGCTTACGATGTTTCTACTTTATCTTCTCTTAAGATATAGAACACTTGGCAATTGGTCTACTCTATTTTATGGAAATTTAATCATACCTGAAACTGTTCTTGGCGTTGGACTTCTTAGCTATTTTTCATTACTAAACATCCCTCTTGGCATCCCTACAATAATTATTGCTCACACAGTATTAGGTCTTGGATTTTCCATACCTATTCTTTTTACCCGTTTTTTTGAAATCGATCACAGAATTTTCGAAGCTTCTCGGGTCCTTGGAGCAAGCTCCACCCAAACATTTTTCAAAGTCGCTCTACCTTTAATAAGACCTACTTTTTTTGCAACAGGGCTTATGATTTTTATTATCTCCTTTGATGATTTTGTCCTTACCTATTTTTGCTCTGGTACATCTGCTCAAACCCTTTCTTTATTTTTAGTAGCATCAATTAGATTTGGGGTCTCTCCAGTTATTAACGCATTTGCCTCAATTCTTTTGATTTTGATCATTTTATTAGCCTCGCTATTTTTCTCATTTAAAAAGGAGGCTAGACTTTTTTAATGAAATTTTTTGTTCGTACACTTTATGTAATCCTAATTACCTTTATATTATTTGGAGTAACCTATTTTTCAAGTTACACAACCTCCAAGATTAGAAAAAAAAATATTCTAAACATCTTTGTCTGGGGTGATTTTTTCCCTGAAGAAGTTTTAGAAAATTTTGAAAAAGAGACTGGGATTAAATTAAACGTCAATTTTTATACCTGTAACGAAGAGCTAATTTTAAAATTAGAGAGCTCTGATGGAGTTGGCTACGACATTGTATTTCCTTCTGACTATGGCGTTACAACGCTTAGACAAAAAGGGCTTTTAAAACCATTAGATAAATCTAAATTTGATTTTATGGATAAAATTGAGCCCTATCTTCTAAATAGACCTTTTGATCCGAATAATGATTTTACAATCCCTTATTTTTGGGAAGTTTATGGAATGGCTTATGAAAAAAGTAAGATTGACTCTACCTATAAAGCCTCTCTTAAAGATCTATTTGAAGGTGATCAAAAAGTCATCATGACGGCTGATCCTGTAGAGGCAGTAGATTTTGCCTCTCACTATCTATTTGGATATAAAAAATACCTTACTAGTGATGAAAAAAAATCTGTAATCGATCTTCTTAAAAAGCAGAAAAAACATGTTGAGGCATATACAGACGACCGCGTTCAATATATGATTTCTTCTGAAAACTGCCCTTTAGCAATTCTCAGGGTCTCATTTTTTTGGAAAAATTATGAAGATCTTTCTCACCTTAAACTACTACTACCCAAAGAGGGGATTTTTACTTCAATAGAAAATGTCGCGCTTTCTAAAAATGCAGAGCACTTAGATGCAGCTTATCAATTGATTAATTATATCTATAAACCAGAGATTATGGCTAAACAACTAGATCTCTCTCCTCTTTTCCCTGCCTGCCAAGAGACTCTACTCCATACAAATCTTATGGAACTTGAAAGATATCCAGAATTATTCAAAGAAATTCAAAGAAGAAACGACTTTTTTTTCACTCACTATGTAATTCCACAAGAGAGTATTCGTGAAGCTTGGGTTGAAATCAAATCATAAAAAGTAGGCATATACTCTATGCCTACTCCCGAGTAGACGGGTTTCAAAATTCAATTAGCTTGTTAAAATTAATCAGATTTATAATCAGACTCTAGTTTATTCCATTCTCGTAAGACAGCATGACCCATCCTAACTCCCCAAAATGATTCTGTATCAATAATAGGGCGGTGTATAAATAGTTAGGTTAAATTTTATTTGATAAGCTAAAATGTTTAACCAATCACTCTGAGGAGGTCAAACATATGAGAACTTGCTGTCCTTCGTGCGGTTCATTCGCTTTTAAAAAAAATGGAATAAATCAACATGGAGATCAAAACCATAAGTGCTTAGATTGTAGCCGAC
>Ga0194129_10006894_pt1 | contig 13731 bp, 23 predicted proteins | sample TA2KigCa35mmetaG_FD_150862 | JGI IMG/M metagenome (GOLD analysis project Ga0194129, IMG submission 150862) | Freshwater microbial communities from Lake Tanganyika, Tanzania - TA2015038 Kigoma Deep Cast 35m | ecosystem: Environmental > Aquatic > Freshwater > Lake | place: Tanzania: Lake... | reverse complement strand
TAATCAAAGTGTTTGGAAAATAAAACGATAAAGCACCATCCAAATCCAGCAGAAATGATAAGAAACTCTATCACTCTACTTTACAATCAGGATGCCAAACCTTAAGAGAAGCACAATACTCCTCTTTAGGATTGTAATCTATTCTAGCACTTGGAGGATACTTAAGTCTATCTACCGCTTGTTGGCGATAGTATGCATCATAAAGGCGTTGATCGCGTTGGATAAGAAATACATTCCATCCAATAATCGCAAGAAAACCGAGAGCAAAAGCAGTGATATATTTCCTACTCATGCTGCCACCTCTTGAGGAATCTCTTGTGCCTCAAGATAAGTTACGTCGTGCCACTTACAAGTATCGTAGCACAACCACTCTCCATCGGTGGTATAGAGATAGGCATACTCTTCTGCATCTTGAGTGAGATAGTCGCTGATGCGCCAGTCAAGGCGAGGAGGACGATTCTCACCACGAGAAGAATAGTAGAGAGGACCAGTGGTAGGCAGAGTGTTATTCTGCCAATCAACATTTGTCCACAGACAACTGATGTCACCACCGTCAATCAACTCAGCAACCTTGTCACGAGTGTTGAAGTGCTGCTGAAGTTTGACACCAACGAAGTCAGGATAACCATCCCAGTGGCAATACACTGAGAGCACAGAATCGTCTGCGAGTTGAATACCGATGCGGGAACGAGTTGCCATGAGATTGTTTGAGAAGGAGTTGAGAAGCACCTCTGTGCCTCATGAATCAAGTATAGGGTATCCTAGGGGTCTAAGGGAGCAGAGTGGACAGTTTCGGGATTGACCCACTTCTGCTCCTTCCAGAGCACTTTTAGGTGTTTATCAAATACCATCAGAAATCTGTGCTTCTGACTTCTCTTGCGATATTCTCCCTTCAATCCTTTTCCACCACCTCTAGATTTCTTAGTATAAGTGCAATCATCATTAAGAATCCAAAAGTCTGCTACATTTGCAGATGTGAGTCCATAGTATTTGAAGTTGGATGCAGCATAAATTACACCCTTGTGAAACTTGCCATCAGCATAAGATAGAATTGCTCTGACCTTCACATCTTTGCGAAATTGTTTGATTGCTCTCGATACAAACCAGGATGTGATATTGTATTCTTCTGCCTGAACATCAGGATGAATACAAAGACGCGAAAGTTCAAACAATCCATCTTGATCGTCTCTTTCTAATCCAAATGCAGATACAGCGATCTCAGGTACAGGAATACCAGTAAAGACAATCGCACCAACACATGTGCCAACAGGGCGAAGAATACAATCAGGATCTCCTCTGAACAGAGCATAATGATACCCTGATCGAAATGTCTTGGAATGATCTTTTAGATAGTGATAAGTGAAAAGCAGAGGTTCAACCTCTTTTCTTTCCACTCTCTCAATGTAGAAATCACCCTTCATTGCAGAACTCGATAATCTTTTTGTTGAACACCTTTTTCTTGAATGGTTTTTTAAATGATTGATAGTTATTATAGCATACAGCAGACAAGAAGGAAAGAAACTTGCTGCTCTGTAGAGTATTTACAAAGGATTCAAAATCAATATCCTCTGGGACATAATAACAATCAACTGCCATCTTTCGATCAGCAATCTCATCGAAAGAATACATTTTCAAACCATTCTTAATCTTGCTATTTTCAAATCCAGTAGAGATACAAACAACTCTGTTTGTATCCCAATCAACTCTCTTCTGATATTGCTCTCGATTGTTTTCTTTCAAACCTGCGCTCAAACTAATATATTGAAGTGCATCTTCATCATTTACACTTTCAAAGTAAGAATAGTATTTGGAATTGTTAGTGTGCAAGATTGGCGTCTTGCTTGTATTAACCCTAATCTTCTGATTCTTGTATGATACAACAGTAGTATCATTTGTTTTACCTTTCTTCAACTTGAGAATTGCATCATCCTCAAACATCTCAACCTCATCAATAGTAAGGTCTTTCAGATCATGAACTTGAGAGCAAACTTTGATGGGGACTTTGCAAATCAAAGTTTTACCATTACCCAGATAATCAAAAGCATGTTTCAACCAACGATATTCATGCTTTGCAGATGAACCAGGGAACTTTTGATTGTCGTTGATGTCAATAAGAACAGTATCATAAGTCTTATTCTTCGCATCACTTGGATCAAAGGAAAAATCAAACTGATGTCCAAGAAAACTAGCAATCATGGCAATTTGAGGAGAAAGAATCAGAGTCTCCCCCTCAACAGTGAAGTGTTGCTCGAATTGTTCTGTGGTCAGGAAATCCATGAATCTGGTGAATACAAGAAAATAATACCATACCCCAGACAGTTCTGAGGTATGGTAGGACAGTCATTCAACTGTCACACTCAACGTACATGGAGAACAGGGAAAGATCAATGTAGCGATCCTGAACCAGCATATCGAACTCTTGGGCGCTCACACCAATAGAATTGGCAACAAAACGATTTGTGTTGAGAATGTCCACAAAAGATTGATAGTTGATCCTACCTTGATGCTTGCGAACTTCCTTGATGCAGTATGCAGTGCGATCAAGAATCTGTGTTAGTTTGAGGCGACGCTGAGCAATGATTTGATTTTCCTCATCAATCAGTTTGCGCTTTGATTTGTTGAGAGATTCAGCATTGGTTCTGCCTTTCTTGATGTCAGAAACTGCCTTCATCTTTTCAACACCAGAGGCATCAAAATCAATCAAATCCAGACAACCACTATACATCAGGCGATCATTGTTCATCACAATTCGATGAGAACTGCTGGAAGAAAAGATCTCTTTAGAATAATCATCTGCTTCCAGTTGCACATTGTATCCATCTGCACCCATCTCAAAGATAGGAAGAGTTTTGATGACTTTGCGAAGGGCAGAGACAATATCAATATCCTCATGATCTGCAACTTGTCGTGCAGCATCTAGAATCATAGGAGCAATCTTATCATCCCTGGTGCCATCAATCGAAATAGAGATGATGTGACCGATCTTTTCGCTGTCGCCAGCAGTCAAAGCGCGACTCATTTTCTGAACAGTTGCACCCATGTCACCATTATCATAGGTGAGAAGAACAACATTGATCTCAGGGATACTGAAGGATCGCTGACACATCTGAGATGCAATAATCCACACTTGCTTGTTATTTTGTTCAGCAATGCGAATCTTATCGTTCACAAATTGCTCAGCATCTTCATTCTTGACAACATCGCCATTGATGACATGCACATCATAGAACTCACCAAGAATTGATTTTGCGATAGATTCAAGATGGTGCATTTGCTTATTTTCCATGCTCACAAATTGAATGACAGATTTGGCATCACCTTCGATACAGTTAGCAAGACTGAAATCATTTGCATCCATGATAGGACTAGTGCCAACAAATGACTTGTAGAGACCAGACCAGAATCCTTGATTTTTCTTGACATTCTTAGATACCTTGGAGAATGAAGGATTGAACTTTACTTCATGCCCATCAAGAAGAGAAACAAAACGACTCCAATCATTGCGATAGAATCGAACCTTTGCCAGGCATTTTTCAAACCCATATGCTCGTTTGAATTGCTTGACAATCTCATTTTTGATCTTTGCTTTCGTACCTGCCATCATCAACTGGTCAAGGTAGGTAAGTCTAAAAAAAGCATCAAGATCATTGTGCAGACCTTTTGCACGTTCGCTATTAGTTCCTGTGGTGAGAATCACAGGTGCGCCGTGACTAATGCGATTAACAAAAGGTACACAACTCTCAGTGTGTGCTCCATAATCTGCCTCATCAATGACAGTAATTTTGTCAGTGAATTGCTCAATGAATTGTGCATTTTGATTACGCACAGTAGTATTTGCTTCTTTATCTCCACAGAGAGAAGCAAGAACAACAATCTTCTTACCATCACTCAGACCTTGATTAAAGTCTGCTTGGAAAGTATCAGATTTGAGTTCCAGAACAATGAAGTTGGAAAACTCATTGTAACGACTAATTTCTTTCTTGAAAGAAGAAAGAGCAGTCAGATAGTAAGTTCCAACAACCATGACCTTATGATGGACCGCAAGAAACATGGCAAGATATTCAAGAGTCTTACCAAATCGTGCAGCAAGTTCTGCCATGATTTTTTTCTTACCTTCACCAAGGAAAGAAAAGATCTGATCCATTGCTTGAAGTTGCCAAATAGTCAAACTAAGGTTCAACTTTTTGGCATAATTTCCAAGATAATCACGCCAAACTTCTTCTGGATTGTTGTTGGGAAATACTGCCCATTCTAAAGAAGTGCGATTAGAATCGATAACTTTACTTAGAGTGCATTTCTTCTGATTATGAAGTTCTCGAAGAATACGTTGATCTTCCTTATCTTTCTTGACTGGAAGATCAGAAGGAATCCACCCAACAATCAAGTAATCTTCACGCTCAGCAGCACTGCGTTGTCCATGAAGACGTTCAACAACACCTACTTTAGTTTCTCCACACTTGTATTCATTGTTATCGTAGGAACTTTTTGTAGCAAATTGGTAAAATCCACAAGGATATTTGTTGGCAAGATTCTCGATCTCAAAATTAGCAAAATAAACTCCATTTTTAGAAGATTTAATTGCCTGAGAGAACAGTTGACTCCAAGAAGGTTTGTGTGACATGTGGTTGATTGACAACATAGTAACTATACATGAAAAAGAGTCCATCAAACAAACACTGTGCCACTTTGCGGAGTGGTCCGGTGCTGCTTGATGAACTTCTCTGCTTGGAGTTTTGTGCTCACATCAGTGAGTTGTTCTCCATTGTAAATGATAACTAATCGCTTTCCCCAAGGAACAGCGGCATATCCATCCTTTGTTATGAACCCATCAGAAACTTTCGACGTAGGCGTAGTCGAACTTTTCTGCTTCTTGGAAGTAATCTGTTTTGTATTTTTTGGCATAGTTATCAAGGAAAAAGTATTCGGGGTGAGGATCACAGTTTCCAGTTAAAACTGCACCGGTGAACTTCATATTATAGATCATATTGGAAGGAACACAACATGCCTTTCCAAGTTTGATGTCAGTAAAGATGAAGAAATCTGCAAGTTTTTCGTTGACAGAATCTTTAGAGCGACTGTTCTTTAGAATCACACTGCGAACAGCGCGTTGAGATAGATTTTTAAATTGAGTAACTTTAGATTCATAAGTGTGTCCATCTACCCCAATCAAATCAATGCCAGGAAGATTAACACGCTTGAGTTGTCCTTTGCTGTAGACATCATAAGCGATCTCTACAAGTTCTCCTGCTTTAGGAAAACGCAGATTGTTTGTTGTATAGTCACGCAGACTATACAACAGTTTGGAGAGACGATTCAGTTCAAAGGTGTTGAAATCAATCATGATTCAGCGTTTGGTGATAGAAATGGCAGGTTCCCCGTTCTTGAACACAGTGTCAACAACGTTCTGGATTTTCTTGACAGTGGAGATGCCGACAGAGTTGAAGGTGGGGATAATGACCAGACCATACGACTTATGGTAGTCCCCCAACTGCCCAGGTGTCAAGTCCCCAATGCGAAGTCGTGCAGAATCTTTATGGTGCAAACGTACTACACGTCCAATCGTCTGAGTAATGCCAATTACATCCATTGAACGCATAAAGATTACCGCTTCCAAACCTGATACATTGATACCTTCAGATAGAATAGAATAGTGAAGAAGAACAAACTTCTTAGAGTCATCAAGACTCCATTTGTGTAGAGTTTCAAAGAACTCCTCACGATTGACTTTCTTGCCATCAATAATTGCACCAGTCTTAGAGGTAATCACCATCCAAGAATACCCACGCTCAGTCACCTCTTGGCAGAAGTCAGTTTGTGACATCAAACCAATGATTTGTTTGGTTGCCTTGGCACAAATCAGAATCTTAGATACACCAGAGTCATCAATACTTTCCAGCAGATGATTTCGATCTCGTTCAAACACATTCATGCTATCCAGAGACACTTGCTTGGCAACAATCTTGGGAGGAATGATATAACCTTCCTTCACCATTCGTGGTGCATCAATGTTAGCAATGATGTTACCATATACCTGAATATTGTTCATCCCAGGTTTGTTGGGAGTTGCAGAATACTTTGGAGTTGCAGTGTAGAAATAGCAACGTTCAGCATGTTGACTGAAGTGTTCAGTTGGGATGTAGAAGTTACGTTGAGTTGAATTATGTGCCTCATCAAAGTGAATAGTATCTACTTTGATGCCAGATTCTGCAATCTTGTGCAGAGAATGATAGGTGGTGAAGATCAGTTGATGTTTGTATGCTCGATAACTCCAGTTGTAAATCTCAGCAGGTTTGGTGGTGCTAAAATGGTGAGTTTCTCCCGAATGAACATGAAGAACAGCAACGTTTTTAATATGCTCAAGATATTCGGAAGAGAGTTGATTTGCAAGCAAAATGCGAGGAGCAACAACTACAACAATCTGTGGAGTTTCTTTCTCAAACTCACGCATTGTGTCACCAATGCCTACAAGAGTCTTACCTGAACCTGTCGTTGCACAGATGATGCCTTTGGAATGAATCGCAGTCTCATCAAGACATTCTTGCTGGTGAGGGCGAAAAGAAATCATGAAATAAGAATCAATGAAGTAATCATATCAGGAATCTGTTGGAGTAGCAAGTCAGTGTGCCAGTTCAGAAAGTGTTACAGCATGATTAAATGAGGAGCAGCAGTTAATTCTACTTCAACATCTTCATACATTTTACCAAAACTTACTTTCTTTTTTAGTAGATTCATTGTACCAGAACCACCGCCAACTGCATTAAATCCTCTTTTTGTAATCGCTCCAAAAATAGTAAAGAAGATTGCTTTTTTCAAAAAAGTTCTAAAAGATCTTCCGCCAACAAAGAAGAAGTATGACATTTGTAAAGAAGTATAATGCTCTGGAAGTCTATCAGGAACTGTAACGTATTTTTTCTGCTTATCATTCCATTTAAGTTGTTCTCTAGGAATAATATCTAAGTTTGATTTAAAACCACCCTCTTTCTTTATCAAAAATATCATCGTTTTTAAGTATTTTTCAAATCCGTCTGGATAATCAATCTTACCAAAAAATGCTTCCATAACTTTTATCAATTCTTTAAAAGTATGAAACTTTTTAGTAGATAACAAAGTAATACATTTTCTATACTCTGGTAATTTCTTAATTTCATCAAAATTATTTGTTGCCGTCTTTCTATCTTGAGATTGTAAGTTGCTCAATATAATGCTATCAAACGTTCTCTTCATTTTATTACTCAACACACTCATTATTTGATTATAACCAGAATATCTTTTCAAGAATGGTTCTAATGAAGCAGGTGCCATTCCTGCAACCCAAGGGGTGCTAGCACTTTGAGAAGCACTAATATAAAACTTTCCATTAAAACTACCTGCACCATTTGCTGGTAAAGGTTCAAGTCCAAAAATAGTATTTTCAAATTGAGGATCTATCTTTTTATAGTTGAAATCAAAAAACAATTTCCATGTTGATGCAGAACCACTATCTCTAACATCCCACTTATCATACTTAATATCAATTACATCTTCGATTATATTTTCAACTTGATTCGCTGATTTGCCGCTTAAAATCATTACTAACTGTGAATACGGATCTAAATTACTCTTTGGAACTTTTCCTATATTTTTTAAATCACCAGCAAGTTTGACTGTTGTAGAAGATTCTCTCGATTTTGGCATTTTATGTGATACTGGAATCAAGTCACCAGATTTCAAATATTTCTTAATCAATCCAGAATAGGTTTTATCTTTATGCTTGTAGTAATTAAGAAGAATAGTCTCATCTTTTTTTGGATTTATGATAGTATCAGTAAAATCTTTTTTAATTTTATCTACAATAGAATGATTTACAATATAAAAATCAGCAGGAGTTAAATTAGTTACACTTGCCCCTGCTGATAGAACATCCACAAACACCTTTGAGAGTCTTGTTAAACATTTATTTTTGATAGTATCTACAAATACGCTATCTTGTCCATATATTCTGTAATCTTTACCCGTTCCCAAAAAACTTGAGTCAAATAAACTCACCATTTGGTTATAGATTGCCTCCAAATGTGCGTCACCTTTACCTTCGCTAAAACTATACTTATTTTTGAGAACTGCAAAATTAAAATTTGGTTCTAAGTGAGATTTGTATTGCTGAGATAATTGTGTAATTTTGAAGTCTTTAAAAATATCAATCCAACTTTGTTTATGATTCTCTGCATCATTTTTATAATTGGGATGCACTAAAAAATACGCAAATGCTAGACATGCAAGGTTTTCTTTTGAATCTGCTACTGCTGCCATAATCCTTTTTCAAATATTTAGAAAAAAAGAGGGGCATTCCTGCCCCTCTCTATCAACCACCTCTTTCTTTTAGACTTCTCACAAAATACTCAGTAAACTCTTCCATTTTCTCTGGAATAAGTGCTTGCGGTCTTTCTGCCATAACTTTCCTGAGAGCATTCATTTCTTGCCACTCAGCATCAGTTAATTTTTTTTGGTTTCCAGAGGAAAGTGTCATAGTTTTGCTCCTGAATATTTTAATATGTTAGCATATCCACATACATTATCTAGACATTTAATAATTTCTTTGGGATTGCTTTACATTACTCAATCTTCATCAAAGAAAGAACCAAATGAACCTTTGCTGCCTGGTTTGCGACTCTCCAGCATATCCATAATCTCCTCAAACTTCTTGCAGTGTTCCATATCCATCAGAATTTTAGCAAGTTGCTGAACAACCATAGGTTTTTCATTCACGGATGCACTTTTGATAGCAGCACGAAGATGTGATTCTGCTTCAAGAAGATGATCTAGTGTTTGTTTTGAGAGTGCCATAGTTAAAAAGTAAGGGTCGATCGTTTTTGTTGGAATTCTTCTACGATTTCAAGAATTCTCCTAGATGTTTTCTTTGCTGCTTTTTCATCCCAACTTTCGTGAGAAACATTTAGAAGATACATCTCGTTTGAAATAGCATCAACAAGTCTGTCGTAGTTCGTCATTTTTGCCCATAAAGTAGATTGTGATAATAAAGAACCTCTGGATTATCCAAGTCTTTACAACGGGGATAAAAGATGCCATCCTTGTAGCAGGCATCCTTGGGGTCTTGTTTATCATATTTTACCACATTTGCGGGATAATCCCTAATGTTACAGAGTTCTCCCTGACGATACACAAAATTATCGATACACAGAGCCCCAGCAAATGGTGCCAGGAACTTTAACATTTCAAGTGTATACATCAGCACTCATCCATTCCAAGTGGTTTGGTAACTTTTACAATCTTAAAAGATCCATCACCATTATCTATCCAGTTTACTTCATCACCTTCTTTCAGTTTTGCTACTTTTAACAAATCATCGGGGAAAGAAACATAGTAATCATCGTGAACTTGCTCGATAGGTAAAGTCCATTTCTTTTTAGAGACTTCAGGTGTCCATTCATATCCACCTGCCTCACGTACTTCTTTCGTTATGGCATCAAGTTCTACTCGCTTATCATAATATTCTGCTTCACGCAAATTATATTCACGACACTTTTCTTTCTCTTCGTCCGACGCTGCTTTATCGCACATTGCATTTAGTTCTTCTTCTGTGTATTGCTGAGATTCCTCTGGATAATAACTTTCCCAGAAAGAATCCCAAGCACCTTTACATTCAGGTGATGAATCATCTTTATCACACTCAAGTTTGACTGGACGATGCCCACTCAAGAGTTCCAACAATCCAAGGCATTTCTGTGATTGTTCTTTGTGATAGTTGTACTGATCCTGTACGACTTTACGAATAGTAGAGTAGACTTCATGAGGTGAAACATCATCACTTGAAATGACATCGTGCATCCAATCTTCTAATTTTTCTAGAGAATACTTTTTGTAATCAAAGTCCATTTACTTAACTGTTTTGAGTGAAATTGAAACTGCTTTGTCCATATCAAGATAAGCATAAAGTCCACATCTACCTATGAACTTTACTTTATCGTTCGGTATTTGAGAATACTTTTGATACAGTCTTTGGTTGACTTTGTTTTTATCCTGAATTGGATAAAACCTTTCATTATTTGTGCACTGCACTGGTTGTTCTAGTGTAACATGATTTCCTTTTCCGTGCAATGGAAACTTTTCCCACTTTGTCATTCTAGTATATGGACCATCATCTGTAAAGTTCACCACAGAAGTTGGCGTGTCATTTGTGCATAGTTTTTGATGAAACTTAATTGATCGATAAGGTAATCTTCCATACTCATAATTATAATATTCGTCTATCGACATAGAATTGTATACAAAATCATAATTTTCTTCCATATCTCTAATAAATGAGCAATTCAATTCTACTTTTATATTTGAATGCGAAAGTATTGCTTTCATCATTTCTGAGTATCCATGTTTGGGCATGAATTGATACTTATCATTAGGAAAATAGAGTTCATTATTATCATCTGTAGATTTCACTCTATTCAACACAGACTTATCCAAGTCATCAGGCAAAATACCCCACATCTTTAATGAATATGGTTTGTATATTACATCAAACAAATGTTCACCAAGTATTTGTTTTGTTTCTTTGTTTGGTGGAAGCGTAAAATATTGTCCTTGATAATACGCTTTGACCTTGTGCTTATACTCTGCCCATTCAGTATATTGAGATAACCAATCAAATACTTCTTTGTTATTTGTATGAAAAATATGTGGTCCATATTTGTGTATACGAACACTATCGCACCAATAATCGTAACAGTTTCCCGCAATATGATTTCTACGGTCAATAACTGTTACTTTATTTCCTCTATTTGCAAGTTCTCTTGCGACCACACTACCTGAGATTCCTGCTCCAACGACAAGAATGTTTTGTTGTCTTCCCATAGTTTTAGAATATCATCTCTTGTTGAATAAAATGGAACATCATCTGATGACGACATGTGCATTACATGTGGATGCAAAGGCATGAACATTCTAAAATCTGGTTGATTCCACACAGAACAAAAAGTATTTCCTTCCCAATATGCAGGATCATCACCAATCTTTAATATCTCATCAAACTTATCTCTGTACTTTTTGAATATATTTGATTCTATCATGAATGATTCATGTGTATACCATGTGGTTCTATAATATCCATCTGGTGTTGGTATTATATCACATGGTTTTAAATATACACCATTAAGTGAAGGTGAACTATTTGGTTGATAAAATAGTTGTGGGAAACATTGAGTAAAAATGCCAATATTTAATTCAGATGGTGTGATTGAATTAAGATAGTTCCATGTTGAAATATACTTTGATATTGCAGAATCATGGTGTAAATAGTCATCCTCAACGATATAAACCAAGTCGTCATTAGGAAGATTATAGATATAATCATATGCGATTTTTACAGAGTGGCGACTTACTTTTCTAGGATCTGGGGCATCAGCAAAAGGATTGCCATCAATAAAATGAAAACTCACAAAGGAATCATCCTCTGCAAGTCTTTGCATCTTATATTTTAAAATCTGAGAAGAGTTATCATCAATAACGTGTAAATGACAATTTTCAATTTCTCTTAAATTTTTAAGAATTGAATTAAAACATCTCAACACACACTCTCTCTTATTTACAATTCTATTTGATTGTAATGATGCTTTATCGCACGTTCTTAAAACTACATGTATCATTCTTCTCTGGGTTTTGGTTTGTTACATTCATTGCAATAATATGAGTATCCAGTTTTAAAGTATTTTACAATTTGGTAGTGATCTGCATTCAGTGGTTTTGTCTCACCACACTTACTACAAGTCCTTTCCGTAATTCTTTTTTGCTTTTTTGAGTTCTTTAAGCTCTGCTTTAATTTCTTTATATGCTGCTGTGGCATCAATTTTGTTGCCCAGTTCAAGAGCAACAATGATGTCCACTCTCGTGCCGAAGTGAGCGAGTGCTTTCTCAAAGTCGTCCAGTTCATACATTTTTTCTGGTCCAGTCCTCTAGAGTCAAAATATCTATACGAGCATCCACAGCATCAATACAGTTAGAAAGTTCATACAAACAATTTGATGTCTCCACATTTTCTTGTTCTAATGCAGCAATACGCTCCTCAAGAACAAGTAACTTAGAGTAAAGACTATTACTATCTACAAATGATTTTTTAGATGGGGATAAAAACCAGCGTATCAATTTTTTCATAATAATTCTTTCCAAAATCCATCGCCCTTTTGAAGTGCTAATACAACTGTTGTGTGTTCTCGTGCATGACGATTTAAATCGTTTTCTTTGAAGTAGATATTAGAACGTTCTACTGCACAATGAAAGATATTAGCCCACATCATTTGTTTTGGCGTCAGTCTGAGTTTCATTTTTTAAGTGAGGATGTGGTGCATAAAGAGGACCAGGATAATTGCCCGCAAATTTAGAAAGTTCTTCAACTGCTTTTAATGTTTCTTTTGTTTCCTCCCATTCCCAAGAGTTTCCATTTTTATCAGTGAAAGTATGTGTTGCCATCTTGTTCGTCAAAGGTAATGTTTGGATGATAGCACGAAAACAATTCTTCGTCAACCTCAATATCTCTTAAAGTGTAATAGTTTTGTGTGAAATTTACACCGTCTAGATACCATTCAACATTTGGATTTAATGAATGATTGTATAAAACACCAGAACCTAATCCAATGAAAAGTCTACCATCTTTAATGGTTGCGAAGTATCTGTTTAGATTTTTTGGTTGAGCAAGTTCACTTGGATCAACCATAATAATTGGACTTTCCTCTAACAGTTCATACTTTTTAAGAGGTTCAGTCGCAAACATTCCCCATCCTTGAACGGGCGAACGTCTGATTTGTATTTTAGGATTACGATAAAGTTCTATTTTATAGACGCTTTTGTTCATAATTTTCCACCAGCAGTCCCCTCATATTTAATTGTATTTTCTGTCCATCCTTCTTGCTTTTGTTTAAGATACCAGCGAGTAGTGCGAATACATTCTTCTTCATTCAGTGATGTAATGAGTGGTTTACCCTCAGAGCAGTATGATTGCCAGGTTCCCCATTTTTTACTCTGAACATAGAATGCATTATCAATGAGTTGTTTTTCCATAATGATTTAATTGCCTCTTAAGTTCTACTTGTACACTAATCAGATGCCCATACATAAACTTTTGATATTCATTATCTTCTATGAGTTTAGTGAGATTATCAATCTGCATTAGAGCAAGAATAAGTTTTGTTTGGTCACTCATTTCTTAGACTTTGTAGAGCGAGTAGTGTTTCCAGAGGTATCCATGCTGGATTTTCGTTTGCGAACTGGACTTGCACTTCTGTTACTTTTTGGTTTAGACTTTTGCTCCACACCTCTCTTGTTTGTTTTACTGGTGACAGGGGGTTCATCACGATAATCAATCTTTAGAGTTCTCTTGTCTAGTCTAGAACGAATCAGGTATTTTTGCAAGTCATGATCATCCTTAAACCAGCAGACACGATGCTCTGCTTTGATTTCTAATCTTACACCAAAGTTTTCATAAGGAAACAATGAGGTATCAATCACTCTGCTGCTCTCCATTCTTTTCTCAGTTTAACATAATGTGTGTCTTTTGCTGCTAAATCTCTGAAGTGTTTAAAGATTGTTGCTGATTTAGCTTTTTCGCATGTAAGTGCATCTTCGTCCTGGGGTAATACTTGACCAGTTTCAGAGTATTTTTTCCCACTACTGTGATTTGCATACCTTCTGGCGCGAGTAAATCCCATCTCAAGGAATTTTCGTGCCATGTCCATACCAACGAAGTCACCC
>Ga0194129_10006893_pt1 | contig 13733 bp, 10 predicted proteins | sample TA2KigCa35mmetaG_FD_150862 | JGI IMG/M metagenome (GOLD analysis project Ga0194129, IMG submission 150862) | Freshwater microbial communities from Lake Tanganyika, Tanzania - TA2015038 Kigoma Deep Cast 35m | ecosystem: Environmental > Aquatic > Freshwater > Lake | place: Tanzania: Lake... | reverse complement strand
ATAGTAGATTCACAAAAATAATTTCTTGGTTTTAATTTTCTTCATCCCTTCTATCCCTGTGAATTCTCTTTTTTAGGAGCCACATGATAACTCGCTGGCCAATTGATTTGCCTGCGCAAGAGCCAGAAAACACCGATGAGATCAAGGACTCCATGGCTGGCTCTTTTTAAAATCGTGTAGTTCGATTGACCAAAGCGACGAGGGCGATGATTGACCGGGAATTGTCCCAACGTTAAGCCGGCATGTTCCAACATTGCAATCATGTAGCACTGCATTTGATTAAAAGGCATCAAAAATCGGAGATATTCTTTGCGAATGACTTTAAGCGTGCAGCCAGCATCGCGTACGGTGTCGCCGGTAAAAAATTTGCGAACCTTATTAGCGACTTTCGAGGCGGCCTTGACTTGCCAGCTATCTTGGCGATTTTTGCGATAGCCGCAGACGATGTCGTAATTTTCTGACTCGCGAACCAACATCGGAATATCAGCGGGATCATTCTGTCCATCGCCGTCCATCAAGATGCAGAGTGGATGAGAAGCGGCTAGTAAGCCGGCGTAGAGGGCGGCGCTTTGGCCTAAATTTTTTGGAAAAGAAATCAGACGAACATCGCTGAATTTTTTAATCAAGGACTCCGTTTCATCACGGCTTCCATCATTGACTGCAATAATTTCAGCATCAGGATTAGTGCAACGCGTTTCCTCGAGAACAGCAACGACATTTTCTTTTTCGTTGTAAAAGGGAATGATAATCGAAATTTTGGGAGAGGGCATAGAGAAAGACTACAGGTTACAGCCTACAGGCTACAGAAAAAAATTCCATAGGGGGCTGACCACTATGGTTTAGGAATCAAGGCGACAAGTCGTATCGGGGCTTCGGTTCCGTGGCGCGTTTTGATCGGAAGGGCCATGATAAAGCTTCCTTTTACAGGAAGGTGATCGGCATGAGCGATGTTTTCGACGATATATTTTTCAGATCCTAAAAACGCGGCATGGACTGGATAGCCGCTCTCAGGGCGGTCAGGAGAGAGGGTATCGATGCCGAGGCCGATAACTTTTCGCTGGATCAAGAGATCTGCTGCTTCTTTCGAGACAGAAGGAAAATGAAAATTGTTGTGATAGAGCTTTGGTTCTTTCCAAAATCGATCCCAACCGGTTTTGATGATGACAAAACTTTCTGGTTCGATAATGCCGTAATTTTTTTCAAAAAGTTCGATCTCTTCTACTGAGAGAGAATAATGCTCATCAGCGCGATTTGAAACATCGATCATCACGCAAGGAGCGACGAGGTTGTTGAGTTCTAATTGATCAATCGTTTTTTTTCCAAGGTTACAGTGAGCTGGAGCGTCGAGGTGGGTTCCAATGCCAGCATGCATCTTGAGTTGTTGGACACGAAAAGAGATTTCAGTTTTAGAGTTATAATCGAGTTTCACTTCTTGATGGAATCCACAGCTTCCATTCCACGAGGAAATGTTTTCTTCGAGCGTGTGAGTCAGGTCGATAATTTTGTATGGAAAAGCAGAAGAAATAATTTTCATTGAAAGAGAAAGCTACATGATAAGGATTCCTTTTTCCATGGCCCATGCGACGGTTTTTTTAGCGTCAGCGCTATAAGGGCGAGTGGAAGTTGTTTCTTCTTCCTCTTCTTCAGAAGAAGTTAAATTTTTTTCAGTGGGTTTCTTTTTTCTGAGAGGAGGTCGTCGCGCTCCTCGTTGTCCAATGGGAGCAAGCATTTGGTCTTGTGCCGTAGATGCTTGAATAGTGGACTTAACGGTGTCATCAACAGTGGTGTATTGGTTTCCTGCTGCCGCTTGGCCCGTTGCTGTTGATCCAAAAACAAAAGCAGTTGCATCATTCGATTGCATCGCATAAGCATCAGGAGCGACAGTTCCTGGTGCCACGCTAACACTGGCCTCTGTGCCTCCACTGACGCCAGTCGATGTTTCTCCTTGGCCAGCTGTTGGAGGTGTGGAGTTATTCGAGGTAGAAAACTCATCGCTGTTAGTGGCAAGCGATGATTGAATGATCTGCACGGGTGAGATCATGGTGATGGGATGATTGGCCATATTTTTTAAAGCAATCCCGAAATGATATTCACGACTAAGGCAATAATCGAGGTGTTAAAAAGAAAAGAGAGCAGTCCATGTAGCAAGACAAGGCGTCGAAGGCGATGTTTCGCAATGCCGACGTCAGCGACCTGGCAGGTCATTCCAATGACAAAAGAAAAATAGACGAAGTCCCAATAGTCTGGAAATTTTTCTTGGCCAGGGAAGATAAGTCCTCCAGTTAAATTATCTTTTTCGTTCTGATCTGTGTTGGAGAGATGAGATGGTGTGGTGCGATAAAAAAAGTGAGCGTACAAGGATGCAAACCGTGTATGAACAAAAGTCCAGGAGATGGCAATCGTGATTAATGCAAAAGTAATGCTCTCGGAAACATGAGGGATCGATTTTTCTTTGACCAATCTCAACAAAAACCACGTTGATAATACGCTAGCAATGGCTGCGGAGATGACGATGAACAAAAAAAAGCGCCGTGCTGTGTCGGTAAGGCGAAGTTGTCTTCTAATAGAGTAAGGGTCTTTGGTGAAAATAAACAACCAAGTTAGGAGGATGCTGGTCAAAGCAAATCCATCCCAGGCGACAATCCATGGAATGGGAAAAGGAAAGGAACGCTTTAACAAAAAAAATAAAAGGAGTGCAATGCACAATTCAATCACCCAATATTCATGAAAGCGCAAAAAATGATGGGATCGTTTTTCAAATTGATTTTTCTTATTTAACAGCATAACTCGAAAATTATGTTTGCATCTCAAATTTCCTCAAAGAATATTTTTTCACAAATCCTAGCAGGGATTGTTGTCTTTTTAGTCGCATTGCCGCTTTCTCTTGGTATTGCCTTGGCTTCCGGAGTTCCTTTGGTTTCTGGATTGCTCGGAGCGATGGTGGGAGGACTTCTCATTGGAGTACTTAGTGGTTCTGAAGTCAGTGTGAGTGGGCCTTCTGCCGCGTTAGCCTCGATTATTGTTCAACAAATAGCGAGGCTCCATTCCTTCGAAGCATTTTTGTTGGCACTCTTTTTTTCCGGTCTTATTCAGCTTATCATGGGTTTTTTTCGTGCAGGCTTTATTGCAGAGTTTTTTCCCACGAGTGTGATCAAAGGCCTGCTGGTGGCAACGGGTCTCTTGATTGCCCTCAAACAGATTCCTCATCTTGTAGGGTATGACACAACGCCTTTTGGTTACGAAGATTTTTTAGAGGCCGATGGAGACAATACTTTTAGCGAAATCATTAAGGCGTTCACTTGCTTTCAGCCTGGAGCTTTGATGATTGGTTTATTGTCTTTGGTAATCTTAACGCTATGGGAGGTGACTAAGTCGTTAAAAAAAATTCCGATTCCAGGAGCTCTCCTCGTTGTAGTGATTGCTATTGTGATCAACAAAATGTTTTTACATTTCGGAAGTTCATGGGTTGTGGTTGCTCCTCAATTAGTCCAGATTCCTCAGGTAGGAACAGTAGAGGCATTTTTAAAAACATTTAAGTTTCCTGATACCACGCAACTCTTTCAACCTGCTATTTATGGAGCTGCCATCATGTTGGCTCTGAGTGCGAGCTTAGAAACTTTATTAAATTTAGAAGCGACCGACAAGATTGATCCTAACCAACGAGTTAGTTCTCCTCATCGCGAGTTAATGGCTCAAGGAATTGGAAATATGTTCCTAGGATTAATTGGAGGAATGCCGGTCACTTGCGCTGTTGTTCGTAGCAGCGCGAACATTGATGCTGGAGGTCGTTATCGATTGGCAACTATTGTTCACGGCCTTTTGCTCATGGTTAGTGTGTTGTTTTTGCCGAGCTTCATTAATCAAATTCCACTTTCTGTTTTGGCTGCTATTTTGGTTGTTGTTGGTTTTAAGTTAGCAGCGCCCCGACTTTTTATTAATACGTGGAATGAAGGACCCAGCCAGTTTCTCCCTTTTATCATTACTGTGATTGGTATTATTTTCACTAATTTTTTAATTGGTGTTCTTATTGGTCTTTGTGTCAGCTTGCTCTTTCTTCTTTATACCAACTGGCAACGTCCAGTCGTTGAGGTTTTAGAAAAGCATGCAGCTGGAGAGGTCTTGCGCATTGCTTTGGGCAACCAAGTTAGTTTTTTAAACCGCCCTTCCTTGGCCAAAGCACTAAATGCTGTTGCTTTCAACAGCCACTTGCTTCTTGATGCTCGTAATACCGACTACATTGATCCTGATATTCTCAGTCTGATTCATGATTTTCTTCGGACAAAAGCCAAAGTACGTAATATTGTCGTCAGCCTTCTCGGTTTTAAAAAGAAATATTCTCGTCTTAAAAATGTCATTCATTATGTTGATTATTCAACTCAGGAGCTTCAATCAAAGCTAACTCCTGCTGAAGTGATTACTCTTTTAAAAGAAGGCAATGAGCGTTTTCAAAAAGGAACTCCGTTGTTTCGTGATTATCGGATTCAAGTTCAAAAGACCGCTCATGAACAATATCCGATGGGTGTCGTTTTGAGTTGTATTGATAGTCGAGCTCCTGTCGAAATGATTTTTGATGCTGGCTTGGGAGATCTTTTTAGCATTCAGATGGCAGGACAAGTCGCGCATCACAAAGAGTTGGCTAATATGGAATATGGATGTATGGTTGCTGGAGCCAAACTGATTGTTGTCTTAGGACATAGTTCTTGTGGGGCTGTGAGGGCGGCTGTCGATTTTTTTCAACGTGGAACTACAGCTTTACAAGAGACAGGTTCTAAACATCTTGATTTATTGTTGCAAGAAATTCAAAAATCGATGGACGCAAATGCGCCTACAGCTTTTTCTTCAGATGAAGCAAAAACAATCTATATCGATGAGATAGCTCGGCGGTACATTATGGCAACGATTTATTTTATTCATCAAGAAAGTCCAGCTCTTCATCGTCTTGCTCAGGAGGGAAAAATTGCGATCGTCGGAGCCTTTTATGATGTGGCAACGGGTAGGGTAGAGTGGTTGTAAGCTGATCTTGAAATGCTACCGTTGAGGAGAGGGGCTGCGTTGCGTGTAAATTTTTCCTGTAACCTGTAACCTGTAACCTATAACCTTCTTACATGTCTAACGTTCTTTCTCCTCAAACTTCTTTTTTTGAAAAAAAGTCTACGCTTCTTTTTTTTGCACTGCTCATTATTGCCGTAACTCTTTTCCGTTTTTGGTATGCCACGCAGCTCGAACTCATCGGCGATGAGGCTTATTATTGGTATTGCTCGCGACATTTGGATTGGAGTTTTTTTGATAAAGGTCCTGGGGCTGCGGTGACAATTTGGTTGGGGACGCATCTTTTTGGAGATACCGTTTTTGGAGTTCGCTTTTTTGCAGTCCTGCTTTCGGCAGCAACAGGGATTGCCCTTTTGATACTTGCACGACTTCTTTTTTCAGAACGTGTTGCTTTTTGGACCTTGTTAATCGCACTTTTTATGCCACTCTACGCGGTGGGAAGTATTTTAATGACGATTGATCCACTGAGTATTTTCTTTTGGACGTTAGCAACGATTACTTTTTGGTGTGCAATCAAAAATGAGAGAGTTTTTTTATGGATTTTAACAGGAGCTTTTGTTGGCCTTGGGATGCTAGCGAAATACACCAACTTGGTAGAGCTCCTTTGCTTTGCGCTTTTTTGTTTTTGGTGTCGGGATGAACGGCGGCAATTCAAAAGACCTCATTTTTATTTCATGCTAGCAACAACATGTTGTTTTGCTTTGCCCATCGTTATTTGGAATATTGAGCATCACTGGATTGGAGTAGTTCATTTAATTCACCGCGGGGATCTTGATCACTCATGGAGCGTGAAGCCAGGTGAATTGCTGACATTTCTTGGAGCTCAGGCGGGAGTGATTTCGCCATTTTTCTTTCTTGGAGTGATCGTTTCGGTGTTTTGGCCGCAATGTGATCAAGAGCATAAAAAAGAAACTTGTTATCTTCGATCTCTCTTCATTCCATTATTCTTTTTTTACTCCTGCCTCAGTTTGAATAAAGCGGCAGAGCCTAATTGGACGGCTCCGTGTTATGTTGCAGGGATGGTTTTGCTTGCTGGTAATTGGTCGGCGTTGCAACAACATTGGTCTTTGTCAAAAAAATGGGTGGTGGCAGCGTTCATGATTGCTGCTTTTGAAACAGTTATGCTGCATAACACTTGGTGGCTGCATGTGCCGATCTCAGCTACTTTGGAAGCGAATAAAAATCCTATCATCCAAAAAATCGGTGAGGCTTATCGCAATCTTGGTGCTGTTGATCCACTCGATCGCGCTCGTGGTCCTGAGTCTATTGCACAACATGCTTTGGGGCTTTCTCAAAAATACAAAACGCAGTTTTTTATTTCTGACAATTATCAAACAGCGAGTCTCCTGAGTTTTTATCTGCCAGGTCATCCTGATACTTACGAGGCTGATTGGGGGCGGATTAAGGATCAGTTTTCGATTTGGCCAGGATACAAGCAGCGCTACGCATTAGGAAGTAAGGCTATTTTTATTTTTGAATGGCCCTATTCACCGGAAGAATTGAGACGTGACTTTTCTGAAGTTCGAGAGGTAGATCAAAGTTATTCGATGACAGGAACGCGTCCGATTAAGAAATATTATTATTCAGTTTGTAATGGTCTTAACCCGCAAATTTCATACTGATTAGTCGCGAGGCGCCGCGAATCCTGATGCAGACAAGGAAGGCGATGGGTTGCTGCGACGGCTGTATGCTCCATACCGCCCGAGGAGCAATCCGGGCCTGACGCTGTATCCATCAGGATTCGCGGCGCCTCGCGACTAATCAGTATGAAATTTGCTGGTTAAGCTTTAAAATGTACGTTCCAAAACCAATCCCAAAAGTTTTTTCTTTGAGAGGTTGCGGGAGCGTAAAGGTCATGAACAACTGTTCCCCAATTGTTTTCAATATAATTATTAACACCTGATTGATCCCAGATGGCAGTGCTAAAGCCATTTTGATAAGCGAAGCTGATCCATGTATTGAGTGTTCCATCATTGGGTGAGGTTGTGGAATCGGTTGGATCAACGCCAGCGCTGATGCGTGCTGAGGTAAAGCCATGTTGCTGAGCAAGCCAAGTATTCCAAGCAGTCATGAATCCTTCATTTTGGCTGATGGGACAGTAATCCCAATAAGTCATCACATAAACACGATCGATAGCACACCAATTTTGACTCGTCACGGCAGCACTTAAGAAGGCTGTATTGCAGGTATGCCAAGGTCCATTGGCATCACAGCCACCGTAAACGCAGCAGCTGGTTGCCAAATCGGGAGCAAGATCTTTAAATTTTCCAGCCATTTCTCCTGCAAATGAAGCGGCTGTGGTATCCTCGAGTTCCTCATCAAAATCGGCTCCATCAGCTCCTGTTGTCCGACAGAGGTCGACGAGGGCTTGAGCGAAAGAAGTGACATTCTCTGCGGTGAGAATACTCCAAGAATTTCCAAAAGTTGTTCCAGATTGTCCGCCAATGGAAAGCTTAACGCTACAGCCTGCAGCTTTGCACTGTTGAACAAAATTAGTGAGCGCGGCGACATCAGGAAAAGCGCCGGTTCCTGGTGGTGTTCCTGATGTATCGAGCGAGTAGCCGTTAATGGTCGCGGTTCCATTGACGAGGGCAAGTTGTCCTACAAAAACATTAATCGTATTGACGCCCTGTGGGAGTGCAGCGATATACGATTGAGTATCTAAATTATTTGTCCAATCTTCAACCCACGTGCTGTTTTCGTAGCCAAGGCCCTCTTGCCGTTTTTTTACTGAATCTACAGGAGCAGTTTGGGCTTCCGGTTTTAAGAGTCCGAAAAAAAAGAACGTGATCACCAAGGTAGATACTATTTTTTTCATGGTAAATAAGAAGTTGAGGTTTAGAAGTAATTAATCGCAAAAATATTAGGGAGCATAAAGAATAAAATTTCTTTTCATAAAACTCATAGAGCTTCGGCGGCTGCATGCGCACTAGCCCAGGCCCATTGGAAGTTGTAACCCCCAAGCCAACCAGTCACGTCGACAACTTCACCAATAAAATAAAGTCCTGAAACTTTTCGTGATTCCATCCTTTTGGAAGAGAGTTCAGAAGTGGAAACTCCGCCGCACGTGACTTCGGCCTTGGGATAGCCTTCGGTTTCTAAAAAGCGCATGGGCCAATGATGGAGAAGCTGTAAAAAATTCGAAAATTCTTGATCGCTGCAGTGATGTGCTGTTTTTGTAAAATGATGTCGCTCGCACCAAGCTTCTGCAAATCGTCGCGGAAGATAATGGCTCAAAATATTAGGCAGCAAAGCCTGGCTCTGCCGCTCGTGTAGAAGTTGTGAAGAGGCTGCGGAGTCTGGGAGCAAATCAAAAATTAATTCTTCACCTGGCTTCCATGTTGAAGAGATTTGTAAAATCGCAGGACCACTGACGCCACGATGAGTGAACAATAGTGCCTCCTCGAATTTGATGCCGCAATGTTCAACGCGCACTGGAAGAGAGACGCCTGCAAGGTTGTTACAAAAGTTGCGATCATGGGATACAAAAGTCAATGGGACAAGTGCTGGTCGCAGTGGCGTTATGGCAATTCCAAATTGGCGAGCTATACGATAACCAAAATCAGTGGCACCGAGTTTTGGAAAAGAAAGTCCACCAGTTGCGATAACCAGCGAATCAGCTGTGAAAGAGCCTCGGGAAGTCATGAGGTGAAACTTTTCTTCTTTGCTAACATTTTGCACGTGACACGACGTCACGATCTTCACGCCAGCCTCATGGCATTCGATCAGGAGCATGTCGATAATCTCGCGAGAACTTGCATCACAAAACTGCTGTCCTAATTTTTTTTCGTGATAGGCAATGCCATGTTTTTCTACAAGGGTGATAAAATCCCATGGGGAAAAGCGTGCGAGCGCTGACTTGCAAAAATTGGGGTTCTCGGAAAGATAGTTTTCAGCGCTGGTATGAATATTTGTAAAGTTACAGCGACCACCTCCGGAGATTCCAATTTTTTTCCCAACGCGATCATTATGTTCTAATAAAAGAACAGAATTTCCTCGTTGAGCAGCTTGGAAGGAGCAAAAGAGACCAGCTGCGCCAGCGCCAATGATGATGGCATCGTAGTGTTGTTGAGATAAAGGAGCCTTCATAAAAACGAAGTTTTATCTTCTATGTTATAAACCGTGACGGCAAGCCATTCATGGAGTATGTTAAACCCTATGGAAAAACGTACCTTCGAGGCTCTCGGTCTCTCTCAAGAAATTATTAAAGCAGTTGCTCAACTCGGTTTTGAGGAAGCTTCACCCATTCAAACCGCAGCGATTCCGGTTTTGTTGGCAGGTGCTGATGTGGTTGGTCAATCGCAAACCGGTTCTGGAAAGACCGCGGCATTTGCGATTCCAGCGATTGAAAAAATTGATCCGATGAGCAAAGCTGTTCAGGTTTTAGTGCTTTGTCCGACGCGTGAGTTGGCGACGCAGGTTGCTGATGAGGTTTACAAATTAACGGCGTTCAAACGAAATATTCATTGCGTGCCGATTTATGGTGGCGCTTCCTACGAACGTCAGCTCTTTGAATTAAAAAAAGGCGTTCAAATCGTCATCGGCACACCAGGCCGTGTAATGGATCATTTGGAGCGCGGTACATTGAAGTTAGATCAACTCAAAGTTGTGATTTTGGATGAGGCTGATCGGATGCTCGACATGGGATTTCGCGATGACATTCAAACGATTTTAGAACAAACTCCGGAAGAACGACAGACCGTTTTCTTTTCAGCAACGCTTTCTAAGCCAATTCGCGATCTGATCAATCGTTTTTCTCGTGATCCACAGATGATCAAGATTGAGCAGAAGGAACTCGCAGTGCCAACAATCGAGCAATGGTTTTATGAAGTTCCTTCTCGCATGAAAGTTGAAACACTGATTCGGCTCATCGATTTTCATGAATACAAACTTGGAATTATTTTTTGCAATACGCAGCGCATGGTCGATGAATTAGCGGATGCGCTCTTAGCGCAAGGCTTCTCAACAGATCGTCTGCATGGCGGCATTGCGCAAGCGCAGCGGACACGCGTGATGAACAAATTTAAAAATTCGGAATTTGAATTTCTCGTAGCGACCGATGTTGCTGGACGTGGTATTGATGTGGATGATTTAGAGATCGTCGTGAATTATGATCTTCCGTATGATCCGGAAGATTATGTGCATCGCATTGGGCGGACTGGGCGAGCTGGAAAAAAGGGCGTCGCCATCACCTTTGCGAGTGGTAGGGACATTTACAAACTGCAATTTTTAGAGCGCTTCACCAAAGCAAAAATCCGTCGCGGTACAATCCCAACAGTGGGAGAAGTGGAAGGGAAACGTGCAGAGCAGCTCTACAACAAGCTTCTTAAGCAACTTCAATCAAATGCCTTTAAAAAACATGACATCATTATCGATCGCTTGTTGGAAGAAGGATTCACTTCGACCGATATTGGGTCGGCGCTTTTTTCAATGTTGTTGGGTGACGCTCCTGCAGCCTCTAAAAAACAGGCAGTCGAGCATTCTCGTGAGCGTGGGAAGCAAGAATTTTCTTTTGCACAAGCTAAAGGAGATCGAGGCGGTCATCGTGGGGATCGGCGTGATCGTTCTCGTGGCGAACGTAGTTTTAAACGGGGGCGCTCTCATCAGGATGATCGAATGGGAGAACGGGGTGAGCCACGCCGCAATAGTGACTATCAAGCTAGCATGGACAAAGATCGTTCTTTCAAAAAAGGGCCAGTTCGGAAATATTCAAAACCCTTTAAAAAATAATTGATTTGGAGGAGTAGGATTGATTTCTTATTCCTTCCATCCCTGTGAATTTATTTTATTTTATTTTTCTTTTTTTTGTTGGGATCACTTATGCCGATGTGACGCTGCCAGCGATCTTTGGCGATCATATGGTGTTGCAACAAGGAACTTCGTTGCCGGTTTGGGGAGAAGCTGATCCCGGTGAGCGCGTGACAATAAAGTTTGTTGGGCAAGAAGTGACGACGACTGCTCGCAAAGACCGGCAATGGCGTGTGAACCTGCGTCCCGTTTATCTTCGCAGCTCTCCTGATGTTTTGATTGTAGATGGGAAAAATCATTTAGAATTTTCTGATGTGCTCGTAGGAGATGTTTGGCTTTGCTCGGGACAGTCAAATATGGCTTTTCCACTGCGCGAAGCTGATGGTGGAGAGGCGGCAGTAATTCATGATGAAGATGACCAGCTCCGTTTTTTTGTCGTTCCTCAAAAACGGGCCTTGCAACCACAACGAAACTTAGAAGGACGATGGGAGCGTTGCTCGCGAGACTCTGCAGCGGCATTTTCTGCAGTCGGTTATTTTTTTGGCCGGGATTTGCGGATGGCCACGGGTATGCCGATCGGTTTGATTGGAAGTTATTGCGGCGCTACCTCAGCCCAAGCTTGGATGAGTCTCCATGCACTACAGCAAGTACCTTCTTTCAGTCATTATCTTGCCGAGTATTATCAAATTGTGCGTGATTTTCCAAAAAATCAAGAGACTTATGATCAGCGAAAAATAAATCACGAACAAGATCTAGCTGCGTGGGAGGAGCAAGTGGGAACTCCCTACCAAGCGGAGCTCGCAGATTGGAAACTAAAATGCAAAGAAGCTTGTTCAAAACTTTTGGCACAACCGCTCAAGCCAGATCCTCTTTGTCCAAAACCAATGCCTCCTTTGGAGCCAGAAGGAGGTGTGACGGCTCCAACGATGTTGTTCAATGGGATGATTGCGCCGCTGATTCCGTATGCGATCACTGGTGTGATTTGGTATCAGGGAGAGAGCAATGAAAATCAAGAGTCTCCGTATTCATGGATGGTTTCCCTCCCAAAGAGCACGATTTCTACAAAAATTCCATCAGCTTTTGAATATCGACGACTTTTTCAACGATTGATCCAGTCGTGGCGTGCTGCTTGGGGGCAAGGGCCATTCCCTTTTTATTTTGTGAGCCTTGCTGGATTTCGAAAGTCCACACTCGATCCTATCGAGATGTTAATTGATGACGAAGGAAGTCTAACGCCAGGTTGGGCTTGGTTGCGTGAGGGACAAGAGGTAGCGCTCGCGCTGCCTGAGACAGGAATGGTCGTGACTACCGATCTTGGCAATCCGAATGATATTCATCCTAAGGACAAGCTCGATGTAGGACGTCGATTGGCACTGCTTGCACGAAAAAATCTTTACGCTCAGCAAGTGGTAGCCAGCGGTCCCTCTTATCGCTCGATACAGCAAGAGGGGAATAAAATTCGCGTCACATTTGACAACGTTGGCAAAGGTCTGACGGTTGCTGCTCCTCCATGGCATTATGATGGGACGACAGTCATACCACACTCACTTCAAGGTTTTGCGATCGCAGGAGATGATCGTCGTTGGTATGATGCCGTTGCTTTCATTGAGGGAAATGACGTTATTGTTTCAAGCGAGTTTGTTTTAAAGCCGACAGCGGTCCGTTACAATTGGAAAGATAATCCAACAGGAAATCTTTATAACAGGGAAGGATTGCCGGCGGCACCCTTCAGAACGGATTTAGATCAACCTCGCTAGAGCTGTTGAAATTCTACTGAGGCGGCGAACTACGGCGTCGCTCCGGTGCTCGTCGCTTCATGTATTAATATACGCTCAGCGCCTGTGCTCCGAGGCTCCTTGTATTTCATCCGCCTCAGCGAATTTGAACAGCTCTAGTTGTATGTTGTGTCTTAATTTTAGAAACGAATTGGCTTTCTATAGCCTACAGCCTATAGTCTACAGCCTATTTTATGTTTTCCCGTCTTTCTGATCAGCTTCAACAAACTTTTAAAAATCTTCGAGGGCAAGGGCGCATTACCGAGTCCAATATTGCTGAGGCGCTTCGAGAAGTCCGCCTCGCCTTACTTGACGCTGATGTTCATTTTCAAGTTGCGAAAGATTTTATAGCTCGCGTTAAAGAAAAAGCCTTAGGAGAAGAGGTTCTCAAAAGCGTAACGCCGGGACAACAAATCATCAAAATTTTTCAAGATGAATTGACACAGTTGCTTGGCGGAGACTCAGCTCCTCTTAACTTAAACAAGCCGGCACGACTTTTGATTGTAGGTTTGAATGGTGCCGGAAAAACAACCTCATCCGCAAAGCTTGCAAAATGGCTGAAGGCGCAAGGGCAGCATCCAATGCTCGTTGCGCTTGATTTGGTCAGGCCTGCAGCGATTGAGCAATTGGTGACGCTAGGAAAGCAAATTGAGGTTCCAGTCTTTGCGCCGGCTTTAAATTCTACTGAGACTGCGAATAACGGCGTCGCATTGTGCGCCTCCTCGAGTATTAACGATACACTCAGCCGCTGTGCGCCGACAGCTCCTTGTTCTTCATCAGCCTCAACGAATTTGAAAGCAGGCGCAACTTGCACCAATGTGTTACCTGTGGCTCGCGAGGCTCTTGCGTGGTGTGAGGAGCAACATGGAAACGTGACGATTTTTGATACTGCTGGGCGTCGAGAGATTGACGAAGCCTTAGTGAACGAGCTGCAACAGCTCAAAGAATTTTTAAAACCGGAAGAAATTTTACTCGTCTGTGACGGCGCGACGGGACAACAAGCGGTGAGTGTTGCGGAACGCTTTCACGCGGCGTTGGGGCTGACCGGCCTTATTTTGACAAAGCTCGATGGTGATGCCCGCGGTGGCGCCGCGCTTTCGCTGCGCTCGGTGACGGGAAGACCGATTAAATTTGTGGGTGTTGGGGAGAAGCTTGATCAAT
>Ga0194129_10006891_pt1 | contig 13735 bp, 8 predicted proteins | sample TA2KigCa35mmetaG_FD_150862 | JGI IMG/M metagenome (GOLD analysis project Ga0194129, IMG submission 150862) | Freshwater microbial communities from Lake Tanganyika, Tanzania - TA2015038 Kigoma Deep Cast 35m | ecosystem: Environmental > Aquatic > Freshwater > Lake | place: Tanzania: Lake... | reverse complement strand
GGGACCTGCCGTGGGACGGCCTGCCGCTGGCGCTGTTCGTCGACGGCACGCTTCTCACCGAGTTGGGCGAGGGCGTGCGCGACCTCGACAACGCGCGAGTCAGCGCCCTCGTGCAGTTCGACTTCTGAGGCGCGCCGCCGTGCGCTCGCGCCCCCCAGTCGGCCGGCGGCTTTGGCGTCGTCGCCGGCGTCGCGCTGACGACGTTGGCAACGCGTCGACTGGCGGCGCGGGCGGAGGCGCCGACCGCGCCCGCGGTCGCGACGACGAGCGCGACGAAGACCGCGCCGAAGACCGCGACGCCCTCGATGAGGGCAGGTCGCGCGACGACGGCTACGGCGTCACCCGCCAGGGCGCGCTCCGATTCCTCGCGCGCCTGTTCGGCCGGAAGGCGCCCCCCCCACCCGCCGTCCCCGTCGTGGTGGACCCGCTCGTCGCGCTGCTCGCCCTGCCCCGCGGCGTCGCGCGGCTCGACGCCTTTGCCCGCGCGCTGTCGTCGCTGGCCAAGGGCAGCGCCGAACATCGCCGGGTAGCCCTGGCGCTGCAACGCGACTTGACATCGATGGCCAGCGAGGCCGGCGTCGACCTCAGCGTGTTCGAGGCCCGCGTGATCGCCTGCGCCGACGCGCTGATCGCCGCGGGTCAGGCCGAGCAGGCGGGCGAGCTGCTCGCCCGCCTCGGGCGCCGCGGGCAGGCCGCCGCGCTCTTCGTCGAGGCCGGCGCCATCGAGGCGCTGGAGGAGCAGCACGCCGAGGCGGCCTTCGCCGAAGGCGGTCCGCGGCTCGAGGCACGACTCGCTTTCCAGCGCTTCGAGGCGCTGTTCGTTGTCGGCCTGCGCGACGATGCCCTGGCCGCGCTCGAGCGGGCCTGCGCCCTCGACGACAATCCGCTGTATGCCGAAGTGCTCGCCGGCTTCCGCGCGCGCCTCGCCGGTGCCCGGGCGACATTCTCGTCCGGCGATGACGTCCTCCGCGTCGTCGCCGGGCTGCCCGCGGTCGTCGGCCGCGGCGAGGACTGCGCCGTCCGCGTCGACAGCCCGCTGGTGAGCCGCGCCCACGTCGAGCTGGTGCGGCGGGGCGCGACCCTGGTGGCGCGCGACCTCGTCTCGGCGGGCGGCAGCAGCGTCGACGATCGCCCCTTGTCGACGCCGCAGCCGCTCGGCCTGCAGGGCACGCTGGTCCTCGCCGGCGTCGCCCTCGATTACGAGCGCGACGCCACGCGCCTGCTGCTGCGTCCTCGTCTGCGCCCCCGCCACGTGACGCTTGTGCTTTTCGGCGACGCAATCGACGACACCGTGCTTGGCGCGCCGCTGTCGCTCGCCGGCGGCAGGCTGCGGCTCGTCGCCGGGCCGAAGGCCCACCTCAACGGTGAGCCCGTCGTGCGCGACGCCCTGCTGCTCGCCGGCGACCGCGTCACCATCGGCGCGCGCACGTTCATGGTCGCGCGCGCCTGACGACGGCGCCGTCAGGCCCTCGTGCGTCCACCGAGCAGCCGGCCGCGCGCGGCGGGCGCCTCGTCGAGCGGACGGGCGATCACGACGTCGTTGCCTGCTTGCCTCCCGGCATGGTGTCCCTCGCGAACGGCGCCGCCGATGCGCCCGCGCCGCACGCGGGGGTGCCGCTGGCGGGCGTAGCGCTCGAGGTCGGCGTCGCCGACCCAGACGAGGCCGCGCTCGATCTTCGCCTTGGACTCGCGCTCGAGCTTTTCCTGCACACCCATCATGAAGCCGGCGAAGAACGGCAAGCGCTCGCGCTGCGGCAGCTGCCGGGCGCGGTGCTCCTCGGCCCAGCAGCGCTCGGCGGCGGCGAGCAGGAACGCGTGGACCCACGACGCCATCTCGACGTTCTCGGGGGTCCCCGTGACCTCGACGACGGTGCCGAGCTTCAGCGCCTCGGGACACCAGGCGCGCACGATGATCGTGTCGACGAAGTAGTGCTGCGACAACAGCGCCCCGAGCAGCTTCTCGTGGGCGTGCATCCGCGTCACCGGCGCGCCCAGCGCCCGCACGACGTAGCGCCGGGGCCGGTGCTGCGCGGCGAGGTTGTGCTCGAGCATCAGGCGCTGCGCCGCGTCGGCGGCGGCCTCGGCCTCGTGCTGGTTGTCGCTGGCCGCCAGCGCCAGCAGCTTCTCGACCCGGCGCAGCACGCGTTCGACGTCGGCGTCGCGGACCTCGGCTGCACCCTCGATGGCCCCGGCGGCAGCGGCGTCGATCCCGCGGCGGGCGCAGACGTCGCGGAAGCTCTCGCCGTGAGCGGTCTCGCCCTCGATGCGCAGCACCTCGTCGACGTACTGGTGCGCCGCCTCGTGCTTGAGCACCTCCCGCACCGCGATCCAGGACGCGCGCGTCAGAAACACCCGGCTGACGCTGATCGTGCGGTCGATGCGGCGCCAGTGCGCCAGCTTCAACTTCGAGTCGTCGAGGGTCAGGATCGCCGGGCGCAGGCCGCCGCCGAAGAACTCGACATTGACGTTCGCCAGCTCGGCGCGCAGCGCCTCGAGCAGCAGGCGGTCGCGGGCGACTGCGGCAGCATCGACGGAGTCCATGGTCTCTTCGGTAGCGTCACACACGAGACGGGCAACAGCCGAAGGCGCGCAGCGGTTGCGTTCCTCGTCGGTGCCTGCTCTCGTCGCGCTGCGTCGTTGACTGTCCGGTCAATCGCCCGCGGAGTGCGCCATGCCCCAGGTCTTCCCGTTCGTCTTCTCGATAGCGACCCTGGTGATCGTGTTTCCGGCGCTTGGCTACATGGCCATGCGGCTCGCGCGCATCGCCGCGATGACCAACACGGGCGTCCACGACGAAAAGCTCACCGACATCCTCCGCAGCCGCATCGACATGGTCGTGTCGATCGTCTTCGGCCACAAAAAGAACCTTGAGGACCGCCTGAGCGGCTCGCTGCACATCATCATCATGTACACGTTCTTCGTGCTGACCATCGGGCACCTTGAGATCGTGATCGAAGGCGTCACATACTTCCTGAAGGCGTTCGGTCGCGAGCCTTTCCTGTATGAGCGGCTGCCCGGGCTGTCCCACGACCACCCCGTGATCCGCATGTTCCACCTGTCGCAGGACCTCGCTGCGGGCCTCGTCTTCCTCGCCGAGGGCACCGCGCTGGCGCGCCGGGTGTCGGGGGTGACACCGCGGCTGATGCCGCGCTCGGGAGACGGTGAGACCATCCTCTTGTTTGGCCTCACTCTGTATATGACCTTCTTCGTGCTGAACGGCACCAGCCGCATGATCCACCACGACTTCGTGTGGCACTTCGACTGGTCGCAGCCGATCAGCTCGCTGGCGGCGTGGCCCTGGCAGTTCATCGCCAGCGAGAACACCGTGCACTCGATCAACGTGCTCGCGTGGTGGGCTCACGTCGGCGCGTTCGCGATGTTCGGCGCCTACATCCCGCACTCCAAGCACATGCACATCGTCTTCGCCGGGCCGAACGTCTTCCTGTTCAAGAAGGGCGCGTACGCCTGGCGGCAGCCCGACGTCGTCAAGGCCGAGCGCGCGAAGGCGCCGCAGGAGCGCGCCCGCCCCAAGGGCCTGCCGCCGAAGATCGACTTCGAGACCGCCGAAGAGTACGGCCTGTCGCGCATCACCCAGCTCCCGGCGAAGACGCTGCTCGACAGCGTGTCCTGCACCGAGTGTGGCCGCTGCAACAACGTCTGCCCCGCTCACCTGACGCACAAGCCGCTGAAGCCCAAGAAGGTGCTGCGCGACCTGAAGCGCAACCTGCTGCTGAAGAACGGCCCCGCGCTGATGAAGGTGCGCGACGCCTTCGGCCGCCCTGTGGCCGAGAACCGCGAGCAGGAGGCGGCGCTCGACCTGTTCCCGCTGCTCAGCAGGCTCGAGGTCGACCACGCAAACGACGCCCAGGTGCGTCCGCTCGACGGGCAGTACAACGACGTCGAGGCCAGCATCCACGTCGACGAGGCCTGGGGCTGCACGACCTGCGGCGCCTGCTTCGAGGCCTGCCCGGTGCTCATCGACTCGGTGCCCGGCACGTTGATTGGCATCCGCCAGCACCTGGTCATGACCGAGGGCGACATGCCTTCGCAGCTGACCAACACGATGAAGAACATCGAGCGTCGCGGGAACCCGTGGGGCGTCGGTCAGGACAAGCGGCAGGAGTGGGCCGACGGCCTCGACGTGCCGGTGTTCGCCGAGATCGCCGCCGAGACCCCCGAGCGCGAGGTCGAGTACCTGTTCTGGGTCGGCTGCGCCGGCGCCACCGACGACAACGCCAAGAAGGTGCAGCAGGCGCTGGTGCGCATCCTGAAGGCGAGCAAGGTCGACTTCGCCATCCTCGGCTGCGAAGAGAAGTGCACCGGCGACCCGGCGCGCCGCCTCGGCAACGAGATGCTCTTCAACCAGCTGGCTCAGGAGAATATCGAGGTCTTGAAGCAATACAAATTCAAGAAGATCTTCACGACCTGCCCGCACTGCTTCAACAGCCTGAAGAACGAGTACGGCGAATTTGGCGTCGACTACTCGGTGCAGCACCACACCGAGCTCCTCGCCGAGCTGTTGAAAGACAACCGCATCCCCCTCGACACCAAGAAGCAGCTCGAGGAGCACGTGACCTTCCACGATCCGTGCTACCTCGGTCGATACAACAAGCAGTACGACGCCCCCCGCGAAGTCCTGTATTCGATTGGCGGCCGCGGCAAGCTGAAGGAGATGGAGCGCAGCAAGCAGACGTCGTTCTGCTGCGGCGCCGGCGGCGGCCGCCTGTTCATGGAGGAGCACCTCGGCGAGCGCGTGAACGTGGCGCGCACCGAGCAGGCGGTGGCGACCGGGGCGACGACGGTGGCGGTGGGCTGCCCGTTCTGCAAGTCGATGATCATCGACGGCACCAAGGCGAAGAACATCGAGGACAACGTCAAGGTCCGCGACGTCGCCGAGCTGCTGGCCGAGCGCCTGATGGCGCCGCCGGCGAAGTAGGCCCGTCATCAACGTCGACGAGGCATCAGCGGAACATCGAGGGCCCCGATCGCGTAACCGCGTACGGGGCCCTCGAGTTCGTCACGGGTACGAGAGCGCGAGGCGTCGCTCGCCGCGTCTCGCACCAAAGGCCGCGATCACAACCCTGCACCGCCATCGGCCGGCACGCCGATCACGGGCTCGTCAGCGCATTCATCGCCCGGCGGCGCGCAGTCCTCGCGCGACGCACGCGCGCCGTCGACCACGGTGTCCTGCGGGCATGACGGTTCGGCGACGGGATTCAAGCGAGGAACGCCGGCAAGCCCGGGGCCCGCACACCTGACCGACGCCGTGCCACCGTGCGCCTACCGGCCGTGCGCCCGGCTGACCGGCGAAGACGAACCACAAGGGCGACACGCGGATGGGGCTCTCCGTCGACGGCCCGGGGGGCTTGTGCCTGTTGCCGTCGTCGGAGCGGTCGCAGCAAGAGGCGAGTCAGCCGCGGGCTGGCCTCGCCGTCGAGGCGTCAGGCGCTCTCGCCCTCGCCCTCGCCCTCGCCCGTGTCGGGGCAGGCGGGAACGGCGGCCAGAAGGCCGGCCACGGCGAGGAACACGGGGAGGATTCGGGTCACGAACGTGCGCATGGGTTTCTCCTTCGGCCGTCGGGCCGTGTCGCAGGGGGTGCAGAGGCCGGGCCAGCCATGACGCCGCGCACGAACGGCATCCCGACGCGATTCCCCCGGCGATCGCCGGGGGAATCGCGACAGCGGTGTCAGGTCGCGGCCTCAGGTTCATGACGCTCGCCGTCACCAGGCGCCGCTGCCGCCGGGCGACGCCCCCCAGCGACGCCCGCGCCTCAGCGCCACTCGTCGATGAGGTTGGCGACCAGCGCCGTCCAGCCCGTCTGGTGTGAGGCGCCGAGGCCGGCGCCCTCGTCAGCGTGGAAGTACTCGTAGAAGAGGATCTCGTCGCGCCAGTGCGGATCGTTCTGGAAGCGCTGGCTGCCGCCCCACACCGGGCGCCGCCCGTGCGCGTCGCGCAGGAAGATGCCCACCGACCGGCGCGCGATGTCGCGGGCCATCTCGCGGAAGTTGATCGCCTGCCCCGCCGCCGGCGCCTTCACCGTGTACCTCGGCCCGAAGGCCGTTCCGAGCTTGCGCAGGCTCTCGATGATCAGGAACGTCGTCGGAAACCACAGCGGTCCGCGCCAGTTGGAGTTGCCGCCCTTCAGCTTCGAAGACGACTCCGCCGGCTCGTAGCCGACGGTGCGGCCATCCATCGAGAAGGGGTGCTGCTCGTGGTGCTTCGACAGGCTGCGGATGCCGTAGCGAGACAGGAATTCAGCCTCGTTGTACATCTTTTCGAGCATCCTCTTGAGCTGGTGCTGGTTGACGATCGTCAGCAAGTGGGTCGTCTTTCCGTCTATCTCGACGGTGTGGATCACCTCTTCGACCATCTCGCGCCGGTTCTTCAGGAACCAGTTCAGGTTGGCGCGGAATACCTTGAACGGCTCGATCCAGTCGAGCTCGAGCCGCTCGACGGCGAACAAGGGGATGAGGCCCACCAGCGAGCGGACACGGAACTTCTTGTAGGCGCCGTCGGGGGAGCGCAGCACGTCATAGAAGAAGCCATCCTCGGCGTCGAACAGCGAGTAGTCGCGGTTGCCCATGTGCTTCATCGCGTAGGCGACATACGTATAATGCTGAAGGAACTTCGACGCCATTCCTTCGTACACCGAATTCTCTTTCGCCAGCTCCAGCGCGATGCGCATCAGGTTCAGGCAGAACATGCCCATCCAGCCCGTCGCGTCGGACTGCTCGATCACCGAGCCGTCGTGCACCTTCTCGCTGCGGTCGACGAGGGTGATGTTGTCGAGGCCGAGGAAGCCGCCCTCGAAGATGTTGTTGCCCTCGCGGTCGACCTTGTTCACCCAGCTGGCGAAGTTGATGAGCAGCTTGTGGAAGCAGCGCTCGAGCCACTCGCGATCAGCCACGCCGCTTCGCAGGCGGTCCATGTTGTAGACGCGCCACACCGCCCACGCGTGGACCGGCGGGTTCAGGTCGCTGAACTCCCACTCGTACGCCGGCAGCTGCCCGCTCGGGTGCTGGAACTGCTCGAACAGCAGCATCCACAGCTGCTCTTTGGCGAAATTCGCGTCGACGAGGGCGAACGGCACGCACTGAAACGCGAGATCCCACGCCGCGAACCAGGGGTACTCCCACTTGTCGGGCATCGTCATCACGCGCATCGAGTTCAGGTGGCGCCAGTGCTCGTTGCGGATGCGCTTGCGCGACGCCGGCGGCGGCCAGTCGGGGTTGTCGCCGTCGAGCCACTTGCCGACGTCGAAGATGTAGATCTGCTTTGTCCACAACAGGCCCGCGAGCGCGCGGCGCTGCACGTGCTTCTCGTCGACGGAGGCGCCCGCGGGGGCCAGCGACTCGTAGAACGCGTCGGCCTCGTGGCGGCGGCGCTCGACCACGTCGTCGACCTCGGCCAGCGGGTCCTTGTGGCCCTGGTCGCTCAGGCGGAGGCGCAGCACCTGGCTGCCGCCCGCGGGCACGACAAGGCGGTAGTGCAGCGCCGCCTTGCTGCCGAACTGCTCGTCGCGCAGCGCGGTCTTGTCGCCGTCGACGACGAAGCGGTGAAAGGCGTCCTTGGTGGCGTCGGTCTTGCTGACATTGCCGGGGCCGAACACCGCCGGCGCGTTGGTTTCGTTGTCGGTGAACAGCGCGCGACCGCCGACGGGGCCGTACAGGTAGCGCAGGCCCACGCGGTACTGCACGGGGATGTCATCGTCGGGCTCGACGTCGCTGTCGTCGGCGACGACGCAGACGCCGCCCCAGTCGTCGCGGCCCGGCGTGATCACCGGCGGGGCCCGCGGCACCGGCTCCCACGACCACGTGTTGCGGAACCACAGCTGCGGCAGCACGTGCAGCGGCGCGTCGCGGTCGCCGCGGTTGTGTACGGTGATGCGGCAGACGAGGTCTTCAGGCGTCGCCTTGGCGTACTCGATGTCGATGTCGAAGTAGCGGTCGTGGTCGAAGACGTCGGTGTCGAGCAGCTCGAACTCGGGTCCCTGCCCGTGACGCGCCTGGTTCTCGCGGATCAGCTGCTCGTACGGGAAGCGCGCCTGCGGGTACTTGTAGCGCAGCTTCATGTACGAGTGCGTCGGCGTGTTGTCGACGTGGAAGTAGTAGTCCTTCACGTCCTCGCCGTGGTTGCCCTCGTAGGGGTTCACGCCGAAGAAGCGCTCCTTCAGGTGCGGATCGCGCTCGTTCCAGAACGCCGGTGCGAAGCACAGGATCTGGTGGCGGTCGCAGACGCCGGCGATGCCGTCCTCGCCCCAACGGTAGGCCTTCGAGCGCGCCTTGTCGTAGGTCAGGTACTGCCAAGCGTTGCCGTCGTCGGAGTAGTCCTCGCGCACAGTGCCCCACGCGCGGTCGCTCAGGTACGGCCCCCACCGTCGCCACGACGACAGATCGTCGCGCACCTCATCCAGCCGCTCGCGCTCCTTGCCACCGGACTTCGTCATCATCGCCGCTCCCTTTGCGTGATTGCCGCGAATGGGCGGCGGGTGAGCATCAGGGCAGCGCCTGCCCGGATTCAAGCCGACGACCGCCATTGTCGTCGGCGACGACTCATATACGCTTGAGAAAATCGACTCTCACCCAATCGTTCTTGCGCGCCGTGCCGCGATGCTCGAGCCCGACGGCGACGTAGGCGTCTACGACGGCGCGCTCCTGCTCGGCGAGCACCCCCGACAGCCACAGCTCGCCGCCCGGCGCCACCGCCCCCGCGATGGGTCGCACCAGCTCGATGAGCGTGCCCGCGAGGATGTTGGCCACGACGACGTCGTAGCCGGCCCCATCGTGGTCGGGGGCGTCGTCGTTGGCGTCGAAGCGGTCGGCGACGCCGTTGTCGCGGGCGTTGTCGAGGGCGGCCTTCACGGCGACGGGGTCGATGTCGGTGCCCTTGGCGTGCTGCGCCCCGAGCCTCAGCGCGACCAGCGCGAGGATGCCGGTGCCGGTGCCGACGTCGAGCAGGCGCTTGATGGGCCCCTTGTCGTCGAGGTGGCGCTCGACGGCCTCGGTGCACAGCTGCGTCGTCTCGTGCTGGCCGGTACCAAACGCCATGCCGGGGTCGAGGTGCAGCACCAGCGGCTGCCGGCCGGGGCCCACGCGCTGCACGACGAAGCGGTCGCGCTCCCACGACGGCACGATCCACACGCGCCGGCCGAGGCGGAATGGCTTCCAATGGGCCATGAAGATGGCGTTCCAGTCCTCGGGCCACAGGTCCGCCCACGTCAGCGTGGTGTCCTTCGCCTTCGCCACGTGGTTGACGATCTGCGCGATGCGCGCGCCGACCTTCGCCTCGAGGCCGGGCACCCGCGAGAACGTCGCGATCAACGCAGCGCACCCCGTCAGGCGCGCCTCCTTGCCCGGCACCGCGCGCGTCTCGTCGTCCTCGGTCTCGAGTCCGAGGGCCCCCTGCTCGAGCAGCACCGACGCGAACGTGTCGGCCATGGCCATCGCGCAGTCGACGGTGAGCGTGCGCCACGGCGACTGCTCGTTGTGCTGCGCCTTCGCCTTCGTCCGCGGCTTCACCTTCGTCGTCATGCTCATGGTGGTGGTCATTGACGTCGTCATGCGCGGGAGACACGCGCTGCGCAACCCCCGCTCCCTGCGACGACGGCGGCGTCAGCGCACGGCGCCGCGCAGGAGCCGCAGCAGCGCCTGCCGCTCGGCGTCCTTGTCGGCGACGCTGCGCAGGACCTTGCCGTCGCGCACGATGACGCCACGCTCGACGAGGAGCGCCACCGCGTTTTCGACGACCACCTTCGACGCCGCCTCGGCGGCGTGGACGTCGCCGGCGACGACGGCGGCCTTCACCGCCTCGAGCCAGCGCCCGACGGCGGCCTTCTCGTCGAGGCCGGCGGCCCCGCAGACGCGGGGCGCGGCGTCGGCGACGACGGCGTAGCACTCGACGAAGCCCTGGATCAGGCTGGCGGCGAAGCGCCATGAAGTCCTCGGCATCGGCGCGTCGGGGACGAGGACGCCGTCGTCGTCCCCGACGACGACGAAGCCGGCCGCCACGGCGTCGCGCACCGCGGCGTCGAACAGGTGGTCGAACGGCACACCGGGCTCGAAGATGAACTCGAGCTTCAGCGCCCGCGAGATCCCGCGGGCCCGCTCAGCGACAACGGCGCGCGGCACGGCGACCCCGGGCGTGGCGCCGGCGGCGAGGAGCGCGGTGGCGACGATGGCCTCGGGCGCGGCGTGGTGCAGTACGTGGTTCTTGTGCACGTCGAGGATCAGCCAGGCGCCCTCGGCGACGGCGCACAGCGTGCGGCCGTCCACGACGGTCTTCTTCACGAGCCCATCAGCGACGATCTTGGCGAGGGCGCCGCCCAGCAGCGCCTGCGCGCCATCCCCGTCGAGCCCCGCCTCCAGCCGCGCGCGCGGCTGGCGCGCGACGTGGGCCAGCAGGAGCTTCGCGCCCACGAACAGGCGCTCGACGTCGAGGCCCTTCTTGCGGTAGCCAAACAGCGTGGCACACACGAGCGACATCGCCGTGACGACGCCCGCCTGGTTGATGCCCCACGTGATCCGGTGACCGAGCGCAGCGATGGCCGCGCGCACGCGGGGGTCGTCGACCGGGACATCGCGCGAGATCCCGCGACGGGCCATGTGCTCGCGCAGCGAGACAGGCTCGTCGAAGGTGACGAAGACCTTGCCGTAGCGGCCGGCCAGCACGCCCGTCGCCTTCACGAGCCCCGCCGCCGACTCCTTCTCCTTCGCCGCGCCGCCGAGCTCCTTCGTGTAGCTGTTGGCCTCGACGATCTTCTCGTAGGCGATGTGCGCCGGCACGAACACCGCGTCGTCCTCGCGGCTCTCGAGCCACGCGTCGACGAGCATCGACAGCAGCCCGAGCTTGGGTGGCAGCGTCTTGCCGTTGCGCGCCCGCCCACCCTCGATGAAGAACTCTGTCGTCAGGCCTTCCTTGAACAGGCGGCGCACGTAGGCGCGGAACACCGCGCCGTACAGCGGATCGCCCTTGAACGATCGCCGCAGGAAGAACGCGCCGCCCCGTCGCAGCAGCGGCCCCAGCGGAAAGAAGCTCAAGTTGTCGCCGGCGGCGATGTGCGGGGGCAGCATGCCGTGCTGCAGCATCACCTGGCTCATCACCAGGTAGTCGACGTGGCTGCGGTGGCTCGGGACGAGCACGAGCGGCCCGCGCCGCGCCGCCTGCCGCACGCGCTCCAGATCGGCTTCGTCGACGACGATGGCGTCGTAGATGCGCCGCCAGATCGCCTGCAGCACGCGATCGATGAAGCGGGCGACGTCGACGTCGAAGCGCGCCGCGATCTCGTCGTGCAGCGCCCGCGCCCGGCGCTCGACGGCGGCCAGCGGCGCCTTGTCGTCGGCGGCCAGCTCGCTCATCGTCTCCTGCAGCCGGGCGTCCTTGAGCACGTCGTCGCGCAGCCGCGCCGCCGACTTCAGCGGCGGGCCGTGGGCGACGCGCTCGACGCGGGTCAGGTGGTGAAGGACCGTCCAGCGCACCTTCTTGGCGACCACGTCGTCGGCGACGTCGGGGCGCTCGCGCACGAACGCCTGCAGGTCCACCGCCTCGCTCATCTCGATGCGCGCGCTGCCCCCGGCAGCGACGAGCCGCCCCGCCGCGCGCAGCAGGCCGGGCTCCTCGACGGAGCCGAGCAGCGCGTCGATGGCCGTGGGCTCGAAGTGGCCAGGGCGCTGGCGCAGGGCAAGGAAAACCGGCACGAGGAAGATCGGGCGGTCGAGGTCGCGCTGCAGGCGCACCAGCGTCTCGACGTAGCGCGCCCGCAACGTCGCCGTCGGCGACAGCAGGTGCAGTGGTCGCCGCAAGAACAGCTCGGCCGAGAAGCCCGCGCGCACGCATCGCTCGAGCAGCGCCTCCTCGCGACGCACGCTCGCCACGCCGCGGCGCAGGCGCGACAGCGCCACCGGCAACGTCTGCAGCGCCAGCACGTTCAAGCCGCCGACGAACGCCGCCGACGGCAGGCCCTCGCGGGCCACCACCTGCGACAGCGCGAGGTGATCCACCGGGTTACGCGCCCGATGCACCCAGACGACCACGCCCCGCTGCGCCAGCGCCCGGACGCGCACGACGTCGTCCACGGCGACGCCAATCTGCTCGAGGCGCCGACCGGCCAGCAGGCGCAGCAGCGGCCCGAGGCGTCGCGGCATCCCGCGCCCCTCGAGCCCGCGGGGCAACGCGGCGCCCGCGACGACCGACGTCGGCACGAGCGACGCTTGCGCGCCGCCCCCGCCGCGCGAAGACGACGGCAGACCGGACGCAGGCTGCGCGGGCGGATCCGTCGACACACCGGGGACGTAGCGCGGGAACCTCCCCGTTGGCGAGAGTGTCTCTGCTGCCTACACTTGATCCATGCGTTCCGTCGCCGTGCTCCTGCTGTCCGCCCTGCCCGCCGTCGCGACGCCGCCCGAGTCGCTGGCGCTTCGCGGGGCCGCCGCGGGGACGGACGACGACGCCGGCGACGAGGTCGCTGACGACGACGACGACTGGCGCTACGCCTGCGACGGCACCGACGCGGCGCTGCTCGCCGAGATCGACGAGGCCTTTCGCTCCCGCGTCGGCTACGGCGAGACGTGGGACGAGTCGATCTGCAACCAGGGCAACCTCGTGCAGGGCGGCACCCGCGCCCTCGTACGTCGTCGTCCAGCGGCGACGCCGCCCCCCGCCGCGATGGCCGCGGCGCCCGGGGCTGCGTCGGTGATCGCGGAGGCGCCGGCCACGCCAGACACCCCCGCGGCGCTGGGGGCGACCGCAGCGATGACGACGGGGACGACCGCGCCAGCGACCGCCGCCGGCGCCCTGCCGTCGTCAGGCACCGTGACCAAAGAGCCCACCGCCTTCGAGAGGCGGATGAACGACCAGTTCTTCGCGTGGGCGATCCCGCTGATGGCCGCGGTCGCCGGCTTGTTCGCGCTCGTCGTCGCCGCGCTGATCGGGCTGTTCCTTCAGCTGCGGCGTCAGATCGTGCTCGAGGTCGCCTGCCCTTCGTGTCGGACGCGCATCCCCTTCGTCGTTGGCGAGAGCCCGCAGCTGTTCTGCCCCGCGTGCGGCGCGCCGTGCCGCGTCGATGTCCTTGGCTCCGGCGACGCGCTGTCTGCGCACGCCGTGCCGCTGTAGCCGTCGCCGGCGGGCCCGGGATCGGGTCGCCGGCGACGACGAGGAAGGCCCGATGCGCTCGCTCATCCTCGCGTCGTCCCTGCTTGCCGCGGTCGCCGCATCCGTGGCTCACGCCGACGTCCTGCCGACCCCGCCGTCGGCTCCTACCCCACCGTCGGCGCCGACGACCGTGGCGCCTGCCGCCAGGCTGAACCCGGTCCTATGCGGCTGCGCAGCGTCGCGCCTGCTGATACGCGGGCCCGTCGTCATCGACGACCGCGCCGGCGTCTCCGCCTGGCTGCACGGCGGCGCGCGGGTGCAGGGCTTCGTCCGCGACGCTGGCGGCGCGCTGCAGGCGAGCCCGCTGCCGCTGACGCTGCACCGCACGCCCGCACGGCCCGGCGAGCCCGACGGCGACGCGCTCGTGCAGGTCACCGCCGCCGGCGACGGCGCGGGCTTTGTCGGCGTCGTCAAGCCGCGCGAGACCGCCCCACGCGACGTCCTGGCGGTGACGCTGCGGGCGACTGCTGGCGGCGCGCCCACGACAACGGGCGCCCCCGTGCCCGGCGCCCCCGTGCCCGGTGTCGCGAGCGCGCCATCGGCCGTCGCCCCCGTGCTCGATGCGCTGTGGCTCTCCCCCCCCGAGCGA
>Ga0194129_10006889_pt1 | contig 13736 bp, 20 predicted proteins | sample TA2KigCa35mmetaG_FD_150862 | JGI IMG/M metagenome (GOLD analysis project Ga0194129, IMG submission 150862) | Freshwater microbial communities from Lake Tanganyika, Tanzania - TA2015038 Kigoma Deep Cast 35m | ecosystem: Environmental > Aquatic > Freshwater > Lake | place: Tanzania: Lake... | reverse complement strand
TTAAAAAATAATTAAGTAAATTAGATTTTATAGCTTCTTGAGTAGTAAATGTTTGATTAATACCTGTTGGACCATCAAAAGGTAAAGAAATACCTACTCCAGTGCTTGGTCTTTTATTACCATCTAGGTTATTACGAAATATGTAATTTACAGCGGGCATTATAGTTTACCTTTTTCTTTTAAAGCGCCCATCATTTTACTAAAATCAGGAACGGCATTGATTTGAACTTGATTAATATCAGCTGAAGGGCGAGCAGTTGCCATCATTTGATCAACTGATTCTACGGCAGGAGCTCCACCAAATGCGGACATCATTTCAGCACGATAACTATTAATATTATTTGAATCAAAATTACCTATTGATTTCCATTCTTCACCACCTGCAACCATGCTCATTTTTGTTTCATTAATTAAATCGAGCATTGGGTTACCTGTAGATTCAACCATAGGTTGTTTAATTTTATGATCCATTTCTTCAAATAAACCACTAAAAGCACGACCTGGTTTAGCTACCCCTTTAGGTTGTTCAATAACTTCAGTAAGTAAAGATGGTAATTCTTCACGAAGCGCGCGTTTTACCTCTTCTCTTATTAATTTTCTAAATGTTTCGACTTTCATATATATAAATATTTACAAAATCATAATTTATTTACATAAGTTATTTCAGCGCAATGTTAATGGATGATTGGCTGGCTTTCCATGCTTCTTCGAAATCAGATTCGTCAAATTGGTCAAATCTATTTTTATTTAATACTTTAGCTTTAATTTCTTCTTTAGTAAATCTTTTACCAAATATTTCTGTTACTCTGTATCTTTTAACTACACGTACCAAACGTCTAAACTTACGTTTATCTTTTTTACTACGTTCTTTTTTAAGATTTTCTTCAGCAGGAATCTGTTTAATTAAATTATCAATTTGTGCTTGAGCTTCAGCAGCATCATTTATTTGGTCTTGTTCACTTGGTAAATCAAGATCTGCAAGAATTTGATCTTCTTCACTTGTTGTATTTTGATTAACTGGATTAGCATTAAGATTATTTGCATCAATTAAATAGCGTAATTCATTTCTTATTATATCAAGATTAGTAGCAAATGTTAATTTAGTTTGAACAACTACTACTCCTCTTGCATTTAAAGCAACACCATATCTTCTATTTATAGAAATACCTTCATCAGTTACTTGTTCTTCAATAATTTCTAAAGTAAATCCTTTATATATAATCTTTTTATTTGGATTAGTTTTTGGTAAAACATCTTCTAAAGCAGCTAAACTATTTTCTAAAACTAACGTTGCTGCTTCTAATTTTTTAGTTATAGGAAGATTAGTTGTTTTTTTACATTTTTTGAGGTTTTGTAATAAAATTCTTAACTCTAAAACTAATACAGCTAATTTTCTATTAATACCTGATATTATAGAAACAAATGTAGATAAGAAATAAGATACTTGAGATAAAGTAGAAGCTATTTTTTTTACTTTTTCGTCTAATTTATCTGCTATATTACTAAGAGTAGATATAATTCCAGAAGTTAAAAAACGAGCGGGTAGAGGCAATAGACGAATATATTTAATTAAAATTTTAAATACATTTACAATTGTGTTTAACGTTCTTATAACAGTAGCTATTTTACCTAAATAACTTGTAATTGTATTTAAAACTTTACTTAAAACTTCAAGTGATTTTACAATTTCGTTTAATGCAGGAATAAGTTTAACAGGATTTATTTTATCCTGTAATTTAGTTATGGCATTTTTCGCTTGAAATACTGCTAATAAATCAGCAGGATTTTCAGCAATTGAAATACCAGATAATATATTTTTTAACTCAGAAAATGATTGAGTAATTTTTTGTAAATCCTGATTAGGAAAATTACTTATGTTAGTGGGGATTTGTTCATTAATTCTTTTTAATGAACTTAGTAATTTACCTCCCCCAGGAATTACTCTTAATACTGGAGTGGGGATATTTAAACCATCAATAAGTCCCTTTACTGAACGTATTGCATCTAAAGTGCTGCCTATTGTAGCAGATGTTCCATTATTTCCTCCTGTTACAGATTGAACAGCGGGGGTAGGGGGTGTATTAAATGCTCCACTGCCACCATAATTTGCGTTTTGAGCAGCTATGTTAGTTGGAGCAGGTGCCCCACTATTTACATTAGTAGTTGCACTTGATGAAGTAACACTTCCTGTTAAAGCATTAGCAGGAGGAGCTATAGAAGATTTAGTAAAAGGTTGATTAGTAATTTTTTGTTCTGTTTCTTCTATTTTCTGTAATAATTCAGTAGCTTGATCTTTTACTTTTTGAAATTGTTGCTCTACATTAGATCCTGAGGGTAAAGCTTGTGTAAGAAAATAACTTACTAAATTACATAAATCAATTTCATTTATTGTTTCAACTTTGTCTGATGCTTTAACTATTACTTTCTTTATGTCTTTACTTATTTGAATAGCGTAGTTCGAAGCATTTTGTAAAAATTTACCTAATGGAGCACTATCAATATAAGGATAATCCATTGGAGTTACTCCTTTAAGTTCTTTTATTACGTCCCTTTCTTTTTTTCTAAGTTTTTTTCTGCTTTTTGAAGCAGGGGCAACTATAACTACTTCGTCTAGTGTTTTTGTTTTTGCTAAGTCACCTGTGGCAATTCCTTGATCTTGTAATGCAAATTCCTCTTGTTGAGAAAGAGGTTTTACTGCAGCCGCAGGTGTAGTTGAACCAGCCGCTGGAGAAGGAGTGGGTGCAGCAGGTGGAGTAGATTGAATTGGCGCCTGATTAGGATTAGGATTACTATTTATAATTGGGTCAGCCATTTACAGAGTAAAATTATTTTTTGAAAGTAAACCATCTACTTGAGTAGATAGTAATTCAATTGTTTTTAATAAATCAGTTCCTGCAACGTTTAATGCAGCAAAGGGAGTACCACTAGGTACACCTTTTACTTTCGATAAAGCCTTAGCTAATAGAACTAAAGAATCATTTAAATCTCCTAAATAATCAGCTAATCTTCCCCCTCTAACTAGTGGTTCAGTTGCATTTAATCCTAAATAAATTTTAGGTGAATTAATAATACATGCATCATCACTATCAAAATTAATAGTACCAGCTGAAGAAAAACCTATTGATTTTTTAGCAAATATAAACACAGAATCATCCTTAGCATTTAATAATACTCGCCCTGATGTTATAATTGCTTGATCACCTTTATATGGAAATTCTGGAGTGTATGCCATTTTATACTACTTTAATATTTCCTAAATCATATGTTAAACCAGCAAGAGTCATAGTTCTTTTAAAGTTATTATCTGGTTTTCCTCCTAATTTAACGTATGGTCCTTGTTTTGCTAATTGTGGATGATATTCCCAATGCCATGTTTCTGTTGACACTGTTCTAACAAATCCATATTTCCAACCATTTAAAGCCATCCATACAAATACATTAGTTAAAGCACTTGTAGATGGTGATTTAGATGAGAATCCTCCAGTGTTGATATCTATAGCAATTCCATCTCCATGTTTAGATTTACGAGGAGCAGCAGTTGCTGGATGGAAACAACTAGCGCCAGCATTCATCCTTTGATTATCGTTATATGCTCCACATTTACCTGTCCATCTATCAACTGTTCTCAATTGATATTGAGCTGTAAATTTAAGATCTACACCTTTACTAGATTTACAACTTACAGGTGTAATTGGAGGTCTATATCCACTACTAATTCTAATATTAACACCGGAGGCTTTAGCAGCAGCAGCCATTACTATAAATGCTTTAGCTGCTTCGATTTCTATTACTTGACTACCTACTACAACTAATGATATTACCTTACCAGCATTATTAGTATAACTTCCAGGAACTATATCTAAACCAGTTTTTAAAGCTATTGCTTTAGCTTGTTCAATTTGGGCAGGAGTTAAATTAGCTTCTGCAACAGTAGCTCCTGGTGTGTATGAACTTCCAGCAGGTCCAGATGGGGGTATATCTAGTATAAATTTTTCTAATGCCTTAGGAATATTAATAGATGGTGGATTCATATCCCAATATTGAGACTCATCTTCTTCTAATTGAGAATAATTTTCTTGATAATTTAATACTTGAACTTCTTCACCTGCCCATGTTAATGGTCCTAATTTAGATTCAGGGATAGGTTCATATTTAGAAGAACCAGGACCTGATGTAGGTGTTTTTTCTGGTGAGGGATTTACTGATGAAGTTGGGGAAGGATTTTGAGTTGTTGAATTATTAGGAGCTTGAGAAGCAGTTATTGCTATAGAAGCTGTTACTGGTCTAGTTAATACAGCGGGAGCTTCTATTAATGATTGAGAAGTAGCTAATTTTAATTCTTCCTCTTCTGATTGATTTAAGGATTGGTTTTGAGGTTGTGATACAACATTAGGGATCTGAACTACTGTAGGTGTTGAAGTTACAACCATATTATATGATGCTAAGTTTTTAGAAGCAAGAGTCATATTAATTTCCTGCCCATTAGTAAGATAAATTGATGATGCATCACCATCAATGTCTTCAAATACAGGAGTCCATCTTATAGATGAAGCAGGTTTTGTTTGGCCATTACGAATAATAGTAATAGGACTTGTATTACGTCCTGATTTACTCCAGGGGCTTACTACTGATTGAGATGGAGAAATTGATGTGTGAGAAAAACGAATTGAATTACCAAAACGACCTTCAATCATTGTATCACCTTCAACAGGATATAAGTTTCTAATTTGTGGATCTTCAACAAATGTATTTCCTAAATATAAATCTTTAGGTGAATCATCTTGTTTTTTTACTAACCCATTTTCAGTACTTATATATCCAAGTAGTTCTTCTGGTTTTTGTGTAGTATTTAAATTTTGTAAATCGGGAAAACCATTATGATGTATACTATTCCAAACATTAACATTATTTAAATAATAATATTTTTGCGCTTGAGGATTATCGTTTAATATATCTGCTGATTGTATTATTAATACAATTTCATTAATTAAAGGCAAACGCCTAATGTTTACATCCATTGGTGCAGCTACTAAATTAGCCTTATTATTTGAATCAACAACAGAATATAAAGGGTGAAATGATATAAAACCAATAGCAGGATATCCTCTATTTTGATAAAATAATGAATTAGGATCTGTACTAGGTTGTAATACAATATCCTTAACCCTAGCGGGAAATATTTGGGCTTTCCCGCCGCGTTTACTTGACTGACCTAAACCAGCTATATCTCCACCAAAATTAGGAGTTAATGACATCTGCTTCTTTTATTTCAGTTTGTTTAACATTTGTACCCAATTCATCTAAACTTTTAAATAACATTTCCTTATCGGCGTCACTTAAAAGTAAATCCTCATTTGCACTTGCATTCATCATAGCGCGTTGAACGATACCAGCCATTTTAATCAATGCCTCATCGTTTTTAACAGCTATTTCCATGTATTCTTTAATTAATGGAACAATAAGAGTGGCATCACCTGGGGATTCGATTAATGGTTTTAAACCCTGAATTAAAGCGGAAATTTGCTTTTCTTTATCTTTAGAATTATTATAAATTTCTTTAAGTAAATCGGCGAACGTTTTATTCCCGAATAATGTTACTTGGTTAAAATCCATACATGTTTTGATAATAAATATTATCTTATGAAACTTTTAAGCATCAAGTATTCTATCGTGCTCAAGATATTGCGAAAGTAAGCTTTTATATATTGTTTTTAATTTTTTAATTATCTTAGTAATTTGAGGAGTTGATTGATTTGTTATCTCCCTTATGTAAATGTATATGCCTTTTTTATTAAATATATCTAAATTTTCACGTCTCCTGAATAATTCCAATATGGCATCTGCTGTTTTAATATCATCATCTTTGGGAAAATATTTAGATAAATTTTTATCAACATGAATAATAAATGCATCAATAAAATTATTAATAGATATATTATTATTTTCTTCATTTATTAAACTAATAAAAGTAGATTTATCTTCATCTACAGCATTTACTTCAGCTTTTTCTTTTAATTTTTTATAATTAGCATTATTATATAAGATTAAATAACGTTTAGCAATTGTACCGAAATACGAATATGCTTTACCTTTTTCTTGCTTATATAAGTGTAATTTTTCAAGTAAAAACGCTACTACCTCATGCTTAAGTTCATCAATTGTATTTACTTCAGTATAATAGAATTTAAATGTATGAATAATGTTTTCCGCTAATTTATGGAAAGCATAGTTAATACGTTCATTAAATATTTTATTGCGTTTAGCTGGACTTTTAGCTCGTAAGTACTCTAAAATTGCTTCTTCAGTATCTGAAGTAAAATAAATATTTGATTCTTTTGGTTTACGTTTACGTATAGTACCTCGTTTTGTAAGGGACACATTATCGTCCTTTAACAATTCATCAATTGTATTTTTTACCATTTGTTATTTTCTTATTTTATACACGTTTAGTGTTTCAGACATTTGCTTTAGGCTATTAAAGAAAAAACCTACTTCATCATCACTAGCAAATGTGCCTCTATTATCAATTTCTTGAAGACGCTTATTAATATCTTCAACTACAGCATCAAGATTATTAATGTAAATATCTCTTTCTTCTATTAAACGAGTTAATTTCTCATTTTGAACCATTAGGTTACGAACAAAATAACCTATAATTGTTGCTATCCAAAGTATAATAGCTACTATTCCCCAATTCATATTATATATTTTTTAAAATGTTAGCTAGATTATCGTTGCCCATTGTTTTAAGTGCTTTTTGTTTTTGGGCTGATTGTCCTGATTTATTTAAGACAAATTCTTTTTTAGGAGGTTTACTTGTATTGCCCTTTACTAGTTTAGGTAACCACTCACGTTCATACTCAATACGAGCAGACATCATATCAGCATGATGTAAAACGTAAAGTAAAGACGAACGTGGTTTAGTTTCAGGCATATAAGATAATAAATATGATTTATTTGCTTCATCATACATACCATCATGTGTTTTAATAGCAATATATTCGTTTTCACTCATTGGAATACCAAGTGAAAATAAGATATGTAAACTTCTATCTGGAACAGACATATAAGTAATATTAGTATTAAACTTATATAATTCACCTCTATTTTTAATCTCCCACTCATTATCGTTATCGAAAACAGATGTTTGTTCTAGATTACCAAACTTACCTAAATCGTGATTGATAGCAGAAAATACTAATTCTTCAGTTGTATAAGTATCTGCCATACCCATTTCTCTCCAAACCTTATCTAATTTGAGAGAACATTCTATAACGCGCAGCACGTGGTCGATGTAGCCGCCTGGAAAGCAGTTGTGATAAGCTTTTTTATGAGAAGCAGGAAGCAATATAAATCTATCTTCATATTGCTTGTAAAATTCGAGTAGCTTATCCTTGCGTTCGCCAGTGATATGCGTATCGATTATGTTTAGGAACGTGTCCCAGTTTTGTTTGATCTGTTCAGCTTGTAGCATAACGTATTTAATTATATATAAATATACGTCCTGCTAAGGGCGTTTCCAAATTAGTCTTTAAGTAGTTCTTTTAGTTTACTTATTTGTTTGTTAACTGTATTTTCAAAGTAAAACAATTTTTTATTCATACTAGAACCAGCACCACTAGTAGATTCTATAAAATTAGGATCTGCATGTATTGTAATAAAATCAGTGCCCTCATCTACTTGTATAGCAGGATATCTACTAATACCAAAACGTTGAGTAAATTCTTGAAATACATCAGGATGAGTGATATCTGAAAAAATAAGAACTTCGAGTTTTTCATTATGTACTAGTTCATATTCTAATACTTCACATAATTGACATCCTTCACGTACTATTAATATAACTTTTTTATTCATATAAAAACTATCTTGAATTATCGCCCTGAATCAAACACCGGAGTGGCGATTTCATCAATTCCACCACCACCACTTTCTTCATACCAAAAAGGGGACAGATTTTCTCCTTCTGCTTGCTTCTTATTATATATATTAAAATAATAAAGTTCATCAAAAATATTACCATAATTCTGAGCATATTCAGAAGAGTTCCACAACGTATAAGCTGCTTTAATTGGATTTTTAGCGCTTTGATCTTTATTTCCTGTAACTAATGAAAGCCCCATCATATTACAATTCCTGCTTGAGTCCCAACTTACTGTAACGAGTGAACCATTTGTTTTTGAATTAGAAAAGTAATAAAAATGTTGCTCGGTGAGTTGGTTTGTTGCAAATGGAGGTCGGGTTTGTTTTGTTTTATAAAGAGTGGAATAAGGTTTTATTACATCAGCTGTATTATAAATAGCCTCATAAAGACTTTTATAATTCTCGAAAAAGATTCCTAGTCCATCCTCTCGTATCTCCTCTGCCCTAGTTATTTGATTTTTAACCTTTTGCCACTTATTAAAATAACCTCCATTTTGTGGTTGTAGATTTCTATCTGTCGTAACATATGTACTCCAAGACCATCTTATTGAATAAAAAACAGTATTATCAGGATTAGACGTTTTATTAAGTACCATTATTAATTGAGTAGGTTCATCTAAACCTCTAACCTCAATGTCTTCAGTAATTTTAAAGTATTGTTGCCCTTGAAAATCACTTCCTCTTGCATTAAAATCCTTATAATAATAAGTAGTTCTTGGCATTTAAATAATATTAATTAAGGACATCCAGAAAAAATGTAATATCTTTGATATGGATAACCTGAAGAAGGTGAACCAGAAGGTCCACGTCCTATAGCAACATCACTTCCTGGGCTGCCCCCACTATAAGGAGAAGCTCCCCAAGGAGAATAATTATAAAAATTATGGGAATTATTTCCATTAAATGCTGTTACTGTACCTGATTGGTTAAAAAATTGTTCTGAAGTATTGAAAGTAATAAAGGATGTATCAGCAACAATTGCCAAAGTTCCTAATGTATATGCAGAAAATGGAGTACTAAAGATAGTGTTTGTTAATGTTTGGTATAGAACTGTAGAGGTTTGGGGAGCATAATAAGTTTGAAATGTAAAGCGCTGTCCAGTTACTGAGTAAAAACTTTCAACAGTTTTAGGGTTACTAGAAGTACCCTTACACCCTTCAATTCTTACTTTCATATTATAAGTATCAGGAGTACCAGAATATACTTTAGTTACCGTGCCATAATATTCACCCTGATATTGGCTATTTCCCAACACCGACCAAGATCGAGTTCCTACTTGTGATCCTGAATGATTAGATAATAAATTTCTCCACTCAGTTGAATTAAAAGACATGTGTTATTAATAATTTACTATCAATAAATATGGTTATTTTTTAATTTTTTAGATTTTACTTGATAAGCAGATCCAACCCATTTAAGATGAGAATTATTAAAAGAATCAAGTTTTTCAGCGGATATTAATTGGGTTTTAATATTAATAGAATTATCATCTATTGGAAATAAATGTATTAAAGGATCACCACAATTTATATGAATTTCATATGATTCATTTTTAATAGGTAAAAACATATTAATTTCAGTTCCATGTTGAGTGTAAAAATCTATGAATCCTGGTACTATATGGATATTATTTTCTATTAATTGAGGATTCCACCAGTAGGCTCCATTCCAAAAAAATTTTCTATATCTATTAGTATTAAATATCCAGGGATTATGGATTTTCCAATGCGCCATGTTTGAAAGAAATCCTGCTCTTTGACTATATGGATGAAATGATCCTGCTAATTTTTGTCGATTTATTCTGTCTTCTTTTTGAATACTATCAACATATCCCTCTGGGCTAACAAATATTTTTATATCACACCATGCTTTAATAAGTATTCCTGTTGAATATAATCCTTGAATAGCAGGACAATGTTTTATAGAAGAAATATTTGATATAAAAGAAGAAAATATATTATTAGAATTTCTTTGAGAAGAAAAATAATGTGGTTTATAAGAAACCGTAGATGGGATTTCTTTCCACCAATTAGGAAGGCATTTTTTAGCTAATTCAATTCCTCCAAATTCATTAACAGAGGGATTATTAGTATAACAATGTAATATATTGTCTTGTTGATTAAATATATTTTTGATCTTATCGATTATCATCATGCTCAGTATTTACTAATGTTTGAACTTCCTCAAGTTTATCCTTAATTTGTTCAATTACTTGTTTAGCAGCATTTGAATCATTCATTGAAATGGCATGTCTTAAAACATTCAGAGTGTTAACCGCTTGGTCTAACTTATCCGAAACTAGTTGTTTGTAACGCATCGTATTTATTTTTTATTTTAATTACTAATTCACCTATTATTTCCCAGTGAATAACTTTTGGGTCTTCTAAAGGAGATTCAGTAACAAATACCCAATAAGGTGTTTTTGTTACTTTATCCATTATTGCTACTATAGGGTAATGATCAGTAAGATATTCTCGTTCAAGTATAGGTCCTAATCTATCATCTACAGAAATGTTACGAAACGGTACTTTTTTAGTTTTAAGTAAATTTTTTAATTCCATGCACGCACCGCAACCTTCTAAAGTAAAAGTCACCACCTCCACTACCCCTCTTCTCTCACCCCCTATTTCCCTTTTACCCCCCGTCATAAATATATAAATTTAATATTAAAATACCAAGTTTATTTATATCTCTGTATTAAAAAAGAATGTCATAAATAATCTTCCATCTTCAATTCCATTACCAAAATAATCAAGAGATTGATGCCATTGATTTGCTCTATACAAGATTAAACGATTAAATTGATTACCAACCATAGTATGCATTTCCCATTTAGTCATATCCCAAGAATCCAAATACATTAAATCTTTTAAATTTTGATTTACCTCTCCGTTATCAAAATATGGTTCTGTAGTCCAACCTGTTAATTTATGTTTAAATAATCCTGTGCCTGAGGAAACAGGAGCATTAGGTGTTAAATATAAAACACCGGCCCATGATGTTATATGATCAACATGAATCCAACTTCTATCTCTTGATGTTGTATATTGAAATGCCCCAGAATATTCTTCATCACCCCACCATGTTATATCCCCAGCAAATGGTCTTAATACATCAGCAATTTTTTGTTGCATAGTAGAAGTATAATCAGGTGGGGGAGAAAAAGGAACTAGTCCTAAAGGATAATCTGAATCTTTTAAAAATGAACGTGTGCGGTGTCCAGGATAGTTTCCATCAACATTAAAATCTTGTTTTAAAGCAAACTCTCTTAGTTCATGAGGTTTAGGATGAAAATTATCTATAACAAATACATTTACCATAAATTATTTTTTAGCTATTACAGTTGACCAATCATTAGGATCAAATTCCCATTTATAATTATTTAATTCAAGATATCTTCCTAAGAAAATATCATCATAGTGTTTATGTTCAATTTTTATCTCAGGTATTTCTATTTTAGATAAATCTATAGAAGCTAAAATATCAAAATCAGCACCTTCGGTATCTATCTTAAGTAAATCAATTTTAGGTATTTTAAAATAATCTATAAGCCAATTTAATGATATTGCAGGCACTACTTTAGTAGCAATGTCTCCATCATTATACTTACTTATTTTTCCACTTAATATATTTGTTCTGAATGGTTGTGTACTGCCCATCCCATGGAAATCTTTTTTTGCTTGTTCATCAAAACTAGCATAATGTTGTTCAGTAATATATGTTAAACTAACTGATGGCGTTTTATATAGTTGATGAGCAGTAACTGCTGCTTCTATTTTAGTTAAATTAGGATGATTAGGTATTTTATCTAAATATTCTCCAACAGGATCAATCATATATCCTGCCCACCCTTCATCTAATAAAGAATGAAGCGTATTAAAATAACAACAACCTATTTCAACAAATGTTTTCATGGAATTTTTTTATTGTATCTTTTATTTGTTTAGCATTAGATACTTTTTCAAATAATTCTAACTCAATATACAAAGGAATTACCTCATCATCAAACCATTTAATTATTTCTTCTGCTTGTTCTTTAGATAAATTTTTAATGTAATGGTGTTTAAGTGTTTTATCAAGCTTGATCACCTCAAGTAATGAATCAACAGCACTATCCATTATATCAGCTAAAGCAAGTTTAAATTCGTCTTCTAATTCTTCCACAACTATTATTTGATATAAATATATATAAAGCAAAAGCCCCTCACTAGGAGGGGTATTGCTAAATTAAAAATAAAGGAACGAAAATTATTTTTTAGGCATTTGAGGACGGAATCCAGGGCGATGTGGTTTATGCGCCATCATCATTTGTTTCCTTCTTTCCATTTCTAAATATTGTTGTTTAGACATTGTAATTATTACTTTATTACCTTTAATCTTCACTTTTGGTTGTTGATACATTCTTGAATGTAACATTTCAGGACGACGTGAAGGTAAATTATCTATATTTCTTGAGGGTAATTGCTGGCTAAATACTACTGAACTGAATAATATTAGGGCAATTGTAAATAATTTTTTCATGTTGTTTATTTTTTAGTTAGACACTTACTTATCGTTAAGGCTTAATCCTTCAAATTTAAGTAATGCGTTTGCTATATATATTTGCAGTTTAACTAAATCTTTCTTTGTTTCAATTTCAGCAATCATCTTTTTACGATCCGCTTCATTGATTTTACTTTCACTTAAGAAATCGAGGGCAATTGTTTTGGCTTGTTCGACGCTTGTTGCGCTAAAGACTTGTTCTGCAATTTTGGTTAATGTTGATTCGAGTTTCATTTCTTTAATTTAATGGTTTAGTAATTAGATTAGGCGTTAACAGTGGCTTTATCTTCATTATATTCTTTCAATCTCTTCATTCCTTCACTGATCGCATCTAACAAACGATCTTTTCTCATACGATCAACAAACCACGTTTGACATTTTTTACCATCAGCCCAATTTTTATTTATCACATAACCTGAAACTTTATAGGTTTTACCACCTTTATTTACTTCCCAAGTCATATGACTAAATCTTTTGTTAGACCATTTATCTGCGCTTGCATAAAAGCTAGGCATATAATCAATATCCTCAGGTAATTCCATTTTACCTTTGTTAAGTATCTTGATTTTTTCTTGTTCACGCTGATTAGATTCAGCGTTATGAATTGCACTTTCAACTTCCCAAATCTGATGACTAATATTACCCATAATTTCTGAAGAAGTTTTCTGATAAAAATCAAATATTTCTAACAATTCATTAAATGGATTCAAATCCTTTTCCATATAATTTGATAACAAACCTAATATTTGAAGAATACTAAGGTAATTGTTTTTATCTTCTTTATCAGTACGTGAACTAAACCAACTTAATTCAGGACGTTTTTCTTCACTACGCCAATTTGCATCGCGTTCAAGAGAAATTATACTACTCCAACGATCAGTATCGCATTTAAATTCAATACGACTACTACAAGGTTCAATAACCAATGTATCTTTAGCTTTTTGGCTGATAAATGGAACTGAATCAATGTATTGGGTTTTCCAATCATTAAATACTCGTTTTTGATAATCTTGAACCTTTTGAACACGTGTTGATTGTTCAGCTTTCAACTGTTCTAACTTGCTCTGTAGAGCTTCTTTTAAAATGTTTGACATAACCTTTATTTTAATTTTTAATTAATTACTTAATTTCCGTAAAGATACGCTGAATCTCTTAGGTAACCACAGAATTTTGCAGAAATCTTGCGAAGTTTTATAGAGCGTTAGTAATTAACGCCCTATAAATTTAACTAAAATGTGTAGTTTTTTTGACTAAGTTATGTAGAAATTATA
>Ga0194129_10006887_pt1 | contig 13740 bp, 14 predicted proteins | sample TA2KigCa35mmetaG_FD_150862 | JGI IMG/M metagenome (GOLD analysis project Ga0194129, IMG submission 150862) | Freshwater microbial communities from Lake Tanganyika, Tanzania - TA2015038 Kigoma Deep Cast 35m | ecosystem: Environmental > Aquatic > Freshwater > Lake | place: Tanzania: Lake... | reverse complement strand
GGCCTGCCAGCGCACCCGGCGCCAGTGCACCAAGTAGGCCGCCATCCACATGCGGGCGTGGTTGTGCAGCCAGCCCGTTTCGTGGAGCTCGGCGATGAAGCCATCCATGCAGGCCAGGCCCGTGCGGCCCTCGCCCACGTCGGCCGGGAGGTCGGGGCTGTAGGCCCCGGGGTGATGGCCGGTTTTGAGCTCCTCTTGATCGCGCCAGATGCCATCGCCCAGCTGCTGCCAGAGGCGCTGCCAGTAGTCGCGCCAGCCCAGCTCATTGATCAGCTTTTCGCCGGCTTGCCTGCCGCCGCCGCCCGGGGCCTGCAGGCGGGCGAACACGGCATCGCGCACCTCCGCCAGGCTGAGTGCCCCGTGGCGGATGTAGGGCGACAGGCGGGTGACGGGCCCATCGAGAAAGTTGCGCCCCTTGGCGTAGCGCGCGGGCTGAACGCGGCCGAGCAGCGCTTCGGCCTGGCGGCGGCCGCCTCGGATTGGGCTGAGGTTGCCTTCAGCGGCTGGAAACAAGCGGCGCAGTTCCGCTTCCAGGGCTTGGCGGCTCTCGAAGTGGCGTGGCAAGTCGCCCGGCTGATCAGCCCAGGCGAGTGCCACGCCGGCAAGGGAATCAGGAGGCACAGGGTGGAGCAATCCGAGTGCCGATCCTGCCGCCTGGGGCCGGTGGCCGTGGCTGGGGGAGAATCCCCCGATCGCAAGCGCCCCGGCGTCGTATCTCCCCATGCTCCTCGATCTGCGCGGCAAGAAGGCCCTGGTGACGGGCATCGCCAACAACAAGTCGATCGCCTGGGGCATCGCCCAGCAGCTGCACGCCGCCGGCGCCGAGCTGGGGGTGACCTACCTCCCCGATGAAAAGGGCCGCTTTAAGGGCAAGGTGCGCGACCTCACCGCACCGCTGGCTCCCACCCTGTTTGAGCCCCTGAATGTGCAGGATCCGGCTCAGATCGAGGCGGTGTTTGCCCGGGTGAAGGAGCAGTGGGGCTCGATCGATGTGCTCGTGCATTGCCTGGCCTATGCCGGCAAAGACGAACTGGTGGGCGATTACTCCAACATTTCCCCTGAGGGCTTCGCTCGCGCTCTCGAGGTGAGCGCTTATTCCCTGGCGCCGCTGTGCCGCCACGCCAAGCCCCTGTTCAACGAGGGCGCCAGCGTGATCACCCTCAGCTATCTGGGCGCTGAGCGCGCCATCCCCAACTACAACGTGATGGGTGTGGCCAAGGCAGCTCTGGAGGCTTCGGTGCGCTATTTAGCGGCTGAGCTGGGCTCTGAGAAGCAGGTGCGCGTGAACGCGATCAGCGCCGGCCCGATCCGCACCCTGGCCAGCTCGGCCATCGGCGGCATCCTCGACATGATCCACAACGTGGAAGAGAAGGCCCCGCTGCACCGCACCGTGACCCAGGAGGAAGTGGGCGGCACCGCTGCGTTCCTGGCCAGTCCGCTGGCGTCCGGCATCACCGGCCAGGTGATCTACGTGGATGCCGGCTACTGCATCACCGGCATGTGATTCGGGGGGGGCTCAGCCCCGTTGGTGGCGCGACAGGCTGGCGGCCGAGAAGAGGAAGCCCTCCTCGCGGGCAATCGCCACCACGGCGCTCACATCGGCGGCGGCATCGATGCGCTGCTGGATGGCGGGGTTGGTTTCGGCCTTGGCCAGAAAGGCCATAAGTTGAGCTTTTGACATCGGTCTGGCCGATAAGTTCACTTAAACCCTAGGTCGCCTTGGCGTGTTGCGCCCGGGCATGATCGAAATCTTCGATCCAGCGCTCCTTTTCCGGTGACCGACATGCGTAGCGGCGAGATCCACCGCGTCACCGGTGAAACCGATGTGCGCGTGCAGCTCAACCTTGATGGCACCGGTCGCTGCCAGGTCAGCACCGGCGTGCCGTTTCTCGATCACATGCTCCACCAGATCAGCAGCCATGGGCTGATCGATCTGGAGGTGAATGCGGTGGGTGACACCCACATCGACGATCACCACACCAATGAAGATGTGGGCATCGCCATCGGTCAGGCCCTGGCTCAGGCGTTGGGTGACCGGCGCGGCATCCATCGCTTCGGCCACTTCGTGGCACCACTCGATGAGGCACTGGTGCAGGTTGCGCTCGATTGCAGCGGCCGGCCTCATCTGAGCTTTGGCCTCCAGATCCCGGCCCAGAAGATCGGCAGCTACGACACCGAGCTGGTGAAGGAGTTCTTCGTGGCGGTGGTGAATAACTCCGGCCTCACGTTGCACATCCGCCAGCTGGATGGGGTGAATTCGCACCACATCGTGGAGGCCTGCTTCAAGGCCTTCGCCCGGGCGCTGCGCCTGGCCACCGAGATCGATCCGCGCCGGGCCGGTGCGGTGCCGAGCAGCAAGGGAGTGCTGGAGCGAGCCGGCGCCTGAGCCCCGCCGGGGAGCCGCCCGCCGCCTTAACACTCCGTTACGCGATGATCGGGGTTCGCGCCTGCCGCTGCCCCGATGACCGTTGCTCCCGCTGCCGCCCCGGCCTACGACCGCGCCGATTGGGCGAGCGCGTTCCGCAACGTGGGCGTGGAGCTGGATGGGGTGGAGCTCACCGCTGCTCGTGGTGCCATCCCGCCCGAGCTGGTGGGCACGCTCTATCGCAATGGGCCCGGCCGCTTAGAGCGCGGCGGCCAGTGGGTGCATCACCCGTTTGATGGCGACGGCATGATCACCGCCCTGCGCTTTGCCGGCGGCAAGGCGGAGCTGCGCAACCGCTTCGTGCGCACCGAGGGCTGGCAGGCCGAAGAGCTGGCCGACAAGTTTCTTTATCGCGGCGTGTTCGGTACGCAGAAGCCCGGCGGCGCCGTGGCTAACGCCTTCGACTTACGCCTCAAGAACATCGCCAATACCCATGTGGTGCGTTTGGGTGATCAGCTGCTGGCCCTTTGGGAGGCGGCTGAGCCCCATGACCTCGACCCCGACACCCTCGAAACCCGCGGCCTGAGCCTGCTCGATGGCGTGCTCAAGAAGGGCGAAGCCTTCAGCGCCCACCCCCGCTTCGATCCCGGGCACCACGGTGCACCGCGGATGGTGACCTTCGGCGTGAAGGCCGGCCCCCGCAGCACGATCCGGCTGATGGAGTTCTCCACTGGCGGTGAGCTCCTGGCTGATAGCCGCCACAGCTTCAAGGGTTTCGCCTTCCTGCATGACTTCGCCATCACGCCGAACTGGGCGGTGTTCCTGCAGAACGCGGTGGCGTTCAACCCCACTGGCTTTGTGCTGGGTCAGAAGGGCGCGGCGCAGTGTTTGTCGTCGAAGCCCGGCGAGCAGGGCCAGTTCTGGCTGATTCCCCGCAGCGGCGAAGGCAAGCCGCTGCAGATCGCGGCGCCGGAGGGCTTTGTGTTCCATCACCTCAATGCCTTCGAGGATGGCGAGGAGCTGGTAGTGGATTCGATCTATTACGACGACTTCCCCTCCATCGGGCCGGATGTGGACTTCCGCCAGGTGGATTTCGAAACGATCCCCGCGGGCCAGCTGGTGCGCTGCCGCATCAATCTGAAAACCGGTGCCGTGAGCAAAGAGCTGCTGGAGGAGCGCACCTGTGAGTTCGCGATGGTGAACCCGGAGCGCCAAGGGCTGGAAGCCCAAACCAGCTGGATGGCCGTGGCCGAGCGGGAGCGCGGTAACGATCCGCTGCAGGCGATCAAGAAGCTCGATCTGACCACCGGTGAGGGCCGGGTGTGGAGCGCTGCACCGCGGGGCTTCGTGAGCGAGCCGCTGATGGTGCCCCGGCCAGGCGCCAGCGCAGAAGACGACGGTTGGGTGCTCTGCCTGGTGTGGAACGGTGCGCGCTGCGCCAGTGATCTGGTGATCCTCGATGCGGCTTCCATGGCTGAGGTGGCGCTGCTGGAGCTGCCGCTGGCGGTGCCCCACGGCCTGCATGGCAGCTGGGCGCCGGCCTGAACAGCATGGGGGCTGCCCCCGCTCGCTTGCGGTGCCCTGGTTCGTGAAGCAGGAAACCTTCCTGCGCCCCTATGCCGCGATGAAGCCTCACCTTGAAGCCCATCGGCTCTGGGTGGAGCAGCTGCGGAAGGAGGGTGTGGTGATCAGCAGCGGCTACCTGGTGGATGGAGCGGGTCAGCCCGGGGGTGGTGGCTTGCTGCTCCTGGAAGCTTCCGGTTACGCCGAGGCGGAGGAGCTCGTGCAGCGCGATCCGATGGTGCTCAGCGGTGGCGTGGACTGGCGGCTGGAGCAGTGGCGGCCGGCCGTAGGTGATCTCGGCGTGCGCTGAGGTGCGGTGATCTGGAGCGGCTCGGTTGCATCTGGTTGCATACCGGTTGGGGTTGGGTTGCAGTTGCCCGTGGGAGCGCCGTTAGACCCAGGGGAGTGATTCAGGCCGCCATGCCCACCCTGCGTTCCGCTGCCGTTGCGTTCAGCCTGCTGCCGTTGGGCATGGGCCCGGCTTTGGCTTTGGTGGCCCCAGTTGCATCATGGGCACAGCCGTTGCCCTGCAATGGCACGTTGCTGCAACTGCAAGTGCAGCAACAGGGCACGACCAGCGTGGATCGCTTCCGCTTCAACCTCGGCCTGGAGGCGGAGGCCCCCACCAAGGCCGCGGCCCTCGATCAGCTCAATGCCCGCCTGGCAGCCGTGCGCAAGGCTGTGACGCCCCTGGCCCTGGGCAAGCTCACGATCCCTGCCCCCTCCACCTACCGCAGCGGCGGCGGCAGCGCCGGGCCGGTGCGCGAGCAGGCGAGCACGTCGGTGGCCGGTGAGGTGAGCAAAGCCAATTACAACGCCTTGATCCAGGCGGCGGGACGCCTGCCGGGAGTGACCCTGGGCGGGTTCACGGCGGAGGCGGCCAGTGGCAGCGCAGCCCAGCTGCAAAGGCGCCTGTTGCGTGAGGCCCTGGCTGAGGGACAACGCCAGGCCAAGACCACGGCCGATGCCCTTGGCCTGCGGCGTGTACAGCTGTTGCGCATCGATCAGCGCGGTGGTGGCCCAATCCGGCCGATGCCTTACGCGATGGCGGCCCGCAAGGGCTTCAATCCCGATGAGGCAAGGGAGCCGGAAGGTTCGGTGAGCTTGGATCTGGATTACTGCTTGTCCTGATTCAAGAGTTCACGAAGCTGAGGCTTCAGCGCCGCAAACGCCCGTCCCCGGTGGCCCAGGTTGGACTTCTGGCTGTGAGGCATTTCGGCGAAGGTGAGGCCCGCTTCCGGTACAAAAAACACCGGGTCGTAGCCGAAGCCGCCCTCGCCTTGAGGCGCCGCGAGAATCTGGCCAGGGCAGATCCCTTCCACTTCCAGCACCACATCGCCCGTGGGGTTCGCCAGAGCCAGGGCGGCGGTGAAGCAGGCGCCTCGGCTGGCCGGGTCATGGGCGCCTGCTTCACCCAGCTCCCGCAGAAGCCGCTCAATGCGGGCACTGTCGCTCTCGGCGTATCGGGCGGAGTGCACCCCGGGAGCACCGCCGAGGGCGTCAACGCTGAGTCCGGAGTCGTCGGCCAGGGCCCAGCAGCCGGTGGCGCGGGCTACGGCTTCTGCCTTGAGCCGGGCGTTCGCGGCGAAGGTGTTGCCGGTCTCTTCAACGTCGAGGCCGTCAGGTTGGGGGCGGGTTTCCAGGCCCAGATCCGCCAGCAGTTGCCCGAACTCGCGCACTTTGCCGGCGTTGCCGCTGGCGATCACCAGGGTGGTCATCAAATGCTCTCCGCCAGTTGGCGCGCCCAGGCCAACACCTCAGCCACGCGGGCGTCGCTTGGGGCCTCGCAGTAGAGACGCAGCAGCGGTTCGGTGCCGGAGAAGCGCAGCATCAGCCAGTGGCTGGGGCCGAGGCGCAGCTTCACCCCGTCGGTGGTGATCACCTCCTGCACCGCTGCGCCGGCCACCTCCTGGGGCGGGGTAGACGCCAAGAACTGCTCCAGGCGCTGGCGGGTGGCCATGTCGCGCAGGCGCAGATCGAGGCGGTCGTAGGCGGCGGCTCCGCCGCAGCGCTCCTGCAGTTCGCTCACGCGCTCGCCCAGGGGCTTGCCGCCTTCCACGAGTGCCTCGATCAGCAGGAGAGCCGCATAGAGGGCATCACGTTCGGGGAGGTGGTTGCCGAACCCCACCCCGCCCGATTCCTCGCCGCCCACCAGCACCTCGCTGGCGAGCATCTCGGCGGCGATGTACTTGAAGCCCACGGCTTTCTCCAGCACCGGGCGGCCCAGGTTCTCGGCCACCAGCTGCATCAGATCCGAGCCGCTCACGGTTTTCACCACCGAGCCGCTCAGTCCTTTGGCGCGGGCCAGGTGGTCGATGAACAGGGGCATCAACAGCTGGGTGCTGCAGAAGCGGCCGTGCTCATCCACTGCGGAGATGCGGTCGCCGTCACCGTCGAACACGATCCCCACCGCAGGCCGGCCGGCCAGGGTGGAGGCGCGCACCTCGGCGATCAGTTCTTGGAGGTAGGGCGCCAGGGGCTCAGGCGGGTTGCCGCCGAACAGGGGATCGCGGTTGGAGCGGATCTCGCGCAGGTGGTCGCTGGCGGCGGCCCCCTCCAATAGGCGGCTGAGGCCACCGGCGGCGGAGCCGTGCATTGGATCCACGATCACCTGCAGGCCCAGCCGCTGCAGCCCTTCGCTCAAGGCAGCGGTGTTCACCTTGGCCTTCAGGCCTGCCAGGTAGGTGCCCATGGCATCGAAGCGCAGGGTTTCGCCCGGGATTGGCACCGTGATGCCGCCGGCCTCCAGCCTGGTTTCCACGCGATTGGTGAAGTCGCCTTCCACCGAGCCGCCGAAGGGGCCTTTGATCTTCAGGCCGAGCCATTCCGGCGGGTTGTGGCTGGCGGTGATCACCAACGCTCCGAGCGCTTGGCGTTCCACCACCGCCCAGCTCGCGGCGGGGGTGGGGATCGGGGCTTCGGCGAGCACCGGCACCAGATCAGCGCCGCGCACAGCGCTGCAGATGGCTTCAGCCAGCTCAGGCGCCAGGAAGCGGCGGTCGTAGCCGATCACGATCTCGCGGCTGGTCAGCCCTTCAGGCGCTGAAAACTCCAGTTCCCGCGCTGCGGCTGCTGCCACGGGCAGCAATCGCTCCACCGTGATGTCCACCCCGAGGATGCCGCGCCAGCCATCGGTGCCGAAGGCGATCGGGCTGGCCTCCAGGGGCAGGGGCGCGGATGCAGCCATCGGGGCAGAGGCACAGGGCGTACTGGTGGTGCTAGCAGCCGGCCTGCCCCCCTGCGGGCGCGCGGGTGCCGGCAGGCCAGACGGCCACCTAGCGTGAAGGCCGTGCCCACTGAGATCCCGCTCAACGACCGGCTGTTGCGCAGCTGGCTGCGCTGCAAGCGCCGCGCCTGGCTGGATCAGTTCGGCAACCCGGATCAACGGCTGTGGACGGCCCATCGCGAGCTGCAACTCGATGAGCAGCGCCGCAGTTTCTCCACCCTGTTTCCGCAAAAGCCCCAGCGCGGCGAAGCTGCCGCTTCCGCAGGAGCACCCGCCGTGGTGGGTTTGCGGCTGCGAGGCCAGGCGGGCGGGCTTGCATTGGAGGCGCACCCCCCTTTGCTGCAGCGGGTTCAAGGCAGCAGCCGCTGGGGAGGTCATGCCTACCGGCCGGTGATGTTCCGCCAGGGGCGCCGCACCACCCGCGAGCACCGGGTGGTGCTGGCGCTGTGGGGCCTCTTACTGGCGGAGGAGCAACAGGCGCCGGTGGCCAATGGCTTGGTGCTCAGCGGTGCGGGCCGCGGCCTCGAGAAGGAAACCCTCAACCTCACAGGCAGCCTGCCCCGCCAGCTCGATGAGGCGCTGGAGCGCCTGGCTGGTGATCTGGCCCGCTCTGCCCCGCCGCCGCTGGTGGCCGACCGCAAGAAATGCGTGCTTTGCAGCTGGCGCGGCGCCTGTGATCAGGTGGCCGCCGCCGAGGGGCATCTCAGTGAGGTGAGTGGCATCGGCGCCAAGCGGCGCGAGATGTTGCTGGAGCTCGGCGTGGATCGGCTCGAGCATCTGGCGGCAGCTGAGCCGGAGCAACTGGCCGAGGCCTTACTGGTGCACGGCGAGCAGCACGCGGAGGTGGCTGGGCAACTGGTGACCCAGGCGCGGGTGCAGCGAGACGGCGTGCCGCTGCGGCGTGATCCCAGCGCAGCCCTACCGGAGCTGGCCGCGGCACCAGGGGTGTTGATCTACGACATCGAATCCGACCCAGACGCCCGCGACGATTTCCTGCACGGTTTTGTGCGCTTGCCGCGGGATGCCGAAGGGCGCTGGCCCACTCCGGTGATGGCGGCCGAGGCGCCATATCACCCACTCCTGGCTTTGCAGGAGCACGGGGAGGCCCGGCTCTGGCAGCGGCTGCAGCGTTTGCTGGCTGCCTATCCCGATTGGCCGGTGCTCCACTACGGCGAAACCGAGCTGCTGGCCTTGGTGCGGCTGGCCCAGCGCCAGGGCGCCAAAGAGCGCCAGATCGCCCAGCTGCGCAGCCGGATGGTTGATGTGCACCTGCGGCTGAGGCGCCATTGGTGGATGCCCACCAACAGCTACGGCCTCAAGGCCACGGCCAGCTGGCTGGGTTTTCGCTGGCGGCAGCAGGGAGTGGATGGGGCGAGGGCCTTGCTCTGGTGGCGCCGTTGGCGCTTGGGCGGGGATGGGCCCGATGGCCGTGGCTCACGCCAGAACCTGCGCCGGATTTTCCACTACAACCACGACGACGCCCTGGCCACCTGGGCCGTAGCTCACTGGCTGCTGGAGCAGGACGACGCTCCGGAGTCGCCCTGAGCGTCAGTTCATCCCACCCGCACCCACGGGAGGCGCCACGAAGCCTGCAGGCACGCTGATCTGCAGAGCCACGCCTGAGTTGGCCGTGCCATCGGCTCCGGCGGCCAACAGCTCCTCGGCCTCCAGTGCGCCTCGGCGCACCAGAGCCAGACCCTCCATCCCTTCAGCTCCGGCCAAAGCTGAGGTGATCACCCCGGCCCGCTCACCGCTCGCCGTGAACAAGGTGGTTCCGGGAGGGCACGAGCCTGCTTCGCATCGCCAATGGCGCAACTGCTGTTTCACGCCGTCGTAGGTGGCCAGCTTGGCGAGGGTTTCCTGGCCCACGTAGCAGCCCTTGTTGAGGCTCACCCAAGGAGCGAGACCGAGCTCGAAGGGGTTGGTGTTGTCGTTGAGTTCGCCGGGTGCGGCGGGGAAGCCCTGGCGTAGTCGCAGCTGCTCCACTGCCTCCGCGCTCAGTTCAGGCAGAGCTTCCAGCCAGGCCGGCAAGGGCTCACCGGGTTTCTGCAGCCAGGCCGGTTGTGCGGCGCCCGCCCCCAGATCCACACCAGCGCTGAGCAATGCCGGCGCGTTCTCGCTGGCAACAGCCCCGATCCAGCGCACCAGCGTGGCCGCCTCAATAGGCCCGAGTTTCACCCGATCGGCTGGGAACAGCACGCGATCGAGGGCCTGATGCACCGCGGCACCATCGCCGGTGATCACCAGCAGGTCAGCGCCGCTGTCGTCGGGTCGCACCAGCGCGAGGGCGCGCATGCGGCCGGTGGGGCTGATCAGGCAGGTGGGCAGGCAGGAGCCGCTGGCGGCCAGCTCGATCGCCTGACTGCTCTGCCCATGCAGGAAGCGGCGCGAATCCGCTCCCTCCAGCCGGATGCAGCTGATCGCGGTGCTCCAGCGGGCCGGGCCGGTGAGGCTCATGAGCGGCTCGCGGCTGATACGGCGGCCACCTCTTCCAAGAGGAACAGGCTCTGCAGCTCAAGCCCGGCAGCGGTCATGGCTTCCAGGCCGCCTTCCTGGCGATCCACGATCGTCACCACCCGATTCACCGTGTAGCCCGCCTCGCGCAGTTGGTTCACCGCCTTCAGAGACGACCCACCGGTGGTGACCACGTCTTCCAGCACGGTGATGCAGCTGCCGGCTTCGGGCAGGGGGCCCTCCAGCCAGGCGCCGGTGCCATGGCCTTTCGCTTCCTTGCGCACGATCAGCGCGTCAAGGGCGCGGCCACTCAGGGCTGCGGCCACCGCCACGCCGCTCACCAGGGGATCCGCCCCGAGGGTGAGGCCGGCCACCGCGACGGCCTCGGGTTCCACCAGCTCAAGCATCTGGGCTGAGAGCAGCGCCAGCCCTTCGCCGCTGAGGCTCACCGGCTTGCAGTTCACGTAGTGATCGCTGGTGCGCCCCGACGCCAGCGTGAAGCTGCCGTGCCGGTAAGCCCGCTCCGCCAGAAGCTGCAACAGCTGCTGGCGTTGCTCAGCGCTGGCCTGGGGAAGGGTTGGCAGCTGGGTCATGCCTCTGGCGTCAGGCGGTTGAGCTGTCTAGTTTGCGCCCAGCGTGTGTCGCGGGCGATTGATGGGCTGGCGTTGTTCGGTGCATAGGGCGCTGGCACCTGGGCTGCTGCTGGCCCCAGCTCTGCTGGCATGCGGCCTCGGCGGACGCCCTGCCGTGGCCAGCCCCGTGGTGTGCACCACCACCCTGGAAGCGCCGCTGGCTGGCTCGGGCCCTGGTGGCATGAACGCGTCCGGCCCGGTGGAGGTCACGCGCTGCGGTCCGGTGGTCACCACTCCGGAGCTGGTGGAGCGCCGCTTCTACAGCTACACCTCGCCCTACGCCCGCGACATCGACATCACCCACCAGATCACCGACATCCTTGGCATCGCCATGGGCGGTGGTGACGGCACCAAGGTGATGGGCTTCGGCTTCCCCGATCAAACGATCGTGTGGGACGGCTCGGCTCTGGAAAATACCTATCAAGTGTTGCTCGAACAGCAGAGCAACCCCATGCCCTGGCGCACCGCCGACGTGAACAACGGCTTCTGCCAGGGCCTGCCCCAAGGCAGCTGCAATGCCCAAAGCGCGCCGCCCAGCTGGCCGCAACCGGGCTCGCGGGTGGTCCGGGGCCTGTGGTAGACACGCCCTGCGGCTTGCCGCACGGGGGTCTAGCAATCTGGTGAATGCAGCGGACTCATAATCCGCCTTAGGCGAGTTCGATCCTCGCGACCCCCATCTGAACCCGATGCGATTCCTGGCACCGGCGGCCCTGCTGCTCCTGCTGGCCTTCTTCGCTGCCTCGGAATTTGCGTTGATCCGGCTGCGGCCCACCCGGGTGCAGTTGCTCGAGGCGGATGGCGAGCGGGGCGCCACGGCCGTGGCACGCCTCCAGCGCCGCCTGCGGCGGGCCCTGGTCACCACGCAACTGGGCATGACCCTGGCCTTGCTGGCCCTGGGCTGGACGGGCCGGGGCCTGGCGGAGCGCTTGGGCTCCGGGCCTGCCGGCGCCTGGTTGGGCCAGGCCTGGCTGGATGGTCTGCTCTTCCTGGCTCTGGTGGTGCTGGCCACGCTGCTCGGTGGCCTGGTGCCCAAGGCCTGGGTGCTGCACCGCCCGGAGGCTTCCGCCCTGCGTCTGGCGCCTGTGCTTGAGGCAGTGATGCGCAGCCTCGGCCCGTTGCTGATGGTGTTGGAGCGGCTGGGTAACGGCTTGCTGCGCTTGCTTGGGCTGCCGCGCAACTGGGATGAGCTGGTGCCGGCGCTCTCGGCTGGCGAGCTGGAAACCCTGATCGAATCCAACAGCGTGATCGGGTTGATGCCCGATGAGCGCGACATGCTCGAAGGCCTCTTCTCCCTGCGCGACACCCAGGTGCGCGAGGTGATGGTGCCCCGCTCCGGCATGGTCACCCTGCCGCTGGAGGTGCGCTTCGCCGAGTTGATGGAGGCGGTGCACAGCACCCACCACGCCCGCTTCCCCGTGATCGGCAGCTCCCTCGACGATGTGCGCGGCCTGCTCGACCTGCGCCGCTTGGCCGAACCGATTGCCAAGGGGCTGTTGCGCAGCGATTCACCCCTGGCGCCCTACGTCACCCCGGTGACCAAGGTGCAGGAAACCACTCCCCTCGCGGAACTGCTGCCGGTGATCCGCAGCGGTGAACCGTTGCTCGTGGTGGTGGATGAACACGGCGGCACGGAAGGCCTGGTGACCATCTCCGATCTCACCAGCGAAATCGTGGGCGACGAGGAAGACCCCGAAAACCCGGAAGACGATCTCCAGCAGCTCCAGGAGCACAGCTGGCTGGTGGCCGGCGATCTGGAGATTTACGAGCTCAACCGCGAGCTGGGCCTGCAGCTGCCGGAATCCGATGAGCACCACACCCTGGCCGGGTTTTTGTTGGAGCGCCTGCAGCACATCCCCGCTCCGGGCGAGAGCCTGCGCTGGAAGGGCCATCAGTTTTTGATCATGGCGATGGACGGGCCGCGCATTGAGCGGGTGGAGATCACCCGCCGGGCGGTGGGCCCGGAGGCTGAGGAGAGTTGATCGGCTGAGGCCCGTGGTGGCGGCCGTTCATCGTCGATAATCTTTTCGTCAGATCGCCAGCGCCATGCAGCCGGTTCGCGTTGGAGTGATCGGAATCGGAAACATGGGCTGGCACCACGCCCGGGTGCTCAGCTTGCTGCGCGATGCCGAGCTGGTTGGGGTGGCGGATCCCGATCCCGCCCGCGGTCAGCTGGCGGTGGAGCAATTTGGCTGCCGCTGGTTCGCCAGCTACGAGGAGATGCTGAGCGAGGTGGAAGCGGTGTGCGTCGCCGTGCCCACCCTGTTGCACCACCGCGTGGGTATGGCTTGCTTCAAGGCCGGTGTGCACGTGTTGATCGAGAAGCCGATCGCCGCCACCCAGGAAGAGGCCACGGAGCTCAGCGCCGCTGCCGAGCAGGCCGGCCGCTTGCTGCAGGTGGGTCACATCGAGCGCTTCAACCCCGCCTTCCGCGAGCTGGTGAAGGTGGTGGCCAATGAGGAGGTGGTGGTGCTGGAAGCGCGCCGCCATAGCCCCAACCCCGACCGCGCCAACGATGTGTCGGTGGTGCTGGATCTGATGATCCACGACATCGATCTGGTGCTGGAGCTGGCCGGCTCGAAGGTGGTGCGCCTCGCGGCGGCTGGTGGCCGCAGCGCCGAAGGCCCAATCGATTACGTGAACGCCACCCTGGGCTTCGCCAACGGCGTGGTGGCCAGCCTCACGGCCAGCAAGATGGCCCACCGCAAGATCCGCAGCCTTTCGGCCCACTGCCGCAGCGCGCTGGTGGAAACCGATTTTCTCAACCGCAGCCTGCAGATCCACCGCCGCACCCAGCTCTCCTTCTCGGCCGATCACGGCGAGCTGCTGTATCGCAACGATGGCTTCATCGAAGAGGTGAGCACCTCACCGGTGGATCCGCTGGTGGCCGAGCTGGAGCACTTCCTCCAGTGCGTGCGCGGTCTGGAGCAGCCGGCGGTGGATGGCCCTCAGGCCTCCCGCGCCCTGCTGCTGGCCGACTTGATTGAGCAGTGCGTGGAGCAGCCCACGCTCTGCATGACCCTCGCGGAACCGATCTAGGCCGGCTGGAGTTCCGCCAGCTCCTTGAGCGCTAGCAGCTGCCAGCGGCGGCATTGAGCCGGTGAGGAGCGGTAGAAGCCATCCCAGGCTTCGGCTTTGTGGGAGGGGTAATCCTCGGCCGGCTGCTCGGGGTGCTGCTGCTGCCAGCCCACCCGCACGGCGTGGCCGATCACCACATCGAGGGCCAGGTCGTCGTCGAAGCGCACCTGGGGGTTCGCATCCACAAACGCGATCAGGGTGATCAGCGTCTCGATGCAGAGCCGGCGGTATTCGGGCGCTTCGATCTTGCTGAGCAGGTGCTCCACGTGGGTGGCGAAGTTGCGCTCGCCCGGGGTTTTCTCCTTGAGCAGAGCGCTTTCGAGCCGGTTGCGGCGCTCGAGCTTGTCGCCGATCACCAGGCCGCGGCAGTGGTGCAGCAGTTCCCAGATGCCCGGGTGGAAGTTGCGCGGCACGATCTGCAGCGC
>Ga0194129_10006886_pt1 | contig 13744 bp, 12 predicted proteins | sample TA2KigCa35mmetaG_FD_150862 | JGI IMG/M metagenome (GOLD analysis project Ga0194129, IMG submission 150862) | Freshwater microbial communities from Lake Tanganyika, Tanzania - TA2015038 Kigoma Deep Cast 35m | ecosystem: Environmental > Aquatic > Freshwater > Lake | place: Tanzania: Lake... | reverse complement strand
ACGGCCTCGGCGGATCACCCCGCTGTTCCTGCCGCCGTACTCGCCGGAACTCAACCCGGTCGAGCGGCTGTGGCACTGATTTCGGGAGCACCACTGGAGCCATCGCACCTCCGCCGACGAGCAGGCACTTGTCGCCGGGGCCATTCGGAGTCACGGCACGCTCCGCCGGCAGGATATCCGGTCAATCTGCCGCATCCGCTGGGGGCACGCCTGCGGATCCAGTGTGATCCGTATCAGACGCTGGTGATAAGGCCGGGGGGGGCCGTCAGGCCCCCCGGCCGTCAGCGAGCTGCGCGGGACCCGTCGACGGGATATAATCGAGTGACGAGGACGAATCCCTCATGGCCGTGGCATCCGATTTCTCGCTGGTCACCGTCGCTACGGCGCTTTCGCCCCGTGAGCGGTTCGAGGAGTTTCTGCAGGCCCGCGGCAAACGGGTCACGCGGCAGCGACGGGTGATCGTCGACCATGTCGCCAGCCGCCATGAGCACTTCGACGCGGAGCAGCTGCTGGCGGACCTCCGGGGCACCCGTGAAGGTGAGCGGGCGAGCCGGCCGACCGTCTACCGCACGCTCGCCGAGATGGTCGGCGCCGGTCTGCTCCGCAAGATGGTGCTCGACGGCCGGGCCGTCTACGAGCACGATTACGGCTATCCGCGGCACGACCACCTCTACTGCACGCGCTGCCGAAAGCTGATCGAGTTTTCCAGCGATGACCTGGCGAAGATCTGTGACGCGGTCGCCGCCCGCCATCAGTTCCGGGTGGAGTCGCACCGCCTGATCGTAACGGGGGTGTGCGTCGACTGCCGTGCCAGTCGCAGCCGCTCCCGGCTCCAGGACCGGGTCTAGACCCGGTTCACGAGCGTTGGAGCGACGGCCCCTACCTCGGCACCGGCAGCCGTGCAGTGCAGTCCAGAGCGGGAGTGGTGCCCGCGTGCCGTCCGCGAGCTAGTGCGCCACCGATCACGACGCGCACCGGCCCTGCCGACGATGGCCTGGGCTGGCCATCAGGCCGTTGCGTCGGATCTCTCCATCAGACCGTGAGGCCATCAGACCGTGAGGCGGGCCTCGGGTCCGCGGGCCGGTACGTCGGCCAGGGCCGCCTTCACCGCGCCCGCCACGAACTCGCGGACCTGGTCCGCGGCGCGGCCCGCCAGGTCGTTCGGCTCGAGCGCCGCGGTCAGGTCGACGGCCGCGAAGAGCGGGTCGGCCGCGAGCCGGTCGGCCAGGTCGTTCGCGTCGCCCTCGCGGATCCGGGCGGTGGCGGCATGGCTGTGCTCGCGAAGAGCTTCGTGCAGGGCCTGACGGTCGCCGCCCGCCTTGGTGCCGGCCATCAGGATCTTCTCGGCGGCGAGGAAGGGGAGGTGGGCCTCCAGGTTCCGGCGGATGCCGCCCGGAAGCACCACCAGGCCGCTGGCGATGTTGGCGTAGAGCACCAGCTGCGCGTCGGTCGCCAGGAAGGCCTGGGGCAGCACGAGCCGGCGGGGCGCGGAGTCGTCGAGCGTCCGCTCGAGCCACTGCGTCGCCGCCGTCTGGCCAGCGGTCACGGCCAGGCCCATCACGAATCGGCCGAGGCCGCACATCCGCTCGGCCCGCATCGGGTTGCGCTTGTACGGCATGGCGGAGGAGCCCACCTGCTCCTTCTCGAACGGCTCCTCGAGTTCCCCCCAGGCCGCCGCCAGCCGCAGGTCGTTGCCCGCCTTGTGGCACGACTCCGAGACGCCCGACAGGGCCGCGATCACCTGCGAGTCGACCTTGCGGGAGTAGGTCTGGCCCGTGACCTCGTAGGAGGAGTGGAAGCCGAGCTTCCGGGCTACGAGTTCGTCGAGCCTGCGGACCTTGCCGTGATCCCCCTCGAAGAGTTCCAGGAAACTGGCCTGCGTGCCGGTGGTGCCCTTCACGCCCCGGGCGCGGAGCAGTTTACGGCGATGCGTGATCTCCTCGAGGTCGAGCAGCAGGTCATGGATCCAGAGGCAGATTCGTTTGCCGATGGTGGTGGGCTGGGCGGGCTGAAGGTGGGTGCGGCCCAGGCAGACGATGTCCTTGGTCTCCACCGCCTTGGCGGCCAGCCGTTCGATCACCGACGCCAGCCGGGCGGCGACCAGATCGAGTGACTCCCGCATCAGCACCAGGTCGGTGTTGTCGGTGACGAAGGCGCTGGTGGCTCCCAGATGGATGATCGGGCGGGCGGCCGGGCAGTCGTCGGCGAAGGCGTGCAGGTGGGCGAAGACGTCGTGCCGCATGCGATTCTCGTAGTGCGCCGCCTTGGCGAAGTCGACGGTGTCGAGATGGGCCCGCATTTCGGCGAGCTGGGCGGGGCTGATGGCGAGGCCGAGCTCCGCCTCGCTCTCGGCCAAGGCGAGCCAGGCCCGCCGCCAGAGGGAGTAACGGTGTCCGTCGCTCCACAGCCGGGTCATCTCGGCCGACGCATAGCGGGCGGCCAACGGATTGTCCCAGCGGTCGCGGTCGTGGTTGGCGGGAGGCTGCAAGCGGACGGCTCCGGAAAGCGGGGATGCAGGGAGGGGAACGAACACCCGGTCGACCACGAGCCAGAAGCCGCTTCTCGACCCGCATCCGGCAGGCGGATCCCGGGGCGGGAAACCCGCCGACTCGGATGATAGTCGAAGACCGCCTGCCGCGGCAGCCGCGTCAGCTCGGCGCGCGGCCGCCGACCGCCCGTCGCGGGTGTTGGGCCGGCCGCTCCGTCTGGCGATCGGCCTGACGGGCCAGCCGGCAGAACAGCCGCTCGATGGCCAGCCGGGCACGGAGACCACGGGAGGCCTCGCCCTTGAGCGCGAGGTCGAGGTCGCGGAGCCAGATCGGCAGGCGACGCGCCCGCGGCGCACCGAGTTGACCGAGGGCCTCGCGGGCCTGGGCCACCGCCTTGGGCCAGGCTGCCACGCCCGCTTCCGCCAGTGCCTTCTCGACGCTCGGCGGGCGGCCGGCGGCTGCTGGCAGGCCCAGGAGCCGCGCTGCGGTCGAGAGTTTGCGGAGCACGGCGCTCGTCTGGGCGGCGATGGCGATCGGGCTCTCACCGGATTCGAGAATGGCCGCCAGTTCGGCGAGCGCCGAGGCCGCGTCGCCCGTCGCGGCGGCGTCGATCATGCCCCAGGTCGACCGCTCGCCCGGCGTGCAGGCGAACTCGTCGACGGCCTCGGGTGGGATCGGCTGTCCACGGTCGCTCGCGGGGATCGCAGCAGCCAGCCGCGCGAGTGCCTGGTCGGCCAGGCCCAGGGTGCCGCCGACCCGGTCGAGGAGCTGCTGGCCCGTGGCCGGGGCGAGTCGGACGCCATGCCCGACCGTGGCCCACTTCCGCAGCCAGTCGGCCAGGTCCTGCCGGGGCGGGATCGAGGTGTCGATCACGAGACCATGCTTCGCGGCCGCCTTGGCCAGCCGCGTGGAGGCGGGAAACGATTTCACTTCCAGGATCACGAGCCCCCGTCGACCCCGCGAGGTCGAGGCGATCTGCTCGAGCAAGTCGCGTGTCGCGGTCACGAAGGCGTCGGCCTGCCGCACCACGGCGGCCCGCGTGGCCGAGGCAAACAGCGGCACCGTGGCCGCCTCGTCGAACACGTCGCGGGCATCCAGTGGGTCGTCACCCGCAAACTCCCGCCACGCCCAGGACCGATCTTCCTCGTCAGGCACGAGACGGTCCCGCAGCAGCCTCAGCGTTCTGTGGATGAGGAACGGCTCGCCCCCGGCCAGCACGACGATCGAGGGCGAGTCGAGCGCCAGGGATTCCGGCGTGAGCAGGACGTCGAGGGCGTGCGTGCCGCCGGCCACGGGACAAGCTCCACTGGGACCGGCGGAGTCTACCGTCACGGCGTGATTCACGGGACTTCGGTCAGGGGGCGGGCAACACCCGCAGCCCGCCGAGCCGGCCACCGAACCGCGTGGGTGCCACGGAGACCGCCTCGTCGCAGGCCGCGAAGCCCTTGTTGCCGGCGGCGTCGGTCGCCTCGACCCGGATGAACACCCGCGCTGGCACGCTCGGTCCGGGCTGCCAGCGATACGCGGCTTCATTGGCTGCGTCGGCGGCGATCGTCGCCCAGGGGCCGTCGGCGTTCGGCGAATAGAGCAGCCGAGCGGAGTTGGCCGCGAGCAGTGGATCGCGGATCGCGTAGCGAATCACGAGCACGTGCTCCGAGACGGCCTCGTCCTGTTCGACGGCGGCGAGTTCGACCTGTGGAGGTTCCTCGTCGACGCCGACCCAGGCGTCGGGTTCAGCGCCGCTGCGAGGGCCGGCCGCGGCGTCGGACGCCTCGGCGACCAGCTCGAGCCTCACGCCGTAGAAGCCCGGCTCGGCGAGGGCCACCTCGATCGGGCTGCGACCGTCCGTGTCGACTGCCGCCTTCTGCCAGGTCAGGCCGCCATCGCGGGAGGTCCAAAGTTCGGCCCGCAGCACCCCGGCCGTGCGTCGCAGCGCCGGAATCTCGTAGTCCCAGGAGAACCGCCGGCTTCGCGACAACTGCAGCGGACGCCCTCGATACGCTAGCGTCTGCCCCTGGCTGTCGGGCTGCGAGATGCCCGCGGCGGCGAGCGGGTCGGCGATCGTCACGGTCCGTGCCTGCCGGCGACGGGCCTCGGCCTCGTCGGAGCGGGGCAGTAGGCCGGCCGCCGCCGCGGCACGTGGCTCGCTGTGCGGTGCCGGGGTCGGTGCGGCTGGGCGGGGAGCGGTCGGAACGTGTTCGTGCGGAGGCCACGTCGCGGCCTGGGCCGGCCAGGCGCCGGCCGCAGAGGCACGCGGGCTGACATCGGGGAACTTGCTGGCCGACTCGGATGGGCGGGCCGTCTCGCTTGACGGGGCGTCCGCGGCGAACGACTCGGCCGACTGCTCCGGCAGCGCCGGCACACCGATTTCCTTCGCCAGCGCGGCCTGGTCAATTCGCGGATCGGTCTGCTCGAGCGAAAACTTCCGTTCGGTGTGGTTGCCCGACGCGTCGGCGACGGTGATGCGGACCGCCAACTGGTCCACCTTCTCGCCCGCCCACCAGATCGACTCGCCCACGAGGTGCGCCGGGGCCTCGCGGGCCAAAACGGCGTCGGCGGCCACACTCTTCCACTCGCGATCCTGCGGCCCGCGGTATTCCAGGACGAGCGACTCCAGCCGCAGCGAGTCGTCGGCAGCGGCATAGCGGCAGACGATTGCCCCGTCGGCTCCCTTCCAGACGCGGGCGGCCAGCCGAGGGCCGGCCGCATCCACGATCACGCGGATGTCCGGGCCCTCGCCGCCGCGAGACCGTCCCTTGCGGTCGATGGCCCGCAGCCGGAACCAATATTCGCCGTCGACGTCGGCGGTGTAGCTGAACGAGCCCGCGGTCGGTCCTGTCTCCCCGGCCACCGACCAGGACCCGCCTAGGTCTTTCGAGACGTTGAGGACCACACGCTGCGGGGTCGCGTCCGCGTCGGGGTCCTGCGACGCAGGCAGCCGGAAGGGGATCGTGACGCTGCGATGTTTGGTGCGGACCGGGGCCGGCAGTCCCGGTGGCTCGGCGGCCTCCACGCGGCCCGCGGCCGCTCCCGTCGTCAGCAGGAGCGACGCGAGCACGAGGCTGGTGCTCAACGCGATGCCGGGGCCGGTGATTTCGACGCAGGCCAATGGCTTGCCGTCGGGCGGGGCGGCCGGCGGCCGGCGGCCGGCCATGGCCGGGCGGTCGAACAAAGTGTCTGGCCTGGTTGGTGCCGGGCATGCCATGTCGCAGTTGATCGGCGCGACGACGGTGAAAAAGTCATACATTTTCGGCACGACCGGAAAAGTCGGTGCGGACGCCGCAAGCCGGGAGGACGGGGCCTTCGCACGCCGCTGGGCGACGAAAAAGCATGCAAAGTGGGCAGGCTGGGGGGATTTTGTCTGGACCCGATCGCCACTCGGCTGCCATACTTCGGGTGAAATCCAATCCCTGCGGCCGGGCGCACGGGGTGGCAGCCGAGGCGTCTCGGGACGTTCCGGACCGACCCCCGGGGAGGGCCGCTGAGGCGCGATCGACCATCGGCACAACGACCTGGCTTGCGTCCAGAAATCCGCGGGAGTCGGCTATGGAGACGCCCTTTTCGCAATCGCCGTTCGCCGCGATCCTGATCGTGACCGCGATGCTTACCGCGGTGCTCGCGGCGGGCGTGTTTGCGATCGTGTCGGCTGTGGCTGCCCGCCTTTCGGCAGTCGGACATGGTCCAGGGACGGGGCAGATGCCTGGCCGTCCCCGCCTCTCCGACCGGCCTGGTTCGCCTGGTCCGTCAGGCCTCCCGGACCGCGGCGATTGGGAAGGCACGCTCGCCACCTACAAAAATCTCCGGGACGAGGGTGTGCTGAGCGAGGAAGAATTCCGAAAAATAAGAACGCTTGCCGGGCCGCCACGGCTGATCGGCACGCCCGATCTCCGCGCGCAGCACAGGTCGCCGACGGATCCCGCCAGGCCGGAACACGAGAGGATGTGAACTGATGCCAACCGGAAAAGACTCGGGGGGTCTGGGACGCCGCGGAGCCGGCGGGACGACCAAGAAGAACGCCTTCTGCTCGTTCTGCCGCAAGAGCTATCGTGACGTTGGCCCGCTCGTGGAGGGTCCGGGGGACGTCTACATCTGCGGCGAGTGCATCGAACTCTGCCAGTCGATCCTCGACCAGGAGAAGCGGCGCCGCGGCACGAGCAAGCAGCTCTTTACCGCCATTCCGTCTCCGCGCGAGATCGTCGGGCACCTCGACCAGTACGTGATCGGGCAGCAGCACGCCAAGCGCGTGTTGGCCGTGGCGGTTCACAGCCACTACAAGCGGCTGAACCTCGGCCGCGATGGCGGCGACGTCGAGGTCGACAAGTCGAACATCCTGCTGATGGGCCCCACGGGGTGCGGCAAGACGCTCCTGGCCCGCACGCTGGCCCGGATCCTGGACGTGCCCTTCGCGATCGGCGACGCGACCACGCTCACCGAGGCGGGCTACGTCGGCGAGGACGTGGAAAACCTGCTGCTCAAGTTGCTCAACGCCGCCGACTACGACATCGAGGCTGCCCAGCGGGGCGTTCTCTACATCGACGAGATCGACAAGATCGGCAAGACCAGCCAGAACGTCTCCATCACCCGCGACGTGTCGGGCGAGGGCGTGCAGCAGGCACTGCTGAAGATGCTCGAAGGGACCGTCGCCAACGTGCCGCCGCAGGGGGGCCGCAAGCATCCGGAGCAGCAGTACATCCAGCTCGATACCTCGAACATCCTGTTCATCTGCGGTGGGACCTTCGTCGGCATCGACAAGATCATCGCCCGCCGCCTGGGCAAGCGGACCATCGGATTCGGCCAGCCGTCCGGCTACCGCGGCGATGCGGAACTAGCGGACCTGCTTCCGCAGGTGGACTCCGACGACATCCTGGAGTTCGGGTTGATTCCTGAGCTGGTGGGGCGACTGCCGGTGATCTCCTCGTTGCAGCCGCTCGACGAAGACGCGTTGATCAAGGTGCTCACGGAGCCGAAGAACGCGCTCGTCAAGCAGTATCAGAAGATGTTCGGGCTCGAGAGCTGCACGCTGGAGTTCACCGGCGAGGCCTTGCGGGCGATCGCCCGCAAGGCGATGAAGAAGGAGACCGGAGCCCGCGGGCTGCGAAGCATCATGGAAGACACGATGCTCGACATCATGTTCGACCTGCCGGAGAACCAGGGCGCCACCTACGTGATCAACGAGCGGAACGTGGAGGGCACCGAGCCGGTGCTGCCGCTCCGCGAGGCTCGCACTAAGAGCGCCTAGCAACCCGCCCGCCGTGGACGCGGCGAGGGGCCCCCTGAGCCCCGCACGGAGTGGCGGCCGCCGGCTGTCCCAACCGGGCGATCGGGCGAGGGCAGCGGCGGCCGTGTGTCGCGGGCTCGCCGCTACGGGGGCAGCAGACCGATGCCGCCGACCTCGATGCCGTCGAGCGATCGGATCAGTTCGGCGGCGTAGATCTGGAACGGCCGGCTCGCCGATTGCACGACCAGGCGGTCATCGCCCAGCTGCTGGACCTTCGCCGCGGGATCGCCCTGCTTCCCGAGTGCCGTGTTGCAGAGTTCGATCAGGCTGGCCTCGATCCGCTTCGCCTACGCGGGATCGCGGAGGCGGCGAACCCGCACCGGCACCCCGTCCACGCCACGGTTCGCGTCGGCGAGGTCGGCGTCGAAGCCGGTCCGCATCAGGGCGACGAGCTGCTCATGGACATCGAGCGTTTGCGAGATCACGAGCTCATGGGCTTCCGGGACGGCGCGGATCGAGCCCGGCCCCCCGACCGTGTCCCACGTCTCGACTACGACCGAGGTCTCGATGGTCTCGATCAGGCTCTGGATCGCCAGCCCGCCGCAAACGTGCGTCGGCAGCGGGTAGAGGCCGACGATCAGCCGCTCCTGGGCCGCTTCACGGCTCGTCAGGACGAGTGACTCGCGGCTGACCGTGAAGTCCAGCCCGCTGCCTTCGAGCATCTTTTCAGAGCGGGCCGAAGGCCGACGGCAGTCTTCGGGCCGGGCGGCAGTGGTGTGTCAGGGTCGAGCCCGATGTCCTCCAGCGCCTGCCCATCGATCGTCACCGAAACGCGGTACGATCTGGCGAGCCCATGCGCCAGGAGCTGCACCGTCGCCTGGCCCTCAATCTCCACCCCGGTTGGCGGCAGCGTCTCGTCCAACAGGCCCAGCACCACGGCATCGCCAGGTGCGACCGCGTAGGTGACCTCGTATCGCGGCGTCGCGTGACCGAGATCAGGCTGCGGATGCACCAGCCGCGGCGGCCTGGCAGGCTTGCTGGCCGTCGGGGCAGCCTGGGGTCGCAGGCGGGGCGCTCGGAATAGAGGATCCCGAAACCCGTCCATGCGATCTGCCCACGACGGTCGAAGAAAAGGAGACGATCCCTCGGTCGGGGAGCCTGGAGCGGGCCGGGGGAGCTGTCAATCGCCCGGTCGCGACATGCAGGGAGCCGCGGTGACGGGCGTCAGGTCGCCCGCCGGGGCGACGTCGACGTGGGACGCCGCCGGCGGCGGACGGCTCCCGGGCATCAGGCCGATGGGGTGGTCGTGACGAGGGCCGGCAGGCGGACCGTGATCGCCGTACCCTTGCCGGGTGCGCTCTCGACGCGGATCCGCCCGCGGTGCGTCTCGACGATCTCGCGGCAACTGGCGAGCCCCAGGCCGCTGCCTCCCTTGCCGCTCTCGTCGGGGCCGTTCTTCGTCGAGAAGTGCGGCTCGAAAATCCGCCGCAGCACGTCCGGAGGCATGCCGCAGCCGGTGTCGCGAACCATCAGGTCGACGAGGCCCGACGCCTCGTCGTGCGAGAGCCGCAGGATCAGCCGGCCGCCGCCGGGCATCGCCTGCCGGGCGTTGACGAGCAGGTTGAGCAGGACCTGCTGCAGTTGGCCGGGGCTCGCCGAGACCCGCGGCACCGCCGTGAACTCGCGTTCGACCTGCACGCGATACTTCATCATCTCGCGTTCGAGCAGCACCAGCGCGTCCTCGACCACGAGCTGGAGATCCACCGGCTCGAACCGGGCGGAGCGGTTCCGCGACATCGACAGCACGCTGGCCGTGATCCGCGCCGCCCGCGTGGCGGCCGACAGGATCCGTTCGAGCGCCTTGTCGCGGGTGGCGGCATCGCGGTGGCGGAGGCCGAGCCGGGCATAGTTGAGGATCGTGGTCAGGGCGTTGTTGAACTCGTGGGTGGTGGTCCCCAGCAACTCACCGAGGCTGGCCTGCTTGCGGGCCTCGAGCACCCGCCCCCGCAGCAGGGCGACCTCGGCCGCATGGGTGGCACGGGCCGCGGCCAGCTCCCGCTCCAGCGCACCGACAGCGGGCCCGCCGACGCCGGGCGGCCGCACCGGCCTGGGCAGGTCGTGCCGCACCGCCAGGTCGCCCGCGCGGTCGGAGGCGGGGCGTGATGGGTCGAGGCTCATCGGCAGCCTGGGAATGCGCCAGCGACGGGGGAAACAACGCGGGGATCGCAGCCCGCGACCGGACTGGCCCTTGTCGCGTATCGTCGCCGCGATGCCGGAGCCTCTAGAATGCGGTCACCGATCCTTTCGGGCTTCTTGACCGTTCAAGTTGCGGGGATCGTCAGCCGTCCCGCACCGTCCAGCCGGTAGGTCCTCCGCAGGCGGACGATCCGGACCGCGTGACGCGCGGCCCGGTGGACTCCTGTCGCTTGCACCGCTTCTACAGTCTCTCCAGTCTGCCGATGCCGCTCCGCTTGCCAGACTTGTCCCGTCATGCCCGCGGCATCACGCTCGTGGAGTTGCTGGTGGTGATCGCGATCATCGCCCTGATGATCGGTCTGCTGCTGCCGTCGGTGCAGTCGGTGCGGGAGGCGACCCGGCGGACGGCCTGCAAGTCCAACCTGCGGCAGATCGGGGTGGCCCTGCAGGTCTACCTCGATCGCAAGTCGGCCCAGGGCCAGAAGGGACGCTTTCCCGACGCCGCCGTGGTGCCCAGCCGGGAACTCGAGTTCTTCACGCCGCAGCGGCCCATCAAGCCAAGCATCGTGGCCGCCCTCGGGCCCTTCATGGAGAACGACCGCGAGGGTTTTCGCTGCCCCTCCGACACGGCCTACTTCGTGCGGCCTCAGGCGGACGTCGTGGCGTTCGAGGAGCGACTGGCGAAGATCGGCCGTTCGCTCACCGACAGGCCGGCCGAATACAAGGACGCCTCCTACGAGGGCACGAGCTACGAGTACCCGGCCCGCCGGCTGACGCGGACCGATTCCGCGACAGGCAAGACCGTGGGGCGCACCCGCGACGAGGCCTTGGCCTATCGCAATCAGCAGGGCTCGTCGGCGAAGCTCTGGGTGTTGTACGAGTTTGACGCCTTCCACGGCGGCTTCTCCTGGCTGCCGCGGGAGACGGAGACCGAGTTCAACGAGCGTCCGGCGCCGCCGGAGGGAGCCCGCAACTTCCTCTATCTTGACGGCCACGTCGAGAACCTCTGACCGCCGCCGCCCGACCGCGGAGTATCGCACCATGAAGTCGTCGACCGCGCGGGCCGCCGGCCGCTCCCGACCGCCGGCCGTCGCCGAAGGGCGGCGCTGGAGGTGGCCCGTCGTGGTGGTGGCGGTGATGGTCCTTTTGCTCGCGGGGGGTTGGCTGGCCGGCTGGATCGGCCCGGCGACCGATCCGCGCGTGACGGAAATCCTCGCGCTGCAGGCGCAGGCCCGCGACCGCTTCGGCCAGCCGGGGGCCGCGGGGGGCGGACCGACCAATCTCGCCGAGGCTACGGCCGCCGCCACGACCATGATGGAAATCCGCCGTCGCACGGAGGTGCTGCCCGAGCGGCTCCGCCAGCAGGTCGAGCAGAACGGTTCCGACGTCTTCCGGGCCGCCTTCCGGGCGCGGATCGACCGCTACTTCACGTTGCCGCCCGAGCAGCGGGCCGCGGAGATCGACCGGCAGATCGAAGAAGAGGAGATGTGGCGCAAGGCGTTCGAGGCGGGGCAGGCCGCGCTGCAGACCGTGGGCATCGGCAACCCGCCGTCGGCCGGCGGCCCGACCGCCTCCGGCCAGTCGGCCACGGGGCAGTCGACGACGTCTGGCCCGTCCTCCTCCGGCTCGTCCTGGTCCAGCCGTACCGAGGAGGAGCGGAACCGCTGGCGCAAGGGCATGATCGACCGCACCACGCCCGACGAGCGGGCGCGGTACACGGAGTGGCGGCGAGCGCGGGATGCCCGCCGCGAGCAGCGGGGCCTTCCCAACACCTGGCCGCGGTGACGCCCGTCGGCCGCCCACGAACGGCATCGCATCCATCCCATGAACGACACGCTCGGACTGCTGGAAGAGGCGCGGCAACTGGCCGGTGACCTCGGCTATCGCGTCCGGGAAGAGCCGCTCGGTGAACTGTCCGGCGGGCCCTGCACGGTGGCCGGCCGGCGGCAGGTGCTGCTCAATCTCGAACAGGGAGCGGCGGAGCGGCTCGACGTGTTGCTGCGGGTGCTGGCCGCCGACCCGCGGGTGGCGGCTGAACCCAAGAGCCGCCTTCTGGCACGGCGGCTGGCGGCCCTGGGTGACGGCTGAAGCTCAGCGGTAGAGGTCGTGCCTCGCGATGAAACACTCGACGGCGCGGGGCGTGCGGTAACGGATGCTCCTGCCGGCGGCCACGGCGGCCCGCAGGTCGGTGGCCCGGATGCCGACGGCCGGCATCCGCACCCGTCGCGCCAGGATCGCCGCCGCCGCGTCGGCACCGAGTAGGCCGGCGAGCCCCGCCGCGGCGGCGTCGAGGTCGTCGCATCCCACGCGTTCGGCCGGCACGATCTCGGCGAGCGCGGCGATCCGCGTCGGCTCCCGCCAGGTCGGCAGCCCCGCCAGGGCGTCGGGCCCGAGCAGCAGGACGAGCCGATCGTTCGGGTGCGCCGCGGCCAGTGCCGCGAGCGTGTCGACCGTGTAACTCGTGCCGCCGCGATCGAGTTCGAGGCTCGTGACCTCGAAGGCATCGTGGCCGCCGATCGCCAGCCGCAGCATCTCCAGGCGATGATCGCCCGCGATGAGTCGTCGGCCCGGCTTGTGGGGCGTCGCGGCGGTCGGCACGAACAGCACGCGATCGAGCGTCGCCTGCTCGCGGGCGGTCTCGGCCAGCACCAGGTGGCCATAGTGCACCGGATCAAAGCTGCCGCCGAACACCCCGATCCGCATGCCCGAGTCCTCCACGAGTCGACCGTTGCTGGGCCGCGACGCCTAGCGTACCGCCTGCCGGCGGTCGGGTCGGCCTGTCGGCGCTGGATGATCGAGATCGCATCTGTGTCGCCTGGAGCGACGCGTTGGCAAACCAGATGGGGTAGGCGACGGGGGTCGGCGACCCTCCGAAGGACCGCGGAGCGGCGACTTTGGCCATCCCCGAGCCGGCGACACACGGAAGCCGGACTTGCTCTAATCGGTCGGATGAGCCGATCCGAGCCCACGCAACGCGACCTCTTCAAGCGCCAGCCGGCCTGGGTCGAGGACGATGCCCGCCTCGGCACGATCGCCACGGTCGTCCTGCCCGACGGGGTCGACAAGCCGCTGGATTACATCGTGCCCGAGGACCTGGCGGGCCAGGTGGAGCCGGGCCGTCGCGTGCGGGTGCCGCTCGGCCGGAGCGACCGGTTGCGACTGGCCTACTGCGTGGCTGTCCGATCGGGTGAACTGCCGACGACGCCGCTCAAGCCGGTGGCCGGTGTCGAGGATGATCGGCCGCTGCTGTCGCCGCGGATGCTCGAACTCACTGACTGGATGGCCGAACGCTGGATGGCCCGTCGTGGCGAGGTGCTTGAGGCGGTGCTGCCGGCGGGCGTGCGGCTGCGGCGAAAGGGCCGAGTCTCGACGCTCCTGGTCGCCACGGGCCAGCCGCCGCCACGGAAGCCTACGCCGTCGCAGGCGCGAGTGCTCGCTGCGGCCGCCACGCCCGCCACGGCCGAGCAGCTCGCCACGGCCGCCGCGGCCAGCCGCGCCGTGGTGACGCGACTGCTCAAGCTCGGCCTGCTGCGGGAAGCGGGCCAGGCCGAGGCGGCGCCGGCGGGCGGCGAGCGGCCGGGAATCTCCCACGATCGGCCGACCACACTCTCGGCGGCGCAGGCCGCAGCCCTCGGGGCGATCGGGGATGCCATGCGGGGAGGCCGGCACGAGACGATCGTGCTCTTCGGCGTCACCGGCAGCGGCAAGACGGAGGTCTACCTGCGGGCCGTCGAGGAGGCGGTTTCCTTCGGCCGTCAGGCGATCGTGCTCGTTCCCGAGATCAGCCTCACGCCGCAGACCTGCGACCGGTTCCGGGCCCGGTTCGGCGCCGTGGCGGTGC
>Ga0194129_10006885_pt1 | contig 13745 bp, 9 predicted proteins | sample TA2KigCa35mmetaG_FD_150862 | JGI IMG/M metagenome (GOLD analysis project Ga0194129, IMG submission 150862) | Freshwater microbial communities from Lake Tanganyika, Tanzania - TA2015038 Kigoma Deep Cast 35m | ecosystem: Environmental > Aquatic > Freshwater > Lake | place: Tanzania: Lake... | reverse complement strand
ATCAGTGGGCGAATGTTGTTCGCTGGGAAATGAGAACAAGAATGTTTTTACGGACGACTGAATTTTTATGGCAAGAAGGACATACGGCTCATGCTACTAGTAAAGAAGCTCAAGAAGAAACGATGAAGATGCTAGATGTCTACGAAGATTTTGCAAGAAATTACCTTGCTATTCCCGTAATCAAAGGTGAGAAGACTCCTTCGGAACGTTTTCCGGGCGCTGTTTCAACATTTACTATAGAAGCGATGATGCAAGATAGAAAAGCGTTGCAATGTGGTACATCTCACTTCCTCGGTCAAAACTTTGCAAAAGCTTCGGAAATAAAGTATAGAGATGCTGAAGGTAACGTGGAATTTGCTTGGACAACTTCATGGGGCGTTACCACAAGAATGATTGGAGCTCTCATTATGACGCATAGTGATGATGATGGTCTTATAATGCCACCACGCATTGCTTCATCTCATATAGTTATACTTCCTGTTATTCATAAAGAAGAAACTAAAGGTGAGGTTCTATCCTATTGTAAAGAACTAGCACAAGAACTTAATAAGGTCCTATACCATGGGCAAAATATTGTGGCTACTGTAGATACAAGAGATATGCGAGGTGGAGAAAAAACGTGGTCTTGGATTAAGAAGGGGATACCTCTTAGGCTGGAGATAGGGCCAAGAGACATAGCTAATAGCTCTTTGGGTATTGCAAGGAGAGATAGACCTCATAAAGAACTCACTGTCGTTTCTAGGGAACAGGTAGTTCAACAATTGCCTAAGATTTTGGATGATATTCAAGATGGGATGTTAAAAAAAGCTGAAACATTTAGAGATTCTCATATTAAAAAAATTGATTCTAAAGAAGAATTTTATGCGTTTTTTACTCCTAAGAATCCTCAGCAGCCAGAGGTTCATGGAGGGTTTGCTTATAGCCATTGGTGTGGAGATCCAGAAGTGGAAGAAATTGTCAAAAAGGATCTTAATGTTACGATTAGATGTGTGCCTTTAAACAATACCTCAGAAGAGGGGCTATGCGTGATTTCTGAAAAGAAAAGTACGCAACGTGTTCTTTTTGCTAAATCTTATTAAAAATATTTAGCTTTCTTCTTCGTAAAATGGTAATTCTAAAGAAATTTAATAGGATTGCCATTTTATGACAAAAGAACAGTTCGGTAAAGGGGTTAGTTGCATGCTTATTTCTGCAACAGGTTTATCGATTTTAGGTTTATTTGGAAAACTTTTCGAGCAAATTGCAGACCTTCCTTCTCTAGTATTTTTTCGTTTTTTTTCGGCTTCTATCTGCTGTTTACTCTTCTTTTTTTTTATTGGTCATTTGAAAATTAATTATAAGAATTTGGTAATTGTTCCCAATTTGATAAGATCTATTTGTGTTATAGGGGCTCAGTATTGTTTTTATTATTATATTCAACACGCATCTTTAATGAATGGAGTAGCGCTACTAAATACGGGTCCATTATTTATTCCATTTATTGAAAAGTTAATTATTGGCAGCAAGATCGGTAGATCTACTTGGATTAGTATTATAATATCTTTTTCTGGAGTCTTATTAATTTTACAACCTGATGTAAGTGTTTTTGCAAAACTAAGCCTTGTGGGTCTTGCAGCAGGTGTGTTTCAAGCGTTTTCTCAAGTAATATTCGGAATAAACGCGAAAGGGGAGAATCCCGAAATGAGTGTTCTTACAACCGTCTTTATTTGTTCTCTTATTAGTTTGATCCCTTTTCTTATAGCGGATGGAAGTTTTAATCCAGGCTTCAGTTCTTGGGGCTATGGTGGTTTTCTGATTTTAGGACTTGGTATAGCTACGATTTTAAATCAGTTTGCTAGAGCTAAAGCATACAAGTTTAGTACTCCGTCAAGGCTTGCTTCATTTTTATATCTTTCTGTTGTTTTAGCTGGCATTTACGATTGGACTATATTTCAAGTTCCTCCCAATATGATTTCTTGTATCGGTGTAGGTCTTGTCATATTTGGTGGCGTGGCAAAAATTATCTTGAGAAACAGGTATATCAAAGCCATAGAAAAAAATGCTCCTCCGATTTAAAGGGGCATTGTCTTTTTTTCTCATATCTGTAAATTTGAGTAATTTCTCGTTGGGAATTAAGTCCTTTTCCTTGTAAGATTCGATTTTTTTGTATAGAAGCTAGGAGAATAAAGATGTATTTGTTTCGGAAATATCAAAAGCTTATATTTATTAGCACTTCCTTTGTGATGACGATATCTTTTGTTTTTTTTGGTGCGATATCTTCTTTAATATCACAGCCTTCTGTACCAAAAGATTCTGAGATCGCTAAGGTAATAGATGGATCCTCTATGAAAAAAAATAAAGTAATGAAGATGATCCGTTTTTTATCCTCAAGCTCTTTTGATGCCAATTCAAAATCAGGTTCATCTTCTATTAATTTACTTAATGATGGTGTGATAGAAAAAGATTTTATTGAAAATGGATTCGGAAAGAGGCTTTTTGATGTTTATTCTGAAGAATGTAGATCTGACATAATGGAAAATTGGGAAAAAGCTGTGAAATTTGTTCCATATGTACATCCTAGTAATCCCACTATTTCCATGGAAAGCTCATTAACTCATATTCAACCGCAATTAGGTAAACTTCTAGGTAGAGTGAAAACAAAGGATGTAAATAATCCTGCAGATGTATTTTGTCTTTTAAACGATATTTTTAATGCAAAGAAAAATATCAAAAATGAGTTTTTAAGACATGTTATACAACATCAACAAAATCTTACCTCTGCCTATAAAAAAGATCCGAAATTGAATGAAATAGATTTAACATTGTTTGGATTTCGCTCATGTTCAGACTGGTTCGGTAGTAAATTTATTGAAATTGTTGCGCAGTATATTTTAAATGGATCAGCTTATGCCAAAATACATGGTTTTACAGTATCTAAGAATGAAGCAAGAGAAGATTTAATTAATAATTTAATGATAGCTTTAAAGTCTTCTTCTATCGATGTTAAAAACACGTCCGAACTTAATAATGCTTATTATTATTATATACGTAATTTGGATATGGAAGAATCTCTTGTAGTAGAAATATGGCAAGATGTACTTCAATTTAGAAAATTAATAACCAATGCCGATAAGATTGTAAATCAAGATCCTGCTTTTTTGTCTGATCAGAAAAATTTAGCGAAGCATGTATGTAAGTTTGAGATGTATGAGCTGCCTCAAGTTTTTCAATTTGCTGATTTCAAAAGCATGCTAAAACTTCAGCTTTATATTGATTTAGTCTCTTCTGTAAAAAGTAAAACAGAGATCTTTCTTGCTCCTAAAAATCCGCTGCCTATTGCAGAGATAGAAAAAAAGGCGCCAGAGCTTGTTCAAAAGAAATATGTTTTGAGCTTTTGTGAGGTAAAGAAAGAAGATCTTTTATCTGAAATAGGGATTAAAGAGATTTGGGATTGGCAGCTGACAGAAGAAAATTATTTACTGCTTTCATCAAAGTTTTCTTATGTTCCAAAAGTTGAAGGAAGGGAAAATCAATTTAATTCTCTTGAATCGTTATCTTCAATACAAAGAACAGAAATCGATCGATTTGCTCAAAATAAAATATTTGAGCAAAAACCTGAAATTCTCAAACAGGCTATTCAAGCAGCTAATAAAAAAACAAGAGAGGTTAGGTTAAGTGCAAAGGGATCCATCAGTCCGTTTGCTATAGAAAATCTATCAACTCTGATGTCTTATTTAGACAAAGCACCATTAGGATCTGAAAGAGTATCAGATGTAAATGCAATTTTAGCCCAACAGAAATTGAATTGCTATTCAGAAGATGACCAGTATTTCTATTCAATTTCTGTTTTAAGTAGAGATGATTCTAAACGACTTTTGACATTTCAAGAAGCCGATTCCTTAGGAATCATGCAGAAATTACTTACGAAAAAACTCGAAGATGCTTATCCAAGTGCTAGAAAAAAAGACCCTTCGCTCTACATTAATTCAGATGGCACATTTAAACACGTAGATGAAGTTGAGTTTGCTCTTGGAAAATTTGTTTATTCTGATCTTCTGAAATCCATTGAGAATCAATATAGTTTGTATTATGGGAAAAGTCCAGAAGCTAGTCAGTTGAAAAATCTTAATTTTTATACGACTTACAGACCGCTTCAGTACATAGAAGAGGCACGAAAATCACTAGCTATAAATCCTGAAGACTCCAACTGGGTTGTAACAGAAAACTCCAAGAAATATCAAAGAGAATATCTAAAACAGTGGCTTTTTAAAAAGTCGATAAAAACCCTTTCGAAGAGGAGTGTCGGAGAGGTTTTGGATGATGATATTTTTTCTTATGAGAATGATCAGTTTTCTAGTTTAATTAAAGGAAAAGACGGTAATTTATTTTTCTTTAAAGTTTGTGCAAAAGAAGAGGTTGTATCTCTTTTAGATAAAGATCAAAAAGAAATAGAACATTTATTGTTACTAGAAGCGCAGACAGAATTATTTAATAAAATTCTGCAAAAAATAGGTGATAATCATTCTATTGTTAGTATTCCAAAATTTTCAGAGGAAATATGAGTTCTACAATACCATTTGAAAATTTAGAACCTTTACTTCCTCTAGATTTTTTTTCTGTTGAATTACAGATTCCTTTTGCTGAAGATCTTCCTAAGAAAAGGTTACTAGGTCCTAGTTTTAATCTTCCAGATACCCATATGTATTTAGAAGAAGAAAAATTTGCAGATTGCTCTCTTTTTTGGAATGAAGAGGGGATTTTTGGCGAGTTTTTTATTCACAAAGAATATGAACAAAGTACTTTTCCAGATTTCGAATTAGGTGATTCGATTGAAATTTTTATAGATACAAGAGATATGAAAAAAGCAGGATTTGCCACAAAATTTTGCCATCATTTTGTATTTCTTGCCCATCCAGTTCAGGAGATCCAAGCTCAAGAAGTTTCCAAATTTAGATCCGAAGACTCCCATCCTCTTTGCGAAGCAGATTTGCTAAAAATGGATGTTAAATATGGAAAAAATGATTACACCTTACAGTTTTTTATTTCAACTCAATGCCTAATGGGTTTCGATCCAACATCGTTTCCTCGCATAGGTTTTACTTACAAAATTAATAGATATAAAGGACCAGCTCAACATTTTAGCGTCTCATCTGCATTTTTTGATGTGATGCAAAACCCAAGTTTATGGGCAAGCGTAAGTCTTGTTAAAAATTAATGGAGATTATTTATGTATTTCACGCCATCTCATGAATGGATTATATGTAATGATGATATAGCAACTATTGGAATAACAAGTTATGCTCAGAGTGAATTAGGGGAGATTGTGTACGTTGAACTTCCTAAAATTGGATCTAATATTGAAAAGGGACAAGAGCTGGCTATTCTAGAGTCTACAAAGGCTGCTGCTGACGTTTATAGTCCTGTATCAGGAAAGATAATAGAGCTAAATACTACTCTAATTGACGATTGCTCTAAGATTAATAGTTCACCTGAAAGTGCTGGATGGATTTGCAAAATACAACTTAGCAATCCTTCCGATCTAACAGATCTTATGGATCGAAAAAATTATCTTGTGTTGATTGGATAATCTATTTTATTTTTTTATACGAGATTTACGCAAATATCCTTAAAAAAATAAAAGATTACGCATGAGTTATTATACAGATCCTCATCGAAAAAAAAGAAGTAAGCGGCCGTTTATTCTATTTTTTCTATTACTTTTATCGGCCCTGCTTTTTTTTAGGGATAGGATTGCCTGCGAGATAATAAACTACTATGTTGGTGTTAAATTCATTCAAAACAAGGATTGCCCCTTAGATGTAACTTCTATAACAAAAGATCATGGGCATCTTTACTTAAAAGAAGTTTGTTTTGAAAACCACGAAGTAAGCATATTTGCAGAGCAAGTTAGCGTGTATACTTCAATTCACTTTTTTCCATTTTCTGTAACTTCTTACGTAGATTTCAAAAGACCAAAGGTGGTTCTAAAAAATAGTAACTCTGAAAACTCAAAAATAAGTCTTCTATATTTTATATTTCCCGGGAAATATTTAAATCTTAAGTGGAATGTTGACTCGGGATCAATTAACGTCAAGAATTCAAAGGATGATGATCTCTTTTTTTCCTATAAAACTGATCAATCACAAAATTTCATTGGTCGTTTTATTTTAGAAGAAAAGAAAGAAGATCAAATTATTTCCTTATGTAATCTTTTACTAAAAAGCGAAGATCATATCTTGTCTGCAGATTTACATGTAAATGCGGGAAATTTAGCCATAGTACAGCAGTATTTGCCTTATCTTCGGCTAAAAGATAATCTTACTGCAGACTACCTACAAGGTGGATTAAAACTTGAATCAAGTGTCGTTTTTAATGCAAAAGAAAAAAATATTGAGCAATTCTCTAGCCAATTTTTTCTAAGTGATTTTTGTTTGGTATCAGAAAAAGGTAGTATTGCCTGTACAATCCCTGAATCATCAGGAAGTTTTTCTTATAATAAAAATGAAGATAAAGAATCTTTAATTAACATAAATAAGAATATTTCGTTTTGGAAAAATTGTAATGCTCATTTAAAAGCTCAAGATTTTGTATTTCAAAGTAAGAAATACAGTAACATTTTAGTCAAAAATGCGACTGCTGAAGTTTTTTTCTCATCAACAGAAGATCCGAAAATATTTTTGAATGGAAATTTACTCAGCGATACACAAGAAATACCTTTCAAAATCAACTCTACAGGTCTAATACATGATGATGGAAGTTTTTGGTTAGAGTCTAATTGTAATTTCTTAACAACTAAAAATTCAGAAGCTATTTTATCTTTATGTAAAGTGAATGATCAAGAATATGTAGCGCAAGTAGATTTTAGTCATATTGATTCAAAAATTATCCATTTTTTTCATTCATTTACTAAATTAGGTTTTTTTGATTGTATAGATTCTAGCACCATAGCAGGATCTATTATAACTTGGATTGATCATAGCTCAATTCGCAAAATTGAATGGAATAATATCAACAGCAAAGATCTTTTATGCAGATCATCAGATCAAGGCATTTTAATTAAAGCTGATAATTTGTGTTCTAATGGATCTATGGTGCGTGAGGATAAAAAATGGAAAATCAATAATCTAGCTCTTGTAGTTTCTAATGGATGTCTTTCGAGAGGATCTTCTCTTGTTAATAGTATTTCTTGTTTAGTTGATTATAAAGATGGAGTTCTTTTGTCTTCCGAGTTGAGGGGGGCTTGGAATGAAGGTCAAATCTCTATAATTTCATCAGGTCCTGTAGATCAAATCCAATCTACTATAGATCTCAAAACTTCATATACATCATTTTTATCCTCATTTATACAAACGGCTATACCAAAAAATGATGTTGTAGTTAATGGTTGTTTTGTTTCGGTTCTGGATGCAAATATGTTATCTGTCAATGGCGACCTCACTCTTTCTTCTAAAAACGATGGAGAATCTAAATTAACATCTAGTATTAAAATTCCCATTTTGAGAAGAGGCTTTTTTTGGGAATATGAACCCGATTTGTCTTTGATTAAAGCTAATGTAAAATCAGAATTTATACCGGATTCGATGTATAGGCCAATTATACAATCAAGGCTTTCGGATATAGATCTATCTGGGAATATAGGTGTAAATATTGATTTGGGATACTCAAAGCTAATAGGAACGCTTTCCTCTGATAACCTTGTATGTTTATACAAAAAAAAGATGGGAATAAGTTCGGGCCTTTTAGAGCATAAAACTACTTCATTTAGCTATGATGTCGAAAATGATTCAGTCTTTTTTGATGTTGTTTTGAATGATGGGTATTATTCGGATCAATTAAATTCCTTAAATTTATCAAAGATCAATGGTCGCTTCGTATGGCAAAACGAAAAGTTACAGGCAGAAAATATTACATCGGTTCTAGAAGAAGTACATGTGCCATTTTCAATGTATTACGACAATGCAGGACTATTTATTCGCACATTACCCATATCCGGAGAAATACAACAATTTGCTAAAATTGATTTTGTTAAGAAGTTTGTAGGCCCTTTTATAGAAAACATGAAAGGCTATCTTAACCTCCCCTCTGGAGGCTGTAGCATCCTAATGCAAAAAAAGGGTGACGATTGGGGGTGTCACTGGAAAATAGGTGCAAGTGTTCAACAACTTACAGCTCGCATTTCGACAGATCTTTTTATTGAAAATGGATTTTGTGATTTTAACTATGACTCATCATTGTCTATAGCTAACATCAAAAATACAAGAGGATCAATATTTGCGTATAGTAAAGAGCTTCAATTTAATTTAGCCGATTTAGCGTTTGATCCAAGAAAAGACAGTCGATTTTCGTTTAACGTTATAGATGACAAGATCAATATTTTAGAATTAAATGGATTCATCAAATATACTTCTGAATGGAATATTGTTTTTGATAAAGATGGTTGTACGTTTTTAGCGCAACCGTTATTGCTAGCGAATTGTAAAATTGCAAGGGGAATGAAGCTAAAAGAACTTGACATTTCAACCAAAATCCAAGGTGAAAATATCGCGGATATTTACACTTGTTTTTACGGTAGCTCTCTATTGTCTAGTTCTACTTTTACTAAATATAAATCTTACGTGCAAGACATTAGTGGTAGTATCCTTTTAGCTATTAATTTTAATGATATCAAAGGATGTACATTTCAAGCTGCTGCAGATGGTGTTTATTCATCTTTATTTGCTATTAATAATTTGGATCTTTCTGGGTATTATAAAGATGGTAGATGGAAGCTTGAAAAATGTTCATGGAATGATCATGCTGTATATACTGAGTTTATTACAAATGATCAACAAATCAATGTTTTACTCTTAAAGTATTTAAGCCCAACCCTGCAATTTGACCTTAAGGGTTTGTATGGTATCAATAACAGGGTTTTTGATGTCAAATCTCTACATGCGATTATTGATTCATCTTTTTTAAGAATTAACAAATATGAAAATTTAAAAGGTAAAGTTGAGTTAGATGCAAGTGGTGTCTGTAAATTAAATGAAAATTTTTTAATAGATGAGATGAACTTACGTTCTTTGTTTGATATAGGAATTAACTTGCCCGTAATTTGTCAAATGAAACAAAAAAAACACAGCTTACTTTCATTCTCAAGTTCTAAAGGATGTAAAATTACGGGGCTTGATTTTGATATATTTATACCGACAGTAAAGAAAAATGTAGGGAAATTTTCCATTGATTCTATAGTTTTTTCTGAAAAATTATCAAATTCTGAGGTCTCTTATTGTGATCTTACTCTTTTGCCTGAAGGTTCTAGGTATTTATGCGATAGCTCAATCCCTTATAAGGATCTTTTAAAATTACGCACAGATCTTGATTGGAAGCTTTCTTGTTCTCTAAAGTCTTACGACGGTTTATTATCATCTAAAATTAAGTTGAACCCAGGTTTGTATAGCCTTTTTGATAAAGAGTATCAGGTAGAAAGTGCTGAAGTATTAATTTCGAGTTCGCAGATATCCTTAGATGCAATTGTTGAGTATAATAACCTTCCTCTACATTGTTATGTTGAAAAAGGAATTGTAAATGAATCTCCTGTATTAATTAGCATCAATGAAAAAGATTGTTCAGAAATACTTAAGCTTACTTGTAAGCCAAAAAATGATTCGTATGAAGTGGTTCGAGTCGATGGGAAATTAAGCGGAATACAAGCTAATTTACAGAAGAGTTCTCATATTTCAGATGGTTCATTTTTTGGTATTATTAATGTTAATTATTCTAAAGCTCAAAGAATTTTACCAAAAGATCTTGTAAGCATTCTAAGCTGCCTTAAGCTCGGAGCTGGGTATACGATGCAGGGTCATTTTTTCATATTAGATTCAGCAGATGAACCCTTTACATTTCAGGGTAATATAAAAGGAGAAAAGTGCGAATTATTGGATTACTGTTTTGATTCTTTACAAGTCAAAGCGCATATATCTAAGGATAAATTGATATTTGAAGACTTTAAAATAGAAGATTTAGCAGCTAATCTAATGTTAAAATCTTGTCAAATATCAAAAGATCAAATTACCCATGACTGGAATCTTTACTTGCCACTGGCTCATCTTAGAGAATTTAAGCCTAGTCTTTTATCTGAGAAAGGCAAAAGATTGGGAGAAAAACCTTTCATGATTAAAAATCTCACTGTTTATGATTTTCGAGGAAAACTAGGAGATAAAAAAAGTTTTGTTGGTAAAGGTGCTATTCATTTTCTTAATTCTAATAAAAAAGGGTTTAGCCTGCTTGACATACCTTTGGATGTTATAAAAGACATAGGATTGGACTCAAGTATTTTAGTTCCTGTAAGTGGGGAATCGGAGTTCGATATTAGAAAAGGTAGATGTCTTTTTCATGAATTAAAAAATTCATATAGTGATTCAAGAAGATCAGAGTTTTATCTAAATCCAGAAACTCTTTCTTATGTAGATCTTGATGGTAATTTACATATAGATCTAAGAATGAGGCAACATGTTTTAGTGAAATGGTCCCAATCATTTATTGTCTGTTTAAGAGGAAGCTTATCTAAACCTAAGTATAGCTTAAAGAATATTGATAGCGGTAACTAGATTATTAATTCAATCCATTCTTGACTTCATTTTTCCGAATTTATGTATTCATTGCCAAGATGACTGTAACACAGGATTTTTGTGTAGGTCTTGTTCTCATCAAATTGAGCTAGTAGATATAAGCAATCGCTGCAAATACTGCTTTTTAATAACACAACAGTGTAATTGTAGTTCTTTAGATTTCGCGAATTCTTTATGTAAGCAAGCTTTTGTTTGTGAGTCATATGGACCGGCTATTTCCATGGCACGAGCTTTCGAGGAGAATATGAACTGCGCTAGCAGCATCGGGAGCCTTATGACCGTTCTTATTTACAAGATATCTTGGCCTGTCCCTGATTTGATTATTCCGATTATAAAGGGAAATATTTCAACCTTGCCCATTTGTCAGAAATTAGCTAGTTTTTTCAATGTTAGCTATTCGAATATGTCTATGAAAGAGAATGGATTAAAATCTATTAATAGGCTTGTAAATTACTCGGATAAAATTGTACTTTTTGTATCTATCCAACCTTTGTCTACTGTTGTTAAGCGACGTATTTGCAATGAGTTTTATTTTGCAGGTGTAAAGGAGTGTTTTTTTATGTCTTTTTTAGAATCTTAAGATATTGGTATTTAGTATGTAAAAAATAGATTGAAATCTTAACACAATCTAAATAAATTTATATTATAATGATCCTAGGAGTAATTTAAACTTATCCTAGGAGAAAACTATGTCATCTATAAGTTCAATTCAGTCATCAGAATTAGATGACTTAGTGGCAGCTAAAAGTTATGGAACTCAATCATATTGGAATAATTTTCAGAATCAGAATTCTGAAAATGAGTTGAGTGTTGAGTCTGTTAATAATGTAATAAATGAGGTATGTAATTCTCAGGGATCCAGCCCTGATTTTAGTTCTTAATTGATTACACCAGAGGCTCTTCTTTAAAAGGAGTCTCTTCTTCTTTTTCTTCGGGTTGAGTTTTTCTTTGTACGTGTAACTTGCCTAGAATCGATACTCCTTCATCCACAGTGATACTCGAGGCTACTATGTCTCCAGTTACCTTTGCGCTGTTTTTGAGTACCAGTTTTTTAGAAACACATAAATCTCCCTCTACAATCCCTTCTATGTAAGCTTCTTCTAGATGAAGATCAGCTTTTACTATGGCTTGAGGCCCAATCTTAATGCTGCCTTTAGATAGTATTTCACCTTTGAAGTAGCCGTCAATAATTGCAAAAGACTCAAATGTAATTGATCCTTCTACTTTTGCATTTTCCTTTATATGGATTTCTGGTGACTGGTTAGTATAGGTCTCATTTTTTTGAACAACCTTATTTCTTAGTTGTTCTAGTCCGGAGTATGGTTGTCTAGCCATCGTCAAAGAGTCTCTCTCAGAGGTATTGTATTCTTCCTGAAGAATGTTTTTTTCTTCTAATATACCTTTACTGTTTTTTTTAAACATACAGTCCTCATTCTGTTAGAATACTTATCTTCAGGATATATTCTTTTGGTTTTAAGCTTCTAGGTTGCGTCTTGCCATCTGAATTTGTTTTCTTAATACCTCATCTGTTTCTACTTGCCCAGATATTTTTTTCCATGCATGCAGAAGAGTGGAGTGTGTTTTTCCTCCAAACGATGATGATAGTTTAATAAGAGAATCATTGATGAGCTCTTTTGCAAGGTACATGGCAACTTGTCTGGGGAAAGCTATGTCTTTGCTGCGTGAATTGCCTTTAAGATCGCTGATTCTCACTTCATAGATTGTTGCAACGCTTTTTAAGATGTTCTCAACAGATATTCGTTTTGATGGTGCCATTTGAAAAAGCTCACTAAGTGCTTTTTCTACGACTTCTTCTGTTACATCAAGTCCCATCATTCTGCAGTAAGCGCTTAATCTATTGATAGCACCTTCGAGTTGTCTTACGTTGTTGAAAATGTGCTCGGCGATAAAAAAAGCAACTTTCTGGGGTATTTTAAACCCTTTTTGCTCCGCTTTGTGCTGTAGAATAGCTACGCGAGTTTCAAGGTCAGGGACGCCTATATTTGCTACTAATCCCCATTCCATTCTAGCAATCATTCTTTCTGATAATTTTAATTGTCCTGGCGGTTTATCACTGGTAATAACAATTTGTTTATTCTGGTTTATTAGTGTTTCAAACGTATTACAAAATTCTTCTTCGAAGTTTTGGCGGTTTTGAAGAAATTGAATATCATCGACAAGAAGTACATCAAGAGAACGATAAAATTTTTTCATTTTATCTAGTGTTTTGTTTCTTAAGTTATCTACTAAGTCGTTGATGAAGGCTTCTGTTGTTATAGCGTGAACACGTAATTTTTTGTGGTTTTGTTTTATTGTATGGCCAATTGCATGTAGCAGGTGGGTTTTGCCTAGACCTACACCACCATGGATAAATAAAGGGTTATACGATTTTCCTGGTCTTGCAGCTACACCAAGAGCAGCAGATTTTACAAATTGATTAGATGGTCCTTCAATAAAATTTTCAAATGTATAAAAAGGATTTAGCCTTAATTCTTGATGTTCCTTTGGTATATCAGATGAGGCTATTTCGCTAACTGGAACTGAAATCTGGTTAGCTTGAGCTTGTTTTTTAGGCTCTGCAATCACGAACTCTATTGCTGGCTCACCAGAGGATAGTGTTGGAACAAACTGCACTAAGTCTTTTTTGTAGTTATCTACAAGGTACTCTTGAACAAAGATATTGGGAACCTCTAGCACAAGTTTGTCTGAGGTCGATTCGATGACCTTGATTGGAGATATCCAGTTTTCGAATTCTGTAGAAGAACAGCGTTCTTCTATGAACTCTAAAAACAAATCCCACGAATCTTGTGTCTGGCTTGTTATCATAATTGTACCAGTTTGTTAAAATGAACCTTGCAACGGATTTAGCACGTAATATGTTGTCAAGTTACCATTGGTTTCGAAATCGTTTCAAGAAAAAATCAATCTTGTCATTTTGATCTGAAGGTAACTTGTTGACGGAGAAAACATAGAGAAAACAGAAATTTATTTTCATTAGAAATAATCAAAAAAAATCACTTTGAACGAATGCTGTTATTAATAATTAAAAATAAGAACGACATTGTTATTTGTATGTAATCTTTTTATAATTTATGCGATCGTTGAGATAAGTAGAGTTTGTTTTGATTCTGGGTTTCTATAAAGAAACCCATTTTT